>Ga0182093_1330559_pt1 | contig 10395 bp, 4 predicted proteins | sample 041ome_21_FD_127776 | JGI IMG/M metagenome (GOLD analysis project Ga0182093, IMG submission 127776) | Metatranscriptome of coastal salt marsh microbial communities from the Groves Creek Marsh, Georgia, USA - 041411BS metaT (Metagenome... | ecosystem: Environmental > Aquatic > Marine > Intertidal...
GAGATTTTCGTCTACATTGGATAAAACAACAACAGAGAGAGAGAAATGCGATTCGCCGAAGTGTTTTCTTCTTCTTTACCTTCTTCTTCATCGAACGATAACACTTCTTTCAGAAGAAGGTTTAATAATGAGAGGAGTAAACAACAGAGAGGAAAATTGGTAATCACGAACGTCGCTCGCTCGAAAGGGTTACGCAGACGTTCGAGAGATGGACCGAATCGGAGCGGGAAAGTGGCTTTTTTCATCACCGTGACGAGGAGGAGGAATAGCAATAGCGACAGCACAAGCACAGGGAAAGGGAGTAGTTTTAGCAATGATAACGGTGGTGGCAAATATAGTAAGGAGGACGACGATGAAAACGCCGAGGACGACAAGAGATACGACGAATACGGCGAATCTCTTTCTTCTTCATCTTCGTTTACGTCGTCGAATGAAGAACGCGTGGCGGTCATCGGCGCGTTGGACGCTTTCGGCGGATGGGACTCTCGGGAGTGTTTGCAACTCGTCCAAACGCCGAACGATGCGGAGAAATGGACCGGGAAGATTGATTTATCCGACGATGCGGCGTTTAGTAAAACCGAGTTGAAGTTAGTGTTGCTCGATCAGTTTCAAAATGTCATCCAGTGGTCTCCCGGGGAGTCGTTTTACGTCGAGTTGCCGGAGAGATGCGTGAAATACGAAATAACAGTCGATTGGCCGATAGACGACGAGAGATTGACCGCGAGTTCCACGGCGAAAGTGGAAGTAAAAGCGTCGGAGAATAAAATTGAAACTGGCGGGGCGTGGTTAGCGTGGGATGGTCAGAAACCATCGGCGAAGCAAATGGAAGGCATGAACGAGTCCTCGGAGGAAGGAGAGAAGGAAGAAGTCGTCGAGGCGACGAAAGATGATGATGATGATGATGACGACGACGACGACGACGACACACGAGAAGGAGGGGCAAAAGCATCATCATCATCATCATTATCAACAGAGAGTCAAGATGATGACGACGACGACGACGACGTTAATGGCAAAGATACAGGAGGAGAAGAAGGCGAAGAAGAGGACGCGGCAGCGCTGAGCAACGATTTAGCGGTTGAGTTAGGCTACAGTCCCGGGTCGCACTTGAGCGGCATCAAAACAGGATTAGAAACCGAAATCGTCTATTCCGCCGCCGATCAATCTCGAGGTCGAGGCGTACAGATTGGCGTTTTAGAGGAAGGCGAACTCGTCGAAATTTGGTCCGAACACGGCACGGAAGTTGGTAAAGGCATGCGCGTCGGAGACGTGTACATCGGTACGGTCGCGCGAGTTATGAAAGGCATGAACGCGCTGCTCGTGGATTTAACCGGAAAAGGCCCACCGTATGCTTTATTGCAAAAAGGTGTCGACTCTCCAGCCATGGCTTGGAAAACAAAAATTGATTGGGTCGATAGACCGGACGAAACGCACGCGCCGGTAGAAGTCAACAGAGCAAAAGGTTTACTTCGAAAAGCGAGGAAGTTGAAGCTGTTACAAGAGGAGTACGGAGAAGACGCGGTTGCGAAATGTTCGCAGAAGCAACTGAAAGAGTTGATGAAGACATCCGAATTGATTAAAGCGTGGGAAGAAAAACATTTATTTGAAGAAGAGTATGACAAAACGATCAACGGGAGCGCGGAGGACGACGACGACGAGGAGGAGGGTGACGACGACGACGACGATGATTTATCGACTACATCAGAAGTTGGCCTGACAAAGAAACGGTGGACAAGCGGCGAATGGGGCGATCTATGGGACGGAAGTGGTGGGCCTTCGCCGAGTAAAGAGAAGAACTTATTAAATCGCGCGCGCACGGCTGCTGAAGAAGCGGCTGCTGAAGAACGGCGAAAGAATACCTTGGCGTCTGGATCTTCCGAGTCCTGGCGAGGCGCCGGCGGGCGTTCGCCGGCGTCTGAGAGTCATTTGACGACTCGTGGTGACGACGAAGATGAAACTGGTCAGAGCAAAGAAAGAGATAAAATACCTCTGCTTTCCTTGGAGCGGTGGCGGTTAGATTTGTCCGTCATCAAAATGGAACTCGCGGCGATGAAATCCGTCGAACTCGCGTTGGAAGCACCAACTAACGACGCTTTAGACTTTGAATCGGACGAATTCATGGCGAGTGTAGCTGGGCAAATGGACGATATCGAAGTGGACGAAGAAACTGGGGAAATCACGGAGGAATGGATAGAAGAAGACGATGGGGAGGATGGCAGGGAAATCTTATTCGGCGCGGAAGAAGTCGAAGTCGACGATAGCGATGATTTTGAAGTGAGCGTGGATGAAGATGACAAGAAGAGTAACGCCGCGAAACCAAAAACAACGAAGACGTCAAATGCTAACGGCGAAGAAGAAGAGGAAGACTTTGGCGACGATCCAGAGGCCGGAAAGAGAGAAAAAATTCGTAAAATCCGCGACAAATTCGGCGTCTCGAAAGAGGACATTCGGGGCGCTTGCGCCACGAAATGGGAACAGGGACAACCAATCGTCGTCCAAGTCACTCGACTCGGTCAATTCAACAAAGGCCCGCGCGTTTCGGCCCGTCCAACGCTTCCTGGTAGAAATGTAGTATTGTGCCCGGATGGTGAAGGCGTGTACGTTTCTCGCAAACTCATCGGTCCTGCGCGTAAATACGTCAAATCGGTTGGTTTGAGCGTTTGCCCGTCCGATTCGGCGTTGATCATGCGCACCGAAGCCGCTGGCGTCGCGCAGGACGCTTTAGAGCTAGATATTAAACGTCTCGTAGACGATTGGAATTCAGTGAAGACTACCGCGGAGAAACTGGTGAAACAATCCTCCAGCCTCCAAAACGACTTTATGCGAAAGAAATTTCGCATGGATGGACATTTGAACTTATCCGCAAAGCAAGCGTATGATTACCCAGACTTGGAACCAAGACGATTATTGAATTCGGCGACTAGTGAGCAAGTTTTAGTGCGCGATTTGTTTGGCGAACGCATATCAAAGTTGTACGTGGACACGACGAGTGCGTATGAGGCAATTGTGGACGATCTCACGAGAGCCGGCGCCTCGAAAGAAATCATCAATAGGGTGGTTTTATTCGCCGCTGGAAGTAGCACGAACAACAACGACGATAACTATGGTGGCTCAAGAAATGCATTATTTCAACACCTCGGTATTGCTAACGCGGTGGAATCTCTCGACGAAGAAGTCATATGGCTCGACCAGACGGAACTTCCCGGCGCACATTTGGTCATTCAACGCACGGAAGCGCTGACCGCCATCGACGTGAACGCCGGTCGATCAGTCATGAAAAAGGAAGGCGTGGATAACGAGGAGCTAGCGCGTCGCGTCAATATAGAAGCGGCAAAGACGGTCGCCAAAACGCTGCGTTTGCGCGACATTGGCGGATTAGTCATGATTGATTTAATCGATATGGAAGACGAAGGGTCGAGACGCGAAGTCGAAGTCGCGTTTGAATCCATCGCAAAAAGAGACCGAGCGCAGTTAACTTTCCTGCCAATATCTCCTCTCGGAGTAATGGAAGTCGCCAGAGAACGCATGCAAACGCACGGCGACGGAGGTATGAACATAATTGCGGACGAAAAAGGGATGCCGATTGAATCCGACGATTACTACACCCCTCGAGATAACCGATTTTCCCCTAATAATAACAACAGGAGGGTCGGAGGAGGAGGATATTACAACCGTCAACAACACTCCATGAGCGCGAGAAACGAAAACTACAATCAAAGAGGAATCGATGGAAATGGCCCAAGTATCAACAGACCTCCGCGTCGATACGGTAACAACAACAACGCTTCGAACGGGTACGATGCTAACTATAATAATAATAATAATAATAACGACCGCGACTTCAGAAACGAGGATTCTTCTTCACGCCGACGACGAGTCGTGAGAAGAAATTTTTACGATAGCGAAGGTGGAAGAGGAAATTCGAACGCGCCACCCTGGATCGATGGCAGTGTCAGCAGTGGCAGAGGACGAGGACGAGGATCCTCGCCCGGACGAGGAGGCAGAGGCAGAGGAGGCGGACGAAATAGCAATAGCAATTAGAAGAAAGTTTTGATAGCAAAGCCGTAAAATTAGGTGATTTGACCTTTTGTTCGAAATGAACGATGATGATGATTTCAGAATTATTACTTTCGGTAATTCCCTTGGTCTTGCTGATCGTCGTCGTGCGCCCAAACGCGAGCTTCTCCGATAATGTCTTTCGTATACCCGTAATCGTAGAACATTTCGTCGCCGAATTTGGAATCTGTTTTAGCGTAAATGCCGATGCGGTGGTTCCCGCGCACGTAAATCACGAGGGGATAACAGTTCGGTTTCTTCGAGTGATTCGCGAATTTGAACTTGTTTCCTCTCGAATAAGCGTCCAAGACCCACTTGTTGTTCAAGTTAAACAAAAAACTTGAGTTGGTTTGGTCGTATTGGCTCCCTCGCCTTTCAGCCTCGCCGTGCGTGATCATCTCACCAACGTATTCTCCCAAGAAATCGTCTTTTTTTGCATCGCAGCCGAAGAAGGCACCCCAACCAGCGATTGGAGATTTGCCCAGTAAAACGTGTGCGTGCTCTTTCAATTGGAGCTTCATGTTTTCACACGGCGCTTTCCTGTCTTCGTGCTTGCGTTTCACGTTAACTTCGGTGATACCTTCCAATTTTGGATCGCTGGAAAAGATTTCCGTATCGAGAGTGATGCCTTCCAGCTCTCTCTTGCGTCTCGAAAAATCTCGAACCGACGGCCAGCACTCGGCGCATTTGTCTGGATCGCACTCCCTGGCAGCCATTTTACACGGGCACGTCGCTTTGGTGCAATCACCTTTGCAATTACATCCGATGAATGCGTTGCGACAATCTGCGCCACACCCGCAGTTGATTTCGCAAAAGTTCCAATTCACCGAGCACGGACACTCGTCCGTACAGACGCCGCCTTCGCAATTACACGGCTCGTATTCGCACCACAAAGCGTTTTTGTCGCCTTCAGAAGCTTCTTTTCTTCGCGCGACTGTACTTTTTGCGACTGTACCCTGATAACCAACATTTTGTGCCTTCTTGGCGGCTTTTCGTCGGTGTCGATTGTTACCAAGTTGTTTGATTTCCGCTTGCGTTTCCCACGTTCGGTTAATCAGTCTTGATCCCTTTCTTTTCCTAGCGTCCATCGTCATTGTCGTGGCATCAACCACTGTTGTGTTACCATCTGTCGCCTCGTTTTTCGCCTCTTCAGCTGCTCTGTCTTCCTTTCTTTTTTCCAAAATATCTTCACAAAACATCGAGAGCATTTCTTCGCAAACGATTTTACACGACGGTGGTTTCGTTTCGCACGGTTCTAAGAAGCCCGCCACCGCGCAAGGATTCGAGGAATCTTCGAAAATATCCAACGATTTGTCGAATGCTTCGACGACCCAATTTTCCCACTTTGTACTGTGCTTCAACTGTTGAGCGATGGACAATAAGTTCTCGTCGGTGATGGATTTATCTCTGCAGAGGAAATCTGCCATCACCGCCTCGGAAATATCCATCGGGTCGATCGCCTTATCGTTATTCTCTGCGGGAATCGGCGAGCAAAACACGCGGTCGGACGGAGGAAGCCATGGCGGTTGCAACTTTTTCATTAGTGCGAATAATGCTTCGTTCGAACGCCAACACTGAGAACTCCGGCACGGATCTATTGGTTTCGCAAGCGCTAAATAATTTGCTTCCGGATCAGACTTGAGAGGAGTTTCTTTATCTCCACCTTCTTCGTTACTATCAGCATTGTTGTTGATATCAGTGTGCATTTGTCCACCATCTTCCTTCCTATCGTTATTGGTATCGTCGACATCCATGTCAGCCGGGGAGTTGGCATCGGCGTTGGCATCGATGGTCTCCTTACTCCTGTGGCGTTCAGCTCTTCTACCCGGTACGGGAACGTACCCTTTCTTCTTTTTCTGTTGCGGGCCTCCTGGGTGCCCTATTTTCCCTTTATTCCATTCGGGTTTGTAATTCGTAAGAATCCTTCGTCCAACACTTGGTAAGTGGCCGTTGCCGTGAATTTGACACGAATAACTGTGGCATCTTGGACAAAACAACGTGCGAAAGGAATCCATCGCGGCTTCCATATTCTTGTACTCATGCAACCTTCGAGGCAAGAAGTCGATCGATTCTCGGCTGATGACTTCTTTCGCAATCGCTTCGATCGTTTTCAATTTCGGCAGAGAAGTCGATGCCGATTTCTTCTTTTTGGTAGGTTTGTTGTTTTTTGCATTCTTGTCATGCGCAGATTCTATGTCTTTGGCAATGTCGCGAATACCACTCTCTTGATCGCGAAGTAACTTGACGCGTAAGGCGATAAAGTTGACCGGTGGTACACCAGTGATGTACGAGGCGAGCGTAGACAACGTCGTTTCGAATATTTGCTTAGCTTTGATATCGATTGCGGTGTATTGCCTCTTCGTTTGCGTCGCGACAGTGTTCGTTTTGTCGTTGTCGGACAGATTATTCTCCTTTCCGTTTTTGTCCTCCTCTTTGTCCATCGCGTCTTTCTTCACCTCTACTTCTTCATCTTTCTCTTCTGTTTCTACTCGTTCATCGCCAGTTATCGCGAAATCCTGGACTTCCATTTTCGTCGTCGTTTCGTTCGTCGTATCTTCGATTTTACTCGGATTGGCTTCTTCTTTTTCTTCAACAGCCGCTGCCTTACCGTTCGCCGCCATGGCTGGTTCCGAAACTTCTTGAATGAGAAACTCGTCCAATTTCGAGCTCTCACCGATGATGTACTTAACACACGAGTGAAGCAAAAGATCGTCCCGTCGATGCCACGGGTACTGTTCTTCCCCGGTTTCAAAGTCTTCCTCTTCGTCGCTATAATCGGAATCGTTCTCATTCGCGACTCGGTATTCGCCGTCCTGATCAGAGATGAGCAACTTTCTTCTCTTCTCTTCTTCCGAGCCTCGGATGTTTTCGTGGACAGAGTACGTGTAAGCTCTGTATTCCGGCACGTTCGACACCGGCCGAATTCGTACTGCTGGAACCATCATTTCTCGTTCCGTCTTTGTCACGCCAAACGCAGATTCTCTCACTCTGCACTTCGGCATTCTGTTCACCGCTGCAGAAACCGCCAATGCGTCCGCTTTCTTTCCCATCAACATCTTTTTCGGGTCCAACATCATTTTTTCGAAATCCGCGTTACTGGCTGGTGCCTCAAACGTACGCTCCAACCCATCGGTTAATATACCCTTACCATTCTTGGCGTTTTCCTCCGCTTTCGCTTTTCGTCTCTTTGCGTTTTCGCGAAAGCACTTCTTCGCCCATTTCTTCCTCTTCTCATCAAACGTGGCGATGAAAAACGACGCGAAATCTTCCACCAACTCCTTCACGTTTTCTACGTCCGCTTTTTCAATCGTTTCGTCGTTTTCCAACAACGCCTTCCTTTTGATGAGATTCAACTCTTCGATTTCTTTTGGCGTGAGCGTTGTTTCTAGATGTTCTCCTTCCGCTTCTTTCTTCTTGTTATTTTTCGCAGACGACGACGAGGAATACGCCACCCCTTTCCTCTCCAAAACCTCTCTCAAAACCTCTCTCCTATCGAACGATTTCGCGAACAACTCCTTGCAGTCGATTTCATACGTCACCGGCTTCCCGCGATGGTCCTCCGGTATCTCTCGCAACTCTCGCTTCTTCTTTTTCGGTTTACTCGTCGGTTTAGGAGGAGGAGGAACAGCCGCCGGTTGCGCCGGTTGCGGCGCTACGACGGGAGCACGAGGAAGAGGCAAAGAAGGAGGAGGAACAGGAGGAGGAACATTCGCCGGAGCTTTCTTCGGTTGCGGACTTGCCAACAGAAGAGGCGCTTTTTTAGCAAACTCATCATCTCCTTTTTCTTTTTCTTCTTCTTTTTCCGATGATGATTTTACCATCGTCGTCTTTGCCGCGACCGCATCCGTAGTACTGGTAAACGCGTTTCCGTCGCTCACCATCGTTGTCGTCGTCAGTTTACTGTCTTTGTCTTCTTCCTTCTTCTTCACTTCTTCTTTCTCTTTAAAGCTTGCATTTTGTTGTTGTTGTTGTTGTTTCTGTTGTCGATGATGTTGCGCGACGTAAAAGTCGTCTCCCTCGTCCTCATCATCTTCTTCTTCGGTCGACGACGACGATCTCATCTTCGCATCCTTCTTCCCGTCTTTCTCTTCTTTCTCTTCTATTTCTTCTTCCTCGTCGTCGTCTGAATCGTCGTCCAAAATCTCAATCGTAATCACGTCGTCTTCTTTTCCATTCGTCGTAGTATTCAAAACCATCTCTCTGATTAGATGATGATAATGCTGTAGAGAGTACACACAACCACGCGCGCGAAGAAGAAAAAAACGCCTTTACCAGCAGCGCGTGATACTAAAGAAACGCCCTTCTTCTTCTGCGCTCCTCCTCCTCTTCTTTCGTATATACAATTATTTATTAAAGCTTCGCGTCGTGTGTTTATGTGTCGGTAGAGTAGAGTTTACAGAAGTAAGAAATATTCTCATTTAGGGTTCTGCCAAAACCCTAAATAATTACAGAGTCCAAGGGTTTCGAATTAGGGGAGTTCTTAGTTTTAGGGGACTGCTTACCCCCCAGACCGCACTCGCATTCGCGCGCGCGTTTCGAGAGAGAGAAAGAAAGAAAGAAGAGAGAATTTTTGAGAGACTCTTTTCTTCTCTCGCTTTAGTAGAGTGCGACTTTTTGCGTAAAACACTGACACACGCGATGGTAAAGACACGGCGAAAGAGAAGGCTGACGACGAGGGAAAAACACCAACAACCACGCGAAGAAGAAGAAGAAGAAGAACGGAGGACAGTAATACTAAAGAAGAAGAAGAGAAAAAAGAGGAACACAAAAAACGATTCAGAACACGAAGACGCTTTAAAAGCAGCGGAGGTAAGGATGTGCACATCATCATCATCGTCCTCGTTCGCGTCGTCAAAAACATTAACTTTTCTGCGCTTTTTGTGAATTTGAATTTTGTTTTTCGAGTCTCGTCTCGAGACATTTTCAGAGAGAGAGACTTCATTAACCATCCTCCTTTTCTCGATGTGCACGAGGATGTCTCTCTCGTAATACTCATGTAAAACAACACATTTATCATCATCATCATCATCGTTACAATACGCATCATCAGGGAGTACAAAAAGCGCGAACGCAAATTTGCGTGCAGTTGAGCGCGTTGCGACGTTCGCAAGCGTATTTGGACACGTATACGCTCGACGGATGGCGCTCGTCGAATCAGGAGAAGTTGAAACCAATCGCGGAGTTAGCGAAGAAACGGGAAGATATTTTCTTCCGGAAGTTGAAAGTCAGAGAGTTGTTTGAGAAGTTAAACTACGACGAGAAGAAACTGGAGAAGTTCAAGTGCAAAGAAGATGAGGATGGGGAGATTGAATGCGAGGACGTGGTGTGTTGCGAGTGCGGATCGGGCGAGTGCAACGAGGAGGAGAACGACGTCGTGTTTTGCGACGGGTACTGCGATTTGGCGTATCACATGAAATGCGTGAAACCGCCGTTGAAACCGGAAGATATACCGAAAGGCGACGAAGGATGGTTGTGTCCTCTGTGCGATTGTCGCGTGGACGTGATTTACTATCTGAATTTGGATTACGATCAAAGGTTAGACATTGAAACGTGCACGCACTTGGACGTGTTTAAAAAAGAACAGGACATGTTCGACAAAGGCATAATACCTGGGACCTCGCGGTTTCATTTACACGGCGAGAACGAAGAAGACGTGTGGCCGAGCGACGAATCCGAGGACGAAGATTTCAAAGAGAAGAATGAAAAAGACGACGGTAAAGACGACAGCGACGAATCGCTCTCCGGGTCAGCGGTAGTTCCGCAATCATCATCTGATAGCGATGATAGCGAAAGTAGCAGTAGTAGTAGCAGCAGCGATTCGGCAATCATCATAGAAGGACCTCGGAGAAGAACGAAAGTGGATTACGTGAAATTAAACGGCGACTTGTTCGGCGACGCCGTTTTAGACGGGGACGAAGAGGAGAAGCAAGACGCGAAAGTCAAACCGATGGCGGACAGGCGCGCGCAATTAGCCGCGTTAGTCGCACTGAATAAGAAGGAGAAAAACCAAAGCAGCAGCGGCGAGAATAAGAAGGGAAAAGCAGCGAGGAACAAAACAGCTTCTCCCGCGAAGACGAAAGGAACGCAGAGAAACGGAAACGGAGGAAATAATCGACGACGTAAACGACGAGGACGAGAAACAACAACAACAACAACAACAACAACAACAAAAGCAACAAAAACGAAAGTATCTGCGCTGTTGTCCTCAAAATCGACGAAAGTAAACGAGAAGAAGAAGAAGATGATGAAGATGAACAAGTAGTTTAGATGAAATACAAAAATTTAATTGAATTCACATTTTCGCGTCACACACAACACGAATACATGCACGCAACACCA
>Ga0182093_1467235_pt1 | contig 10379 bp, 14 predicted proteins | sample 041ome_21_FD_127776 | JGI IMG/M metagenome (GOLD analysis project Ga0182093, IMG submission 127776) | Metatranscriptome of coastal salt marsh microbial communities from the Groves Creek Marsh, Georgia, USA - 041411BS metaT (Metagenome... | ecosystem: Environmental > Aquatic > Marine > Intertidal...
AGCAGGTGATGCCGCTGGGCATGTCTTGCGGCAATTGCCATGACACCTTCCGTTACGACGACGAAGCATAAGCGATCTGGCTGTGAGCGACGACAAGGGCGCTGACAGCAGGCCGGGGCAGGTGCGCATCTGGGATTTACCCGTGCGCATCTGCCACTGGGGTTTCGTGCTGCTTTTGCCGGTTCTGTGGTGGACAGCCGAAAACAGCGAAATGCGCTGGCACATGCGGGCTGGCGGCCTGCTGCTGGCGCTGGTACTGTTCCGCATCCTGTGGGGTTTTGTCGGCAGCAGCACCGCGCGTTTCGCCAGTTTCGTTCGCGGACCGCTGGCAGTGATCGCTTACCTTCGCACTATTGGCAAAACCGGCGGAAAGTCCGTGGGGCACAATCCCGCTGGCGGGTGGAGCGTCGTCATCCTGTTGCTGCTGCTGGCAGCGCAAGCCTTTTCGGGCCTTTTCGCGGGGGACCCTTTTGACGGGGCGACCGGCCCGCTGAACGAGGGCCTTGGCATCAAGTTCTCCAGCCAGATGACGGACTGGCACGAGCTCGCATTCAACCTGATCCTGGGCTTTGTCGCTCTCCACCTTGCCGCCATTGTCACTTATCGCGTGTTCCTGCGCGACAGACTGATTGCCCCCATGATCACCGGCAAGCGGGAACGCGGATCGCTGGTCGGGGAGATGGCACCGGTGCCTGCCTGGCGCGCACTGGTTTGCGCTGTGCTGGCCGGTGGCCTTGCGCTGTGGGCCTATTACGGCGCGCCGGGGCTTTAGCGCAGCAGGTCAGGCCTGCCAGGCATCGATGAATTCCCCCATGTAGAGACCGTGCGGGGCTGGAGGATTATCGGGTGGAAATCGCCCCAGACGGCACCATCGCCATCGTCGTGGCATGCGAAACACGCGGGCGGATGCGTAAGGCCCGGCCGCTTTCCCGCACCTAGTATCCGGGCGTCTGACACCCGCTGAAAGACGGGCATCGCCCGTGCCCGGCGCAACAGCACCGGACACGGGTATTTGCGATCAGTCTTCCTTGCCGGCCACGCCGTAGTTGATCTGGGCGTTGCGGGTCTTCTGGAACTCGGGAACCGAGAGGCCCTTCATTGCGGCATAGATATCGATATTGCCGATACCGGTGACCGCGCCGAGCTTTTCGAGCATGAAGAAGATCACGCCGTAATGGATCATGCCGATCCAGTCCCGCTCGCGAACCAGCCTCTTCTCTTCCTCGGTCAAGCCGCCCTTTTCGTAGGCTACTTCTTCATCCTCGCGGAACAGCTTGCGCATGCCCGGCTGGGTGAGTGAGTGAAGGAAGTGGTTGAGGCGGAAGCCCTTGACCGAGCGTTCGATGGTGAAGGGATAGGTCCCTTCCATCTCTTCCGCGCCGACATAGTCACGATCCGCGCGGGCACGCGTCACTTCGGGATCTTCGACAGGAGCCTCGTCCCGCTTTTCTTCCAGGATCATTGTGGCGATGGGGCACATGGAGGGGAGGAAATAGGTCTTGTGGGTGCATTCCACCTCTGCCGCCAGCGCACCGCGCATCATCAGCCACATCACGACCTCCGCGCCTTCCCAGCCGCCCAGCTTGGCCAGTTCGGCCACGGTCATATCGAGCAGGCTTTCCGGGTCCTTCTCGAGGCGTTCCATGAACTCGGCATCCCATTCGGGATTGTTGAAGCCGCAACCTTCGCCGTGGACCTGGTGCGACAAGCCTCCGGTGCCGGCGATCGCCACTTTGATGTCTTCCGGATAGGACAGGATCGCCTGGCGCAGGCTCTTGCCGAACTTGTAGAAACGGCGCGCGCTCGGGAGCGGTACGGTCAGTACGCCGCAAACCACAGGCAGCAGCTTGCAGGCCCAGCCGTCCTGCTCGTTGTAATCGACCATGACCGACAGCGGCGAGAATGCGCCGTGGTCCAGCCCCTTGCCCTGGAAATAGGACAGGTCGAATTCGTTGGCGACCATCACGCGGGCAACGTGCTCTGCGAACTTGGGATCGCCCTTGATGGCGGGAATGTCGCGCGGGCCGCCACCTTCGTCCGCTGCCTTGAATTCCTCGCCCACGCCCAGCGCAAAGTGGCTGTAGTGGTCGAAGAACGAGGTCATGTGGTCGTTGTAGATATAGACCAGCACATCGGGCTGCTTTTCCCGGAACCATTCCTGTACCGGCTCGTAACCTTCAAAGATCGGTTTCCAGACCGGGTCATCCTGCTTGCCGCCATCCTTGGCGAAAGCGATGGTTGGGGTATGCGACGTGGCGACGCCGCCGACGATCTTGGCCATGTGTAACGTCCTCTCATTGACGCAGGGGCAATCCGCACCGCGCTGGTTCTGATCTGTGAACGGCCTTTTGCCATGCGGGCAAGGGGGGCGACAAGGCGATTCTTACATATGAGCGAAGTTTTCGCGCATGTGAAACGCCCAAATGTCAATCCCAGCCAATCAGCACGACCAAACGGAAAGGAACGGGTTCCAATGGCGAATGAAAATCTCGATCGGGTCTACACCGCATCTGGCGACAAGGAGATGCGCAAGATCTACGACGAATGGGCGGAGCAATACGACAGCGACGTGTAAGGCAATGGCTACCTGACGCCAAAGCGCGTGGCGCAAGCCCTGGCCGAGCACGTCAACGATCGGGAAGCGCCGATCATGGATTATGGCTTCGGCACAGGCCTCTCGGGCGTTGCGCTGGACGAGGCGGGCTTCAAGAACATCGACGGCGCCGACCTCTCCGAAAAGATGCTCGATATCGCCCGCGACACCAGGGTCTATGACAAGCTTGACCTCATCGAGCCCGAACAGGACCTCCACCGCGATCTCGGCAGCTACGATACCATTGTGGCGGTCGGCGTGATCAGCAAGGGCGCTGCCCCGCCATCGCTCTACAATGACTTGCTCAGGGTCATGGCCCCCCGGTGCCAAGCTGGCCTTTTCGATGAACGACCTGAGCCTGGCGGAAGACGAATATGACGCACTGGTTCCTGACAGCGTGGATGCCGGCAAGGTCAAGCTGCTGCACGAGGAATACGGACCGCACCTCACCAAGTATGGCGACAATTCGGGCTCCAAGGTCTTCGTGGTCGAAAAGCGCTGACTACAGGCGATTGCATCACTCCTCAACTGGCGTAAGCTGGCGGAAAAACGGGAGGATGCATGACCTTTTTTTCATCCGGCAAGGGCTGGCTGGCCCTGATAGCTGCCGCCTGGCTGCCCCTGGCGCAGGCACCCGCTCTTGCGCAGGGCAATTCCCCTGCGCGCGAAGTGCTGGAGCAGGCTGCTGAAGCGATGGGCGGGCGCGAACGCCTGGAGGCGCTGGACAACGTCGTGCTCACCGGCTTCGGCCAGCGGGTCTACCACAATGGCGGCGGCCTGATCACAGGTGAGCGCATGGCTCCGCCCAAATGGCAATCCGTCACAGATGCGCAGCGGACCTTCGACCTCAAGGCGGAACGCGCGCTCAACCAGGAACGGCGCGCCTACCAATTCCCCTTTGCCGGACTGTTCGGGCTCAATTTCGTCCGCAATTCCGCTGAGCAGCGCGGCGAGCAATTGCTCGACCACCCCTTGCCTGCCCTGCTCGAGGCGCTGGATGCGGAGACGCAGCTTGGCGCGGTGTCGACAGAGGATGGCGTCATCGTGGTGCAGTTCACGCCGCAGGGTTCCGCGGCCCCGGCGTGGCTGGGGATCGACCCGCGCACGCACCTGCCAGTGTTCTCGCGCTGGATCCAGGGTGATGTGAACCTGGGTGACCTTACCGTAACCGCATGGTTCACCGGCTATGCGCCGTTCGACGGCGTGCAATTGCCGATGGGACTGATGAACCAGCTGGACTGGCGCGATGTCGTGACCTTGATGTTCCAGGTCGATTCCTATCGCGTGAATGTGCCGCAAGCCCAGCTACCCGTCTTCCCTCAACCAGCTCCAGCACCAGATCGCGCAGCTGCGGCCAGCGCCACGGTGACGCAGGTTGCCGATGGCGTTTGGGACGTTCGCGTGGGCACATCAGGCGGCGCGGTGGTCGAATTTGCAGACCGGCTCGTGATGTTCGAGGCCTATGGCGGCGAGGCACAGACGCTGGCGCGCATCGATGCAGCCAATGCGCTGGTGCCCGGCAAGCGCGTGGAAGCGGTAATCGTCAGCCACCACCACTTTGACCATACCGGCGGGATCAGGGCTGCGGTTTCCCGCGGGCTGGAGGTTATCTCCCACCGCAACAACGAAAGCATCATCCGCGAAGAGGTGACGCGCCCTGCCTTGCATTTCCCGGATGCGCTGGCGCGCAATCCGCACGATCTTGTCTTCACCCCGGTGGACGAGGAACTGGTGCTGGAGGACACCACGCGCCGGCTCGAAATCTATCGCGTGGTGCAACACTCCCACATGCCCAACGCGATCTTCGCTTACCTGCCCGAAGAACGGATCACGATGGAAGGCGATCTGGGTGACGAGGCGTGGAACTTCCACTGGTGGGCTGGCGCGCTGGCTGCGAATATCGCGCAATACGGGATCGCGCCCGAAACCAATATCGCGGTGCATTCCAGCGGCCCCCTCTCGATTGCAGAGACACTGGCCAACAATCAGCGACAGGCCGAAGCGGCGCAGGCCTACTGCGAGGAGACCGAGGCAGGCGGGCGCTATGTGTTCGGTTGTCCGGTGCAGTATGACAGCACGGGGCCGCTGGCGATCGAGCCGCGATAAACCGACACGCTGCAAAGCAAGACGGGCGGCGCACCGCAAAGGTACGCCGCCCGCTTGTCTCACCCGAAGGTGAAGAGATTTAGCTCAGGTGCTTGGACACCGCAGCGGTCATCTTGAACATGGAGATCTGGTCATTGCCGATCACGGCACCCAGCTTGGCGTCGGGGTTGATCTGGCGCTTGTCCTTGGAATCCTGCAGGTTGTTGGCCTTGATGTATTCCCACACCTTGGAGGTAACCTGTGCCCGGGTCATCGGGCCCTTGCCAACCACGTTCTCGAGCTCACCCGAAAGAGTCACCGGCTTGTTCAGCGCGTTGTTCTTTGCAGCCATTATACTTTCCTTCCCTTACAAAAATTGCCGGAGCCGAGCTGATCAGCTCAGTCCTCGTCCTCGGCGTCCAAATCCAAATCATAGTCGCCGCCCTCTTCGCGGGCGTAAGTCCCGGTCAGCAGCGATACGGCTGTCACATGGCCTTTCATGGCCTCCACCAGGTCTTCCCGGCTTGCCCCCGGCATCAGCGTAAGGGGCAGGTCAAGCGCGAAAAGCTGGAATACGTAATCATGCGGCTGTGCGCCGGTCGGCGGATCGGGCAGCAGCCATTCGGAATTGCCGAAGCTGTTCTTGCCCACGCGCAGCGGCACTTCGCCTTCAAGGATCTGCCCCTTCTGGCCGGGCATGCCCCAAACCAGCCAATGGCAGAATGGCAAATCGCCGGGAGCGTGGGGATCTTCCACCACCAGCACCACTTCCATCGACCCAGGCGGAGGCGCAGTCCATTCCAGCGGCGGTGCGACGGAATCGTCCTCGTCCGCGGTAAAGCTGGGATCGAGTTCGCCGCCATCGCGGAACGCGGCCGAAGTAAGCGCGGAGCCGCCCTTACCGAGCAATTTCTCGTCCGCAAGCTGTGCGACTGCCAGCCCGGCATGGCCGGGACCGGGGTTGTGCAAGGCCTTGCCCAGCCAATCGGGCACGGATCGAGACATGGTTCCTCCTGGCACGTCCCGTAAGCGGGATCTGTGCGGTTTTTGCCCCTTACCGGGGGCGAGTCACCCACGATGTGCCTCCCCTGAGGCCCCTTGGCAAGGGCAGTACGCCCTACAACTGTCGATCAATTGTGAATGAGTGCGCTTTTTCAAACCTGTAAGCCCGCAATTGCCCTTGCGGCACCCTTGGGTGGCCTATACCGTCACGACTGAAACTTTTCCTCTTCGCCCACACGGAAGTCGCAGTTCCATGAAATCATCGCGTATCGCCTTGTCGCTCGCCTATGCCGCGATGGTTGCATCGTGCGGGGGCAGTTCGGGCGGCGGCGCCACCGGCAACGTGCCCACGCCTACGCCGACGGTCAGTCCTACGCCCACACCCACACCCACAACAGCGCAATGCTCGCTTTCCTCGCGGCAGGCATGGACGCTGGCGCAGTTGCAGGAATGGTATCTCTTCCCCACCCTGCTCAATACCGGGATCAACGCGTCGAACTTCGCCACCGTGCAGGATTACATCGATGCGCTGGTGGCGCCTGCCCGGTCGCAATCGAAAGACCGCTTCTTCACTTACATCACCTCGATTGCAGAGGAGAACGCCTTTTTCCAGCAAGGCGTCAGTGCAGGTTTCGGCATCCGACTGGGATATGACACCGCAGCGCGCCGTGTATTCGTGATCGAAGCCTTCGAAGGTGCGCCCGCTTTGGGCCAGAATCTTGATCGCGGCGCCGAACTGCTTGCCATCGGAACCAGCGAGGCGACCTTGCAAACGGTCAATTCGCTGATGGCGTCGCAGGGACCGCAGGGCGTAATCAATGCGCTGGGTCCGGACACCGCGGGCACCACCCGCGTGATCCGCTTCCGCGATGCCAGCGGGATCGAGCGGACCGCCAGCTTCTCGAAAACCGAATATGCGCTGGACCCGGTTTCGGACCGCTATGGCACGAAGATCATCAACGATGGCGGCAAGCAGGTGGGCTATATCAACCTGCGCACCTTCATTGACACCGCCGCGCCGGACCTGATTGACGCTTTTGCAGATTTCAAGGCTGCGGGCGTCCCCGAGCTGGTGATTGACTTACGCTACAACGGCGGCGGGCTGATCTCGATTGCAGAGCTGATGGGTGACCTGATGGGCGAAGGCCGCGCGGGGCAGGTGTTTGACCGGATCAGCTATCGCGATTCCAAGTCGCAGTTCAATTCCGAATACCTCTTCGATCCCGGGCCACCCTCGATCCAGCCGACCAAGATCGCCTTCATCGCCACCGGCGGCACGGCCTCTGCCAGCGAGATGGTGATCAACGGTATGCAGCCTTACCTGCCCAACACCGCCCTCGCGCTGATTGGCGAGAACACATTCGGCAAGCCGGTGGGCCAGATCGCGCTGGACCAGTCCGCTTGTGACGACCGCCTGCGCGTGATCGCCATCGCGGTGGAGAATGCAGCAGGCAATGCCGACTATTTCACCGGCCTTGCGGACACGGTGCCCAACACCTGCCGCGCACAGGACGACATTACCGCGCAGCTTGGCGATCCGAACGAGGCGATGATCTCGGTCGCGCTCGATTTCCTCGAAGGCGGCGCGGCGGCCTGCACGCCGATTACCGGCGGGCCTGCCACCACGCAAAGGCTGAGGGATCGCGATTTCCTGCGCCCTGCATGTCCTGACACGCGCCAGCGCAACGTGCCGGGTATCTTCTGATCGCCGTGGCACCGAAACTGGTGCTGACCGGCTTCGGCCACTTTCCCCGCGTGCCGGACAATCCGACGCAGGCGATTGTCGAAGCGTTCCGCAAGGACCCAAATGGCCTGGCGCAGCCGCACAAACTGGCGCTGCTCGACGTGGCTTATCGCTCCGCCGGATCGATGGTGGATGCGCTGCTTGATCCTGCGCCTGATGCGCTCGTGCTCACCGGCTATTCCAACCGCGCAACCATGGTCACGCTGGAAGCCCGGGCGACCGATTACTGCGCGCCCGACCAGCCGGACATCTGCGGCACCATCCCGCCCCTGAAGTCCGATCCCGCTCCCCCGCTGACGACCAGCGCCCCGCTGGCGAGCCTCTCGACTGCCTTGAAGGAGGCGAGCATTGCGGCGGAGATATCTCAGGATGCCGGGGCCTATCTCTGCAACTACACATATCGCCACGCGCTGGAGCGGGTGAACGAACGCGCGCTCGATACCACGGTCCTGTTCGTGCATCTGCCTGCGCTGGAAGGCACCGAACTGGCGAAGGATGCAGCAGGCACGATCAGCATGGCTGACGCAAAGCGCGCGGTTTGCCTTATCGGCACAATGCTCACCAGCAAGGGCTGAGGCAGGGCCGCAGCTTCCCCCTGCCTATTCCCCGCCTGTCGCCGGTTGCCTGCTGGTCGATGCGCAGCCGTTGCGCTGCTCGTCACCCACCTGCAGCGTGGCGGTGAAGGGATAGACGTAGTCGCTCATCCCGTCCGAACATTCGCCCGGCGTAATCATCACATCGACAGCCAGGCCATCCAGTTCGCCGCTGAACGACAGCCCGCCGCGACCGGCAAAGCGCTCAACGGCGATGCGCTGGCCGCTCATGTGTTCGGGCGTGGTGTAGTTGAAGAACCCGCCCTTGATCTCGCCGCCCCAGAATGGCTCGGTGCCATTGAGCTTTATCGTCTCGCTCTCGACAATGCCGGCATAGGGCCGCTCGTCCTGCAGATTGCCGGGCAACTCTCCGTCAGGCTGTGAATTGCAGGCTGCAAGCAGCAGGGCGACGGCAGGGATCACGAGATAACGCATGCTTTCTCCATAGCGTGCCAGCAAGCGGCTTTGCCAGTCCCCTCGCAGCCGCTAGTGTCAGCCACGCGTTTGGATGGAGAGGCGCACCCGCATGATCGCCCAGTTGCTCGTCGCCACGCTGTTGGTCCTGGGCACCGTGACGATCCACGGCGTGGGCCTGCTGTACCTTGCCCGGATGCTTAGCGAGGAACGAGAGGAGGAGCGCGAAGCCAACCTCTCCCCGCTGTCGATCCGCGGCATCAGCACCACCTTGGGCGTGGTGCTGGGCCTGTTCGCCCTGCATGGCGTGGAGATCTGGCTTTACGCCATCGTCTACACCGCGCTCCACGCCCTGCCGGACTTCCAGACCGCAGTCTATTTCTCGACCGTCACCTACAGCACGATCGGCTATGACGATGAAGGACTGGCCGTGGCCTGGCAGATGGTCGCCGCTGTCGAAGGGATGAAAGGCGTGCTACTGATGGGCTGGTCCACCGCCTTCTTCATTTCGCTGATGGGCAGGCTCCGGCGTTAATCCGGCGCGCCGCCCAGCAGCGATGCGTCAGCCACCTTGCCCAGCAGCCTGACCTGGCAGCGGTCAGACCCGCCAGGGAAGGTTGAGGGCACCAGCAGCGTCTCGGTATTGCCGCTGCAGATGGTCGTCCGGCTGTTGGTGTCGAGGGCGATCTGTTGCGCGAAATCGAGATCGTTGCAGGCCCCGAAGACCTCGAACAGCCAGTCATCATTCGGGCCGGTGGACACGATCAGCCGTTCCTCGCCGTTTTGCCTGCACCACTCGATCTTTCACAGGCTCACCTCTATATTTACAATTTTCTAGATATTCGTGAAAACCTCTACCGGGGAAAGGTTCTCGACGAGATTGAGGGCCAATTGATCGAATGGCTAGAACCTCGAACCGAGGCGGCGACCATTATTCGTTCGCAGCAAACTCCCTACATATTGGAGCGCGACGCCTATAATTGGCAGGCCGACATTTCAAGCGCACATGAGGTAGATCGAGTGCCCGTAATGCAAACCATCGCCTCAAATGACATTGCTGAGGCACAGTTTGGCGCCGACCACCAACTGATCATCTTCCTTTCGTCTTTTACTTCCAGTGGCTCCTGGCGTTATTACACCATACGTTTTGTTTTGATACGCAAGTCAGATAACATTGTCTGGGAATATATTTATGGAGGTGAGCGCATGGTATTGTTGAGTGAGAGAGAACGATCAAAGTCGCGTGCTGAAAAAATAATCACGGAGCTGGAAGAAGCAATGGCGGCAGACGGCATAATAATTGGCATGATTCCGGAGCCGGACACTGCAGGTCAATAAAACATCACGAGCAGGCCTGCTTTGGTCATTGGAATTCGAATTACAGTGACAGCTTAGAATTACGGGGACAGTTTACTCAACCCCCAAACTCTCAAACTTCTTGGCGGGGACACGCAATAGCATGTCCCCGAGCAATTAACCGCAACCCTCAATCATGCTCCCGATCGCCAGCACCCATGTACAGTTCGCGCCCGGTGTCCTCGTAGACCTTGCTCATATCCTCCATCCCCTTTTCCGCCTCGTCTGCGGCAACGAACTCGTCCGAGGACTGGTTCTGCAATTTCGCAAATTCGCGCACTTCCTGCGAAATCTGCATCGAGCAGAACTTCGGGCCGCACATGGAGCAGAAATGCGCGGTCTTGGCGCCTTCTGCGGGGAGGGTCTGGTCGTGATATTGTTCTGCCGTGTCGGGATCGAGTGACAGGTTGAACTGGTCGCGCCAGCGGAATTCGAAGCGGGCGCGGGACAGGGCGTCGTCGCGCACCTTGGCCGCCGGGTGGCCCTTGGCGAGGTCTGCCGCGTGGGAGGTCAGCGGGTGGGATTAGTGTTTTGGTGATTAAGTGCTTGAAATATTGTTAGAGTGACAGTTTTAGATGTGCCCCGAGCGCTG
>Ga0182093_1236221_pt1 | contig 10369 bp, 8 predicted proteins | sample 041ome_21_FD_127776 | JGI IMG/M metagenome (GOLD analysis project Ga0182093, IMG submission 127776) | Metatranscriptome of coastal salt marsh microbial communities from the Groves Creek Marsh, Georgia, USA - 041411BS metaT (Metagenome... | ecosystem: Environmental > Aquatic > Marine > Intertidal...
TCTTCGTTGAGACTTCGAGTCGAAGTCCCTAGACTCAGACCTAGGAATATCCCGGGAACCCACATGACTGATGCATCAGGCGCAGTGACCGAGGCTCTGCCGGAGCCCGGTAGCAAGCGCCGCCAGATCCGTCCGAAAGCCGAGCGGCGGCAGCAGCTGATTGACGCGACGATTCGGTGTATTGCCCAACACGGTTTGTCAGCGGTCACCATGCAAATGGTGACCCGGGAGGCAGGCCTGAGCGTGGGCATTGCCAATTTACACTTCGAGAGCAAGGACAATTTGCTCAAGGAGACCCTCCGTTTCGTTGCCGAGGAATATCACGGTGGGCAGATTGAGATCATGGAAGGAGGCGATATCCCCGATCTAGGCGAGCGGCTCGACGCCCTGCTGGATTTTCAACTGGGCCGTGGCGTCACCCAGCGGCAAAAGATGTCTGTGTGGTTTGCCTACTATGGAGAGGCGGGCGCGCGACCCGTCTATCAGAAGATCGTATCAACGGTAGACCGACTGGCTGCCCAAAAGCTGGAGGCATTGTTCATCCAGATTATTCGCGAGGGGAATTACCGTGGGGTTGACGCCCGAGAGTTGGCAACGGGATATTCAGCGCTGATCGATGGCTTGCATCTCGGGTTACTGGTGACACCTCGAGAGCTCAGTAAGCGCCGCGCCAGAGCGGTGGCACGCGACTTCCTTCGTCGCGCTTTCCCCCAGCACATCCACTGAAAGCGCTGTTATTCGCTGCGCTAGAGGGTGATTTAGCGTTGGATCTTCGTTGGCGGAATATAATCGAAGATAAAGTTGATGCGCCCCTCGCTACCCTTGTTCATCACGCTGTGTTGTTTCTGGTTATTGATCTCGTAGACGCGGCCAATAGACATCTTTTGTGGCCGGCCGTCGATCATGAAGCGTACACGGGGGTTGGTATAAATGGGAATATGGATGCGGTGTCCGTAGTGAAAGGACGGGTGTTTATCAGTATGGGGTTTGATAATACCTCCTGCCTCGAGTCGGGCGGCCATCGCTCGGATGATCGTGCCGCCAGGGGGATAATGCTCCTCAAGAATCTGATGCATCAGAGGAACCGCTTCATCAGCAAGCAAATCCCAGCCCTCATCCTTTGACACTTCAATATTTGGCCAGCCCTCTCCACTGGTGAAAACCATGACCACAGACTGGGTGTGTTGGTGAACCTCGTACTCCAGTTGCCGGAATTGATTGCCCCACCAAGCCTCTTCAGGCAAGTCCATAATCTTGGCCTTCAGCGGTGCGATGTCATATTCACCGAGATCTTTGATGGGTATTCCAATGTCCACTAGATCTGCCCGTTACTGAATCAGTGTTGTATAAATCATGGCGGAGTCACGCTTGCGATTCAACTTGCGCTCACTCTGTAGTAGGCGCCTTGACGACGACCCCGGCCTGCATGACCAGTGCAACGTCGCGCAAGACCTTGGCGTCCGCCAGAGGATCGCCATGGACTGCGATCAGATCAGCTACTCTGCCAGGCGCTACGGCGCCAACATCAGCTGACAACCCCATGTGCTCTGCAGCGACTGAAGTCGCGGAACGGATCGCGTCCACAGGGTGCATGCCTCTCTCCACCATGGTCGCGAATTGCCAGCCACCCATATCATGGGGCAGCACGGCCGCGTCCGTGCCGTAAAGTAGCGTCACGCCTTTCTCATACGCCTTCTCAAATACGACCCGCTGCGCTTCGGTGGTATCGGTATTGCGTTGCAGGAAGACATCCGGGTAGCCTTGCTCCCGACCGATGGTATCGGTGTAAGTCCCGTTATAGACATCCATCGAAAACGCCACACCGTGCGCGGCAGCAAGGTCAATGGTGTGCTCCTTTAAAAGAGAGGCGTGCTCCAGCGAATCCACGCCGGCGAGTATCGCGTCCTGACCCGACTGATCACTGTGCACGTGGGCCGTGACTTTTTTGCCGTGCCGTTTGGCTACTGCTACTACGGCCTCAATGTCAGCCCGCGTCATCTCTGGCGCTCCCGGGGCGGTGCCCACCGAAAACACCGCGCCTGAGGCGATCACTTTCAAAAAATCTGCGCCGGCGACGATGGCAGCGTCAGCGCGGGCCGCGAATTCCTCAGGCGTGCTGGCAATGCCTTGCTGGGATTCGGCTGGAATGTCCTCCACAGGAATCTCCGGGAAGGTGAGATCGCCGCCGCCGCCCGGAATCGTCAAGTAAGGCCCCGCTGTCTGAATTCGCGGACCGGGTGCCTGACCGCTCTCGATCAGTTCCCTCGCGCGATACACCGCATCAGGGAACCAGGCCCCAACGTGACGCACGGTAGTAAAGCCTGTTAACAACGTCGTTCTCGCATTATCCAGAACCAGCTGCAGCGTCTCATCAGGGGTGCGCCGGGCGTAAACACTGTAATCCACGGAATCCTCGGGATTGCCGTCAAAGTGGACGTGGGTATTGATCAGGCCGGGTAGGCAGGTGAAGTCAGTCAGGTCATGGATGACTGTCTGCCTAGTGAGAGGCGGGGCGGCACCTTGGGCCTCGATGAGGACAATGCGATCACCCCGGATATGGATCGACTGATTCAGCCGCGCCTCATCAGATAAACCGTCGATCAGACGGCCACAGTGGACGACGATGTCGGAGGGCTGCACATCGGCAGCCTGTTGCTGTTTGTCGGGCCCTGATGACTGTCCGCAAGCACTGAGCAGGGCGCACGCGGCATATACGGCATACCGAGAGAAACGCGAGGGGATCCAGCACTTGATCGAGGATTGCGGCTGCACTGCGCTAGACGGCGGGCTGGTGACGGTATCTAAAGTAAATCAGCGTATAGATCAGTAATGCGGTTGCTGAGCCCAGCGCGCACAGGACAAAGACGCCACCAAAACCCCAGCCTCGCTCAAGCATGAGGGATGCGGCGAAGGGGCCTACCGTTTGTCCCAGCCCTTGGGCGCCCGGGATGAAGGCGGCGGCGCTACCCGAGCGATCGGCGACCGACACGCCGCCCATCTGATAGACATCAATAAAGATCCAGAGAAAGTTGAACATGGCCACGCTGAAGACGAAAACCGCTGCGGTAAAGCTGAAAGCCAATAGCCCCACAGCCAGAACCATGAGGACAAATGTGAACAAAAGCGGTCGGTCGTAATCAAATTTCTTCAGCACCCACATAGCGGCGAAACAGCCGCCAAAAGACAACAGTACAGACCAGGCAATGACCTGAGCGGCCCAGTTGCCATCCAACCCAGCCGCCTCGGCGGCTAGCTCAATGTTGGACCAATAAGCGCCGATGTTGATGTACGCGACGACGATCGCGCCAATACCCACCCACGCGAGCAGCGTCGGTCGTTGCACCTCTGTGGGGGTATTTTGAGCGTCAGTAGGCGGACGCGTCTTGGGGATGAGTCGCACGAAGGGAAGCGTGACCACATAGGTGGCAATAAAGAACAGATAAATACCGTTCATCGACAGGTGCGGTATCAGCTGCAATTCCAAAAACTGTGAGATGGCGAAGGCCAACAGCATCCAATTGAACGCTTCTCTTGGCTTGGAGTGTGCGCCCAAACCCGCCACTGCGACCGCGGTGTAGAAACCAGCGCCCAGCCCTGCGACAAAGCGCAGAATCAGAGTCGTCTCGTAATCGACGTACTGGGTGCAAAGCCCATTAGCAAGAATAGACAGTGCAATGCCGAGGTAGGTGAGTGTTTGCCGGCTCCACGAACGAATCAGAAAGCTGGTAGACACCGCGCCAATGAACAGCCCCAATAGGTCCGAGGAGGCAACGCGATTGACCTCAATCTCCGTAAAACCGAGCTGATCTACCCAGGCACTGTTAATCGCCGGTAGCGCTACCAGAACGCTATAACCCACCAGCGTCATAAACAGACTGAGTAGGAACGGTCCTCTGGCATCAAATGGGTTATCGGCACGTAAATGTGTGTCTTGAGTATTGTTCAAAGCACGTTACCTGAAGTTGCCAGTGCGGAAAGCCGACCTGGATCCGTTACTGTCGCATTGCACATATGGGAAGGCAATGTATTAGTATGAGGAGGCTGAAGAAATCTGACAGATTCTCAATACAGTTTAAACATTACTTTTAATTGTCGTGAACCTTTATGTCTGAGCAAGACGCAAGACAAGCGTTTGAGAAAGCCATTACGCTCCTGAAAGATGGTTCTCGGGACCAGGCTGAGACGCTGTGCAGGGAGATGGTGGAGCGAGCCCCGGGGGACGCTAACTTCATTGCTTTGCTTGGCTCCATAGTTGCGAAGAAGGGAAACCTCGAGGAGTCGATCGCTCTGTTGCACCGGGCAGTAAAAATTGCGCCTGGAAATCCAAATGCCCAAGCTGACCTTGGTACAGCGCTGTTGAACTTGGGGAGGGCGGAAGCGGCATTACATCACCTTGAAAAAGCCCGCTCTATGCGACCGGCCGACGCTTCGCTGCTGGGCAAGCTGGCGGGGGCCTACCAGCAGACTGGTGATGCGGACAGCGCCAAGACGATGATGGCCGAGGCGGCAAGGCTTTCTCCCTCTCAAGCAAATCTGGACGAGGCCACTCGACTATTTGTGCAGGGAAAATTTAGGGAGGCCGAAGCGCTTGCCAAAGAGTTGGTGACAAATAACCCGCAGGACGTGAATGCCGCGTTGCTACTCGCTCGACTGGCGATCAAGGCCCGATGTTTTAAAGATGCTCAAGAGATCCTTGAAAAAATCATAGAAGTCGCTCCCGGTTTCATTGCAGCGTGGCATGACTTGAGCACTGTTCTAAAAGAGCTGCATCTGTATGAAGAGGCTGTTGAGATATTGGTCAAGGCGCTAGATGTCGATGCTAACAACCCTCTGACCCATTATTACATGGGCGCAGCTTTGGCTATGGCGGCGAAGCCCCACGACGCGATCAAATCCTATCAGCGCGCAGTTGAGCTCGACCCGCGGTTACCCGGTGGTCATATAGGACTCGGGCATGTCCTGAAAACGGTGGGTGATCAGGCTGGTGGTATTGAGGCTTACGAACGAGCTATCGAGCTTAGGCCCAACTATGGTGAGACCTATTACAGCCTGGCTAACTTGAAGACTTTCCGTTTTTCGTCGGAACAGATCTCGAGCATGGAGACCCGGCTTGGAAATGAAAAGCTACCAACAGAATGTCGCGTGCACTTCGCATTCGCTTTGGCAAAGGCTTACGAGGACGCGGGTGATTTCGACAGATCTTTCGAGCACTACGAGTTAGCAAATCATTTACATCGAGAGACTATTGCTTATGACCCTGTGCAAACGCAGGTAGGTCACGAGCGTATGCGCGAGGTGTTCAGCGAGGCTTTTTTCTCTGCTCTGGATAGAGACAGTGGCTGTTCCGATCCAGACCCTATTTTTATCGTTGGGCTCCCCCGATCAGGGTCCACCTTGCTTGAGCAAATTTTGGCGAGTCACTCACAAGTCGATGGCACCAGTGAATTACATGATGTCTCTCTGATTGCACAGAGTATCAGACGATCAAGGGAGGGCAGCGTTTTCCCTCAGTCCGTGGCTACGATGAGCAGCAGAGAACTGGAAGCCCTGGGGAGGGCTTATATAAGCCAGACGCGGCAGTACCGCGGCGCCGCCCCCTTTTTCACCGACAAAATGCCCAATAACTTTGCCTACGTGGGATTTATCAAAGCGATCTTACCCAACGCAAAAATTATCGACGCCCGAAGGGATCCAATGGACAGCTGCTTTGGCTGCTTTAAGCAGCACTTCGCGAAAGGTCAGACATTCACCTATGATCTGTTTGAGTTGGCAGAGTTCTACCTCGAATATGATGCCTTAATGGACTATTGGGATGCCGTTTTGCCAGGACAAGTTCTTCGAGTCCAGTATGAAACTGTTGTCAGTGATCTCGATAACCAAGTGAAACGCATACTTGAATTTTGCGGGCTGCCTTTTGAGGAGGCCTGTCTTAATTTCCACGAGACAAAAAGGGCAGTGCGGACGGCCAGTTCGGAGCAGGTGAGGCAGCCGATCTACAGTAGTGCAGTGGGCACATGGCAGCGATTTCAGCCTCACCTTGAGGGACTTAGAGAGATCCTTCAACCCCTATTATCGATGGATTCAGGCAGTGCTCAGTGACTGAGATCCCAAAACTGATTGCCACCTCTGTTGTAAGAGGGTCAGAGAAGGGGCAGAGCCACGGAGGCGTTTACGTAATTGACTTCAAAACTCAGGCTGTAGAACAAAAGCTCGACTGGAATACGACAGATATCGATTTCACAGGCCGAGGATGGGACCGAGGTTTGCGAGGCATCGAGTTCACTGAGGACGCTATATGGATTGCTGCAAGCGATGAGTTGTTTTGTTACGCGCCGGACTTCTCTCTGATCGGTTCCTATCGGAATCCTTACCTTCGTCACTGCCACGAAATATGGCGCAAAGACCACCTTATCTTCCTAACCTCGACGGGCTTTGATTCGATTCTGGCGTATGACCTCAACTCAAAAACGTTCACTTGGGGTCTGTATCTTTCTAGGAATGGTACTCAATGGATTGGGCAGCCCTTTGACCCTGCGGGGAGTGGTGGACCAGCCGCTGTAAACTCCTACCACCTCAATATGGTTGCGGTAAATGAGGATGGGATATATCTCAGTGGACTCAATACAGAGGCGCTACTTGCGCTGTCTTCAGATTTGACGGTGCGGCAGTTCTGTAGCCTACCTAGAGGATGCCACAACGCCCAGCCATTTGGTGACGGGGTGCTATTTAATGACACAGGCGCCGATGTCGTAAGGTATGTTTCCAGAGGAACAGGAGAGAAAGTCGTTTCCGTTCCGAGATTTAACAACTCAGAGCTTGAATATGTAGGCGTGGATGATTCGAGAATCGCGCGACAAAGTTTTGGTCGAGGCATGTGTGTGATTAGCGATCGCCTTATCGCTGCTGGATCCTCACCATCGACGATTTCGATCATCGATATAAAAAAAGGCGAGCGACTAACAGCGGTCAATCTCACCATGGATATCCGTAATGCAATTCATGGACTTGAAGTCTGGCCGGAGCGTTGGAATAGAAAAGCGTCTTCATAAAAAGGGGCGCAACAGCGCCCCTTTTTCAGTACCTTGGCAATTCAACCTTTGCTAATTAAAAAAGTAACGTAGCGACACGCCATAGTTTCTTGGCCTGATGACGTTTGACGAGTTCCAACCAAAGGCTTGGTCGAAGTCTTGGCTGTCTTCGTAGGTAATGCCTCGCTCATCAGAGATGTTGTTTACGTAGACGCGAGCGCCCCAACTGTCTTTTTGGTAGCTGAAAATTACATCCGTCACTTCGTAGTCGCCTTGTTTAAGTCTTGGCGAGGCGAAGTCATCGGTAAGTTGATTAAACGATTCACCGACGCTGTTGTGCTGGATCCTCAGAGCGCCCGCCCCGCCGAACAGATTAATTCCAGAGTATTCCGCGTAAATCGAATAGCTCTGATCGGCAAAAAGCGGCAGGCCAGTCTCGCCCTCCAGGCCTGAGGGCACCGAACCGCTCTCAGCTCTCTCATCGGGGAAAGTGGAGGGTGCTGTGACATAGGCGTCCTGAATGTCCGTCAGGTTCATACCAATTTCTAGATTTTCCGTAATTAAGGCTTTGAATTCCAGGTCAAAACCTTCGATATTGCCGGTCCCGACATTGCCGACAACAATTTGGAATGGCGCCGAGAAAAATTTGCTAGCGGGGTCCGTGACCTCGATCTGCATATCCTCCCACTTCATGTCGTAATAGACGGCGTTAAACAGGAAACGACCATCTGCAAATTCTGACTTCAGTCCAAACTCGGTATTCTCGACCAAGTCTGAGTCGTACAGAACTGGTAGGGTGGATCCTCCCGTATTGCCTCGCAGTCCCCGGTTAACACCGCCTACTCGGAACCCTTCCGAGTAGACTCCATACACCATGATGTCATCAGTAATATTCCATTCCAGCCCATATTTTGGAATGAAGCCGTCATCCTTCATTTGACGATCTTCAGGCCTCTGCCATGCTCGGTTGGTCGGCTTATCAACACCATAAGTGATGGAGCGATCAACCTCGTACCACCGACCACCCAACAGCAGGGTTAGTTGATCAGTGATGTTGAAGTCCAACTCGCCGAAAACCGCAAGATCCTCTCTCTCGGTGCCCTGATAGGAATACCACCAATTATCCATGGGTGCGATGCCTGGGTAATACGTTGAGTAATATTCGAAAGAAGGCGAGCTGGTGTAGTCGTCAAGATAGGTATAAAAGTCCCAGTATTGATCAGAGTCCTGGTAAAAAATTCCTGCAGTCCAATTCGTTCGTTCGCTGGACCCGGTCAAACGGATCTCTTGGGTGAAGCTCTCGTTGCTCTCTTCGTTTGTAAGGTAGCCGATGGTGTCGTCGCCAAAATCATAGGCAACGTAGTAGAACCCATAAACATAGTTGAAGTAGGCGGCATAAGACTGCGTGTCGTGGGCGTAGAAAACGTCGCGATCGTAATAAGAGGTTGCCGAAACAAGCTGGGCGAACCCAAGATCACCCTCAATGACTAGGCTTGTTTGATGCCACTCATCGGTTCGGTACTCATCGGCGAATTTGACGGTCTTCAAATCGCCCCGGTTGGGGTCATAGTCGTTAAAGCCCTCTGCTTCGAGATCCTGGAAGTTGGTGGTGGCCGTGACGGTCCAATTGTCATTGACCAGCCATCTAACTGCGGCGCGTGCGCCTTGCCACTCAACCTCGTTGATATCGTCTTCCAGAAAAGCAGCGTTGTCTTTCAGGCCGCCACGACCCGTGCCCATGACGGTATCTACGACTGTCGAGCCGAGCACGTTATCGATGAAGCCCGCGTCTCTAGAGCTAAACCCTGATAATCGAATCGCTACGGCATCACTTAACGGAATATTCACGGTGGCATCCGCTTCATAACCGGTACCCCCGTCTTCCGTCGAGGAGATTCCCGCACTGATATTCGCTTCAAAGGCAGATGGATCTGGTTTGTTGGTAATGATCCGGATTGCGCCGCTTTGCGAGGAGGCGCCGAAGAGTGTTGATTGAGGGCCTGCAAGCGCCTCAACCCGCGCAATATCTACTGGATAAATGTCCGGAGACATTTGTGAGTGCGACATGGGTTGCTCGTCCAAGTAGACCGCCGCAGTGGGGTCAACCAAAAAACCGCCTCCGTCACTAACGCCCCGGAACACGATAATGTTCTGGCCAGGCGTGGTGGTTTGTACGTTCAGTCCCGCGACAAACCGAGACAAGTCCTCGAGGGTTGTGATGCCTTGCTTCTGAATGTCTTCACCGGAGATTGATTGCACCATCATCGGGATGTCTTGCGATGACTCTGCGCGCTGACGTGCTGTGACCACGACTTCTTCAAGTTCTGCACTCCAGCTTAAACCGGCGCTTCCCGCGCCAATAGCTGCGGCAACACCTGCGACAATGGCTTTACGATGAAATGTGGTAGGACGTGCTTTGTACTGATATGACACGACGTGCTCCTCCAGTGCCCCGATGCTGGGGCGTTCGGCAGCGGTCACTGTCTATCGCAGTTGGACCGCAGACTTTTGTTAGAAATATATTAGTAACCTTGTGAAGATATAGCAGTTGTAGGGTTTCGGCAACATGACCGGACATTGCCGATCACACCGCGACGGCCGAAAATTCAGTCCAAGGTAGGAGGGCATTGGGGATGACATTATCCGCTTGGCTGTCGCTGGCATTGGTGTGTCTGCTGGGCGCGATGTCGCCCGGGCCCAGTCTCGCCGTCGTGGTACGCCACTCGATCACCGGTGGCACTCGCGCCGGCGTCATTTGCGCGTTTGCGCACGGTTTTGGCATTTTCCTCTGGGCAGCACTGATGGTCAGTGGGTTGGGTGCGCTGCTGTTAGCTCAGCCCACTTGGTTTAACGGGCTACGTGCGCTGGGGGCCGTGTTTCTTCTATACCTCGGCTCTGGCGCTCTCATGGCGCAGCGGGGAGCCTCAGCTGATACTGGTCAAACGAACAGCGGAGGCGGCAAAGCGGTGAGAGAAGGCCTTTTCATGGCTTTATCTAACCCGAAGGTCGCCGTTTTTTTTGCGGCGCTTTTCAGCCAGTTCATCCAGCCCGATGCCACGGTGAAGCCCCAGCTCATCATTGCGACCACCGCGGCAGTAATTGATGCCCTCTGGTACACAGTGGTGGCCGTGCTGTTATCCCGACCTGCCTGGGCTGGTCGGTTCATGCACCACGGCGGCTTGTTGGAGCGCGGGTTTGGCGTGATACTCATCATGCTGTCGGCGGCGGTGCTGTGGTCGATCTGGCAGCCGCTCTGATCCGAGGGGCAGAGTTCCAACAACTATAAAGAGGGGCAGCCGTGGCCGTACGCTGGCGCATCGCCATACTTTTGGCGGTTATCA
>Ga0182093_1201734_pt1 | contig 10339 bp, 8 predicted proteins | sample 041ome_21_FD_127776 | JGI IMG/M metagenome (GOLD analysis project Ga0182093, IMG submission 127776) | Metatranscriptome of coastal salt marsh microbial communities from the Groves Creek Marsh, Georgia, USA - 041411BS metaT (Metagenome... | ecosystem: Environmental > Aquatic > Marine > Intertidal...
CCCAAGAAATCTTGGTAATGTTTCAACGAATATCCATCAGGATCCAACCGCAGCATTTCCGGCGTAAAGGTAAAGAAATCCTGTGCGTTGAACGACAACGGCAGAACCACCAAAATGGGCGTTACCAAAAATACGAAAATTGCACCACAGATCATGCGGAATGTGTAATGCCACAACACTTGGGCCGGTGTCAGATAGGGCAGCAAGTTTCTGCGATAGCGCCCTTCGTACAGCCAGAAAATGAACCAACTGGTCAGGCTGCCATAGATCAGCCCCAAGATAATGCCGCCCACTTGGGCAAAGGCAAATCCTGCGACAACACACAGGGCCAGGTTTAGCCAGCGTGACAGTTTTTCGTTTTTGATAACTGTGATGTACAGCGTGGCCAAGCCCATCAAAATGACGGCCCCGCCAATCATGCCCATGATCCCCGATCCGGCGGCCGTTCCAATGAACAGCCCCAAAAACGCGCCCAAGATGGCACAGCACTGCAATACAAACGACAGTGGTTTACGTGATATTGGTGTTACTAATGCCATTGTCTTTATCCCAGTTTCACGTTGTCGATACCGACAATTTTGTCATAGGCCCAGTACAGAACCAAAACCACCGCCAGCAATATGGCCCCCAATGCTGCGGCCAAGCCCCAGTTAAGTGAGGATGAAATATGGTATGCAATCCGGTTTGAAATAAACACACCATCTGTACCGCCCACGATTTCAGGCGTGATGTAATAACCGATGGCCAGAATGAACACCAAAATGGACCCGGCCCCAATACCCGGAATGGATTGCGGAAAATACACGCGCCAAAACGCGGTCCAGTTTGTGGCGCCCAGTGATTTCGCAGCCCGCAGATAGCTGGGCGGAATGGTTTGCATCACCGAATACATCGGCAAAATCATGAACGGCAACAGGATATGCGTCATCGCGGTAATGGTGCCGAATTGGTTGTTGATAATTTCCAAACGCCCATCATTGGCCACCAGCCCCAACCAGACCAGAACGTCATTGATGACACCTTGGTTTTGCAGCATCACTTTCCATGCGGATGTCCGCACCAACAACGATGTCCAAAACGGCAACAAAACCAAAATCATCAACAGGTTCGCTGAACGTGCTGGCAGGTTTGCCAAAATCCATGCCACTGGATAGCCCAGCAAAATACACATGCCAGTGATAATCAGCGACATTTTCACCGTTCGAATGAACAGTTTAATCAGGATTTGTTTATCTTCAGGCTGCGCCTTTGCGCCCTCGGCGGTGCGCTGCATGTCGATGGCGTTCAGGAAATACCCGTTTGTGTATTTGCCTGAATGGGTTTTGATGATCGACCATGTTACGGGATCACCCCAATCTTTGTCCACATCAATCAATTTATCACGGAATGGGGCATCTTGGGCCAGATCCCATTTTTTGACTTTGCGCGCGGATTTACGGAACAGCGATGACATCCCGCTGACTTCGTAGTTCAGGCGCGATCCGATGCGGGTATGTTCTTTGTTTTCGACGGCGACAATGAAATCTTCGACAAATGCAGCAAACACCGCTTCGTCGGGTAATTCGCCAGACAATTCATCCCAATCCTGCAAAGCGGCCACAGTTTTGGGCAGGGTATCCTGCACAATTCTGTTTTCAACAGATCGGAATAACATCGACCCAATCGGGAAAATAAATGTGATCAATACGAAAATCAGCAGCGGTGCAATTAGCATCAACGCACGCAGTTTTTCGCGTTGTAATGACTTGGCCAAGGATTTTTTCAGCGGCATCCCATCCGCGGCAATCATGTCCTGCCCAGCAGTTTGATCCGTCATAGTGTCCCCGTGGGTTTGATTATAATGGTTAAAAAAGGGGCGTGTTCACACGCCCCTTTCACGTCAAAGACGATTACTTGGCCAACCAAGCTTGGAATTTTGCGTCGATATCGTCACGATAATCGGCCCAGAATTCGTAGTTGTACAAGAATGTGTTTTTCGCATTGTTAGGATCGGTTGGCATATGTGGCGCCATGTCGATACCCAATTCGTCGTGCTTGCCAACCAATGGGGCTGATGATGCACGTGCAGGACCATAAGAGATGTATTTCGCTTGGTCTGCCAGACGCTGTGTGTCTGTCGCGAAATAGATATAGTCCAATGCGCGCTGCTTGCGCTCTTCGCTTAGGCCCGCTGGGATGATCCAACCGTCAAGGTCAAACACCTGCGCGTCCCACAACATTGCAACTGGCTGCTTTTGCTCTTCGATGACGCTGAACAAACGGCCGTTGTATGTGGAACCCATGATGACTTCGCCATCTGCCAACAACTGGGGTGTGTCTGCACCAGCTGACCACCAAACAACGCTGTCTTTGATTGTGTCTAGCTTGGCCAACGCGCGGTCCTGACCTTCTGGTGTTTCCAGAACGTCATAAACTTCGTCTTTGGCAACGCCGTCACACAACAATGCCCATTCCATGTTGTTGATTGGACGTTTTTCCAATGAACGCTTGCCAGGATAGTTTTCCAAATCGAAAACGGCACAAACAGATGTTGGGGCAGTGTCGCCAACCAAATCGGTGCGGTATCCGAATGTTGTGGAATATACGATCTGTGGGATAAAGCAGTCAGAAACCAACAAATCGCCGAAATCTTCGGAGGCTGATGTTCCATCAGGTGCAGGGGCCAATTGTGTATCGGCGTCGATTTCCATCGCCAGACCTTCGTCACACAGACGCATCGCGTCCGCGGCAACCACGTCAACAACATCCCATGTGACGTTGCCCGCTTCGTTCATCGCGCGCAGTTTCGCAACCGCTTCGGCTGAGCTGTCGTCGTTGATGATGGTCACGCCAGTTTTCGCGGAATAGGGCTCGTGATAGGCCTTAAGCTGTGATTTGGAATATGCGCCACCCCATGACACGATGGTCATTTCCTGCGCTGCGACTGCACCAGCTGCAACGGTCAAAGCTGTTGTTGCTAGCAAAGTTTTGGTGAATTTCATTGTATTCTCCCTAAGTTGCCCGTGTGATTAAAGATGCGCGCGTCGGGCGTTTCCAGCGCACCCCGTTACCCATGCCCCAGTCAATGACACGGGGCATGAAATTCCTATGCATCCAAGGCGCGACAATCGTCGGCCAACCAACCTATTTCGATTTCTTGGCCAGGCTGCAAACGCACCTGATCTGGGGCGTTGCGTGATTTAATGATGAAATCATCATTGCCAGCAACGCTTAGACGGGTGCGGAAAATATCGCCCATATAGATAAATTCTTTGACCGTAGCCTTTAGCAAATGTGCATCTGGGCTTAGGCGGTCTTTGTGGAATTCAACACGTTCCGGACGGATCGACACGCGTGTGCGCTGACCCGGTTCGGTCACATTGATCGGTTTACAATCGATCAGATCACCACTGTCCAACTGGACCAATGCGCGACCGTTTGAAATTTCCTTGATCACGCCTTCAAGCGTGTTGTTTTCACCGATAAACTGCGCAACGAAACTGTTTTCAGGTTCTTCGTACAGCGCATCAGGCGGCGCGATTTGCTGAATGCGACCATCGTTAAACACGGCCACGCGGTCTGACATTGTCAGCGCCTCGGTCTGGTCGTGGGTCACATAGACCACAGTGATTCCCAAACGGTGCGCCAAATCGGTAATTTCGAATTGCATTTTTTCGCGCAGCTGTTTGTCCAACGCGCCTAGCGGTTCATCCATCAAAACCAATTCAGGTTCGAACACCAATGCCCGCGCCAAAGCAACACGCTGTTGCTGGCCACCTGACAACTGCGCCGGACGACGCCCGCCAAAGGCACCCATTTCAACCATATCCAACGCGCGCTTGACCTTTTCTTCGCGCTCGGATTTGCCCGTTTTGCGGACCTCGAGCGGAAAGGATAGGTTTTCTGCGATCGTCATATGCGGGAACAACGCGTAGTTTTGGAACACCATACCAATGCCGCGTTTGTGGGGTGGAATATTGTTGATCGACACCCCGTCCAGCATGATATCGCCATGCGTTGCGGTTTCAAAACCCGCCAACATCATCAAACAAGTTGTCTTGCCCGACCCAGATGGGCCCAACATGGTCAGAAACTCGCCTTTTGGAATATCAAGGTTCAAATCTTTTACGACCAGCGTTTCGCCATCGTAGCTTTTCTGGACGCGACTAAATTGAACAAATGCGTCCTTGGAATTATCTAGTGCCAATCTATGGCTCCCCGTGTTTTTTATCCCTGTTCCGCAATGTAAGCACACTATCCCAGTAGATATCAACCAGATTGCGGCATTTTTGTTTAATTTTGCAACACGCCCCCATAAAAAGGCGCATTGCATTTATTTTGCGCACAATTTGAACAAACTGCGCGGCCTAGACCTTGCAATTCAGGCAAATTGGGTTGTCCGAATTCACGCTAAAGCGGCATTTATCGCCACAACCGTTTTTTCGACAACTTCATCCGCCTGCGCATGCGTCAAACAGAATGGCGGTGCATAGCCCAAAATATCGCCCTGCGGCATGGCCCGCGCGATGATTCCCTGATCCAGCAGCTTGGCGGCTATGCTTGGGCCGACTTTCTGCGATGGGTCAAAGAATGTGCGCGTGTCACGGTCTGATACCATTTCAACCGCGCACAACATACCTTCGCCGCGGACATCACCGACATTGGGATGATCGGCCAATGCGGCGCGCATGGTGTCGTTTAGGTATTTACCAACGGTACCGGCGTTTTCCACCAATTTCAGATCATCGATCAGTTTCAGGTTGGCAACCCCCGCCGCGGCCCCAATGGGGTGCGCCGAATATGTCCAGCCGTGGCCGATAGGGCCATTTTCGTCGGTGCCCTGCTCCAACACTTTCCACATTTTGTCAGACACGATGGACCCAGACAGCGGCGCATAGGCAGATGTCAGACCCTTGGCAATGGTGATCAGATCGGGTTTCAACCCATAGTGTTCGGACCCGAACATGGTGCCCAAACGGCCAAAGCCAGTGACGACCTCATCCGCGATCAGCAAAATGTCGTGTTTTTCCAAAATCGGCTGGATCGCTGCCCAATATCCTGCGGGGGGAGGCACAATACCGCCGGTTCCCAAAACGGGTTCACCAATAAATGCGGCGATGGTGTCCGCGCCTTCGCGTTCGATCAATGCCTCAAGCTCGGCCACGCAATGGGCGACAAAATCAGCCTCGGACATGTTCAAATCGGGGCGACGGAAATAATAGGGTGCCTCGGTATGGATCACTTGGGTGAGGGGCAGGTCGAATTTTTTGTGGAACAATTCCAAACCTGTCAACGATCCTGTCATCAGACCCGATCCGTGATACCCGCGCCAACGGCTGATGATTTTCTTTTTCTCGGGGCGACCAAGGATATTGTTGTAATACCACACCAGTTTAATGTTGGTTTCGTTGGCATCTGATCCGGACAGGCCGAAATACACCTTGCTCATATGATCGGGGGCGCGATCCAAAATCATTTTCGACAGGGTGATTGATGCCTCGGTCCCATGGCCGACATAGGAATGGTAATACGCCAACTCGCTGGCTTGTGCGGCGATTGCCTCGGCCACTTCGGTTTGGCCATACCCGATGTTGACACAATACAGGCCGGCAAAGGCATCCAGCAAACGATTGCCATCGCGGTCCTCAATGTAACAGCCCTTGCCGCCGGTCACGACACGCTGCGGGACATTGCCACGCGCGAATTCGGCCAAATGTGTCGAAGGGTGGAAAAAGTTTTCGCGATCCCATTGCTCCAATAGATCGTTTTTCATCGCTGGCTCCTTTGGATAATTCAATATGTACACAACACAGTTGTGCACTTAGGTCAAGCCAGCCTTAATCTTTATAAAAATGTAACGATATAAGGATTGCGACACATGTTCGTCGGAATCAGACTGGCACAGTTGTATACAAATTATAACCTATAAAAAACAACAAGGATCCTGACCATGATTCAAAAAGACATTCCATTTTCCGACAGTGAATACCAACGCCGACTGGCCAAAACCCGCGCCGCCATGGCGGACAAAGGCATCGACACGCTGTTCGTAACTGATCCATCCAACATGGCATGGCTGACCGCCTATGATGGCTGGTCGTTCTATGTGCATCAGGGCGTCATTATGTTCGCCGACCAAGATCCCGTTTGGTGGGGTCGTCGTCAGGATGCCAATGGCGCCGTGCGGACCGTTTGGATGGGCAATGATCGCGTCATTGGTTACGCCGACAACTATGTGCAATCCACCGAACGCCACCCGATGCAGGATTTGGCCCAGCGCTTGCGCGATTTCGGCGTCAAGGGGCGTGTGGGCGTGGAAATGGACAACTACTATTTCTCGGCCAAGGCGTTTGACACATTGCGCAGCGAAATGCCCGATATCGAATTTGTCGATGCAACCGCGCTGGTCAACTGGCAACGTGGCATCAAATCTGACGAAGAATTGGCATTTATGCGCAAAGCGGCGGCCATTTCTGACAAAATTATCAACGGCTTGGTCGAACGCGTCGAACCCGGCATTCCCAAGAATGAAATCGTGGCCAAGGTATTCGGCGACGCCATCCGCGGGGTTGATGGGGCATGGGGGGATTATCCCGCCATTGTACCGCTGTTGCCATCAGGATCAGACGCTGCCGCGCCCCACCTGACATGGGACGGCCGCCAATTCGCCACGGGCGAGGCGACATTTTTCGAAATCTCAGGCTGTTATCGCCGCTATCACGCACCGCTCAGCCGCACAATTTTCTTGGGCACGCCCACAGACGAATTGAAACGCGCCGAGGCGGCCCTGATCGAAGGGCTAGAGGCCGGATTGGACAAAGCCCGCGCGGGCAACCGTGCCTGTGACATCGCGAACGCATTGGCCGAACCGCTGGAACGCGCAGGCATCGAACGCGGCGCGCGCTGTGGTTACCCCATCGGCATCAGCTATCCCCCAGATTGGGGCGAACGCACCGTATCATTGCGGTCCGAAGATCAAACCATTTTGCAACCCGGGATGACATTCCACTTCATGCCCGGTTTGTGGATGGATGATTGGGGATTGGAAATCACCGAATCCATCGTTATTCGGGAAAATGGCGCAGCTGAAACACTGTGCAACCAACCCAGAAAGATGTTCGTAAAACCATGACCGACCTAGCATCCGCACGCGCCATTTTGGGCGATTTGATCGCCTTTCCCACGGTATCAACCGATAGCAATCTGGATATGATCCACCACATGGCGGGCATTTTGGAAACACTGGGCGCGCGTGTGGATGTGTTCCACGATGAAACGGGGCGCAAGGCAAACCTGTTTGCCACCCTTGGCCCCGATCGTGACGGCGGTTTGGTATTATCAGGTCACAGTGATGTGGTTCCTGTGACCGATCAAGATTGGACCAGTGACCCGTTCATCATGGACGAACGCGACGGGCGCCTATACGGGCGCGGTGCCTGCGATATGAAGGGTTTCATCGCCGCGACCTTGGCCATGGCCCCCTATTATGCATCGCTGGATTTGAAACGCCCCATCCATTTTTCATTCACCCATGACGAAGAAACAGGCTGCTTGGGTGCCCAAGCCATGGTCCCCGAATTGGTCAAACGCGGCTATAAACCCGCGATGGCCGTGATCGGTGAGCCCACCGAAATGCGCATCATCGAGGGGCACAAGGGCTGCTGCGAATACACAACAACATTCCACGGACTGCCTGGCCACGGGTCGTCGCCCGACCTTGGTGTTAACGCCGCTGAATATGCTGTGCGCTTTGTCACGCGCCTGATGCAGCTGCGCGAGGAAATGAAAACCCGCACGCCCGCGGGCAGTCGGTTTGAACCCCCATGGACCACCATGAACATCGGCGGCATTCACGGCGGTGTTGCGCATAACGTGATCGTGTCCAAAGCCCACGTTGATTGGGAATTCCGCCCCGTCCAGCAATCAGATTTCACCTATATGAAGGATGAAATCAACGCCTATGTCGAAAACACCCTGCTGCCCGCCATGCGCGCGGTTCACCCCGATGCAGACATCGATACCCAAGTGATCGGAGAGGTCGAGGGATTGGAGCCCATGGACGAAAACGCGGTCAAAGATTTGGTGATGGAACTGACAGGGGCCAATGGGGCAGATGTTGTCCCCTTTGGCACCGAGGCAGGAATATTCCAAGGAATTGGCATGTCAGCCATCGTCTGCGGCCCCGGCAGCATTGCACAGGCCCACAAGGCCGATGAATATGTGGCACTGGACCAGATGGACAGCTGTTTGGACATGCTGCGTGGCTTGGGTCAGAAAATGGCGCAAAAAACGGCCCCGTAAACGGTATGACCCACGACACCGCAGCCTTTCGTAACCAAACGGTGTATCACACGCTGCGCTCGCGCATTTGTTTATTGGATTATCCACCCAATTCGCGCCTGTCCGAAGAATCGCTGGCCGCTGAATTCGGCATGTCCCGCACGCCCCTGCGGCGCGTCTTAGCCCGGCTTGAGGATGAGGGGTTGGTCCAATCCCAGCACGGTGTTGGTACATTGGTCACGGATGTTGATATCGCCGAAATGCGCCACGTCTATGAATTGCGCATGGAATTGGCGCAGTTGGTGGGCACCCTATCGCCCGCGCCGATTACACACACAACCCGAACCGAGGTTGCCAAGTTCCAATCGCGCGCCAATGATCTGCGCCAAACCCCCGATGCCCGCACATTTGCCCAGCTAAATATGGATTTTTTCGATTTCGGCCTGTCGCTGTCCGAAAACCAGCCGCTGCGCGACATGTCAGAACGGCTGTATTATCGCACGGCACGGATCTGGTTAAAATCCATTTCCAAGCTGGACTTGGTCCAAGAAATCGACATTTTCGCCCGCGAAATTGATGAAATTGCCAATGCGATTGCCGCAGGCGATACCACGGCCGCCGCCCTGATCCGCCGCGCCCATATTTCCATGAGCATCCACAGGCTTAGCCAACCCTAGGCCAATCCGTTCCCCAATCGAATGAAACTTTCGTTGAAACGTCCTGCGGCGCAGCATATACTTTGCCAATGCAGCATTTCATTGGGGGATCCGGTGTGTATTTGTGAAACCAAAGAGGACCTGCGGTCCGCTCTTGCTGACCTGCGCAGCACGGGCACCATCGGATTGGTGCCAACAATGGGGTATTTGCACGATGGTCATATGGCCTTGGTTCATGCGGCGGCAGCGGAATGCGACCATGTGGTAGCGTCAATTTTTGTGAACCCCACCCAGTTTGGATCAGCCGAGGATTTGGAAAACTATCCACGGAATATGGATCGCGATTTATCGATGCTGCGTGACGCGGGCGTGCGGGTGGTGTTTACCCCAACCCCCGATATTATGTATCATCCCGAGGCGCAAACAATCGTGGAAACCACTGATTTAGCGAACAAATTAATGGGCGAACTGCGTCCGGGGCATTTTCGCGGGGTCGCAACCGTTGTGACCAAACTGTTCAACCTGTTTCAACCCGACCGCGCCTATTTCGGGCAAAAGGATTACCAACAACTGGCCGTGATCCGCACCATGGTCCGTGATCTGGATATCCCCATTACAGTCCGCGGAATTGAAACTGTGCGCGAAGCTGATGGGCTGGCCATGTCATCACGCAACGCCCGCCTATCGCCTGATGCCCGCGCGGCCGCCCCCATTCTGGCCCGCAGCTTTGATCTGGCGCGGGATATGGTGGCGCAGGGCGCAGATGTGGCGGTGATGGAAACCGCCATCCGCGACTTTATCGCCGCGGAACCCTTGGCACAGGTGGATACGGTCGATATCCGTGATGCTGCAACATTGGACCCCATCACAGGTGTGCCGCAACGGGATATCGTCGTTTTGCTGGCTGTCACCTTTGCCCCTGTGTTATTGATTGATCAATGTGTCATCCCAACCCGAAAGGACACTGCATGAGCACCCAAACCCCCATTCGCCGCATTACGGCCCCCCAAATCACTGCCCGCAAAGGCGGCGATCCGATTGTGTCGTTGACATCCTATCACGCGCATACGGCCGCGATCGTGGATCGTTATGCCGATTTTATCCTTGTGGGTGACAGTCTGGGCATGGTCATGCACGGTATGGACAGCACCGTGCCCGTGCCGCTAGATTTGATGATCATGCACGGTCGCGCGGTCGTGCGCGGCACCCAACGCGCGCTGATCGCGGTTGATATGCCCTTTGGCACCTACGAAGAAAGCCCACAAATCGCGTTCCGCAATGCCGTACGCATTATGAAGGAAACCAACTGCGGCGCAGTCAAACTAGAAGGCGGCGCGCGCATGGCAGAAACGATCCATTTCTTGGTCGAACGCGGGATCCCCGTGATGGGCCACATCGGACTGACCCCACAATCGACCAACACC
>Ga0182093_1477664_pt1 | contig 10299 bp, 8 predicted proteins | sample 041ome_21_FD_127776 | JGI IMG/M metagenome (GOLD analysis project Ga0182093, IMG submission 127776) | Metatranscriptome of coastal salt marsh microbial communities from the Groves Creek Marsh, Georgia, USA - 041411BS metaT (Metagenome... | ecosystem: Environmental > Aquatic > Marine > Intertidal...
GATGGCCGTGGGGTGGTTATGGGTTTCTACCTTCATCAGCAGGTGAATAGGCTCCTGATGAAACTGATAAACCGCTGTGTTGGATTCTGCAAAAAATCGCCCCGCCGTATGGCCTTCGACCACCGCGGCGTTATCAGAATAGGCTGATAAAACGCCCTCTCCACCCAACTTGTAGGTATTTCGAATCATCCCGAACAATGAGTGTTCTGCTTCAGCGCCATCGATAGTCCAGCTGGCGTTGAAGATTTTGTGGCGGCAGTGCTCAGAGTTGGCTTGGGCAAACATCATGAGCTCGACGTCACTGGGGTCGCGGCCGAGTTCCCGAAACGCTGTCACTAGATAATCGATTTCGTCATCGGCAAGCGCTAATCCCAACTCGCTGTTAGCCCTCTCGAGGGCCTGTCGTCCGCCATCGATGACCGCCACCGAGCTAAAAGATGGCGCCTGGGCGACTTCAAACAACCGTTGCGCAGCCTCTGGCGACTCGAGTACAGACTCAACCATGCGGTCATGCAACAGGGCGTCCGCTGCTTTCAACGTAGCAACATCTAGCTGATCGAGGCCGTCAATGGCATAGATGACCCCACGCTCGATACGATGGACAAACGCGAAGCCACAGTTGCGAGCAATGTCAGTGGCTTTTGACGCCCAGGGAGAAATGGTACCCAAGCGGGGAACCACAACTCGACAAGATTTGACCCTCATGAGCTCTGGATTAACGGGGGCCGCCGTGCCCGGATGCAGCAACTCAGCAAGACGCTCTAGGTCATTATTTGAACCGGCCTCTGCACCGTTCTCAGCGATCATGTCCACCGCGTAAAAATGGACCACATGGCGGAGTACCAAATGAGCATTCAGGGCCTGCAAGCGGGAGGCAAGTGTTTCAAAGCGAGGTTTTGAAAGGGCATCAGCGCCGGGAAGAAGAATCATGTCTGGGGTCCATTCTGGGATGCGCACAGTATACCCGCCTCCGCCTCTTGGCTGAATGCCAGAGTGGGCTGCATGGGCAGAAAGTCATTCAAATACGTGGACTTATAGCCCTAAAACAGCGCTAAACTGGGGCTATGGCACCGCTTCGAACTGCATGGTTACTACTGAGTCTATGGCTGCTGTATGGCTGCGGCGAGGCGCGCCTGTTCGAAAAACTCGATCCCGGATCAGAGCTGATCATGCTCACCCGCAATAGCCCCACCACTTATTACTTTGACGGTGATCAACCCACGGGCTTTGAGTTCGAGTTGATGCAGAAGTTTGCCGATGAAAAAGGGCTGAAACTCCGGGTTAAAGTTGCCTTTACCCTTGAAGAGTTGATTCAGATGCTAGGGGGACAAGAGGGGCATATTGCCGCCGCCGGCCTCACCATGACGCCCCTGCGGGGGGAGCAGTTTCTGGCAAGTGATGCCTATATCACCCAGCAACCCCTCATTGTTTACAAGAGCGGCCAGCTGCGACCCAAATCACTTGATCAGCTCGGCGATCGCGACATTGTGGTACTAGCGGGCTCCAGCCACATCGAAGCCCTCAGGACGCTGCAAGCTACGGTGGCGAATCTGAGCTGGCGAGAAATCAGAGCCGCAGACACCTTAGAGTTGATGCAGCTGGTTGCAGAGGAAAAAGCCGAACTCGCGGTGGTGGACTCCGTTGAATTCCAGATCCAGCAGCAGCTGTATCCTCGGCTTGTGGCCGCACTTGAACTCAACGCGCGGGAGGACATGGTGTGGTACCTGCCAGACGCTCCGGGAGCCAGTGAGTTTTTGATCCAAATCAATCAGTTCCTCAAAGCAATGCACGACTCGGGGGAACTCGCCAAGCTACGGGAGCGTCATTTCGGAAGCTTAGCCTTTGCCTCACGAATCAATACATTTACGTTTCAGCGAAAGATCAAATCTACACTGCCCGAGTGGCAACCGTTGATAGAGCAGGTCGCCGCTGAGTACCCCATGGATTGGCGCTTACTCGCAGCGATCTCCTATCAAGAATCCCACTGGAATCCGACAGCAAAATCCCCCACGGGAGTGCGGGGCATGATGATGATCACCCGGGTGACGGCCAAAGAATTAGGCATTAAAGACAGAACCGATCCGCGCCAAAGCCTTCGCGGTGGCGCTCGCTTTCTCAAAGATCTCTTGCGCAGGCTCCCTGCAGACATAGAGGAGCCCGATCGCACTTGGATGGCACTCGCGGCCTACAACATTGGCATGGGGCACCTCGAGGACGCAAGGGTGCTCACAGAAAAAGCCGGGCTGGATCCGCATATATGGCAGGACGTCAGAGCATACTTGCCGCAGCTTCAGAACCCAGATGTATACCCGCAAACTCGCTACGGTTTTGCACGGGGTAAAGAGGCAGTAACCTACGTGGACAACATTCGCCATTATTATTCTGCCCTGCAACTGCAATCATTGCCTGAGCATAAACTGCAACCGCCGGTGACAACGTCAGGGTTACTGCCTGAGAGCTTAAGTGGCTACCTGCCACTGGTGCTATAAACCGTCACCGAAACCCAAATCGAGAGATCACCATGACCACGATCGGCACGCCATTTTCAAGCACAGCAACCAAAGTCCTGCTCCTGGGATCGGGAGAATTGGGCAAAGAGGTTGCTATTTCACTGCAGCGCCTGGGTTGCGAAGTGATCGCCTGCGATCGCTATGAAAATGCACCAGCGATGCAAGTTGCCGACCGCTCGTACGCGTTTTCAATGCTCGATGCCAACGAACTCCGACGCGTTATTGAACTGGAGCAACCGAATTACATCGTTCCCGAAATTGAGGCTATCGCGACAGAGATGTTGATCGAGCTGGAACGAGACGGCTTCCACGTGGTGCCCTCAGCGCGAGCCGCCAATCTCACCATGAACCGGGAGGGCATTCGCCGGCTCGCCGCTGAAGAGTTGGGCGTTGCGACCTCGCCCTATCGGTTCGCTGACAGTTTCGAAAGCTTCGAACAAGCCGCTGAGGGAATAGGCTTTCCCTGTATTGTCAAACCGATCATGAGTTCGTCGGGCAAAGGGCAGTCTCTGCTGCGCTCTAAGGATGACTTAGTCAGTGCGTGGGAGTACGCGCAAGAAGGCGGCCGAGCGGGCGCCGGCAGGGTAATCATCGAAGGATTCATTGAATTTGACTACGAGATCACCTTGCTGACCGTGCGCCACGCCGGGGGAACCAGCTTCTGCGACCCGATTGGGCACCGCCAGGAAGACGGCGATTATCGTGAATCATGGCAACCACAGCCCATGTCAGACGCCGCCAGGGCGCAGTCCGAAGTGATAGCAGAGCTAGTGACCGGCGCACTAGGAGGCTACGGTCTTTTTGGGGTGGAATTATTCGTTCGCGGCGATAATGTCTGGTTTAGCGAGGTATCGCCCCGCCCCCATGACACCGGGATGGTGACTTTGATCTCCCAAAACCTATCGGAATTTGACCTGCACGCCAGAGCGTTTCTGGGCTTACCGGTTCCGGGTATACGGCAGCGTGGGCCCTCCGCTTCGGCAGTGATTTTGGTGGATGGCAGCTCCCAGCGCGTGGCCTTTGGTAACTTGAACTCAGCGTTGGAAGAGGCAGATACCGATTTGCGCTTATTTGGCAAACCGGAAGTCTCGGGCCGGCGCAGAATGGGCGTGGCCCTTGCCACCGATACCGATATTGATACCGCCGTGGCAAAAGCACTGCGCTCGGCATCCGCGGTGACGGTTGAGCTATGAACGCTTGCGCCGGGCGGCAAAAAACGCCTTCAATAGATGTCCGCTCTCCTCGCGCATCAGCCCCTCCTGCCAATGCACCCGATGGTTAAGACTCGTGTTATCCAGTGTAGCGAGAGTGCTCACCACTGCCCCCGCTTTTGGCTCTCTTGCCGCAAATACCAACCGCTCGATCCTCGCGTGAACTAGGGCACCACAGCACATGGTGCATGGCTCCAGCGTCACATAGAGCGTTGAACCCGGTAGCCGGTAATTCCCCAGGTTTGCTGCGGCCCGCCTGAGGGTCAAGATTTCGGCGTGGGCGGTGGGATCGCTTGCGCCAATTTGTCCGTTGCCAGCCTCAGCCAACACCTCGCCACCGGGGCCCACTAGTACAGCACCCACTGGCACTTCGCCCTCATCACCCGCTGCTGCTGCGCAGAGTAACGCCCGGCGCATGTAAATCGCATCCTGCGGGTCGAAGGTCACTGCTGGGGCCTCCTCGCTCACAGCGGCGCCTCGCTGTAAAACTTCCAGCACAGCAATGCGAGGGCACTGCGATAAGGCTTGAGGTGAGAAGCTGCCATCTCAGTTTGTTTGGGCGTAGGACGCTCCTCCATCTTCATAATTCGACCAAAGCCTGCGCGAACCGCTAGATCACCTACCGGCCAGACATCCGTCCGCCCCAGAGAAAACATCAAATACATATGCGCTGACCACTCTCCAAATCCTTTGATTTGGGTGATACAAGCGACGACCTCTTCATCGGACATCCCATGTAAGTCCGTGATCGGCAGGGCTCGCGTGGTAACCGCGTCGGTCAGGGCACGAAGGTAGCTGAGTTTCTGGCCGGACAAACCCGACCCGCGCAGATCCTCGTCCCTAGCGGCCAAGACTCTCTCGGGTGCTATCACGCCCCCTAGAGTTTGGGTTACTCGCGTGGCAATCGCCGCCGCGGCCTTTGTGGACACCTGTTGCCCGATAATGATTCTAGCGAGCGCCTCAAAGCCATGGGCTCGGCGGCGCTCGTCGGGAAAACCTACCTGAGCCACGGCCATGGCGACGGCAGGCTCGCGCTCACTGAGTGCGTTGAGTGCCTTTGCAATGTGGGCTTTGGTCAAGTGAAAACGGGGGCTAGAGGTCATAACGGGTTAGCCGACAGTAACAAAAGTTGGATCATAACCTGACTGATACCCACTCTGGGGTGTCATCAGCATGGCAATATGCTGGTACAGTCCCGCCATCCATCAATGAGGAGGACGTTATGTCTTGTGAAAAACACGACCTGCACCACGAATTCCCAGAGTTCAAAGACGCCATCCATGAACTAAAAATGAACAACGCGCACTTCGCCAAACTGTTTGAGCAGTACCATGAGCTCGATCACGAGGTGCACCGAATCGAGACAGGGGCCGAAACCCCAAGTGACGACTACCTAGAAGGTCGTAAAAAAGAACGTCTTCATCTCAAGGACCAACTATTTGAGATGCTCAAAGCGCACTCGGCCTAGGTCCATATAGCTCCTGTGAAACACTCGCCACCAAAAGCATCATTGAGGACAGCATCGATCCATGTCTGAGCGAGTGTTTTCACGCAACATTTTATTGCTGGTCCTCGCGCAAACGGTGTTTGTCTCGGGATCAGCCCTCAATGTCACCTTGGGTGGGATTGTAGGGAGTGATCTAGCGCCCTCCCCTTCGCTAACGACCCTCCCCGTTTCCCTCACTATTGTTGGCACCGCCCTTGGGACCATTCCGGCCACGCTGCTAATGCAGCAAATTGGGCGGCGCTGGGGCTTTGTGCTAGCAGCGCTACTGGGAGTTACCGGTAGCTTGCTCGCGGTCACTGCACTGCGCATTGAAAGCTTTCTTGTGTTTTGCGCAGGCTCAACCACCACGGGTGTTGCGCTGGCTTTTAGCCAACAGTTTCGCTTTGCCGCTGCCGAGAGCGTTCCCATCAACAAAGCAGCCCTTGCCATTTCTCTGGTGTTATTAGGCAGCGTCGGAGGCGCGATTCTTGGCCCTCAGCTGATAGCCAGCGGCAGCCATTTCCACGCCGACGGACCATTACAAGGCGCACTCATCGGGGCCGCGGCATTGTTCGTAATAGGCGCGATACTGCTATTTTTCTTTGAGGACTCAGCCAATCAGCAGGCCGCAAAAGCCTCTGACGCTGACACAGTTCCCCTACGCAGTTTGCTGAATGAGCCGCTATTTTTATTAGCCATTGCGGGTGGCGTTGTTGGCCAAGGCATTATGGCATTCATCATGACCGCCACGCCGGTTTCTATGCATGTCATTGACGGGCACTCGTTGGAACATACCGCGCAAGTTATTCGGGCTCATGTGTTAGCTATGTATCTCCCCTCCTTCGCCTCGGGCTGGCTCATTAGTCGGTTTGGTGAGCGCAACCTTATGCTCGTTGGGGTCGTTATCTATTTCGCAACCCTCGCTGTGGGCCTCGCTGGTCATGAGGTGCTGCACTACAGTGGCTCGATGATCTTGCTAGGTGTGGGCTGGAACTTTTTATTTGTAGGTGGCACAACCTTGCTCGTTCGCACCTATCACCCGAGCCTGCGGTACCGTGCTCAAACCATCAATGAGTTCGCGGTATTTGGAACCTCCGCACTGGGAAGCTTGCTCGCAGGAACCTTGATCAGCAGCTTTGGTTGGAATGCGGTTTTATTATCTACCTTACCCGCACTCGGGGTAATGGCCGTTGGTTTGGTGTGGCTGCGCCAAAGGGCACTGCCAACCTTCTAAAACAAATCAGTCCAAAGACCCTTATGACGGACTAGATGACCGAAAATAGGGATGCGAGGCCGGTAAAAACAATAAGCGCCATAACAAGGCCTGAATAGACCAGCATCAGACTAAAAAACTTAAAGCGCGTGAGCCATTTTTCCTGATCGTAATAGACGCGCAGCGACTTATAGCAATACACGAACACGTAGCAGGCAATAGCGAAATTGACCCAGCCGGCCAGTACGCCACCCACCACCAACTCGGTCAAATTGCCCACTAAGACAAAAAGAAAAATCGCGCTGTGGTTGTTTATTTGAAGCACTAAATGCTCGGTGAAATAGCGCGCGGGCTGCCAGTACCAAAGCTTCATGCAGACAGCAAAAAGCGGCATCAAGAGGAACATAGCGGTGGGTAGCTTAGCCATGAAAGACTGTGCGAGGGAGTAACCACTATCTTGCTGGATCTGGCGACAGGCATGCTGCAGTTGCGCAACCAGCCACTCCGCATGGGGGCCAGTATAACTTGGCTGACAAATCTCCGCGGTCTCCGATTCATCCGCACTGGGATTTACCTCAACAGGCTCAAGGGCGGGTGCAGCAGACTCATCCATTTTTTCTCGAAGGGCTTCCTGCAGGGCAGACTTCACGTCAGTATCCAGCCTAGCGGCTGCAGCGGCAGTGTCGTCATCAGATACCGCCGTTGGATAATTTCGCTGCACATCTAACGAGAGGAAAAGAAAAAACACCAAGCTCAAACCCAAATACAACCTTATCGGGGGCAGATAGCTCGCACGGCGGCCGTCAAAAAACTCCCTCGCCAAAAATCCAGGTTTAGCAATGAGTGCCCACAGGGTTCGCCAAAAACGGGAGTCAGCATGGATCAGTGCCGTAATAAATTCCTCGAGAAACAACCCGAGGGTAGGAGCACCATTCAAATGCTTCTGCCCGCACTGGCTGCACCACGGGCCCGTCAGCTGCGCTCCACAATTTTTGCAAGCTTGCACATTGAGCTGCGGGGTACTCCCAGTGCTCTGCGCAATAGGGGGTTGCTGAGACATCACACGTACAACTGCGCCAGGTACTGTGCCGCAGAATCGCGCCATTCAAAGCGCACTGTCGAAGCGCGTTTGCGCATCAACTGCCATTTGCGGTGACTGCGCTTGTGAGACCGTACCAGCTTAGCAACTAACGCTAAAAGTGCACCGGCTTGCTCCTGGGGTGTACTACCGCCGAACTGATAACCCGTGACACCATCCTCAATCGTGTCCTTTAATCCGCCAACAGCGTGTACCAGACAGGGCTGCCCCGCACGCATGGCGAGCATCTGGCTGATACCACAGGGTTCAAAGCTACTGGGCATCAAAAACAAATCACCTGCGCTGTAAACCTGATCCGCCAGCAACTCTGCGTACCCGTTGAGGAACAGTAGATTCTCATGCCTCGCTGCGACACGGGTAAACTCCGCCTCAAGTGCCGAGTCACCGCTACCTATCAGTAGTAACCGTGCGCCATTGCCCAAACGCTGAAGCAGAGCATCGATAACCAGCCCGTCACCCTCCCAGGGCTGCATGAGCAAACTCACTTTTTGTTGGGTCAGACGTCCGATAGAGGTCAGCAGCATCGTGCTGTCATCCATCTCCGCCAGCCAAGCCTGCAGGCGCTGCCAGGCAATGAAGTCTACCGATCTCACCTCGGGTTTGCGCCCAATCCAGCTCAACAATTCCTGCTGGGCACTGGTCCATAGTTTTTTGCGGGTTGGCTTTCGCGGAACCTCGACATCGTAATCGGTGCCGTTGATCACTCCAACTAATCGCCCTGCGTCATTTGCCCCACGCAAGTCGGCTTCAAGCCCCTCGCCACCAATAAAACCCGTCGCGCTATTGCTCGGCAACAAAATCTCTTGGGCATAGGAGGGCGAAACCGTGTGCACGCGATCTGCTAGGCGAATACCTGCGCGCATGGGATTGAAGCAATCCGTGTAACGCGGATCGCCGATCTCCCGGGTGTCGTAGCTTAAGTTGGGGAACCATGTCTCGAGCGAGGAAGAGTCCCAACGCAGCGGGCGAATACCCTGTAAAGCTAGATTGTGAATGCTAAAAACCGTATGAACGGACTGGAACTCCGCATAGTCGGGATGCCAGGTTTTCAAAACGAGCACGAAGGCGCTGTGCCAATCATGGAGATGAAAAACATCGGGGCGCGGCAGCAAACCCGCCTTAATAACCGACAAGACAGCTGCACCGAAAAGCGCAAACCGGTTGGCGTCAGTGGAAAACGGTGCCTCTGTGTCGTTACTGTAAATAACCCCAGGCTTGGGCTGACTGAATAGGGGACTGTGCACCACAAGATTGCGCACCTTGTCGTGAAACTTTCGTCTCGAAGGAACCTGCCACAAGCTTATTGGGTGCTTCGCCCCGGCGAAATCCACCGACAACTCCCCCAACAACTCGGCGTCGGGCAGCGTAGAAAAATTGCCATAGCAAGGCGTGATGACATCCACCCATTGATCTAGGTCTGCCAATGCCACGGGAATATCTCGGATGACATCCCCCACGCCGCCCACCTTGCCGCCCGGCAAGGCGTCGTTCTCGGCCGCTACCATCAGGATGCGCATGGGTACTCTCCGCTCAAGTAATTACATCTGGTCGCTCGCGACCAATTGCGCGACATAGCCCTGTCATAGATTCAAAGGCAGCAATGACGGGCGCCAGCGCACGCTGTGCATCGGCCCCTTGTCTTGCTGGATCCGGCTGATGGCAATCGAAGTAAACGCGAACCGTGGCACCGGCGGTGCCCGTACCAGACAGTCGCATAACGGCCCTGGCGCCGTTGTCAAAAAATACCCGAAGCCCTTGATGGCTCGATTCGCTGCCGTCTATGGAGTCGACATAAGAAAAATCATCCGCAGCGGTGACCGTCATCTCGCCAAACACTTGACCGGTTAAATCCCCCAGTCTCGAGCGCAAGCCTTCTACCACGTCGGTCGCTGCCTCAACGTCCACCGCTTCATAGTCATGTCGGGTGAAGTAGGTGCGCCCAAACTTGAGCCAATGCTCGCGAACAATAGCCTTTGCTGACTGACCTCGAGCCGCAATAACGTTAAGCCAGAAAAGCACCGCCCATAGACCATCCTTTTCCCGTACATGATCTGACCCAGTGCCAAAACTTTCCTCACCGCACAGCGTGATCTTGCCAGCGTCCAGCAAGTTGCCAAAAAATTTCCAGCCGGTGGGTGTTTCAAAACAGGGAATTCCCAAGGTCTTTGCAACAACATCCACCGCTCGACCCGTGGGCATCGACCGTGCCACGCCGCTCAAACCATCACGATAGCCGGGAACCAAGTGCGCGTTCGCCGTCAATATGGCAAGACTGTCGCAGGGATTGATGTAAATACCGCTCCCTAGGACCATATTTCTGTCCCCATCCCCGTCCGAGGCCGCGCCAAACGCCATTGGGGTGTCGCTGTTCATCAGCTCGACCAATTCGTGGGCGTGCACGAGGTTGGGGTCTGGGTGAACGCCGCCGAAATCCACTAACGGCTGCGAGCGCATGACGGTACCCGCCTTGGCACCCAGCCGACGCTCGAGTATTTCCACAGCATAAGGACCGGTCACCGCATTCATTCCATCAAATCGCATATGGAACTTGCTGTGGCTCAGCAACTCTCTAATCTGTTGAAAATCAAAAACGGTCTCCATGAGATCCGCGTAGTCAGCGACAGGATCTATCACTGTCACTGACGTCTCCCCGCGCAAGACTTTACCTAGGGTCGCAAGATCAACATCGGCCACGTCACTGATGTAATACTCGCTTAGACCCTCACTCGCGGCGTAGATAGCATCGGTTACCGCTTCAGGTGCAGGACCGCCGTTCGCAC
>Ga0182093_1530234_pt1 | contig 10288 bp, 8 predicted proteins | sample 041ome_21_FD_127776 | JGI IMG/M metagenome (GOLD analysis project Ga0182093, IMG submission 127776) | Metatranscriptome of coastal salt marsh microbial communities from the Groves Creek Marsh, Georgia, USA - 041411BS metaT (Metagenome... | ecosystem: Environmental > Aquatic > Marine > Intertidal...
CAGTGGCAAGATCAAAAAACGACTTCTACGTGAGCTGTTAGCCTCTGATCAACGCGCAATTGCTCATGCGCGCTGACACCTCGCGGGTTGCCATTGTGGGCGCCCATGCGCTGCCCATCGGCACGCACACGGCAAGGTCTAAAGAGATTGTCTCCAACCTCGAGCATGAATCGTTAGCTCGCGTGGTTACCACTGCCATCGAGGAGGCAGGAATCAGCCACCGTGAGATCGATGCAGCGATCTTTACCCAGAACCCGCCCACAACACGCCAGCTGGGATTTGGCACCTACATGATGGCGCAGCTCGGACTGCAGTGTCGTGGATTGGTGACCGAGGTGGGTCAACTGGGGCTGACGGGTGGCGTTGCCTTTGATGTGGCAAGTTCCCAAATACAGCTGGGACAGGCCCGATTCGCCCTCGCGCTGGGTATCGTGCGGCAAAGCACCGGCGATCCAGCGACGGCATTGGACAATGGAATTCGAGCCGTTGGTGACGTCAACTTTCAAGCCGCATTCGGTATCCCGCCCATCGGCTGGTATGCACTGGACTGCGCTCGCTATATGTATGAACACGGCGCCAGTCGCGCAGATATTGCGCAGGTAACGGTCAAAAGCCGAGATATTGCCGCAGATAATCCACTGTCCCAGTTTCCCAGACGGACAACCATCGCAGAGGTATTAGCCCAGCGACCTATTGTTGAACCTCTCGGTCTATTTGAAGTTCCCGCACGAGCCGACGGTGCTATTTGCCTGGTACTGTGCACCGAAGAGGTAGCGCGAGAGCTCAAGCAGCCATACGTGGTAGTTGAAGGCCGGGGCTTTTATCACGAGGGCTACCATCAAATTGCGGACAAACCCCATGATATGACCGCGTTTCCATCGGCGCGACTGGCCACGGACGCAGCGCTCACCGCAGCGGAACTTGAGCTCGCGGATATCAACTGCTTTGAGCTGTACGCCCCCTGCACTATTACGGAAATTCTGGTTACCGAGGCCATAGGCTTATTCCCCCGCGGGGCGGGCCATCGCGCATTGGCCGAGGGACAAACGGGCATTCACGGGAAACACCCCATTAATACCTCTGGGGGTTGCCTGGGTCGCGGCCATCCGCCGCAGCTGACAGGTCTGTACGGGCTGCTGGAGCTACGCGATCAACTTCTGGGACGAGCGGGAGCCCGACAAGTGGCCAACATGCAACACGGGCTACACACCTGCGAGCTCGGCAACTACAACGCCACCTTGGCACACATACTTGGCCTACCGGAATGAGTATCGAGATTTACAAGCTTGGTTTAAAACGCCCGCTTTCCGTTCAGGTAACCGAAGTGTCTAAGCCGTTCTGGGACGGATTAGCGCAGGGGCAATTCTTACTGGCGCAGTGCCAGCAATGTGAACGCCTATGTTTCCCGCCGCGCGCAGTTTGTCCCGACTGCCACGGACAAAGTTTTTCTTGGCAAGGCGCTTCGGGGAACGGCGTGGTTTACAGCATGACGCGTATTCAGAACAGTCCGCCCGTATACGACTTGCTCACGCCCACCTCTCTGGCAGTGGTCGACCTCGAGGAAAACGTTCGTCTACTCACCCGAGTACTCCCAGGTGACCGAGCGCTGGCGATAGGAGAGGAATGTCGGCTGGTGATTACCGCCCACCCCGATGGCTATTTCTACGCCGTAGCCGCTGCTGACTAATTGACCTCAAGCAACAGCGGGTAACGGCGGTCGCGGGCGCATTCCGTCATGGCTAACAGCTCAATCCAATACAGTTAACCTTGGCAAACTGAGGCCAATCTTTGTATGCACCGATCACTGGGCTGATGGAGCGGGAGCGCCCCTCGGATGCTGCGTGGACTCAACAATGCTCGCTAACTCGCAGTGGCGATCCACTTGGCCCTGGCCACGTCGAAAGGCTCCTGCTCTTCGCCTTGCATCGCCGCCTCACGCAAGCCAATCACCGCCTCGGCAGCGTTCACCTCACCGGTTAATACCGCATCGACGATAGCCATTAAACGCGTGGTGGTTCGATGACGCGTGGCACCATAACCCTTCACCATGCGACCACAGTCTGCCAGGGCCTGGGCTAACTCCGGGTTATCCGCTGCGTGCAAGGCTTTTAGCCAACGATCGATCATGTCGCGCTCGTGGGCGTATCCCAATGAACCACGGCGGATCTTTCTAAACGCCGCCAGTATTCTAAGCACCAGCGCCACAGAGACCGTGTCGGTACGCAGTGTGCGCGGGCCCAGAAACGCCGCTATGGCTTTTGACATGATGGGCGAGCGATAAAGCCATCGCCCCAAATTCGCGGGCAAAATGGCAACGATTTCCTCCAGTCTGGGATGGAAGAACTCATTTATGTAAAGCGGCTGATCGCTGTCAGACTGTACCTCAGCACGGATCTGGGACTCACGATCGGGTCGCAGCTTGAGCTGAGCGACTCGCGGTATATCCTCAAAGGCCATCCAAAGCGCCAGCCAACGCGCTGCCTCACCCAGAGCCCCAGGGGCCTGAGCCATGAACGAGGCTCCCAGAAGCTCTCGCACCAGCGTTAAATACTCCTGGGCATATGCCACATCCTGATAGTCCACCAACCGCTGAGCACCGTGGAATAGCACCTCATGCAATGCTTCGGGGAAATCAGCAATGACGGGAATAAGCACTCGCCCCGCCGGGGAGCTCGGCACCGGCAACTGAAAAGGTAAGTTGCGGGAATCTGCAACTTCGCCTGACTCATCATCACCCCGCTGGGCGCGCTCAAAGCTCTCTAAAAATGCAGCGCGGTTGGCGCTAGCACCTTTACCCTCGGCAATGACCTCAAGGTAAATTGCAGCGTCAAAGGGCAACACGCCCGCTCCCGCGATGGCACCAAATAATCCCGCCGAAATTACAGTGCCGTGGCGTTTCACCAGCGCGTTGATGTCAAAGTGAATAAATCGTTGGGCATATCGACGAGCCATGGCTGCGATCGCCGCGCTGTCGGCGGTACCGTCAGTGGTTGCGCTTTTCTCGGTGATGCCAAACACCCGGTGACTCGAACTTATGAGGGTGGTTTTATCCGGGCTAATAAAACCTCGACTCAACATTCGACCCGCTTCAGCAATCTCGCTGGTCACTGCGACGTCGATGTCTCCCTGGGCCGGGAATAGTGACATCACCGGATAGGCGGCACCCTGTTCCCGTTGGATAAATTCCAAGTAGTAAATGGTTGCCCCTGTGCGCTGGGCAACGCCCGCCAAGGAGGTGCTCTGGCAATGCCAGCCGCTGCGATCGGCCACCTCAATCAACCAATTGGTGAGCACGCCACCGCCCTCACCCCCCAAGGCGGCAATCAGCATGTTTAGGGTCTTGGCAGACTGTCTCTGCACCTCGCTCACAACGCCACCTCTTGCTGCCGCTTCAGATCGCGGCGACGCCACCAACTGTGGACGCGGCGTCGAATTCCCGTCACCACACGATCGACTACATTGGGGTTGTGCAACAAATCCACTCGGGTAAACGAGGGGCACAGCACCGCGGAATGGGCATTCGTCCCACAAACCCCGCAACCCACGCAGGTATTGTCGACATAGGACACGGGATCGGTGCGAAGGGGATCGGGGTTCTCGCGCACGGTAAGCGACGGACAGCCCGAGAGGCGTATGCAGCCGTGATCGCCGGTACACGTCGCTGGATCAATGTAGAAACGTGAACGAGTTATGCGTTTACCCGTTGTGATGGCCTGTTTGAGCAGGGGCTTAACGCGCCGCTGTCGGTTAAGCATGCACTCCCCCTCCGCGACGATCACTTTCAAGCCAGGAGCTGAAGTGCTCAACGCATCACGCAGCGTTTGCTTCATGGACTCAATGTTGTACGTGCTTATGGTACGAATCCATTTAACGCCGGCTCCGCGACAGGCATCTTCAATGCTTTGCCAGTGGTCGCGTTTGGGGCGATCCGCATCGATGGTTGATGCAATCAAATTTGGCTCGACCAAAGAGGGAATATCCTGACCGCCTGTTGCCGCCGAGTAGCCATTGTCGATAACAATCAGCAAGCCGTCATGACCATTGAACACGGCGCTGGCGACCCCCGAGGTCAAGCCGTTATGCCAGAAGCCACCGTCACCCATGATGCTAATCGCTTTGTGTGGCAGGGCGTGCCGCACCCCCGAAGAGCTCGCCAGCGATAAGCCGTAGCCCATGATGGTATTACCAAGGTTGAATGGCGCTGCCGTCGCGAAAGAGTGACAGCCAATATCCGAGGAAATATGAAAAGGACCCATTTCCTCCTGGACTTGTTTCAGTGCAGAGAATAAGGGGCGTTCGGGGCAACCTGTGCACAAACCTGCAGGCCTCGGGGGTAACTGCTGCATCAGCTCGGCGATATCGTCCGCCACCAGGGGCGTTTCAAGGGCAGCCACCTGTTGTTCGTTCATTGTCAGCGGAATGTCATGACGTCTGCTCGCGGACAAAAACCGAGTAATGCCCAAAAGCATCACCTGGCCGGTATATTCCCCCGCCATGGGCATAATGTCTTTGCCGAAAACCCGGGTTTGGACATCAGCTCGCCGCAGTGCGGTTTGAATACCCTGCTCGATATACTCGGGCTGTCCCTCCTCCAGTACCAGCACCTGCTCTTTGTCGGCACAAAAACGGACCAGCTCATCGGGCACTAGGGGGTAGGCCACGTTCAAACAATAAATAGGAATATCAGTCGCACCGTAGACATCCGCCAGCCCTTGCCGCTGAAGCGCACGAATCACGGTGTTATAGGAGCCGCCGCAGGTGATAATGCCAACGTGGTTGAAGCGTCCCTCGAAAACCTCGTTGAGACCCTCCCGTTGAATAAATTCAATGGCGGCGGGCAGCCGCTGAGCTATCTTCTCCCGCTCATGCTCGTAGACATAGGGGGGAAGAATAATTTTCTCAGGTTCACGATGCGGGTTGACGGGAGCCGTATTGCTGTAGCGCGGAGCACGATTGTCCTTGGCGACGAATTCACCCGTAACGTGACAACCTCGAATGCGCATCATGTAGAAAATTGGGGTATTTGAAGCCTCTGACAGCTCAAAACCTTTTTCCACCATATCTACGATGCTAGTCAGATTAGGGCGAGGGTCTAGCAGCCACATTTGCGCCTTCATGGCAAAGGCATAGCTACGCTCTTGCATAATGCTTGAGCCCTCACCGTAGTCCTCCCCTACAATGACCATGGCGCCACCCGTCACGCCTGCAGAGGCCAGGTTTGAGAGTGCATCAGATGCAACGTTTGTGCCGACGGTAGACTTCCAGGTCACCGCCCCTCGCAGAGGGTAGTTAATGGAAGCAGATAGCATGGCAGCGGCGGTAGCCTCCGAGCCATTGGCTTCAAAGTGAACGCCTAACTCACCCAGAATCTCCTGAGCGTCGTTGAGCACATCCATCAGGTGTGAAATGGGGGAACCCTGATACCCACCAACGTAGCTCACTCCCGACTGCAGGAGTGCCTTGGTGATTGCAAGAATCCCCTCTCCTTTGAATATCTCACCGTCGCCAGCACGGAGTTTCTTCACTTCTTCAGTGAAAGAACGTTCAGCCATGTTTCAAAGCCACCTTGATCATAGGGTCAGGATTTTCAAACAAAGAATGAGTTTTGGAGTGCTGCCAATGGGGCTGTCAAGCATTTGGAACCAGCGCCAGCACTCGGCATGGGCTACCCGAGCCCTCTTCGATTTTAAGCGGAGCGGCTATGAGAATACCGCCCGTAGCCGGGAGTTGATCTAAATTGCGCAGGCTTGCCAAGCCACATTTGTTAGCCCCATGCATCAGGTTATGGCAGGGAAAAGACGGCTCTTGGGCCCCCGCTTGTCCGGCATCCGTGCCCACCGTTTCAGTACCCACGCCGATAATATCGCGCTCCTCGGCCAAGAACACCACTGTTGCCGGATCCCAGCCTGGGTTGTGTAGGCCGTCAGCTCCCCGATTGATGAATTCTTTAGGATCTTCGCGCTTAGACCAATCGGTGCGATAAAGCACCCAGCTACCCTTGGGTATTTCGCCGTGCTGCGCTTCCCACGCTTTCACGAACTCAACGGTCATCAGAAAATCCGCATCCGCAGCGGCTTCAGCGGAAGCGTCGATCACCACAAATGGCGCGACAAAATTTTCCAGAGGCAGCGTGTCGGTAGCGTGATGTTCATGATCTTTACCGGTAACCCAATGTATCGGGGCGTCAAAATGGGTACCCGTGTGCTCGCCGCACTTGATGTTGTTCCAGTACCAAGCCGGTCCGCGCTCGTCATAGCGCGAGATTTCTTCCTTGCTAAAGGGCCAAGATTTTTTCCAGCCGAACTCTTCGGGCAACTCCAAAATTGGGGTGTCCGCTGCCAGTGTCACGCTCAGGTCGACAATACGGATGCCACCATTGCTAAGTGCCAGTGCCATTTGGGTGAGCGCATCCGTATTCATAGTATTTTCCCTTTCCCTGTGAGGTGACGCAGATACTAACGGATTATCGGGTAAACGACGGCGTTAGGTCTGGTTAATATTTTAAACCTAAAATATAATCAAGGGGTACCACTATGCAAACGGAGCCTGACATGCACAAAACTCTACTGCCAGAAGGCTGGCCTAGACCCAAGGGCTACGCCAACGGCATCGTGGCGCAGGGCAGTCAGCACATTTTTTGCGGGGGCCAAATAGGCTGGACCCCTGAGGAAGTCTTTGAACACCACGATTTTGTCGGCCAGTTCAAACAGGCACTTATCAATGTCAGATCGGTATTAGCGGCTGGCGGCGCCGGCCCGGAGCATATGACACGCATGACTTGGTACATTACCGACAGAGAGAGCTATCTGGCTAACTTGCGGGAAGTCGGTGCGACCTATCGCGAAGTCATGGGTAAAAACTTCCCTGCTATGAGCGTTGTCGTGGTAGCAGGACTCATCGAAGCCGAGGCCCTAGTCGAAATCGAGGTCACGGCGGTTATCTAGCGTCAGCAAAGCGAAGGTATTAACCCCCTGCGCTCACAAACGCGGTGGTGCGAACCGTAAACACATCCACTTGCTGTTGATTCCAAAGACGGCCATCGGCGATGAGCACACCACGATCAGGCCGACTGCGCGAGGGCCTCACGGTTTTAATCACAACCTCACCCGACAACACATCATCGGCTCGCACAGGTGCTAGCCAGCGGAGCTCGTCAACGCCCGGAGAGGTCAGCATTGCGGTTTTTGCTAGGTAAGCATCGACGCTAAGACGCATAAAAATTGCAGAGACCTGCCAACCGCTGGCCAGTAAACCGCCCAACGCAACCGTTCGGGGGTGCTGGGGTTGAAGGTGGAAAACTTGCGGATCGTAGCAGCCTGCGAATTCAATAATTTCTTGTTCGGTCACGCTATACGTCGCCAGGGGTATGATTTGCCCGGGTAAAAAATCTTCAAGTACGTACATTACCGCCCCTAATTTTTAGCTATCTAGCTTGCCAATTCACAGCACTCTTGCTAATAATATTTTAAATCTAAAATATCTCGCCGCGCTGGCGTTTAAACCTACTGAGGGCAGCCATGACCACTACCTCACCGATGTTCAACGATAATAAGCTAAAGCTGGGTATTTTTTCGGCGAACTGCTCGAGCGGCATGGCCGTTACTCAAGTTCCCGAGCGCTGGGATAACAGCTGGGATAACAACATTGATCTGGTTCGACAATGCGACGACGCTGGGCTTGAGTGGATGCTGCCCATCGCTCGCTGGGTGGGTTACGGCGGTGCGACTGACTTTCACGGTAACGTCCTAGAGACCGTTACCTGGGCTGCAGGACTGGCAGCGCACTCCCAACGAATCCAGATATTCGCCACGGTGCACACGGCCTTCAACCATCCTGTCGTTACCGCGAAACAAATCGCCACCCTCGATCAAATGTCCCATGGACGTCTAGGTCTGAACGTGGTGGCTGGGTGGAATAAGCCCGAATACGACGCCTTTGGTATTGATCTGCCCTCAGCTCACGGTGACCGATACCGAATGGCGCAAGAGTGGTTCGATTACGTGCAAAAGCTCTGGCACGAGGATAAGGCTTTCGATTGGAACGGTGAGTTTTACAAGGGTAAAGGTGTTTACAGCCTGCCCCATCCAGTGCAATCCCGTATTCCCGTGATCAACGCCGCGGCGTCACAGGAAGGACGAGAGTTTGCCATGCGCAATGCGGACTTTTTGTTCACCCCCGTGTTCGATTTTGATCAGGCGGCGGGCACCGTGAAAGACATCCACGCCCGCGCAGCTGAAGTGAAGCGCAAGGTCGATGTGCTGACATTTTGCACCGTGGTATGTCGATCAACCCAAAAAGAAGCCGATGACTACCTCGATTACTATGCTAACCAACATGCAGACTGGGAGGCCGTCGACAACCTAATGACACTGCAGGGGATGCATGCCCAATCCTTCACCAAGGAAGCTCTGAGTTTGTTCCGCGACCGTTTCGCCGCGGGTCACGGAGGCTTCCCCTTGGTAGGCACCCCTGATCATATTGCCGATCAGCTAGAAAAGCTGAGTGCTACGGGTGTGGCTGGCACCACCCTTGCCTTTGTTGATTACGCCAAAGAATTTCCCTTTTTTAGACAGGAAGTAATGCCCAGATTGGAAGCGAAAGGGCTGCGCAAGGCTCAGTGACAACTGAACCTGTTTAGTGGTAAACCAGTAAGTGCATAACAAGATTTTTCTCTAAAAATAGAGCCATTCAAAACTGAGGATCTAGGTATGAAGCAGCATCGTTTTCAACCATCAGTACTCGCAGGCGTTATTGCAGGTCTTACACTCACCGCACCGGTTTACGCCCAAAGCGTGCTTGAAGAAATTGTTGTCGTGGCACAAAAGCGCGAGCAAAACCTGCAGGAAGTTCCCATTGCGATCAGTGCTTTCACCGGCGCCCAAATGGACGCATTGGGGGTATCTGAGAGTTTTGACATCGCCACCTTCGCCCCCGGCGTGCATATCTCAGGGAACCTAGCGGGACAAAACACCCAGTTTTCCATTCGCGGCGTCACGCAGAACGACTTCAACGACATTATCGAAGCCCCCAACGCGGTCTACCTGGACGAGGGTTATATCGCAGTCGCTCAAGCTCAGACCTTTGCTGTTTACGACATCGCTCGCGTTGAAATTTTGAAAGGCCCCCAGGGCACGCTCTTTGGGCGCAACGCGACGGGCGGTCTGGTGCACTTTATTTCTAACGCACCCACCTTTGATGAGACCACAGGCTACCTCGATGTTGAAGTTGGTCAGTTTGATGTACCCAACAACGCCAATCGCTATGTGGTAGAGGGCGTCATCGGTGGCCCACTCAGTGAGACCGTTGCGGCAAGGGTGGCATTCCGCCACAGCAAACAGGATCCGTACCTTCAGAACCTGTACAGCAGCGATTCCCAGCTACCCTTTTTGGGAGACCCTGGCCCCGGAGCCGGTGCCGACTTAGGTGACGACGACTCCACCGCTGCGCGCTTGCGTTTAGCCTTTGAGCCCAACGACCGACTGCGCATGGATTTAAGCTTTAACTACTCCGAGAGCGAGGTGGCCACCGGTCCATACCAGAGCAAGTCGACGCTGGGGATAGTGCAAGATCACGATGGCAACCCCGACACGCCGGCAGAACTCATCAACGTGATTAACACCCCAGCGAACGAATCGCGACTGACCATGTTAGTTGATCAAAACGGTAACGATACCGGGCTCGATGGCGGCGCAGACATTGAGGATGGCGATCAACTGCTCCCCGGCGGTGGCGGCGGTTTGCCCGGCCGATTAGCACCGGGAGCTGACTTTTTCGGCTATCTTGACCCCGACGGAGACGACTTTACTTTCTCCGGGGATTTCGCATTTGCCAATCAAGGCAGCACTGAAAATTCAGGCGTCAACTTTCGGGCCATTTACGACCTAGCCAACGGTATGACTTTTACGTCAATCACTGACTTCAAATCCTATGAAAAGCTGTTATTCATCGACGTGGATTCAGCGCCAGTCAATCAGCTAGCGAACTACGCCGCGGTCGATGGCGAGTCGTTTACACAGGAATTTCGTCTGAGTGGCGAGACCGATAAAACTCGCTGGGTGGCAGGCCTTTATTACCTAAACATCGACTCTGAATCCGACAACGGTCTCAAAGGACCCCAAGGCTCCTTCGCTGATGTATTTGGCGGCGTGCCCATTGACGTGGGCACAGTGGCACAGCTCGAGACCGACTCCTACAGCGTATTCGGGCAGTTCGAATACGATTTGAGCCCTCAGGTAACGCTGATTGCCGGCTTGCGCGCCATGCGTGAGGAAAAAGATTTCCAATTGAA
>Ga0182093_1636825_pt1 | contig 10265 bp, 4 predicted proteins | sample 041ome_21_FD_127776 | JGI IMG/M metagenome (GOLD analysis project Ga0182093, IMG submission 127776) | Metatranscriptome of coastal salt marsh microbial communities from the Groves Creek Marsh, Georgia, USA - 041411BS metaT (Metagenome... | ecosystem: Environmental > Aquatic > Marine > Intertidal...
AAGTGGTAAAAAAAAAACGAAAAAATCGAAAAAACGCTTTAAATTTTCAACTGTTTGGTCTTCTTCACTCCTTTGAATCTCTCTCTTTTATTCTCTCTTAATCGCGCGCGCGTTTGAAAAAGGAAACGAACACGAAAGCGGCGAAAACACATAAAGCGCGAAAGAGTTTCGTCGCAAAGACTCGTCGAGCGCGTTTCTTTTTTGCTTTTCTCTCTGAAAAAATCAAAAGCTATAAATCGAGACCAATCCCCGAGACACACATCACACATGCGGGTTGGGGTTGACCATCATCTTGGAGGGGACCACGACGACGCGCAGATGACGATCGACGAAGAACGTCTGGAAGAAATAACGGAAGAAGAACAGAACAAAAGAAGAAAGAGTAAGTGTAACGTCGCGAATGCGATTTTACACGCGTTCGAAGAGCAATCCAACACGAACGCGGGCGCGTTTTTTTCCTTCATGGCTGGTCCAGGCGGGTTGGTCGAGTCCTCGAATGCCTCCTCTTTGAGTGCTTTAAATTTTTCACTGAAGAGGAAAAAAATGTGGGCGATGTTCTTTGACGGCTATTTCGGGAGGCTGTGGACGATGTCGCTGGCGATTACGATCGTGTGTTTTCCGAGCATGCCTTGGTTGTTAGTACGCCGCACGGAGGAGGAGGAGGATGCGGGAGGATATTCGTCGTTTGAAACGGTGTGCGCGGCGGCGAGCGTTTTGACTTTGGTTTCGCTCGTCGATTGTTGGTTGCGAGTGAAGTGCGTGCAAGGGTACGGGATGAGTTTTGCAGCTATTGTGGACGGGTTGACCGTGGTGATGACGCCGATTTTACCAGTCGTGCGAGAGTTTGTTTTGTATGAGCAATCGATCGGGAAAAGAGAGGACGACGCGTTGGCGTACGGCGCGAAAGCGTTCGCGGTTGGATTTGCCGAGTTTTTGTTTTTGATGCGTTTATGCATCGCCGGTGCGCAGTTTTTGTCCGCGAGGTGGGAAGGAAAGTCCGCGAGGTACGGTGGTGGTAACAGTGAGAAGAGTAACGCGTCCGCGGCGGGTGTCTTTCGAAGATTGGAACAAGCTGGGGCGGCGAATATCGCGCTACTGGTTGCGACGACTGTTACGCTGGGTCCGATTGCCTCCGGCGGCGAGAATTCAATCACCATCGTCCGGAACTACGCGTATTACGAGGGCGCAAACGCGAGCGAAGTCGATCAAACGAGAGCTATGCGGCGATTGATGGAAGCTGGATTAGCTTTAGTGGCTTCGGCGTTGTTCAACGCCTTGTTTATTTCCATGCGCATGCACTTGTTGGGCAAACCGTTCGAGAAGATTGTTGAAATTTTAGAACGCCACGCGCGTTCAATTTTAACTGATTTGGACGACCAGATTGGAAGGAACAATCCTAACGAAGCGCGACCGTACGAAGGCATCACGGGAAGTTTGGACATATCCGTCTTGGCGTACGTTTTGGAGAAAATGTCCAACATCGTCGACAGCTCGACGCAACTTCGAAAACGGCACCCTTCGTTAGCCTCGAGCTCCTTAAACGGCGACTCGCCGCAACGATCTTCGACGAACCAACTTCTCATCCAAGCGATTCTCGAAGACCACTCTGTCTTTGCAGGTTTAGAGGTCGACGATTCTACTAAAGCGTGGTTGAAAAGTTACGACGTGAACTCGGTGACTAGACTGGGGAATACCGTCACGACGACGACGAAGTCAAAGATCCACTCGTTCGCCGCCGCGGTGACAAAAATGGCAGGCGCGAAAAAAGCTGTTTCGGCGTTAAAGAAAAGTACCGCCAACGGTACAAATGCGTCATCAGCGGTGATAGTTTTGACCGAGGACGAGAAAATTGAACTCAATTCGTGGAACTTTAAAGTTTTCGAGTACGGCGAAGAGGAGAAGAACAGAAGCAACGGCGTCGCCGAGCCCAAACGCTCAGCGCTTCCTCTCTCTTCTTCCTACGCAAAAGCATTTTCTTTCGTCGTTGAAATGTTCCGGGAACTCGGTCTTCTCTCCGTCGTCGTCGACGAACCCGTCTTGCGCGTATTCCTCTACGAAGTTGCGAAATTGTACCGCTCCAATCCGTACCACAACTTCACGCACGCGCTCGACGTCGCGCACACCACTTTCCGCTACATAAAATTGACAAAGTCGCGAACGAAAATTACCAAGCTCGAACGTTTCGCCGTCATGATCGCGGCTATCATTCACGACGTGGACCATCCAGGTCTAACCAACGCGTTTCTCGTTCGTACAAGGGACCCGCTGGCGACCACGTACAACGATCAATCCGTACTGGAAAACCACCATCTGTCCTATTTTTTCAATTTGATCGAACGGAAGAAAGAGGCGAACATCTTCGATTACGCGACGTCGCCGGGACAATCGTCCCATTTCACGGAGGAGAGTTACCGCGAGGTTAGACGCATAATCATCGCGTGCGTCATGCACACGGACATGGCCACGCACTTTGGTTTGGTTTCGAAAATGAACGAGTTTGTGGTATCGCACGATTTTTTGGAGGCGTTGGAAGAAGAGGAGAAAGGCGAGGACGACGACCAAAGCAAGAACGACGACGACGACGACGACGACGACCAAAACGAAGAAGATCCACTCTTTGAAGATGGTATGGTGAAAAAAGATAAAGGCGCGTTCTTCAAAACGGACGACGAACGACAGTTGATGCTGAACGTGTTGTTACACTCGGCGGATATATCGAACGCGGTAAAACCGTTTCCGACGTACAAAATGTGGGCGACGAGAGTGTTGGAGGAATTTTTTAACCAAGGCGATCGCGAGAAAACGCTCGGGTTACCGGTTTCGCCGATGATGGATCGAGAGACGACGATCGTTTCTGTATCGCAGATTAATTTTATTGAGTTTGTGGTGGCACCTTTATATAGCGCATTTTCGAAGATGTTTCCGGAGACGCAATCCATGTGCGTCGAGCTCGTTGAAAATCGACGGATTTGGCAAGAACGCCTGGAAGATGAAATCGAGCGAGACGCGTCAAAAACAGACGCGCAGAAGAAAAGCGAACGAGAGCAGTTCGAAAAACGGTTCCGCGGATTAATCGACAAGCATTTTTCGAGAACGAACGCGTTTAAGGATACCGAGGATCCAATCGCAAAGCGCGTGTTATCGACGCCGCCGCACTCGCGAAGAGGGTCGGCTGTGCACTCCTCCCCGCTCGCGAGCGCGCGGAGCACGCCCTCGAGAAAGCGAAGCGTCGTAAATTTCGTCAACAACAACAACGAATCGAATAATACTGGCGGGGAAGAATATGAGCACCACAACAACTACGCTGGTCCGCAAAGAAGCGACGCGAGTTCAGATTCCTTCGTCTCTATGCTTTCAAACGCGCTCAAAGCGGCGAAGAAAAACGGAGGAGGCGGCGTCGCCTCTTCTTCTTCTTCCCCGGCTGGAGGACTTCGTCGAGGCAGCAGTTTCAAGAGCGAAGACAACAACGAACATTTATAATCAGAAACTTTTTATTTATTATTCTTTATACGCGAACATTTTACTCGCGAAAAAGTCTCGTCTTTTTCAGAAAAAAACGCTCGCGAGAGACTTGACTTTTTTTTATCCTCAAAGAAAAAATGGACTCGGACTCGCCCCCGCGACCAACCAAACGCCGGCGCAAGTCGAACAAGACGAAGCATAAGAGCGGATACGGCGGCGGCAACGAGGAGAATAGCAATAACGGAGCAAATCGGTCGTTCGAAACGTCGACGTCGTCTTCCGCTTTGAAGACGATTCATGCGACTCAGACCGTGACCACGCGTCAACGCGCATGTCATTTGCTTCGCCAACACGAAATCGACCGTAACTGTCCTCTTTTCGCCTCGCAGTTGACGAGAGATTGCGTGTCTTTGATTTTGAACAAAGTTTCCGCGAAAGACTTGGCCAGAGTGCAAAGTTCGTGCACGTTTTTCGGCGACGAGAAAGGACGAGGGAGACTGATGATCGAGGAGGAAGTGCGACGCAGAATCCAAGCGAATAGGTTGACGACGGACGTGATGATGCCCGAGCATTTCTGGTGCGTGAGTGATGAACGCGTAAAGATGAACGCTTTAAAATCGTTTTTCCCAACTCGTACAAACCAAAACTCGTCGTTTTAGCATCGTCCTCGAATCATCGAAACCGGGTATTCGATCGGACCGGCGCGAATGCGCTTCGACGAAAGCGCGCACGTTTTTCAGATAAAATTCCTCTCGTTGACTCGAAAAGATTTTTTCCAACGAGAGAGACGAAAAGACTTGAAGCTTTCTTAAATTTTCATCCATCGCGCTGACCGTCGTCGATCTTTTGTCGTTGTTTTATGACCACTCATTATTCGCATTTGGAAAACGACCACAGGAAAATGAACGATTTACAGCGTTTGGACGTGTCGGAGAGACGCGAGACGCCGTTGATGCCGAGCGATGTGAAAGTGAACGCGTGGGTGCGCGTGAAAGGAAACTTAGAATACGTGAAACAGTTGTGCGCGAACGGCTTCGAAGCCGAGGAAGGAGGAGAAGGAGGAGGAGGAGAAGGTGAGAATCAAGAGCCGTTAGGAAGAGGAGGAGAAGGAGGGGGGGTCCAACAGTATCAACAAAGTAATGGAGGGCGACCGGAACCTGATTATGCGGTTGGTTGGGAAGATGGCATGGAAGATACAATCGGTAAATGTTTTGAAGTAGCGGTAGTTTCGAGAGCGTATCGCTCGACGCCGGTGGTCGGGTTGTGCGTTGGAACGGGGTTGGTCGCCATTGGCGGGAACGGCAGTAGCAGCAGAGATAGCGAGGCGAGTAGAGAGTCGGTAGCATCGGCGGCGAGAGCGAGAGCGAGAAAACAGGCGGCGACGATGAATAAATATGGGTGGTATTTTCCGCTCGAGGCGTTGGAACACATTTGAGAAGAGAGAGAGAGAGAAAGAGAGAGAGAGAAAGAAAGGTGGAAGCGGGAAGAGAGTTGTTCCGTTTATATAGATCAAATTTTTGTTAAAATAAGCCGCTAATAATAACGTTGTAGCTACCGGTAGCTAGATTTCTAATATGTTGTGTGAGTGCGTATGTGAGTGATGATGTTTAAATATGATGACTTTATATCGGTTCGCCCGTAAACTTCTCGAGCTTCGTCTTCAACTCGACGACAAGTCTCCAATCGTCTTTTTGTAATTCGTCTCGGTAAAATTCCTTCATGGCGTCAATAGATGGTCGAGTCATTCTCGCGACGAGCTCATCCGTGTGATCAAAGTGGCGTCCATACATCCGCATGCCTTCCTCCGTACTCCCTGGTTGAATTTTAATCGCGACAGATTGTCCCGCCTTGGCGACATCGACGCTCTTCTTGTTTAATTCGATGGATTCTATTTTCCCGATGTCGATGTAATTTTGAGAAGGAATAGTAATTTGCGTACCAACTCGGCAAATGCCTTTTATCACGTCGACACCGACGACAATCGGATCTCTTTTATTGAATACGCAGCTTTCGATGATGCGCAAGCAACACGGGAAGTTGACAAATTTGGATTGCTCCTCTTTTTGCTTCTCGCGATACTCCTTCATGTACGCCGAAAATTGATCAAACAAGTGATAGATGATATCCGCCGTCATCAACTTGACGTTCAGCTCGTTGCACATCTTCTTGGCTTCGTCCGTCACTGGAACATCAAACGCTAAAATTGTGGCGTATTGAGAACATTTACGCTCGTGCATTACGCTTGCACCCATGACGTCGCGTTTGTTCACCGGACCGAGCGCGACGCCAGCCACGGGAATTTTCACCGCCGGGGATTTCAAAAACTCCAAAAGAGCCTCTAAACTTCCCAAGGTTGATGCTTGTACCCAAACACCGTGTCCTGTGCGATCTACCGTATCCATAATGTTGTTCACATCGTTCGAAGCGTCTTGTTTGAGCTCCTCGATGTCGTCTTCTTCTACTTCTTTTACGAGCATAGCCGTACCCGCGATGGCTTTTTCGAGACCGTTGGCGACAATCTTGATCCCTTGCGCGCCTTGGATCTCCTTGTGATGGATATAATTCGCTTTCACGCGGATTTCCTTCAGCGGTTGCGGGGTGAGTAGAGCGCGAATAGTCGTGACAATTGGACCATCTAGCCCTGCGATGACGATGGTTTGACCTTCTCGCAATGTCCCGTTGATCAAAATAATATCCATCGTCGTGCCTAAGCCTTCAATCATTTTTACCTCGAGAACAGTGCACTGCACGGAATCGATGAAGCGGATGCGTTCGTTCAAGCGCGATTGCGAAAGATGCACTAAGGTTTGCAAAAGATCGGGCATACCTTCACCCGTATGAGCAGAAGTTGGAATGACATTCACAAACGTTCGCGGATCGGGGTTCTCCCAATATAAAGCGGCGTTCAAACCTTCCTCGGCAAACGCCAATAATACCTCTCTGCTCCTCGTTTCAAACTCTTTCGAGACAAACTTCTTTTGTTTTTGCAAAGATTCTTGCATCGGAGAGTCAGTGTGCACTTCCCAATCGAACATTCTGTCGCACTTGTTGAGCGCGATGACGAAGGGCGTTTTGCGACTGCGGAGCATATTAAGAGATTCAATCGTTTGCGGCTCGAGACCGTGCATAATATCAACCACGAGAACGGCCAAGTCGCACAAAGAACTCCCTCGCGATCGCAAGTTTGTAAAGGATTCGTGACCTGGGGTATCGATGACGAGTAAACCAGGAACATTCAGCTCGAATTCACCTTTGTTCAACGAATGCGTTCGATCGATGAGCGATTGTTTCGGGACAAACGTCGCGCCGATTTGTTGCGTAATACCGCCGGCTTCGTTATCTTGGACGTTCGTGCGTCTCACATTATCAAGAAGTTTTGTTTTACCCGTATCAACGTGACCAAGAATACAAATGATAGGACATCTGAGCTTATCTGCATTTGCTGCCGCTTTCTTTGCTTCAAAGCGGTCGAGACGTTGGATGCGAAGCTCCGCGAGATGATCCAATCGAGCGCGTTCCTCCTCATCTTCAGAAGAACTATAATACGAAGACGAGTAGTCAGAGGAATCGGAATCAGAATCTGAGTCATCAGACGACGAAGATACATCGGAAGAAGAAGAAGCCTCAGCCGCGGCAGCTTTTGCTTTCGCCTTCTCTCGCGCAGCTTTCGCCCACGGTTTTTCTTTACTACTCGTCGCCGCCGTCTTCTTCGCCTGCAACACTTTTGCTTCTTCTTTTCTAATCTTCTCCTCCTCGAGCTTTTTGAGTCGCTCTTGCTCTTCCTTTTGTCCAGGCAACAGAACATCTTTATCGTCCCAATCCTCGGCTTCCCAATCGTCCGCGGCGTCGTCGGATTCTTCCGCTTTTGCCTTTGCGTCCGCAGCCGCTTTCGCCGCCAACAACTCCTGCTCTTTTTGTTTCTCTTCCTCCTCTTTCTTCTTGATGGCAGCTTCTTTTGCCTCTTCGAATCGCTTCTTCTTCAGCGCTTGCTCTTCTTTGTACGAGAGTTTCTTTTCCGCTTGCGGAATAGCGCCACCAGATTTCGCGAGTAACTGCGCGCGCACCGCTTCCATTCTCTTCTGTTCCTCTTTTTGTTTCGCGCTGAGTAGTTTGCCCTCCGCCTTGAGCCTTTCTTTCTTTTCCTTCTCTTTTTGTTTCTTGAGCTCGCGCTTCTCTTCCGCCTCGCGCTCGGCTTGCGCTTCGCGCTCTGCCGCTTCTTCGGCTTCTTGCTTCTCTCGCTTTAATCGTTCTTTTTCCTCCGCTTCTTCGATTTTGCGTTGTTCCATCAATTGTTGCATCGCCAACACGGCGGATGATTTTGGCTTTTCAGCAGCTTTCTTCGCCTTTTCTGCCTCCAACGCTTCTTTCTTCTCTTTCTCTTTTTGTTTCTTCTTGAGCTTTTTCTTTTGATTCTCGGTGAGTTCTTTCCCTTCTCCGTCATCACCTTCCGCATTGCCGGCATCGTCGGCGTTGGCGTTTCCATCGCCACCGGCCGCCGCCGCCGCCGCTTCCGCCGCCGCTCGCTCGGCGGCTTTTCGTCGCTTCTTAGCCGCTTTTGATTCGCCCTCTTCGGCACCAGCCGCCGCCGGGGCTTCCGACGGTTTGATATCCAATTCCGCGAAGAGTGCATCTAAGTCTTCTTCTTCCGCTTCTTTCTTCTTTTCCTTCTTCTTGTTTTTCTTGTTATCTTTCGGCTTGGTTTTGTTACCATCCTCGTCTTCGTCTTGCGCTGGTGCTGGTGGCGGTGGCGATGAAGCCACTTCTTCTTTGTCTTCTTCTTTCTTCATTTCCTTGAAAGAAGCCGTCGTCGACGAAGTGCCAAACTTATCCTCCAGATCGCTCGCTTCGTCGCCGACTTGTAAACTCACATCCATCAACTCGATGACTCCATCCATGTCCTCGTCTTCATCAACCTCCCATCCCATATCCGTCGCGCTCAAAATCATCCCTTCGCTCATCACCCCTCTCAGAGGCTGCTTCTCGACTTCAAAATCCGTCGCCGGAACTTTCGTCCCCGCTGGCGCGAAGATTATTTTCATCCCAGCCTTCAAATTTGGCGCCCCGCACACGACTCTCGCGTCTTTTTTCCTCCCGTAATCCACCGTGCACACCTTCAAATTCTCCGCCATCGAGTGTCTGCCAACCTCCACGATGGAGGCCACGCAAATATACGGTTTCGCATCGGACGAAACAATCTTCTTCTTGGACTTTTTCTTCTCCTTGATGACGACAACGCCGTCGTCGCCGTCGTTATCCTCGTCCCCGTCCTCGTCGTCAAACCCAATCGCTCCGGCAAAACCTTTCTTCTTCTTCTTTTTCTTCTTATCCTTCGTCTTTGTCTCCTTCCTTTCCTCTTCCTCTTCTTTCTTCTTCTCTTCTTCCTCGTCCTCGACGTCGTCTTCGTCTTCGTCCATCAACATCGCAAACGCCGACGCCATGCCTCCGCCGCCGCCCATCGCGGTGTTGTTCTTACCCTTATTCTTCTTCGGCTTGGTCGTCGTCGCCGCGCGCGCCTCTTCCTCCTCTTCCTCTTCCTCCGCGACAAAAGCACCACCATTACCAGCATTAGCAGCAGCTAACGGGTCCAACGGATCGTCCAAATCGTCCTCGCTTTGGTTTTTCTGTTTGTTCGCCTGTCCTTTCTTCTTGTTCTTCTTTTCCTTCTTGAGTTGCGTTTTCGATTTTTCTTGTTGCTCTCCTCCTTCACCTCCATCGGGGCCATCGTTATTCCCGCCCGCCGGTGCTGCTCCTTTTGCCGCTCCTCCTTTCAGAGGATCCTCGTCCTCCTCGTCCGAGGAGTACTCGTTTTTGCGGTTTTTCTTCTTTCCTTTCGCCATGATCTTCTTTTCGAAAGCAGTCAAAGAGACCTCAAAACAAGTGTTGCGCGCCGACCACGGTGATGATGTTACCGATGATTTTAAAACTTTAAAGAGCAATCGCGGGGTGTAAAACGACTTCTTTCTCTTTCTCTCCGCCGAAAAGAAAACGTTGTTATCGGTATATCGCGTATTCTCTCTGACTCTCTGACCCTCTGACGCTTTCGCTTTCTGTGTGCGTGTATTTAAGAGCGTGTGCTTTTGCGTCGTCTGTGTAATTTGTGGGCTTTTTAGGGCGAGACAGACGAGACAGTCCCTCAGAAAAAAAGAGATAAAACGGCTGCTTTTAGATTTATAGGAAAAAGAAGAAGAAACACGTGAGCTCTGATCATGGGGAAGCAACTCTCTGGAGCGCAGAAGAGAAAGAAGAAGAGGGAGAAAGAAGAGCTCGCCGCGGAAATGGAGCGGTTGAAGCTTGGACCGACCAAGATATGGACGGGATTGGTGTTGCATCACAAGGATGTTTTTGTCTCGCATGTCTTGTCGAAATTGAATAGGACGGATCGGTTTTTCTTTTCAGAGGTGAATAGTGAGAGTCAAGATGTGCTTAAGTATGCCGGGGTAAACGTATCGGGATTAGGTTGGGGTGTTTACGAATGCTCATCCGTTTCGACGCTGGAATTGGTGTGGAATCACATGCCCTGGGGAAAGAAAGAAAAGAGAGGAAGAGTGATAGATCAAACCTGGTTTTGCTGGCAAGTTGCTGAAACGAACAATCTCGAGTTGCTCAAGTGGGCGAGAGAAGTGAAACATTGCGAGTGGAATGAAAGGACGATTAAAGTGGCAGCAGATGTAGGTAATCTCGAGATGCTCCAGTACTGCTTCTCTAATGGTTGCCCGTGTGATGAGGAAGAGTCGTGTAAGCAAGCTGCTGCAGGAGGACACCTCGACTGTCTTCGATTTCTTTTCGACAAAGTGAAACCTTCG
>Ga0182093_1105798_pt1 | contig 10241 bp, 7 predicted proteins | sample 041ome_21_FD_127776 | JGI IMG/M metagenome (GOLD analysis project Ga0182093, IMG submission 127776) | Metatranscriptome of coastal salt marsh microbial communities from the Groves Creek Marsh, Georgia, USA - 041411BS metaT (Metagenome... | ecosystem: Environmental > Aquatic > Marine > Intertidal...
CTAGGCCACTGTTTTTATTAAATAACGTCATACCATTATTCATCCAAAAAGCTGCGCAATTTCCGCGACCTTGATGGGTGCTTTAGTTTACGCAACGCTTTCGCTTCGATCTGACGGATACGTTCACGTGTAACGCTGAACTGTTGACCAACCTCTTCCAAAGTATGGTCTGTGTTCATCCCGATACCAAAGCGCATCCGCAACACACGCTCTTCGCGTGGGGTCAGCGATGACAGCACCCGCGTTGTGGTTTCTTTCAGGTTCTCTTGGATTGCGCTGTCCAAAGGCAAGATAGCATTCTTGTCCTCGATGAAATCGCCCAGTTGGCTGTCTTCTTCGTCCCCAATTGGGGTTTCCAATGAAATCGGTTCTTTGGCGATTTTCATCACCTTGCGCACCTTTTCCAATGGCATTTGCAGTTTTTCTGCCAGTTCCTCGGGGGTGGGTTCGCGGCCAATTTCGTGCAACATTTGGCGGCCTGTACGGACCAATTTGTTAATCGTTTCGATCATATGCACAGGGATACGAATGGTCCGCGCCTGATCGGCAATGGACCGTGTGATCGCCTGACGGATCCACCATGTTGCATAGGTCGAAAATTTGTACCCACGGCGATATTCAAATTTATCGACCGCTTTCATCAAACCGATATTCCCCTCTTGGATCAGATCCAAGAATTGCAGACCACGGTTGGTGTATTTTTTGGCAATAGAAATGACCAAGCGCAGGTTCGCCTCGACCATTTCCTTTTTCGCTTGGCGGGCCTCTTTTTCCCCCTTTTGAACTTGGGAAACGATACGCCGGAATTCAGAGATATCTAAGCCAACATATTGACCAACCTGAGCCATATCATTGCGCAGCTCTTCGGCGCTCTCACGCGAGCGTTCGATAAACATCTGCCAGCCACGGCCGGACTTTTCTGCCATGCGATTCAACCAATTCGGGTCTAATTCATGACCACGATATTCGTCGATAAATTCCCGCCGGTTAATGCGCGCTTGGTCGGCCAATTTAACCATTGCACTGTCAATCTGCATGATCCGGCGGTTAATGCCATAAAGCTGGTCGATCAAGGCCTCAATACGGTTATTGTGCAGGTGCAGTTCGTTAACCAATTGCACAATTTCACCGCGCAATGCTTGATAAGTTTGTTCCTGGGCATCCGAAAAGTCATCGTCATGATTTAGCGTCGCTGAAATACGAATATCCTGCATTTCTGACAAAAGTTCATAATCATGCGCGATTTGTTCTAAGATCTCTAATACTTTTGGTTTCAGCGCGGTTTCCATCGCTGCCAATGACATGTTCGATTGATCATCATCGTCGTCATCATCGTCGCTGGAAATTGGATTACCGTCGGCGTCAAGCTCGGGCTCGTCACTTTTCATGGCCGATGGCTGCGCTGATGAAACACCCGCCGCGCCAAGCACGCTTTCGACTTCGACATCGTCGCCCAATTGGTTTCCGAACGTCGCCTCAAGGTCGATCACATCGCGCAATAGAATGTCTTCGCTAAGCAATTCGTCGCGCCAGATTGTAATTGCCTGGAATGTCAGCGGGCTTTCACAAAGGCCCATGATCATCGTATTGCGACCTGCCTCGATGCGCTTTGCAATCGCAATCTCGCCCTCACGGCTAAGCAATTCAACCGACCCCATTTCGCGCAGATACATGCGCACAGGGTCATCTGTGCGGTCCAACTTTTCGGTTTCTGCGCTGGCGACGGCAATGTCTTTGGTGCCGGTAGTGACCAAATCGGTGTTGCCCAACTCTTCGTCGACATCTTCGTCTTCGATAATGTTGATGCCCATTTCAGAGAGCATGGACATCACATCTTCGATTTGTTCCGAAGATACTTGATCAGGCGGCAGAACGGTATTCAGCTGGTCATAGGTAATATACCCTTTTTCCCGCGCTTCAGCGATCATCCGTTTGACCTGAGCTTGGCTCATATCAAGGGAAATTTCACCGTCTTGATCGTCTGATTTACGGTCGTCTTCTTCAGCTGCAGCCATTCCATGCTCCTTATTTCAGGACGAGTGATTCGCACATACGAATCATTAACGTGTCATTTTGATTCGCACACCCACATAACAAAGATTCTTTGCGAATTATTTACCAAAACCTTATTTTTTTTGCTTATCATAGCGAATGTTCTTAATCAGGTCGTCTAATTTACTGCGTTCGTCGCGGTTGATTCGCGCACCGTTGGCACCAATATCAAATTGCCCCACGTCATCTTTGTCTGGCTGTGCTGCCCGATACTGGGCATTTGCCGCTTGACCCAAGCGCCAAAAAACAGTGTCGTCCAAATCCTCACTCGCTGTTTCGAACGCTTCATTTAACTCAGCGGTTAATCCTCGTTGCGCCGCCAATTTCCCCAATTCTTCTTGCAAAGTCATTGACGCCATTTCGATATTTCCTGGTTTTTTAAGACAGGGAATGATTGATAGATGGCTAGAAGACATTAGTTTTTCAAGAACGTCATGGCTTAATTCTGCGATGACACAGTCTGCAGCGGCCTGGGTATCGGCAGGTCGGGCATCTAACAATACGGACAACACATCGGCAAACGTGCGATCCTGCAACTCTAGCATAATCAGGTCATCATAGAATTTATCGATCATCTGCGGCGTTTTAAGAAGCACGGCCACGATAACAGCTTCACGCAATGTTCGACTTATATCACCATCTGATTGAACCAATGCCGATGCGCGGGTCGTGGCATGCGCGCGTTGATTTTGTTTTTTCGGCGACCATGTTTGTTTGCTTGTGCGTGTCGGGCGAAATAGAGCCCAACGTAGATCCCGAATCGCATCACCATAATGCGATCGAAGCGATTTATCGCCAATCTGCATCAGCGCCTCGCGCAACCGTTTATCCAAAGCGGCGCGACGATCTGGGCTATCGAAATTTTGCCCCTCGATTTCGCGCTGCCACAAGAGTTCGACCAAAGGCATTGCGTTATCCAACACGGCTTGCACCGCTTGTGGCCCCTTTGCCCGGATTAGGTCATCTGGGTCCTGACCTTCGGGCATAAGCGCAAAGCGTAAAGCGCGGCCAGTTTTCAACATGGGCAAGGCGAGATCGATCAAACGATAGGCAGCACGTAAACCCGCCTTATCCCCATCCAGCGCGATAATGGGTTCAGGGCTAATTTGCCACATCAGGTTCAATTGATGTTCGGTGATCGCTGTCCCTAATGGCGCAACAGCACCTTCAAATCCCCCGTGCACCAGGGCAATAACATCCATATATCCTTCGGCCACGATCAATGGCTGGCCACGTCCCACGGCGGCGCGCGCCGGCCCATGATGATAAAGACTACGGCCTTTATCAAATAAGAGCGTTTCTGGTGAATTTAGATATTTGGCACGCGCGTTTGGGTCCATTGCGCGGCCACCGAACGCGATGCAGCGCCCGCGTGCATCGCGAATTGGAAACATAATGCGACCACGAAACCGATCGTAAGGTTCGCCACCATCATCGGGCTTGATGCACAGTCCCGCGTCAATCAAATGCTGTGCCGAAATCCCACGCCCCGTGAGCGCGTTAAACAGAGCTTTGCGATCGTTTGGGGCAAAGCCGATTTCAAATTGATCTTGGCCACCCTGCCCCAAACCACGTCGATCCAAATAGGAACGTGCATCAGAGGCCACACCCGTTTTCATCGCCATTCGGAAAAATTTGACTGCCTCGTCCATGACTGCCGCCAATTCAGCGCGCTTATCAGTCCGTTCTTGCGATTTTGGATCAGGGCGCGGCACAGCCATGCCCGCCTCGCGCGCCAAAAGCTCAATCGCTTCCATAAAGCCGACGTTTTCGGTGTCTTTTACAAAACCGATCACATCACCTTTTGCATGACAGCCAAAACAATAATAAAAGCCTTTGCGATCATCGACATGAAAAGACGCAGTTTTTTCGTGATGGAATGGACAAGGCGCCCAAAAATCGCCTTTGCCTTGATTAGATTTCCGCTTATCCCACATGACTTTTCGCCCGACCACTTGGGATAGGGTCACGCGGGTTCGTAATTCATCCAAGAATCCAGGTGGCAGGCTCATGGGTTAAATATCGTTTGTGCCGTGCGCAGAGTCCAGAGGATCAATTCACGAAAACGTTTTTATGCACAACATCCTTGCCGTCAAAGTAATCGTTTACCTTTTGCACAGCCAGATTGCGACTGCGCAGCATGTATCTAGCTTTGGATACAGATCGGGCGAATTTTGCGTTTACGTGAACACGACATCTATGCAAGACTGACCCTTGATCCGAAAAGGCGAACATGACTTTGACGGTCGCGTGTGCTGACCATGCGAGGTCATCTATTGCAATCTCATCGATTTCAACCGTTTTCACAATGATCTCTGGCACAACGTATCCTTTTTCGCTTTACTATCGCAAAAAGTGGACTGTGATGCGAAAGGTCATTCGCATCATATGCTATACCATCGGGCGCACTCAGCTTATACTTTCAACGCTTTCCAAGGCGATCTTTAAGTCATGCACCAATGTCGCTGCCATTGACCGGAACCCATATATGTCAACTGCGTTCTCTGACAACTTATGATATACGACGTTCATATGCTGCAATTGGGATCGTACGACATGCCCACGCTTGAACACACTGCTGCGCATATCAACCGGACACAGTCGCGCGAGAACTGCATCTAGATCGTCGCCCGTCAGATGCAAAACGCACCACGCATCGCTTTGATCAACGATTGCCGCATGATCCGACAAACTGGGATCGGGCACTGCACCGACCAAAGCTACCTCGGCCCCGAACCACACTGCACGCGCACCGTCGCGCCCGGTGGCGCGCTGCGCTGCTGGCAAGGCCATGCCATGAGCGGTTTTCAACGCAGCAGACAAAGCCGCTTCCTGACCTTTTGCTGCGGTTAAAAACGTGATCGCCGCAGGCGCAACCTCATCAAGGGTCATGGTACCAATCGCCACTGGTACAAGCCCGTCAGCGGGCGATTTCGCAACTAAATCAAGCACGCATCCGCCCTCCTTCAGGATCAAACGCAATTGGTGGAATAACTTCGCACATTGCCTCGATACCGCGCAAATGGTCCACCATATGGATCACTTCGCCATACCGCTCTGGACCGTTCCGCAGGAATGCCAGACCGACAAAGTGCCCCAGTGTAGGCGAATAGCCAACAGATGTTATATATCCCTGATCATTGACCCGCACCGCATCATCACCTTGGGTGAATAGACGGCCACCCGCGCTAAGTGTTTTAACGGCACCCACAGGTTTCAGACCAACCAACCGTTCGCGCGCCGGATCTAGCAAGCCTGGACGTGCAGCCATGGTTTTTCCGACACAGTCTTTTTTCGCGCTGATCATTCCTTGCATGCCGATATCATAAGCGGTCACCCGTCCATGGATTTCAGAATGGGTGATAAAGCCTTTTTCAATGCGTAGAACGTTCAAGGCCTCCATACCATAGGGGCCACCGCCCATATCAGCAGCTGTTGCACATAGTTGGCGGAACAAACTGTCCCCATACCGTGCCGGTACCGCCAATTCAAAGCCCATTTCGCCACTGAAAGAAATACGGAACAGACGTCCCTTTACAGCACCTAAAGTCACATAACCGCATGCCATAAATGGCCAGTTGTCTGCTGTGATGTCTTGATCAACAAATTGCGCCAAAAGATCACGTGCCTTTGGCCCTGCAATTGCAAACTGTGCCCATTGTTCCGTAACCGATGAAAATGCAACGTCCCATTCAGGGTGCAAACATTGGGTCACAAATTCCAAATGGCGCATAACTTGCCCCGCCGCCGCGGTCGTCGTGGTCATAACAAAATGTGTATCACCTAAACGCGCGGTCGTGCCGTCGTCCATGACATGCCCATCCTCGCGCAGCATTAGACCGTAACGAACACGGCCCACCTTGAGGGTCGAAAACGTGTTGGTGTAGACAAAGTCTAACAACTTTTCTGCGTCACGACCTTGGATATCAATTTTCCCCAACGTCGACACGTCGCATACACCGACGGCATTGCGCACCATCGTGACCTCTCGGTCACAAGACTGCCGCCAATTTGTTTCACCAGAAATCGGGAAATAGCTTGGCCGATGCCAAAGCGCTGCTTCGACAAACGGCGCCCCTTTTTCGACAGAGGCCTGATGAGACGTGGTGTAACGATGTGGCGCAAATCCTTGATCTTGCGCGGTTTGGCCCATCGCAGCAATGGCAACGGGTGAATACGGAGGCCGAAATGTAGTGGTGCCCGTTTCTGGAATTCCGCGCCCCGTTACATCGGCTAAGATCGCCAAGGCCGCAACATTGGAATTTTTACCCTGATCCGTCGCCATCCCCTGTGTGGTATAGCGTTTCATGTGTTCCACGGACCGAAAATTTTCCACTGCTGCTTGTTTAATATCTTTAACAGTCACATCATTTTGATAATCCAGCCAAGCGCGCCCTTTTCCAGGGACCGCCCATAACGGTGTAATACGATAGGGCAGATCTTCGGCTGCGGGCACATCAACTGAGGCAGGCTTTTTATCAAGCTGCTGCAAAACAGTGTTCGCTGCAGCAATACCCGACATCAAACAAGACTGCGTAGACATTTGGCCAGATGCAGCCCCAGCAACGGTCATACCTGGTATCGCGTCAGGATTTGGGACAAAGCTGGCTAATGTTTCATCCCATATTGGACGACCATTCATGTGGCAGGTCATATGGACCGTTGGGTTCCAGCCGCCTGAAACACCCAAAATATCGGCAGCAACATTCAGCGTGCCGACGTCGTGACGCACCCGTACCGTCGTAAGGCCCGTTCGCCCCGCCGTGTCATATACTTCACCGCCGCGATAGATTGGGAAATCACCCGCAATTTGCGCGTCTGGGCGACTATCGATATAGGCGCTAATATGCACACCAGCTTGCGCCAAATCACGTGCGGTTCTGAACGCATCATCATTGTTGCCAAAAATCGCAACACGATTTCCGCCGACTACACCATAGCGGTTCAAATAACTGCGCACAGCCGAAGCAGTCATAATACCCGGGCGATCGTTATTGGCGAATGCGATCGTGCGTTCCAATGCGCCGGCAGCCAATATTGTGCGCTTGGACGCGATGCGCCAGAAACATTCCAACGGCCGTTTTCCATTTTCACGCGGTATATGATGCGAAAGTCGTTCAACCGCGCCATAGGTCCCTTGGTCATATGCGCCAATCACGGTCGTTCGAGGCATTAAACGCAAATTGTCCATCTCAGATAGGCGCGCGACCATTTCAGCCGCCCAATCTGCGCCAGGCGCCCCAGAAATCGTCTCAGTTTCTGAATTCAGGCGGCCACCCATACGAAAATCTTCGTCTGCAATAATGACATCTAGACCCGCTTGGGCAGCGGTCCAAGCGGCCATGATGCCTGCAGGCCCTGCCCCAATCACCAACAGGTCACAATGCGCAAAGGCACGATCATATTTGTCAGGGTTTGCCTGCATCGAGAGCGCGCCCAACCCGGCGGCACGACGAATAACAGGTTCGTATAACTTTTCCCAAAACGCCTTTGGCCACATGAAAGTTTTATAGTAAAAACCTGCGGATAAGAATGGCGCAAGATAATCGTTTACCGACAACAGGTCAAAGTTCAGTGATGGCCATCTATTCTGACTTTGCACTGTCAAACCTTGAAAGATCTCTTGTACGGTCGCGCGCACATTCGGGTCCATCGTCGCGCCTGCGCCAATCGTCATAATTGCGTTGGGCTCTTCGCTGCCTGCTGTCAAAACACCGCGCGGACGATGATATTTGAACGACCGTCCCATCAAGCGAATATCATTTGCCAACAATGCAGAAGAGATTGTATCCCCCGCAAAACCATGCACGTCTTGACCATCAAACGAAAAGGTAACCTTTTTCGTGCGATCTATTTGTCCTGAACCTGCAACCCTCATGTATTTTGTCCTTTGACGGTTTGGGCCAATGCAGTTTTTATGACCTCATGTGTGACGGTATTACGTGTTACAACAATCCAAGATGAACAGCCCGCCTCGTGATACCATAGATCTTGGGTCAGTCCGGCCGGGTTGTCACGATTATGCAAATAATCATCCCATGTATCGATACCTGCATCAGGATCTGGCCGGTTCAAAATTGACGCAGCCCCTTGGTAACAAAATTCTCGTCTGTCACGATCGCCGCAGATAGGGCACGTTAATCTCATGTTGTTTGCCCCCTAATGCAAATTATGTTGGCTGCCTGTGCCTTCTTCGTCCATCAGGCCAACCCCAGTTTTAAAACGGTCCAACCGGAACCGCGCGGCAGGTTCATGATGATTTCCCGTGGCCATGAGATGGGCAAAGCTATACCCCGATCCCGGAACAGCCTTGAACCACCATAACACCAGCCAGCGTCCAGAAAGAGACCATCAATATGCGTCTTATCAATGATTGGGCTTCCATCGGGCGTCATGTCCATGATGCCACCCCAAGATCGCAGAACCTTGGCCTTGCCAATTGCTGGCATCAACGCCATGCCCGCCTCCATTACATGTTCGGCCATCGGCAGATTGCCACGTTGTGCATAGCTGGCATAGAAATCCAAATCACCCCCAAAGACCAAACCGCCCTTGTCTGACTGGCTGATATAAAAATGCCCCATGCCAAAGCTGATCACATGATCAATGGCGGGTTTGATCCCTTCTGTTACAAATGCCTGAAGGATGTGGCTTTCGATCGGCAAACGCATACCCGCCATTGCTGCGACTTGCGATGAACGGCCCGCGACCACGATCCCCACCTTTTTGGCGCGAATTGCACCGCGCGTGGTTTGCACACCTTTAACCACGCCATTTTCTATATCTATGCCAGTCACTTCGCAGTTTTGGATAATATCGACACCCCGTTGATCGGCACCACGGGCATAGCCCCATACAACGGCATCGTGGCGCGCGGTTCCCCCGCGCCGTTGCATCAACCCGCCACGCACAGGGAAACGCGCGTTATCAAAATTCAGATATGGCACCATTTTGCGCAGATCATCGCGGGACAGCAATTCCGCGTCATCCCCCTGGTTGCGCATCGCATTTCCACGGCGGACAAAGGCGTCGCGTTGACCATCAGAATGGAACAGGTTGATAATACCGCGTTGTGAATGCATAACGTTATAATTCAGGTCTGGCTCTAGGCCTTCCCACAATTTCAAAGAATGGCTGTAGAATTCTGAATTGCCTGGCAAGCCATAGTTCGCGCGTACAATTGTGGTATTGCGACCAACGTTACCTGAACCGATATATGCCTTTTCCAAAACCGCAACATTTGTAATGCCATGGTTTTTTGCCAGATAATATGCGGTCGATAATCCATGCCCGCCACCGCCAATAATGATTACGTCATAATCCGATTTTGGCGCAGGATCGCGCCAATGTGGCGTCCACCCCTTATTACCTGTCAAGCCTTGCTTTAGGATTTCTAACGCGGAAAACCGCATGGCCTCTCTCCTTATTTGTCGAAGCAGACAACCAAGGTAAGCGCGTAAAATCAACCCCTATAGCCGACATATTGTGACGCTTTCAGACAAATTTTAAATCAAGCCAACCCGGAAGTGTTTACGGTAAAACCTATTTGCATCGCCACGCGAAGGACAAGAATAAACAACTGTACGCGCATCAACGTTTACCCATTTGTCGGCCACTATTGCGCTGCCATTCAATATCGCACGGCGACCGACATCTATTCGAGAAACAGCATCGTTATTTACTGCATCAATCAAAGGAAGCTCTGGCGCAAAACGGTCATTGTTCGGATCGTATGCAAGTTCCCCGGAAATAATTTGTGCGCCATAGGCAAAAATATCGTTGCGGAATTTAATCCCGCCGATGGACCAAACCAAAACATCACGATCAGCGCGGCAAGATGTTTGACTATCTCCTATAACAGCGTTGTTGCGGAAGTCTAACGAATTGCCTCCAGTACGGGTGACGAGGACGATCGCATTAGAAAATATAGCCCCGCGCAAAACGTCCACTGCACAGTCAGAAATTAAAACGAGGTCGGAATAATCCCCATTTCGAAGCATGACCGTTTCCCACCAATTACAATTGGTGATGTGGGCGATAGCATTTCTTGGGATTTGATCAGCACTTACGTCAAAAAAGTTTTTCCGCTCACCAGTGAGTTGAAATGATTTTTGCGCATCAATTTCGATTAGACCGTTCTCTATTGAAAAACTCGGCGTGATAATCGAAGGGGTACCTGTTAAAAAATC
>Ga0182093_1263507_pt1 | contig 10238 bp, 7 predicted proteins | sample 041ome_21_FD_127776 | JGI IMG/M metagenome (GOLD analysis project Ga0182093, IMG submission 127776) | Metatranscriptome of coastal salt marsh microbial communities from the Groves Creek Marsh, Georgia, USA - 041411BS metaT (Metagenome... | ecosystem: Environmental > Aquatic > Marine > Intertidal...
GACTTTCTCCAACAGGTTGCCGTTTTCCAGCGCCGCGGCGACGCGCTCTTTATCCTGGAGCTGTTTGTTCACCTGCGCCTCGCTCGCGTGCGAGCCTTTGGAGACTTTTACCTGTTTGTACGCACGCGCGCGGGCGCGCGAGATAGAGAGAGAAGGGATGTGCATACATACACGCGTCAGCCTTTCAACGATGTGGGTGCACGAGAAAAGAACGAAACGAAACTGCGCGAGCGTGCGTGAGAGAAAGAGAGAGAGAGAAGAAGAAGAAGAAGACATCCGAAACGTATTAAAACAAAACGCACGTCCACTTTAAACCTCCTCGGGAGCACCCTTAACAGTTGCACGCGAATGCTCAACCCAATCAAAGTCGCCATCGAACAGTGCTCCACCGTCGGCGTAAAATACACCGTCGCGCGCGATTTCTCGTCGTCCACGACGACATTTTCCGGGGACACCACCGCTAATTGCTCGAGCGAGTACGGATGTTCCGGGTCGTTGATGTCTTTGATGTGCGCGAAAATCTCGCGAGCGTCGATTGGGTCTCTCTTCGAAGAAGAAGAAGAAGAACCAGAAGCGGCGCGCTCTCGTTCGGCGCGTTTCCGGAGAGAGATGGAAGACGAGGCGTTGTTCTTGCTCGTGGATTTGACCAGAGGGTTGGCGTTGTCGAACGAAGACATCGTATCATGTGTATATCTTATGTAAGCCGTTTCAACTCTGGGGAAAATGCGTCAAAAAACAAACTTCTTGGGGAAATATGCGCTCTTCCAAAACGCACGACGCGATGATGAGCGCCGCCTTTGTCGCGGTCGCGTCGCGCAAACAACGACGCTCTGCCGAGGCCGCCGCCGCGAGGAAGAAGAAGAGCGACGGTAAAAGAAGCGCCACCAATTTCAGCGCCCGCGCGAAGAGCGGACGAAAAGCGAGCTGTAGTGCGGGTGGCATCGAAGATGGTGCACGAGACGCAGGGACGAGTCGCCGGGAACACCTCGCGCGGATGCTGTTTGCATCCGCCTCTGCGTCTTCGATGCCGGCGTTCGGGAAGCGCTTCGAGGCGTTCGCCGATGCTTCTTCTTCTTCTTTTTCAGAGGAGGAGGAGGTAAAGAGAGACGGTGGTAAAGCTGATGATTTCTCGAGCGAGTTGACTGAATACGAAGACGCGTCGAACAACTTCCACCTCTCGTATCCAAAAAGGTGGAGTTTAGAGAAGAAAGCGGGCGCGACGGCGCTGTTTAAAAACCCAGACGTGAAATACGCGTCGATAGGGGTGACGGTGACCCCGGTGAGGATTGACTCTCTCAAAGAGTTTGGGTCTTTGGAGGATATCGGGCAAAAGCTCGTGCAGGCGGAATCTCAGAAGCAAACGACGGTACCGGGCGGTACGTTTATGGAGCGCCAGAGCGAACGCGAGTCGGTGGATACGAAGACGACGTTTTACGAGTACGAGTATAGGCTAATTACGACGCATGGAAATAAGAGGGTGTATAATTACGTCGGGGTGAGAGATAGAACGTTATTCATCGTGAACGCGCAAGCGTACGAGATTGAAGATGGAGGCGAGGGCGAGGCTGATTTGAGGACGAGAGCGCTGTATAGAGAGGTTGGGCGTTCGTTTGACGTTTTGAAGTAGAAAGAGAGAGAGAGAGAGAGAGAATAACGCATGCGCTAAATCAATAATCTAATGAATGCTATCTACAATTTTGTACCTATTATACTGCGCAATATCATCACGGTTCCGACGCTGCTTCGAACATTTTGCCGTTGAACTTCCACCAACTTCCGTCTTCCGTTTTGTACACGTCCGCTTTGCAGTGCCAGTGCATTTTCGAGGCTTCGCCGTAGTACAAACCGGTCGCTTTATCGTACGCGAATCCTTCCGGAGCAGTCGTCGATTGTAACACTTCCAAACACATCTTTTCTATGTCGATTCTTTCTCCACCAGACCCGATGCTTTTTCCGTGGGATTCCAGACAAAGTTTGAGCTCTTTGATTGAAAACGTTTTCGGATCAACAGCCGCTTCTATTGTTGCCGGCTTCGCCGGCTCTACCTTCGCACCCGTCTCTGCTTTTTTTACCGCATCGTCGTTGTCATCATCAGAATCTGCGAACATGTCGTCTTCGGCGTCTTCGTACGTCGTTTTTGCCTCCAACTTCAAAACTAGATTCGCCGATTTTTCCAACATTTGCTTCTCGATGGTATACGCGCCGTACTCTCCAGCCGCGACTAATCTCGACGCAATCGCCGTGATTTCGTCGAATATCCTCTTATTCTCACCTTCTAACTTATTACCCTTTTCTTTTTCTTGTTGCTTCGTCTTCGCGTTCTTCGTCGATGCTTTTTGCTGCTTCGAAACGTATTTGTTGTTCTTATTGTTATTGCTCCCCGCTCCTCCGCTCCCGCCGCCGACGCGCTTAATCGCCCTCAGCGCTGTCTCCGTCGGTCCTTCCAACAACTCCGCCAATCGTCTCTTCAACTTCGCCGTGCCTTCCTCCGTCTGATCGTACTTCATCTCCTCGTCCTCCTCTGCCGCCTTCTCCGCCTCCATCAGCCGTTGCGACGACGGTTTCACCGTCTTGAATTTTTCGTACTCCTCCTTCGTCATCTCCTCGATCCAACTGTCCTCCGCCAGTTTCTTCTCCTTCTTGTATTCCACGTAATTCCCAGTCTCTGGATCGAAATACCCCTCTCGCTCTTCGTTGGTCATATCGAACCGGTCCATTTTCACCTCCTCGTTTCCGTTCGTCTCCATCATCGAAGAGACGCCTTCGCGATATTCCTTCTCTTCTTTTTCTTCGTCCTCAAAGTCGTGTTCTTCCAACTGCTTGGCGTTGTTCTCGCCGACAAATCTCGCTCGCTTCCGCGCGCGCGTCGCGTCTTCGATCGCTCGTTTCGACTTGATGGCATCATTGTCGTCGTCGCTCGCGCCTTCCGTCTCTTTCTCTTCTTTTTTAACGATACCAACATCGACTCCCTCCGAGGCGGGAAGCACGGTCGTTTTCGAGCGCTTTTCCTTCCGCAGTTTCGCTTTCAACTTCCTCGTCTCCTCTCGCATCGCTTCCTCGACCAAGACGTCGGTCGTCGTTTTATTATTTTTGTTTTCATCGTCGTCTTCGAACTCGTCGGACGAAGAAGAGGAAGAGGAGGCGTCGTCGTCTACACCTCTCATTTGTTTCTGTCGAAGTATCGAGCGCCTCTGCGTTTGTTGAATAAAAAGTGGAGAATGCATTCGCGGGAAAATTTTCCCCAAACTTTGTTTGCGCTTTTTGTTTTGCACGTAACGCAATACTACATGTCCTTCTGCGCGACGTCCTCTCGTCTTCTCGTTCGTTTCGTTTCGACCGGCGATAAAAGAAGAAGAAGAAGCAGCGTCGTCATCGTCCAAGCCGCCGTCTCGCCGTCTTCTCATCTCGTTCCGTTCGTTTCGACCAGAGGAGGAGATTTTCCCAGAGATACAACGCGAAGAAGCATCCAAACCGCCGCGTCGCGAAGCATGCCGAACGGCGTGAAGAAGGAAAACCTTCCGCAAAAGATGTGCGTGGTGTGCGACAGACCGTTCACGTGGAGGAAAAAATGGGAGAGATGTTGGGACGAAGTGACGACGTGCTCGAAGAGCTGCAACGCGAAGAGGAAAAAGAACAATCAGAGAGAGAGGGAGAAAGGAGAAGAAGGCACGAGAGGAAGCGCCGAAAACGAAGAAGAAGAAAACAACAACTCGTCGAAAGGAAACAAACGGTGCGATAAGTGCGGCGAATCTCGCTCCATGCTCGTGCGATGTCAAATAGACGAGACGAAAGCGTGGAAAATGATATGCGTGAAAGGGTGTTGGAAGAGCGTTTCCGGCGGCGTGACGGATGGGACGCCGGAGTTTCCGCATTATAAGTACGGCGGCGTGTGGAAGAATCGACGGAAGGTTTCAATGGATGGAGAGGAGAAGAGGATGAGGAAGAAAGAGGAGACGTCGCTGGCGGTGTAGAGAGAGAGGGTCGCGCGCGGTTATATATATTAAGTACATCACATTTAGCAGCGCTTGATATTACTAGTACTATAGTAGTTGTGTATTGTCTAGAGTTACAGCGTAGCGTGTCGCGGGGTCGTTATTATCGTCGTCGTCATCGCGAGACTAACCGTCTGACTTCGTTCAGCTCCTCTATGGAGATTGAACCGTTGCCGTCGGCATCAAAAATCCGGAACAAGATGTCCGTCATTTCCAACAGTTTCTTATATTCAAATCGCTTACCTTTCTTTTCTTTGTTGCACTCGCGGAAGAGTTCGATGAACCGCTCTCGAGTGACTTCGCCGTTCTTCTCTTCTTTTATTTTACGCTCGAACGTTTCCGAACGTCTCAACACTCGTATGAAATCTCGAAACTGTTCGCGAGTGCAGCAGTTATCCTCGTCGGAAAGTTCACGCGCAATGCTCAAATAATCGTGAATTTTTGTGACGTTCGATCGAGTGATGAGCGCGTAGCCCAAGTCTCTCGAGGAGATCCATCCTTTGTTCTCTTCGTCGTAGTGGGAGAACTCCATGTCCACGAGCGTGTCGCCGAGTTCGTTGAGAAAGTTACGAAACTCTCCGAACGTGATTTTTCTCTTCAAATCGTACTTACTATCCGTGCTCTCCGTGCTATCGCTATCGCTATTGCCGTCACTGGTACCGAACCACCCTCTTTTCTTCTTCTTTTGAAAAAAGTGGTTGTAAATCCCGTTCCCGATGCAGTCTAAATTCCCATGATCGATGTGCACTCCGGTCCTGCTCATCAAAAAATCAGCCTTGGCGTTCTTCATTTCTCCACTGCTGCGCATCCGTCGCATCATCATGGCAAACTCCTCCGCATCCAACGCTCCGTTTCCATCCACGTCCGCTTTCAGAAACTCTCTCAAAATCTGTTCGTCCGAAAGTTTCATCAACGTCGTGAAGAACACAAACTCCGGGAAGTTGATCATCCCGTCGTTGTTGGTATCGAAATACGTCGCGATCCGTTCTCCACCGATAAAACTCCTGTTCTTCTTCGACTTCAACACGTTCGTCTCGGTGACATCTTTCCCTTCCACCTCTTCTTCCTGCACCACTTCGCCTTCTAAACTCCCCGATCGAATGTTCGTCTTCTGGTACACCGGTATCGCCGAGCGAATCAAATCTTCCTTCGTCATCATCGTTTCCCCTCGCGCGTTCTTCCCAGACGCGAAATACGCGAACACTTTATCTATGCTGGAGTGTTCTCGCAAGCGGTTCTCGTACGCGAAAAATACTTCCCGCCGGTACTCGTCCGAAACGAGCGAAGCGCCTTTGCCGCCGAAACCTCCAGTCAGTTGCGCTGCAAACTCTCTCGCCAAGGTCACAATCGCATCCACGAAGAATACGCCTCCCTCACTCGTCGTCGTTTTCGTTTTCGTTTTCGCGTCATCCTCACTCGCGAGAGCTCCTTCGCTCCCTTCCGCGGACGCTACGTTCACGGTCGTCGTCGTCGTCGCGGCGGCGGCGGCGCATCCCAAGCCGGCGAGAAGCAGGAGTCTTTTTCCCGAAGATGAGAATTCTTCTCTTCTTCCCCGCTGCTGCTGCTGCTGCTGTTGGTTTCTTTGTGTCGTCGTCTTCGCAGAAACCGCCGATCGATAAAAGCGAACCGTCTCGTTGCTGTTGTTGTTGTTGCGACCAACGAACCGCCGCCGCGCGATGTTAACGATGATCGCGTTGCTGCGAGAAGGAAACATGTTGTGTTTGCGTTTCTTAAAAGTGAAGATATTTTTTTTTTTGAACGGACCTTTCTCTCTCTCATTTGCTGCTATACTCGTGTACTACTCCTATTTTGAAAGACCAAGATCTGTACTCTCTCTCAGATTGGATACCTACCGGTGACGATGCTGGGAACGCGGTGCGGTTCGCTCTGAAACCCTTTGTAAATCCTGGCGAGTCTGGCCGTGGTCAAGAGCTTCCCTTCGATGGAGACGCCGACGTCGGCCAAAGCCATGGCGTCGAGTTTTACGCCTCGAAACTCTTTCGGCGTGAACATGCGCTTGTGCTTTTGGACGGAGGCGTAGAGCGCGTTGACGGCGTAGAGGAGCATGCCTTGGTGGAAGGTTTCGTTTTCGAGGTTTTCTTCGTCGAAGTTGTTTTTGGCGGCGCGAAGGCGCGAGGACGGGGTGGTGTTGGCGTCGAGGGACGCGCCCGGTTCTAAGCGGCGGCGGCGGTGTTCTTCCGCAATCTCTAATCGGCGAATGAGGTCGGAGTCAGAGGCGCTGTTCATTTTTCCTTTCGTTGCTCTTCTCGCCGTTCCGGGTCGCTCGGAAGCGGACGCGTCTTCCGAGTCCGAAGTGTCTCCGTTTGCGTCTTCCAGAGCGCGGTGGCGCTTGGTGAACTCGTCTCGCGTCATTTTCAATCGCATCAAAGAGCGTTCCGCGTCGGCGACTAATAAACGCATCTCTTCCCGCGCTTTGCGTCTCTTTTGAAACGCTCGCGCGGCACCGACGGTTTTTGAAAACGAGACGCTCCCGTATACGAACAAAGTCGCGGGGAAACACGCCATGAGCGCAAAATTCAAACGGTTCGCGCGCATGACGGCGTCCATTTGAAGCAAAGCGTCTTCCATCTCGACTTTCATGACTTGCGTCTGGATGAGTAAGAGTTGCATGAGATCGCCACCGAGCATATTTTGCAGCGGAGCTTTTAATTCTTCCTCCACACGCGCAGTTACGAGCGACATTGGATCAATTTTATTCGCCGTTGTCGCCGCATCACCTGATCCTCCTCCAGATGCTCCTTCGTCGCCGCCACCGCTAGCCATAGCGCCGACCGATTGATACGCTCTCGTTAACGATTCCGAAAACCCTGGTTTCGTGGCGTTTTTAACGTACTCTTTCAACATTCTATCTAAAGACTCCTGCGATTCGTCTAGTCTCGCCGCCGCGTCTTCTCTGTCCCCGGTGTCGAACGCTTTCGTGAGTTCTTGCTTCAACTCTTTCGACGGCGTTTTCATGTACGAATTGAAAAATGTGCGCGTAGTTTCGTACGCCGCTTTTAACGTTTCGTCTAACTCAGTAGATCCGCACAAGGAAGATTTCCGAACGAGTACGATCGCACTGCTCACGCCAACTATCGACAAGAGCGCGATTGGTATCCATCGGCGTTCGTATTTTGTCGGCTTCCGGTGTCTTTCAACCGTGCGATCAACCGCTTTGCGAGCTTTTTCAAATCGAGATTCCGTCTTCACGATGGCTTCCCACGTCGCGTCGTTTTCTAAAGGGAACGGAATTGGTTCTCCTGATTTTGCCATCAAACGCGTGCGAAGTTTATGCGTGACGAACCCTACTGTCGCGCCAGTTCCGCCGTCCGATGAGAAAATGTCGCCGAGAAACGTGTTTTTTATGAGATTCTGAAAGTATGAATTCGATCGCTGCAACGACGCGTTTTGACGTTGTAAAGTCGGGGTAGTGTTGTTGTTTTGCGGCGACGAAGATAAGCGCGACGACGAAGCGTGCGCTTGAGTGGCTGACTTCGGCGAATCCGGAATCTTTGGCGTGCCGCTTCTAGAGACGCTCGAGACGAGCGAATTCGTTCGATTGTGCATCATCCCGGCAAACAACGGCGAATTCGAGATGGTGCGCTCGAGAGAGCTCGACGGTCGCCTCGGAGAGACCGCCTCGTCGTGGTCTTCGCTATCGTGATCATCTTTCCTGTTCCGCTTTGCTTCTGCCGTTTCTTTGGCGTCTGATCTTCTCTTTTCACTTTCGTTGTTGTAGCTGTCGTTGCGCGTGTCTTCGTTTTCATCTTCTTCGTGCTCGGCGTTTAACGTCGCCGCGGTAGATTTTACGAGCTCAATCGCTTCATTAATTCCATTCACGCATCGTTCTACCGCTTCTCTCGTTTTCTCAACCTCTCTCTTTCGCAAATCTTCCTCCGATAATCCTTCATCTTCGTCGTTCTCGTCCTCTGCTAAACCATCGTCTTTCCTTTGATGTTTCCTTCGATTGTAATCGCCGTTGACTAAATTATCCGCTCGCGCGTGTACTCTCGCCACCGCGCTCGCTAAACTCCGCTGCATCTTCCCCAACGCCGCTACTTTTCCGTCAATCACCGCTCTCGCCGGCGGAACCGTCAATAACGTCTCCAACAAATCTTCCTCTTCTCTCTCCTTCTCTTCGCACGTCTTATTCGCGGCATGAGTACCGCCGCTCGACGTCCTTCTCATCGTCGCCGCCGCCGCCGCTGCCGCCGCCGCACCGCTTTTCCTTCTCACGTTCGCAGAAACGTACATTGCCCTCCGTCTCGCCGCGACCGCTTTCCGTTTCACGAACCCTTTCGTCTCCTCCACGAACGCTCTCGGCCCGCACCTCAGCGTTAAAAATAATCTGTGCGAAACGTCTCCGAAGCCTCTCGAAACTTCGTCCCGCTTCTCCTCCCAAAACTCCAGCGACCGCGTCGTCCTTCGTAAATCCTCCAACAACGTCCCGCTGACCACGCGAGCGATTTCCATGCACGCTTCCGCCGCGTGGCCCAAATCTGCCATCGCTGCCTCCTCGTTTTCGTAAATCAACAATTTTCCAACATTTTCCTCCTCCTCTTCTCCTTCTCCTTCTTCTTCTCGGAGTAAAGACGACGAAATGGCAAACGCGTCGCGCCACCACAGCGCGGACGGCCCGATCAGCGAGTTCCCGCTCTTCTGTTTATCGAACGCGACCGGGATGGATATTTCCGGTTTTCGTCGCAACGACTCGAGAAGGAAAGCGGCGAGAGAAGAAGAAGAAACCGACGAGTGACTTTTTTTCTTCGCATCATCGTTTCTCTCTCTCGTCTTTTCGTCGTCGTCGTCGTCGTCGACGGTTTCGTCTTCCCCCTCTGAAAACAGAGCTTTTCGAACGGGCGCGGTGGTGGGCATTTTTGCTTTCTTTCTTTTTCGGCAGAGCGCGTCGCGTTGCGCGCGTTCGATGCGATGCGCGTGTATCGGAAAGAGGGAGAAAGAAGCGCGCCGCTTTGTTTTTGTGAAGACTTGTGTTAGTTAAATGACGCTTTTGCAAATATGAATATTTTCACTCGATGTGTGTGTCTAATGTATAAGGAAAAACACTTTCTCTCTCTCTCTCTTTCTGTTTCGCGCGGAGAAGAAGACAAAGAAGGAAGGAAACAGCGCGCGCGCGCGTATGGTTTGGTTTTTTTTAGAACGCGCAGCCGCTTCTGTCCACGACGTTGCAGTGGTAGACGTCGCCGATGTGCGCCGTGGCGTTGGCCACCGCGCCGGCTTGGGTGGACATCGCCTGACCGAGAATACCCAACCACGCCAACATCGCCAATCGTCCGTGCTTTAATTCTCTAATCTTCATCAAATCCAAATCTTCCTTTTCGGCGTAGTTGAACGGGTCGAATCTTCCGCCCGGGTACGCGTCGTTTTGCTTCAACCCGTCTTGGAACGGGTTCTCGAGCAAACCCGTGCGGTACGCCTCGGCGCCGCCGAGCAACAACGTCTCGATGAAAATCAAACCGAACAACGCTCCGGTTGGGCTCGATTTGAAATCTCCGAAGCCGGCGTACGTCAATTTGCACGAATCAATCGTGCATTCCTTCCCGGCTTCCCACCACGGCCCGGCGCCGGCGTTTTCTTGCGCCCACACGCCCGACACCGCCAGCATCGCCCAGCGGCCGTGAATGACTTCAATGTCCGCGTTTTTGCGATACTCTTCCTCGGTCATGTTCGACCACTCCGCTGGAACGCCTTCTTTCGAGTTTGGAAACGAACCCCACTCTGGGTAGATGGTGGTTTTCAACCACTTCTTATCCTGGCCGAATCCGATTTGCGCGGAGACGGAGACGTTTCTTCTCGTCGTCGTCTTCTTCGCTTCTCGGTGCGATCTCAATTGCTTCCCGACGAACGAGGATGTCGACTGCGTGCAGGTGGTGGTCATCATTTTTTAAATATATTATAATATATAGTCTCTTTGTTTTTAGAGGTGGTGCCTTTCGTGCGCGAGAAATCAAAAAACTCTCTTGGGCCGTGTGTTGTGTAGATGCGTGCTGTGCGGTGAGTTATGAGGGACGGTGTGCTTTTCAATCTCTCTCGTTCTCTCTCTTTGTGTTTCCAGAAGAAAGCAAATTCAGAGCTTTTTTTCCCCACACAAAATAATATCTTGCAACCGAATATCATATCGATCGATAGCACCGGAGAGAAACGAGAGACCAGGAAATCTCTTCTCTCGTGCGTGATAAAAGAGATCAAAATTTTGTGCGCGCAAACAAACAAAAAACAAACAAACAA
>Ga0182093_1381961_pt1 | contig 10222 bp, 8 predicted proteins | sample 041ome_21_FD_127776 | JGI IMG/M metagenome (GOLD analysis project Ga0182093, IMG submission 127776) | Metatranscriptome of coastal salt marsh microbial communities from the Groves Creek Marsh, Georgia, USA - 041411BS metaT (Metagenome... | ecosystem: Environmental > Aquatic > Marine > Intertidal...
CCACAAAGCCAGCATTAATGAACCTTCCAATAGAAACGTCAGACGCGGGGTTTTATTCCGGGTTCAGCAAGGACGTCACCATCAGTGCGAAAATATTGGTAAGCGCATTGATTATTTGGGCGGTTGTTTTTCCAGAAAACGCCAGCAATGTCTTAAGCGCCTTAAATTCATTTCTATTAAGCAATTTTGCCAGTTGGTATATCTTCGTCGTCGCCTTCTATGTTGTGGTTTGTTTGTTATTTGCCTTAGTTCCAAGCTCGGGCAAGCTCTTGCTTGGCAGGCCTGGCGAAACGCCCGAATTTTCGAATTTCTCTTGGTTTTCGATGATGTTCGGCGCTGGGATTGGTATCGGAATGCTCACCTTTGCAACCGCCGAGCCAATTTATCACTTTGGTAATAATCCCGACGTCATTCGCGGATTGTCCACGGGATATGACGCCGATAATGTACGCGCCGCTTATCGCTGGTCATTCCTGCATTGGGGCGTCTCTGCTTGGGCCTGCTATGCGTTGGTCGGCCTAGCGCTGGCGTATTTCTCTTACCGGCGCAACTTGCCCCTCACCATTCGATCCGGTCTTGCGCCTTTATTCGGCAAAAATCTTTCGGGACCGGTCGGCAGTATTATTGACATCGTCGCCGTTGTGGCAACGGTGCTTGGCGTGGCCCAAACCTTGGGCTTTGGCGTTCAGCAATTTGTTGCGGGCCTGCACCGTGTGGGTATTGGAGACTGGGTGTTAAACGCAGAAGGCACAGCATCAACAGCTGGTATCATCCTTGCGCTTTTGGTGATTATGGGCGCCTCAACCCTATCGGCGCTTTCGGGGGTGGGCAAAGGGATAAAATGGCTTTCAAACATCAATATGGGTCTAAGCTTTTTCATATTGTTCTTTTTCCTTGTCTTCGGCAGCACATTCTTTGGCCTGCAAGCGCTGATCGTTGGCATGTTTGATTATTTTGTCGCGCTTCCAAAAACTTTATTCACGGTATGGCCTGCTGATGGCAGCGAAACCGGCGATGCGCTAAGTGCGTGGCAAGGCGCCTGGTCAGTGTTTTACTGGGCTTGGTGGATCGCCTTTGCACCATTTGTTGGCGTTTTTCTTGCCCGAATTTCAAAAGGCCGCACCATTCGCGAATATGTTTTGGGCGCAATGCTTATTCCCGCCACGATGTGTTTTATTTGGTTTGCCATCGTAGGGGGAACCGCGGTTGATTTAACGCTGGATGGCACCGCTGGCGACAGGATCATCACTGCCGGTGCACAAGCACAGCTTTTTGTGATGCTCGACGTGATTCTCAGCAGCTCGCAGGCGTGGATGATGGCGGTTGTCGTGGTGATCCTCTTGCTGACCTATTTGGTCACCTCAGCCGATTCCGCGGTTTTGATCATCAACACGATCAATTCCGGTGGCGATGAAGGGCCCAAGGGGCGCCCGCATATTATCTTTTGGGGTTCGGCTTTGGGCTTGGTGGTTGGCGCGTTGTTGATTATCGGGGGCTTAGAGGCAATCCAAACGGCTATGGTGATTGGCGCCCTGCCCTTCAGTATGGTGATGGCATTGATGGGGATCGCGCTGATAAAGGCTATTTATAAAGACAGCATACGCGAAAAGGCCGGCGTCGAGATTATTTTTGACCCAAGCGCGGATGCGCACGCAAAAGCCGAAAAGCCAGATACGATTTGACCATAAAAGGTGCGGGATCACTAGACGCCCGCGCCTATTTTAAATCGCATTTCCAACAAGTGAAAGAAAAGCAAATGAAACATTGGATTTTTTGGCTTATCGCTGGCGTAGTGTCTCTTTTAGGCGGGTTTACCGCCTTGGCGAACCCTTTGGTGGCTTCTTTGACCGCTGAGCTTTTGGCTGGTTGGTCATTTATATTAGTAGGCGTGATTATGCTGTTCTCAGCCTTCGGCGATCAGGGCTGGGGCGCGCGCATTTCAACAATGCTTTTGGGCCTGCTTGTCTTGTTCATTGGAGTCAACTTAATTGCACATCCGTTGCGCGGCCTGATATCAATAACTTATGCGGTTGCCGTCGTCATGATGATCGTGGGTATTGTTCGTCTGGTTTTGGCTTTCAGTGACGAACTTCGTCCCTTCCGTTTGATAATGGTCATTTCAGGCGCTCTGTCGATCATATTGGCGATGATGATTTTCTCCAACTTCCCGCAATCTGCAGCGGTGGTATTGGGCGTCTATCTGGCCATCGAACTGATCTCAAACGGTGTAGCACTGATCGCGATTGCGCTGGCCCGCAAATCCGAAACTTCAGCGGAGGTGTAAGCCTATGAAACAGTGGCTTCTTTGGTTCTTTGTGGGAACTGCGTCATTTGTTGGCAGGCTACTCGCCTTCTCCATCCGATGTCCGCTTCGATTGCGACAACAACATGTACCGGTTGGGCACCGCTGATTGTAGCAGCGGTGCAGGGCTATTCAGCCTGGAAACCGCAGGAATTATGTGAAACTGCTGAAGCTGCGCTTGTGAACGCTTGTCTACTGCTCATGGGTGTTTTCTTGCTTTGAGGTCCAATGGGCCCGATGGTGATTTCATCTAAAGTATACCCGCCCTTCTTCTAGCCGTTTCTGGCGAGACTATCCTGTGGGTGCCTCGTTTACTTCGTTTTGACCCGTGCTCGACCACGTTAAACGATGAAACGGGTTTCTTGTTCGATCTTCCTATAATGGCGGACAGCGTGAGCACTGGTTTTTACGGGCCACTTGAAACTGGCAGCTATCCACCGAAACTGACCCGGGAAAACAAATAATTTGGCGAGAGGCTCAAGAAGATGCTCAAATCGCTGTTTATCAAGAAGAGTCCGGGGACAACCTGGTTTCAACAAATTACAATCGTGATCGAAAGCTCCGCCCGAGCAAGGTTTTGACACCTCGCGGCGGAGCTTTTTAGAGGGCTCTACCCATTCACATCCACAACCACGCGCCCTTGCACTTGACCTTTCAGGATTTGAGCCCCCAATTGGGGCATATCAGCCAACACCGCCGGGCTGATCATCGCCTCAAGCTTGTCCATCGGTAAATCTTTGCCGATCCGCTGCCAGGCGCGAAGCCGATTTTCATAAGGCTGCATAACCGAATCGATGCCCAAGAGGTTAATGCCTCTCAATAAAAATGGGATAACGCTAGCGGGCAGTTTCGCACCGCCCGCATTGCCAATCGCAGCGGCCGAACCGCCATAAACCAATTGGCCTAAAACGCGCGCCAGCATTTCGCCGCCAACCGCATCCACAATCCCCGCCCAACGCGCCGACTCCATCGGCCGTTTGATCGCCTCATTCACCTCATCGCGCGGTATGATTTCGCTGACCCCCAATGATTTTAGATAGGATTCGCTTTCAGGTCGCCCCGTCACGCCGGCGATATTATACCCTAAATTCGATAATATCGCGACTGCAATTGAGCCCACGCCTCCCGCGGCGCCTGTCACCAAAACCGTACCTTTCTCAGGTGTGAGACCATGATCTTCAAGCGCAAGAATACCAAACATCGCAGCGAGTCCCGCGGTGCCAACGCCCATCGCTTGTCGCGGTGTCACGCCATCGGGTAACGGCACAAGCCAATCGGCCTTCACCCGCGCTTTTTGAGAGAAGCCCCCCCAATGTGCTTCGCCAACGCGCCAACCGGTCAGAACCACCTTATCACCTGCGGAATAACGGGGATCTTGCGAGCTCTCAACCGTTCCGGCAAAATCGATCCCCGGCACGTGCGGATAATTGCGTACCAAACCACCGCCATTGGCGGTAAAGCATAAACCATCTTTGTAATTCACCGTGGAATATTCCACCGCAACGGTCACCTCCCCATCTGGCAATTGCTCTTCGGACAACGCTTTTATCCCAGTGGTTACCGTTCCATCTTCGTCTTTTTCAATCAAAACTGCATTGAACATAGGTTTTCCTTTAAATCCAAAATTTCTCATGCACGCGCGCTGCGCGCACGCCATCTTTTGTCATCACATCAACATCGGTGCCGGCATCCCAATGCGTCATCCGCACCATACCGATCGCAACATTGGTTTTAAAGTCAGGAGACCAAGCGGCTGAACTGACCGCGCCGACTTGTTTGCCTTTGACCATCACCGGCCAGAGCTGATCGCAAGGGCCTACGGGCCCTCCCTCAATTTCGAGCGCACGAATCTGTTTTACAGGGCCTTCTTTGGCAACCCGCAACAGCGCGTCGCGCCCGATGCACCCAATCGCCGTTTGCGTGTTGCAAAACTTACCCAAACCACATTCATGGGGCGTGTTTTGTATTGTCATATCATTGCCATAACTCAGCAAACCACCCTCAATCCGCTCAATCAAATTCGGGCAACCCGCCCACACATCATACGGCCTTCCAGCCTCCATCAACGTGTTCCAAAGATCCATCCCGATATCCGAGCCTTCGACATAAATTTCAAATCCGCCCTGTTTTGAATATCCAGACCGCGCAATAACCAAGGTGCGGCCTTGGAAATCAAACATCCCATACCGAAAAAACTTAATATCGCGAATAGCATCCCCAAAAACGCTCGCCATCAAATCATCCGCCTTTGGGCCTTGAATGGCCAAAGGAGAGATATCAGGCTCATCCACCAAAACATCAAGACGCAAAGAATGCGCGATCGCTTTAACCCAATACAGCAGGTCACTATCGGCAATGGAAATCCACCAACGCTCATCCGAAATCTTGACGGAAACCGGATCATTCAGCATCCCACCGGTTTCATCCACGATCGGCACGTAAAAACACTGCCCCGCCAGCATTGATCGCAAATCCCGAGGGGTCAGCATTTGCATTAAACGCCCTGCATCAGGGCCGCGCAGTTCAATCTGGCGTTCGCAGGCCACATCCCAGATCTGCACCGCAGATTTGAGATGATGGTAATCTTCTTCGATCGAACGAAACATCGTTGGCAGCAGCATATGGTTATAAACCGTATATGCTTTCACCCCCGCAGCTTCCACGCCATCAGAGAACGGAGTGCGCCGCAAACGGCGCGAAGGAGAAATCAAAGCCATCGTTATTCAACCTTTGACAAAAATGGGAATACCCAAAAATTTACGAAAAGAGCCGCTATTTCGGCCCATGCCAATCAATTTGACAAATTTCAGCTGACTTGCCGCCAAAATCCCAAACACGCCCAAAGTCGCGCACTTTTGATTTTAAACCGCGCGCCGCAACAATATTCGGACCCATCCAATATTTGGAATTTTGGATCATAACCGGGCTGTCCGCATCTTTGCCTTCCAAAGCTTCAATCTCGCCAGCGATTTTTCGGCCGATATACAGCCCGCGGCGATTGCCTTCGCGCATTATTTCCACTTTTTCACGCTCGGCGCCAATAATCTCAGACACTAGCATGGTAAACAACCCCGTCGTTCCACCAGCCGCACCGCTGAAAATTTTCAGCAAGCCATTATAGGCGGTTTGGTTGGCGCGCTCATCGATATAGGCCGCCACTTTCCACTGGCCCTCGCCCATCCGCCCTGGGATGTCGACAAGCAGACCAATATTCAAACCTGATAGGCTTTCACCTTGATAATGGCCCTCATCAATCACGACCGCCATCCAAGCATGGCAATGCCCTTCCGTGGGCGGATGCGCGCCCAAAGACACCACGCAGGGGCAAAAGACAGTGCAAGAGCAATTCATAAACAACTCGCCCTTAATCGCCCAATCCGTGGGATTCATCTTCCGGCGTTTGGGATTATCCATGCGCTGATCAATTCTCTGACTGATCGGCAACCTATCCGCATCTGGACGTTTTTTAACCGCCATTTATCATCACTCCCATTTAAAATTTCATCCCGCAAAGGCGAGAACACCGCCGCCCAAGATCAATAAAACACCCATCGGCTTTGTAACCCGCTGTCCTATTTGAGGCAATTTTTCCAGAACCATGAATAAAGTCGCAGCCCCCATCCACAGCAAGCTCATAACGCCCCCGACAAACCCCAAAGCCATAAAGCCCCAACAGCAGCCCACGCAAAAGGCACCAAGGCCCAGCCCCATACGAACGCCGCCTTTAAAACCCGGCTTCCACTTCCCTAAGAAATACAAGCTTGGGCTGTGGCAAACCCCATGACACAGCTCTTTCATGCGGGTGAATTGGAACGCGCCAACGGCAACCAACAACGCAACGGAGACTGCTTTTGATTTGGCTATCCCCAACATGTCGACGATGCCTTGATAAAGCATCAACAATTGAACTGATGCAATCGCCGCAGCAAAAGCCAGCCAGATGATCATATAGCCCAAAACCACGCCCAGCCAACCGGCCCGCGTGCCATCCGCACTGATCATCAAATCCTCATAACTGCGCAAGGTCGGCACCATGGTAGGCAGCATCATCGCCGCCATCATGATCGCCCACATTCCAAATACCGGGGTAAACCGCGCCATCGGCATCGGCATTCCCATACTCGGGTCCATACCACGCATTTTTTCGGCCATCATGCCCGGCCGTCCAATCAGATCCAGCCCCATGGACAGACTCATATCAAACAAAACCCACCACGCCAGCAGAATACAGGCAAAGAAACCAAGCCAAAATAAGTTTCTAAAAGGGATTAGTTTTTGGTTCATAAAATAGACCTGTTAATATGATCGCTGAGGCAGGGTCAAAGACCGACTCACAGATAGAGCTTGCGTTTTTAATGTCAGACTTTTAATTGTCTGACAAATGAAAATTGATCCCACAAAAAATGCTGATTACTCAGCCCAAATCGCAAAGGCCATTCGCGACGCGATTATAAGCGGTCAGTTGAACGTGAATGATCGGTTGCCCTCAGAAGCCGAGCTGGCCGAGCAATTCGAAGTCTCGCGCCCCACCGTTCGCGAAGCGTTAAAACGGCTGGCCGCCCAATCTTTGATCCGCACGCAGCGCGGCGCTTTTGGCGGGGCGTTTATCAACCAGATCAGCTATGAAGAGGCCCATAGCCAACAAATCACCACCTCAACGCTGCTGTTATCGATGAATGATGTCAGCTTTGACGTGGCCTGCGAGGCGCGGTTTGCGCTTGAACGCTCTTGCGCGCCTTTCGCCGCCCAGCGCCGAACGGCGGACCAGCTGGCAACCATGCGCGCTGAAATACACCGTCAAACCCAACCGGGCTTAAGCGATGAAGGCTGGTGTGCGTCAGATGTGACCTTTCATCGGGCCTTGGTGGAATCGGCGCATAACGTGATCCTATCTTATCAATTGGCCGGAGCTGTTGAAGCGATGCAGCCGTTGATGAATATGATCACCTTTACCGCGCGTAACCGAGAAAAAATCATCAGTTTGCATACAGATATCGCAGATGCGCTTGAACAACGTAATCAACAGCAGATAGAACATGCGCTACTGGCGCTAAGCGATTATACGAAAAACCTGGCGGATAATGTGTTTGCAGCCAAGCAAAAAATCAAAGCTGATAGTGATAGCCAAAAAGTTCAAGCCTGATTGAAAGATCTAAGCTTGGAAAAGCCTTAAATCTAGGTGGTCGCGGCATTGCCTATTGAAATCAGCCCAAGCCTATCATATTCTGATATCGTTCTTTGGAACTATGAACATAAACGCGCTCATAATAACCGGATCGGACCCGGGGGCGGTACCCGGCGACTCCACCAAAAACCGTTCATTTGGCGGCTGAGGGGTCGAAATAGGATCGACGAACGTGTAAAAGGGTTAGCTTTGTTTCGGCGAGATACCACCGTATCGGTTCAAAATGTACAATTGCAAATGACAATCGTGCTCCAATGGCGATGGCCGCGTAAGCGACCGGAACTATTGAAAACTTAAGCCCTAACGCTTTGCAGCCTTAGGCGGGGTTCGAAGGCACCTGGCAACAGAAGCCTTCACTTTTCCTTCTCTTTCGATGGGTTAAGCTCTTGGAGCCTCATCAGGCTCAACGGCGTTTTGAAAACAGCCTTTGATTTTTAAGATTTACAGTGGCGGCACACCATGATTGGACTGAAAAAGTTTCTTGCAAACGCTGAAAATAGATTACGCCAAAAAAGGAAAATGGTCCCTTTTTGGCAATCATCAGGTCAAAATCTGTTGAAAATCGCGGCCAATTGCCAAAACTTCGCTGCGAATATGTGGTGAGGCGGCAAAACACCGTCTCGGCCAGATGCGTTTAGGCGTTGTTCGCGCTCAACGCCCTCTAGATAAAAAAACCAACATTCCCACACGTACTTTTGATCTATACAGGTTTTGCACCAATCGCCAGTCAGAAATAATTTGGGTTCAATTAAAGTCGAAATATTTAGATCTCTTTCGACGCCACATAACTTTGGGAAAAATCAGGTGTCAGAAATACCAGATTGATCATTATGCCGTGGCATTATCACTAAGCCACAGTGATTTTAATTATAAAGGGCCATAACCAGAGCTACTGAAATACACGCCCCTGTAAGCTGTGTCATTAACCCCATATGCATTCTTATTTACTTCTTAAAAGCTATTTTAGCTCAAAAATAACCGACTGTTTTTTAAAACTAACTTAAGTCAAATCTCATATGGCCCCGTCAGAATAAATCTTACAATCTCTCCAAAAGCTAGGTAGATCAACAGCACGACTGCGCGGCTGCACACCCGCCAAAATTTATCAAAAAACCGCCTTGGATGAACCAAAGGCAGGGTGCAAGCAACATGTTTTCACAAAATTTAACCGCGGCGCCCTGCCCTATTGGAACATCCTCACAAATATAAACCGCGTGACTTTTCAGTGTGGCATGCGGCTGATTTATCGAATGAAGCCAAGAATTTTCGGCTAAGCTGCAATACAAATTTAGACATAGCGCTCTCCTTTATCTGCCGTAGAGATAGTGCAGATCTCGCAGGTTAGTTAGATCTGCCGATACATACCCGCTATGCAAAAACAACTGGGCACTCTATGAAGGTGGAGGCCGATTTCTGCCATTCGCAATTTGTTACAGCCCCTTAAGCAACCTGTTCAAAACCAAAACCGTCTGCAAGACTGCTGCAGGATGTGATGGACCAATGAGAGGGGGCGCAAATGATCGCCATAATTTTTGAAGTTACGCCAGCGGCTGGGCGCAAGCAGGATTATCTAGATATCGCTGCGGCTATGCGCCCGATGGTAGAAGAGATTGATGGCTTTATCAGCGTTGAGCGCTTTCAAAGCATGAGCAACCCCGACAAGCTCTTATCTATTTCCTTTTTTGAAGATCAAGCCGCCGTCGACCGATGGCGCGCACTGGCCGAGCATCGGGCTGCGCAAAGATTGGGGCGAGAGGGGATATTTTCAGATTACCGGCTGAAAGTCACCCATGTTTTGCGGGATTATGGCATGCACCAGCGGGCTGAAGCGCCCGCAGACAGCCGTGCCCATCATGACACTTAAAAACGGTCTTCTTGCATTTGGCGCCGATGTTGGGGATTTACCGCCGCCTTCGGACAGGGCGCGCATTTTGCAAAACGTCTTCGCGGATATTTCTAAACTCTGCTTCGGCATGCCGCGAAAATCGGCTGTAGACCCGCGATTATCAGCTTAAATCGAAAATCTTTGGGATTTGTCGCCGAGCACTCTTTCACAATGCGCAAAACCTTTTATTGTGGTTGCAAATAAGCAGGGGATCGAGATGAACGGCGGTTTAGACTACGGAAATATCATGAATCGGGCGATGCGCGGCTTTATAAAAGAAGTTTTGCAACGCGTGGCCGATAACGGGCTTCCAGGAGAGCATCATTTCTTCATTACCTTGGATACAATGCATCCTGATGTTGAAATCGCCGATTGGCTGGTAACGCGTTATCCCGACGAAATCACCATCGTCATGCAGCATTGGTTCGAAAACCTCGTGGTTCAAGAGGATGGATTTTCTGTAACGCTCAGCTTTGGCGATGAACCCGAAGCGCTTTATATCCCCTATGCCTCGATTATAACCTTCGTGGATCCCTCAGTCGAATTTGGGGTTCGGTTTGAAAAAAACGATGAGGAGGATTCTGGTGAAGATTTGGATCCCCGGGAAACGCCAGAAAGACCGCTGGAGGTTCTTGGATTAAATGAGCCCGAGCTTAAGAAGTCCAAAAGCGATACACAAAAAGCAGATGTGGTCAGCTTGGACAGATTTCGGAAATAAATACGCCGCTTAAACCAAACAAAAAAAACCCTTCAATTTGTATAAACCGGGATATTGCTCAGGCAGCAACTCGGCTTTAAAAGCGATAGAAATAACCTAAACCGGAGATCCCCCCATGACAGAGACCAGAAC
>Ga0182093_1481348_pt1 | contig 10163 bp, 9 predicted proteins | sample 041ome_21_FD_127776 | JGI IMG/M metagenome (GOLD analysis project Ga0182093, IMG submission 127776) | Metatranscriptome of coastal salt marsh microbial communities from the Groves Creek Marsh, Georgia, USA - 041411BS metaT (Metagenome... | ecosystem: Environmental > Aquatic > Marine > Intertidal...
ACTTGGCCTCGGCGGTCTCTGGCGAGTGCGAGCTGGACTTTGAATTGGGCCTGCGCTCCAACCTAGACAGCACACGCCTGTTGCTTGAGGGGCTGCGCCGCGCCGGCAACGTGCCGCGGGTGTGTTTTAGCAGTTCAATTGCCGTGTATGGCCCCGACCCGGCGCTGCGGCTGGCGTCGCCGGTCACCGAAGACACCCTGCCCGCGCCACAAACCTCGTATGGCACGCACAAACTGATGTGCGAATACCTGATCGCCGACTACACCCGCAAAGGCTTCATTGACGGGCGCAGCGCGCGCTTGATTACGGTCACCGTTCGCCCGGGTCAGCCCAACGGCGCGGCGTCGTCGTTTTTTAGTGGCATCTTGCGCGAGCCGCTGGCGGGCACACCATCGGTCTGCCCGGTGGATATTCATGTGGCGCACCCGGTGTCGTCGCCCGGCACCACGGTGGCCAGCATCATCGGTGTATTTAACGCACCCCGCGAGCTGCTCAAGCGCCGCTTGGCCGTCAATTTGCCTGCCCTCAATGTGACCGTGGCACAAATGTTGGACGCCCTGCAAGAGGTGGCGGGGCCAGCGGTGCGCGAGCGCGTGGTCTTTGAGCACGATGCACGCATTGCCGGCATCGTTGCCAACTGGCCACAGGCGGCGGCCAAGGGTACTGCCACCGAGGTGCTGGGGCTGCAAGCCGACGCCAACTTTGCCTCGGTGATTGAGCAATACATCAACGACATGCGTGCCCATGGCAACGCCCAAGCGCTTCAAGGATTGACATGAACACGCTGGACCTCAACGGCCGCACGGCCATCATCACAGGCGCGGCCCAAGGCATTGGGTTGGCCATCGCGCAGCGCTTTGTGGCCTCGGGCGCCAAGGTCGCGCTGTGGGATATGAACCTGAGTGGCGCGCAAGCCGCGGCCAAGCAATTGGGCGCAGCGGCGGCCGCTTTTGGCGTGGAGCTCACCAACGAAGCCTCGATTCGCGCCGGGTTTGACGCCACCCTGGCCAGCTTTGGGCGGGTTGATGTGTTGGTGAACAACGCCGGCATCACCGGTGGCAACGCCGCCACCTGGGAGCTGGACACCGAGGTGTGGCGGCACGTGGTGGAGGTGAACTTGGTGGCGCCTTTCATGGTGTGCAAGGTGGTGGTGCCCCACCTCATCGCCCAAGGTGGCGGGCGCATTGTCAACATTGCCTCGATTGCCGGTAAAGAGGGCAACCCCAACGCTTCGCATTACAGCGCCTCCAAAGCCGGGCTGATTGCACTCACCAAATCACTGGGCAAAGAGCTGGCCTCGCACGGTGTGTTGGTCAATGCCATCACACCTGCGGCGGCAAAAACGCCGATCTTTGATTCCATGACGCCGCAACACATTGACTACATGCTGAGCAAAATCCCCATGGGTCGCTTTGTCGAGGTTGAGGAAATCGCGGCCATGGCGGGGTGGCTGGCAAGCCCCGATTGCTCGTTTAGCACCGGTGCGGTGTTTGATATTTCGGGCGGGCGCGGAACCTATTAAGTAGGCGCACCGGCGCATTCCGGCACCGGTGTCAGCAACCCATGGCCGGATAAAAACGAAACCACATTCCGCGCCGCCAAATCGGCCATGGCGTGACGGGTGCTGGGTGTGGCGCTGCCTACGTGTGGGGTAAGCACCACGTTGTCGAGTGTGTACAAGCCAGCCAGTGGATAGGGCTCGTTTTCGTACACGTCGAGCCCGGCGCCAGCGATCACGCCCTGTTGCAAGGCCTTAAGCAGCGCCGCTTCGTCAACCACCGAGCCGCGCGCCACGTTAATCAGCACCCCTTGCGGCCCCAAGGCTTGCAACACCTCGTGGTTCACCAAATGATGCGTATCCGCACCGCCGGGGGTGATCACCACCAGCACATCCACCGCCTGCGCCAATGCAACCGCGTTCGCCGCGTAGGCGTAGGGCAGCGCCGGCTTGGCGGAGCGCGCGGTGTAGGTCACCGGCATGTCAAAGGCTGCGGCGCGGCGCGCAATGGCTTGTCCAATCCGCCCCATGCCAAGTACGCCCAGTCGCTGTCCTGTCAGGCGCACGCCGGTGGGCGTGGCGCGCTGGCCCCACTGCCCGGCACGCACCATGCGATCCGCCTCGACCACGCGTCGGGTAACCGCCAGCATCAGGGCAAAGGCCAGGTCGGCCACATCGTCATTCAGAACATCGGGCGTGTGGCTCACCTGCACCCCACGCGCAAGCGCTGCAGGTACGTCCACGCCGTCATAGCCCACGCCCATGATGCTCACCAACTTAAGCGCGGGCAAAGCATCCATCAACGTCGCGGGCACCTTGGCGTCACCCATGCCGGCCACGGCCACCACATCGCGCAGCTCGTTGGCGTGTGCCGCCAGGTGCTGAGGCTCAAACGGGCCCACCCATTGCACCTGGTCCCCCAACGCCTGCACATACAACGGTGGCGGCGCCGACGGGGCGTACACGCGCCACGGCTTCATGCGCTGGCGGCGTGCTTGCGCGCGACCCAAAACACCGCGCCCTGTGCGCCGTAATGCTCAGCGTGCGGCACGTCGGCCTCCAGTTCAAAGCGCTGCCCAGGCGTTAGGTGCTGGGTTTGACCATGGCAGCTTAGCCACAACTCGCCCTGCACCACCAGCGCCCGCACGGCAAAGGGATGGGTGTGGGTGGGCAGCACCTCGTTGGGTTGCCACACGCGTTCAAGCACCTCACCGTAGCCCAGTGCGTGGGATTCTTTTTCAAAACCAGAAAAATCTTGCATGGTGTGCTCCGTTATTTTGAACCCGCGCGTTGACGCCGGCCGCTGCGTGGCGCCGCCGCAAGCGCTTGGCCACTCATGGCCGCCAACACGTTGTACACCGCGCCGGTGTCGTGCTTGGCATGACCCAAGCCAATCGCGGCATGGTAAACCGGCTGGGTAGCGGCAAAAGTGGGGGCGGCAACGTGGGTCTGCGCCAGCGCTTGGGCAATCAGTGTCATGTCTTTGTGCCACACATCGAGCTTCATGGTGGCTTGGCGCCAACCACGCTTGGCCATCATCGGCCCCCTCACTTGCAGCATGCGCGAGCCGCCCGCCCCGCCTTGCAGCACCTGCACCGCCAACGCCGGGTCTATGCCCATGGCCTCGCCCATGAGCAACGCCTCGGCCGCTGCCACGTTATGCACCGCCACCAACAAATTCGCCATCAGCTTCATGCGCATGCCGTTGCCAAATGCACCCAAATCAAATTGGGTGTGGCTAAAGCCTTGCAACACCGGTCGCACGCGCCGCAGCGCGCGCGTGTCGCCGCTGCCGTATACCGTAAGGTCTTTATTTACCGCTTGCGCCCCGGTGCCAGACAACGGACAGTCCAACAACACCACCCCGGCTTGTGCCAGGGTATCGTGCGCGCGCTGTTTGTCTGGCAACGCCAAGGTACTGGTTTCAATAACCACCGTGCCACGCCTGGCGTGTTGCTGCAGCGCATGGGTGGCCTCATCCAGCGCCTGCGCCGAAGGCAACGACACCAGCAGCACGCTGGCACTGCGCGCCACCTCAGCCATGGACGATACCGCCTGCCCACCGGCACGCTCAAGCTGCCGGCGCGCGCCGGGCCGCGGGTCAAAACCCACCACAGCAAAACCCGCTTGAATCAGGTTGGCCCCCATGGCCGAACCCATGATGCCCAAGCCCAGCATGCCCACCCGGGTTGGGGCGCGATGACGGGCACGGGCGGCGGCGCCCGTTTGAGTGGTTGCAGCTTTTGTTTTGGGCATAACGCAGGTCACCTGGGCGCACAACGTGCAAGGCTTGCAGTTTAGCCCGCGCCCTTGCGTGGCGCTGACGCCTAGGTCACGCTGAGCCGCTGCATGGCCTCGTGCGCCGACAACACAATCCGTGCTTGCAAGCGTTGCCCCAAGTCGCTGCGCGCCAGCCGATCCGCCACAGGTCCTTTGACCTCGGCCAACCACAGCTCCTGCCCGCGGCTGGTGAGCTGTTGATCGAATGCCTCCAGCATGTCGAGTGCGGTGCTGTCGATGCGGTTCACCGCCGACATAATCAACAGCACGCGTCGCACCGGCGACGACTGCGCGGCGCTGAGTTGCTGCAGTTGGGTTTCAACCTCGTGGGCGTTGGCAAAAAATAGGTTTTCGTCAATGCGTACCGCCAACACCCCGTCCACGGTCTCAACCCGATGCCGCGAGACATTCCGAAAATGCTCGGTGCCTGGCACCCGCCCCACCACCGCCATGTGGGGGTGACTGCTGCGCCATACCACCACCCCGAGTGACAAGGCCACGCCAAGCAACACGCCAGCCTCTACCCCCAGCGCCAGCACCCCAGCGGCAGTGGCCAGCAAAGCCGCCGCGTCGGCGCGGTCGTAGCGCCACGCGCGGCGCAGCGTGCTGAGGTCGATCAGGCTGGTCACGGCAACCACGATGGTGGCCGCCAACACCGCTTGCGGCAGCAGCCTAAACCAATCGGTTAGGCCCACCAACACCACCGCCATTAAAAACGCCGAAATCACACCAGCCAACGGCGTTTGCGCGCCTGCGGCAAAGTTCACCACCGAGCGCGCAAAGCCACCTGTCACCGGATAACCACCGCTCATGGCACTGGCCATATTGGCTGCGCCCAAGCCCAACAGCTCGCGGTTGGGCACGATGCGTTGTTTACGTTTGATCGCCAGCGATTGCGCCACCGACACGCTTTCGACAAAACCCACCAACCCAATCAGCAGCGCCGGCACCCACAGCACCGACACATTCGACCAATCCAACGCTTCCCACGCCAACGATGGCAGCCCCGCTGGCACCTCGCCCACCACCTTGACACCGGCCGTTAGATGCAACTGCCCCAACGCCACCGCCACGGTGGCCGCCACCACGGCCAGCATGGGCGCGAGCTTGGCCAGCGTGGCCGCCAAGCCATCGGCAACACCCACACGCTGCAACAAACGGGGCAGGCCACCGCGCGCCCACCACAAAAACGCCAAGCTGCTCACGCCTATCATGGCGGTGGCGCCATTGAGTGTGGGCAGGCCCTGGGCCAAGCCAACCAGGTTGTTCCACACGCCACGGCCGGCGGCCTCCACGCCCAGCACATGCTTGAGCTGGCTCAGCGCAATCAACAACGCCGAGCCGCTGATGAACCCGCTGATCACTGGGTGACTTAAAAAATGCGCCACCGCCCCCAAGCGCAGCATGCCAAATACAAACAGCATCAGGCCCGAGAGCATGGCCAACTGCACCGCCAAGGCCACGTACTCGGGCGACCCTGGCGCCGCCAGCGGCGTGAGGGCACTGGCCGTCATCAGCGAAGCCACCGCCACCGGGCCCACCGCCAGCGTCATGCTGGTACCAAACAGCGCGTACACCACCAGTGGCGCGATGCTGGCGTATATGCCAACCTGCAACGGCAACCCCGCCAACATGGCGTACGCCAAGCTTTGCGGGATCAGCATCACCGTCACAATAAAACCAGCGGTCAAGTCACCGCTAAGCCATTGGGCACGGTAGGGCCGCAGCCATTCGGGCAGCCAGCCCTTGAGCGCAGTCAGGCGCGACATGCTTAGGCGGCAGACACGTTGGCGCGTTGGGTGCGCCGCTTTTCAAAGCGCTCAAACACCAACATGCCCAGCAACATCGCCGCCACAAACACATAGCCTGCTTCGTTACCAGAGCCCACGCTCACAATCCCTGGGCCGGGGCAAAAACCACCCAATCCCCAGCCTGCGCCAAACAGCACACCACCCACCACCAAGCGGCGGTCCACATCGCGCCGTGTCGGCAAATGCATGGGGCCACCGAGTACGGCCTGGGTGCGCTGGCCCGCCAAGCGGAAAAACACCACGCCCACGCCAATTGCACCGCCCATCACCAGCGCCAGCGACGGATCCCACGCACCGAATAAATCCAAAAAGCCAACCACTTTGGCTGGGTTGGTCATGCCCGAGACGATCAGGCCCAAACCAAACACCAAACCCACCAACAAAGAAATGATTTGTTTTTGCATGATGTACCCCTTAAACCCAAGCAACGTGGCGCACCAGCGCCACCGTGACAAAACCTGCCACCATGAAAGTGACGGTGGCCGCCAGCGCGCGCGGCGACAAGCGCGAGAGTCCGCACACGCCGTGGCCACTGGTGCAACCCGAGCCAATGCGCGTCCCCAACCCCACCAACAAGCCGGCAATCAATAAGGTGCCCATGGAAGCATCCACCTGCACCGGGGGCAACGTGGCAAACAAGCCGTACACCGCAGGCGCCAGCAACAAGCCCGCCACAAACGCCAAGCGCCAGCCTCGATCACCGGCGGCGGGCGGGCCAAGCAAACCACCCACGATACCGCTGATACCAGCCACCCGCCCCTTGAGCAGCGCAAAGGCGCCGCTGGCCAGGCCAATCAAAATACCCCCCATCAGGGCGCTCAAGGGGGTGAATGCGTCCCATGCAATGTTCATGCTTTCTCCTTTGGTGCGGCACAAAACCGCTGATACAACAACTCAATCAACGCCACCGCATGCGCGCTGGCGATACGATAAAAAACCTGTTTGCCTTGGCGCCGCGTGCTTACCAAATCGGCCCCGCGCAACACCGCCAACTGCTGCGACAACGTGGGCTGTGAAATGCCACTGCGCGCCTCCAGTTGCGACACGCAGCACTCCCCATGCAACAGCTGACACAACAGCATCAACCGATCGGGGTTGCCCAGCATGCGCAGCAACGCGCCGGCTTGATCGGCGGCCACGCGCATGGCGGCGGTATCAACCGCTCGGCGAGGTGTGTCGATTGTTTTCATGAAAAACATTATATTGTTGAATAATATATTTTGCAATATACTAAAAGCATCGCGTTGAGTAAGCACAAGGAATTTGCCATGTCCCGTCACGTTGAGACGTTTTTTGACCCCACCACCTGGACCCTCACCCACGTGCTGCACGCGGGCGTGGGCACAGCCTGCGCGATCGTGGATTCGGTTCTTGATTACGACCCCAAATCAGGGCGCACCAGCACCGCATCCGCCGACCGGGTGGTGGCTTATGTGCGCGAGCACCAACTGCAGGTGCAATGGATTCTCGAAACCCACGCCCACGCCGACCATTTGTCGGCCGCGCCTTATTTGCGCGAGCAACTTGGGGGCAAAATCGCCATTGGCGAGCACATCAAACACGTGCAAGGCGCGTTCAAAAATATCTTTAACCTCGAGCCCGAGTTCAAACTCGATGGCTCACAGTTTGACCATTTGTTTACCGACGGCGAGGTGATTGAGGTGGGGGCGTTGCGTGGCGAGGTGATGCATGTGCCCGGCCACACTCCGGCGTGCGTGGCCTACCGCTTTGACGACATCGCGTTTGTTGGCGACACCATTTTTGCGCCAGACGTGGGCACGGCACGCTGCGACTTTCCGGGCGGCAGCGCCGAGACGCTTTACCAAAGCATGCAGCGCCTGTTGCAATTGCCCGACGCCACCACGCTCTACCTGTGTCACGACTACCCCCCCAACGAACGCGCGGTGCAAAGCCACACCACGGTCGGTGCCCAGCGTCAGGGCAACATTCATGTCGGCAATTCAACCCCCATGGCCTCGTTTGTCAAAATGCGCAGCGAACGCGACGCCACGCTGGCCATGCCGGTGCTGATCCTGCCCTCGGTGCAGGTCAACATCCGCGCCGGCGAGCTACCGCCGGCCGAGGACAACGGCACGCGTTACCTCAAAATCCCTCTGAACGCGGTGTAACCCGACCGCGGCCGTAAAATACCCGGCTGCTCATGGCTAAAAAAGTATTTATCCGCACCTTTGGGTGCCAAATGAACGTCTACGACTCGGACAAAATGGCCGACGTATTGGGTGCGGCCGAAGGCTACACCGCCACCGACAACGTTGACGAAGCCGACTTGATTTTGTTTAACACCTGCTCGGTGCGCGAAAAGGCGCAAGAAAAGGTGTTCTCCGACTTGGGGCGAATCAAACACCTCAAGGCCAAGGGCGTGCGCATTGGCGTGGGGGGTTGCGTGGCCAGCCAAGAGGGCGAGGCCATCATTGCCCGCGCGCCCTATGTGGACGTGGTGTTTGGCCCGCAAACCCTGCATCGGCTGCCGCAGCTGCTGGCGCAGCGCGAACAGCAAGCCCGGCCGCAGGTTGATATTGCGTTCCCCGAAATTGAAAAGTTCGACCACCTGCCGCCGGCGCGCACCGAAGGCGCCTCAGCCTTTGTTTCCATCATGGAAGGCTGCTCCAAATACTGCAGCTACTGCGTGGTGCCCTACACCCGGGGCGAAGAAGTTAGCCGCCCGCTGGACGACGTATTGGTGGAGGTGGCGGGGTTGGCCGCGCAAGGGGTTAAAGAAATCAATTTGTTGGGCCAAAACGTCAACGCCTATCGTGGCGCCATGGGCCAAACCGCCGACGTGGCCGACTTTGCCACGCTGCTCGATTACGTTGCCGCCATACCGGGCATTGAGCGTCTGCGCTACACCACCAGCCATCCCAAAGAATTCACCCAACGCTTGATCGACGCCTACGCGCGCATCCCGCAGCTGGTTAACCACCTGCACCTGCCGGTGCAGCACGCCTCAGACCGCGTGCTCATGGCCATGAAACGCGGCTACACGGCGCTTGAATACAAAAGCACAGTGCGCAAGTTGCGCGCCATACGCCCCAACCTGTCGTTGAGCTCCGACTTTATTGTGGGCTTTCCAGGTGAAACCCAAGCCGACTTTGACCAACTCATGGCCATGGTCGAGGCGTTGCAGTTCGACGCCAGTTTTAGCTTTATATACAGCCCTCGCCCCGGCACACCGGCGGCCAACCTACCCGACGACACCCCGCACGCGATCAAATTGCAACGCTTGCAACGCCTGCAAGCGGCGTTGACCGCATCGGCGGCAGCGATTGGGCAAACCCGGGTGGGTACCGTGCAACGGGTGTTGGTTGAAGGCCGCTCCAAACGCGACGCGAACGAACTCATGGGGCGAACCGAATGCAACCGGATTGTGAACTTCGACGCTGGCGCCCAAGGGCAGCGCTTGGTTGGGCAAATGGTTGATTTGCACATCGCCCATGCGTATCCGCATTCTTTGCGCGGCGAACTTAGGCTGCAAGAGCCGGCGGCGCTTTAGCGCCCCATCAAACCGGGTGGCAGGCCTTTCATGCCGCCCATGCGTTGCATGAGCTTGGCCATGCCGCTGCCTTTCATTTTTTTCATCATGCCCTGCATTTGCTCAAACTCTTTGAGCAAACGATTCACCTCTTGCACCTGAACCCCGGCGCCGGTGGCAATGCGGCGCTTGCGCGAGGCTTTGATGAGCTCGGGCTTGCGCCGCTCCAGCGGCGTCATGCTGCAAATGATGCCGGCCTTGCGCTGCATGTCACGCTCGGCTCGGTTCAAGTCGGCGCCCTGCGCCTTGGCCGCGAGCTCGCCCGGGAGTTTGTCCAGCATGTTGGCCAAGCCGCCCATTTGGTTCATTTGCTGCAGTTGAGCCAAAAAGTCGTTCAGGTCAAAGCGCCCGGTTTTTACCTTGGCGGCAAGTTGCTCCGCGGCCTTGGCGTCAACTTGCGCCGTGACCTGCTCCACCAGCGCCACAATATCGCCCATGCCCAACACACGGCTGGCGTGACGTTGCGCGTCAAATGCCTCGAGCCCGTCAATTTTTTCGCTGGTCCCGGCAAACTTGAGCGGCACGCCGGTAACCTGCCGAACCGACAGCGCCGCGCCACCACGGGCGTCGCCGTCGGTTTTGGTGAGCACCACGCCGGTCAGCGGCAGCGCCTGGGCAAAGGCTTGCGCGGTATTGACCGCATCTTGACCCTGCATGGCGTCCACCACAAACAGCGTCTCCACTGGGTTCAAGGCCGCATGCAAGCGCTGAATTTCTTGCATCATGGCCTCATCAATCGCCAACCGGCCAGCGGTATCCACCAACAGCACATCAAAATAATGCGTGCGGGCGTGGGCCAGCGCGGCCTCGGCAATCGCTTGCGGCGTTTGCGAAACATCGCTGGCAAACCAGCTGGCCTGCGCCTGCTCGGTCACCACCCGCAGCTGCTCAATGGCCGCCGGCCGATAGACGTCGGTGCTTACGGTGAGCACTTTCTTTTTACGCTGCTGCAGCCAGCGCGCCAGCTTGGCCGTGGTGGTGGTTTTGCCCGCGCCCTGCAAGCCGGCCATAAGCACCACCGCCG
>Ga0182093_1214599_pt1 | contig 10159 bp, 9 predicted proteins | sample 041ome_21_FD_127776 | JGI IMG/M metagenome (GOLD analysis project Ga0182093, IMG submission 127776) | Metatranscriptome of coastal salt marsh microbial communities from the Groves Creek Marsh, Georgia, USA - 041411BS metaT (Metagenome... | ecosystem: Environmental > Aquatic > Marine > Intertidal...
GTGCGCGTCCACGACGCGGACGTCCAAGACGTCGAGCGACATCGCGCGCGCGCGAAGCGTCGACTGTTGACGCGCGAACGCACGCCGCGCACTGGAAAAGTACTTTTTGACGCCACTAATGTATCAGTTGCGCACGACCGCGCGACGCCCGACGGCACGCTCCGCACACACGCGCGCATCGCATCGCACGCACGACGCTCGAGTGACGCACGGCGAATATCGTTCAGCGTTCGCATCGCTCGCGCGCGCCGTTTAACCCAGTTGTGGATCGATTCACGACGCGAGAGAAGTCTTTGGCGCGACGTGAGACGCGAGGGCACGCATCCGGACGCGCGCGCATATAACGCCGACGCACGTACGCCTCGACGCCGTGATAACGCCGTGAAGACGCGCGTTTGGTGGAGAGGATTTTTGTACATTCGTGTGCGGCGAGTTTGGTGGCGAACGACGCGCGCACACGCGTGAGAACGGGGCGAAAAGTCGAACTTTTCGTGCACTTGTGAAAAAATATTCTTTAGCGGGATAGAGTTGACGATTGAACGACGTACCGTATAAATGCAAAGCGTTTGGCGAGGACGAATTGAGTGTGCAGAGGTGCTGCGGGTAAGATTCGTTGTTGAGAGACACGCAGACGCTGGCAGAGGTGGCGCGGCGAAGGAAGGGGCGGAGCCAAACGACGTGACGCAACTCACGGGTGGCGGGCCGACGGAATAAAGCGCGCAACTTTTGCAAGAGGAGGACGCTTGAAGACGACGGAAGGACGTTGACAATACCGAAGGAGTTGATCTCTTTTGCGTTCTTCGGCATATACTACGTATTGAACGTGTTGATTGAGTTTTGTTGATTGAATTTGAACGCTGCGATGGGCGATACGGCGACGATGAGCGGGTCTCGGCCGCAAAAGCCGAGCGTCGTGTGCTCTCTCCATCAGTTGGATGGTCAAGATAGCGATAAGGATTTCGCTAAAGTGGCATCGATAGTTGGCGGTGAACGAAAACTGCCAAAGATTAGTTATTTGAAGCACGAAGCGGCGGCAGTGTTTAAACGCGTGCGGTCATTTGGCTCGTTTCAAGATTTAGTCGTACCTGATATCGACGGTTACGAGTCGTCAGAGAACACTGAAGATGATGATGACGACGACGACTCGTGGGGTTTATCTGGATACGTCACTGACGCGAGCGAGTTCGACCGGATTTTAATTTCCGCGTGGGAAGACCGCTTTGCAGGTGGACTTTTCCGCTATGACGTCACGGCGGTGAGCACAAAGGTGATTGCGGGTAACAAACAATACGTGGCACAGTTCAATATAGGACGCGCGACAAACAAGCGACCGACAGAATTTTCAATCGACAAGGTGTGTCAGGACTTCGATGCAAACAAATTCAACTTTACCAAGGCTGATTTGAAGGAAGTTTTGTTTTCCTTCACTGCTCTCGCGGGACAGGCGGATGAAAACGTCAGTCGCTCTATATTTGAACAGTCGGCATGCGTCGGTGAGAGCCCCACGGTGGTATTGATTAACGTGTCGCCAATTGAGTACGGACACGTGCTGCTTTGCCCGCGCGTGACTGATAAGTTGCCGCAGCAAATTACGCCAGATCTCTTGCTTCCGGCGCTCTACATGGCATCGGAGTCTCGCAATCCATATTTCCGCGTCGGCTACAACTCTCTCGGTGCGTATGCCACAATCAACCATTTGCACTTTCAAGCGTACTATCTCATGGAAGCGTTTCCCATCGAACGCGCGCCTACGGTAGAAATCGCTCCGGGCACGCATGGCGATTGCACCGTGTATCGCGTGAATGGCTACCCAGTGCGATGCTTGTGCTTTGAAGTTGGCGATTCTTTCGAAGAACTTGCGACACTCGTGGGTGATTGCTGTGTGAAATTGCAAGGAGCTAATATCCCATTCAACATATTGATTGCAGATCACGGAGCTCGAGTATTCTTGATTCCTCAAGTATTCTCGAGACGCATTGCGCACAACAAGATTCCGGAATCCGTCATCGCCACGGGCGTCAACCCCGCCGTATTTGAGATTTCAGGTCACTTGCTTTACAAGCAAGAAAGCGACTACGATGGATGCACGGAAAGTAGTGCCGAAGAATTATTAGCGTGCGCGTCTTTGACTGAGACGCAATTTCTTGCGCTCGTAAAGTTCACTGTTGGGGAAGGAAAGAATAGCCCGAGCGCTGTTCAGGATTTGACCGCTGTCATTGATTCCGAAAATTAGCCACGTTGGCGTCAACTAGCGGGGTGTATTTTTAGCGATTCCATTTTTGTCAACTAAACCTTTTATTCTTTTACATGGTTTGATTGTCTTTGAGCGTTACGTGCGAATTCTAAAGTGCGGTTGCATGCGTACACCATTCTCCTTACTTGCGTCTATGAGCCGCGCCGATGGCTTCTTGTACACTCTTAAACCCATCGCGTTCCAAGCACGCGGCGAGTTCGCGCTTTATTTTCGGTACGAGCGGTGGCCCTTCGTACGCGAATGCGGTATACAGTTGCACCAAGCTCGCACCAGCTCGGATTTTATTGTACGCGTCCTCACCGCTCGCCACGCCTCCGCATCCTACGAGAGTAATCTTGCCACCTGTGAGAGCGTACAGATCGTGCAAAACTTTGGTACTCGGCTCCATCAAAGGTTTACCACTCAAACCACCGGCCTCATCGCCGTGTTTGTGCGCCTTGATGGCATCTGGACGCGCAATCGTGGTGTTGCTCACGATGACGCCGTCAACGCGTTCGCTCTTGACCACGGATGCGATATCCTTCAACGCCGTATCTGTCAAGTCTGGGGCGATTTTCACCAACACGGGCTTTTTCGCTGTTCTCTCGCTCGCATCGCGCGCCTTCAAAACTTTCCGCAATAACGAACTGAGATGCTTGCGTCCTTGCAAATTTCTCAGTCCCGGAGTATTTGGACTCGAAATGTTCACCACGATGTAATCCCCAAACTCCCCGATATTCTCCACCCCGAGTACGTAATCGTCCGCGGCTTGTTCTTCTGGTGTAAGTTTATTCTTACCAAGATTCACTCCGAGCAATCCGACGCTAGTGCGCGATTCATCAGATGTGCGATACGCCTCCAACCGCGACTTTGCGCTCTCGTGTCCCTCCGAGTTGAACCCGTAGCGATTTATCACCGCTCCGTGCTCGGGCAAACGGAACGCTCGCGGTTGCGGATTCCCAGGTTGTGGTTTAGGTGTCACCGACCCAATCTCAACAAACCCAAATCCCATGCCCAGGAGCGCTTTAAACGCTTTGGCGTCCTTGTCGAAACCGGCGGCTAAGCCGAGCGGATTTGAAAACGTCATACCAAACGCCTCGACATTCAATCTCGGATTATCCTTCCCGCGCATGCGCGGGGCTAAGCCACTCGAAAGCGCAAAAATTCCCACGTTATGCGACGTTTCAGCATCGAGCGTACGAAGAAGCGGAGTAATCGCGCCGTACGCTGCGAATTCCACATCCTCCGCCCACGGCGCGTCCACGAAACGCAACGCCGCACCTGCCGCCACGGTCCCGAGCGCACCGTACGCGAGCGTGCTCATCATCGAACGCTTCGGACCATCGCGCACGGGCGCGCCCGACGCACCACCACCGCCCGCTGACGTCGAAAACGTCAACACATTCACCGGCGTCCCCGTCCCAGACATGGCTCGCCCGACACCAAACGCTCTCTCTCGCGCGCATCGCGTCAACACCGCGCTCACCTCGCGCGCGCCCCGACGCACCATACCCCTCGTCGTCTTTCCCTCGACTCTTCTCGTCTCGCTCGTGCGCGCGCGCGTGTGCGGGGCGCGCGGCTACGCACAGCGCTCCAAAAAAGTGCAAAACCCGGCGAGCCGAACGCCATTCTACGCCGCATCTGCCGCACGGTACGTGTTCGACGCGCGCGTTTCCCACTCGAACCCGTCGATGCGATCGCGTGACACCGTCTCGGGCGCACTCGCGCGCCTAATACGCGCGGATGCGCGCGTGTGTCGCACTAATCCACGCCGTGAAGATGCACTGACGTCACCCAAAACGCGTTCGGCTTTCGCGCACAGAAACACTCACGCCCACGCCCACTGATTATGTTCTCCATGTCTACGAGCGCGAAATGCGCGATTTCTTCCACGGCGTCGTTGCGCGTGGCGAAGACGTCTTCCAAGGCTCGTCGCGCCGCGACGGTGGTGACGCGCGCCGAGGGCGGGTGGAAGCCGATGGCGGTGACCGCGCCCAACTTGCGTAACAACTTGGATGGTAAGACGACGCGTAACATTGACGGTAAAGTGTACACGATCGAGGCGAAGGGTGAAGAAATTACCGTGACGGATAAGTTTGGGAAGATGTTCGCGTCGCGAGTGAACAAGGCTGGGGTTATCGAGGCGGATATGTCGGCGGCGATCGGCAGCGCGGCGGCGGCGGCGGGCGGCGCGGATGGTGACGATGTTCTCGACTTTGCGTCGATGAACATTTCGGAATTGTTTGGTTTCAATGCCAAATATAAGATTCCGGAAGTCGTTAACGGTCGCGCCGCGATGTTGGGTGCGGTTTTCGCGCTCTTTGGTAAATTCGGTGGGCACTCTGTCGCCGAACAAGTCTTCTCCGCCGGTGGCTTTTTCAACATGTTATTAATCATGGGCTTCACCACCGCCGCGACATTGGCGCCGTTCGCCCTCGGTAAGACCACTTTGCGTGGCGCTATTCCGGACGAGAATGCGCCGTACCCGGACGAGAAGCTCCCGACGCTCTGGACGTCCAGCGCCGAAGCCGTCAACGGCAAGGTGGCCATGGTCGTCTTCGCCTTGGCTTTGATCACTGGCAACTAAATTAACGCAGCAGCGGCACGCGATTCTTCAAAGGTACAGCGTACATTTTTCCTCAGCATATTATTTTCTATTCGCGCGTGATGTAATATTCAGCCTACAATTCTTTGAATCATATTAAAACCAAGTCGGTGTCGGTCCGTCGTTTGCGCGCATAGTTTTCAACGCGAACGAACCGACGACTGTCGTTTACAAACAATGTATCGTGTGTGTCTGTGTCGGTGGGTATTGGTCGGTGGGTATCGCCGCCTCTAAGAACGATTACTGTCTGTACCCGTTTGCAGCGTATTGCGATGCGTATTGGGTGTAATATCCTTGTTGCATTTCGGCGTATTGCGCCGCTTGCGAGTCCCGACCGCCGACGTTTTGACCGCCTTGCGCGTACTGTTGCGCCGAGGCGTCTTGCGCCTTGTATCCAGGCGGGGCGTTGCCCGCGGATTGCTTGGACGGCGCTTGACCCGGGTAGACACCAGCGGCGGGGGGGTAAGGGTAATGGGATTGCACCGCGTACGGGTAAGCCGGTTGGTGGGGCATGGCGTAAGGGTAGGAGTACATGGGGTGGCCGTACGCGTTGGGCATGTTGGCGTACGCTTGCATTTGCTGCGCGCTGGCACTCTTATCACCCGACGCGCCACCAGTCGCAGCTTGAGCTTGGGCGTTTTGCGCTGCAGCTTGTTGCTTGTAGTAGTCCGCGTATGCGCCCTCTTGCGCGGTAGTCGTTTGAGCCGGCGCCGCTTGGTACCCTTCGTATCCGGCGTAGCCACCCGCCATCGGCACCGCCGGCGGCATCATGTAGTTGGCGTACGCGTTGGGCATCATGCCGCCAAAATATGCAGGCATGACGGGTTGACCATCCGGTCCACTCGTCGTGGCGCTTCCGTTGAGCGAATTCGCATCCGGAAGCTTGGACGCCACGCTAGAGTTTCTACTAGTAGGTTGTCTCTTCGCTTGAGCCGCCGGTTGACGCTGCTGCTGTTGTTGTTGTTGCATACCCCAGCCCGCCGCGGATTGTTGCGAGGACGAATCAAATCCAAAGCCAAAATCACCACCAGCGGACGAAAAGTTACCAAACTGAAGTCCCAAGTCTTGCGCCTGTTGCTCCATCGCTTGCTGCGGGCGGGGCACGGCGGACGCTTGCGCCGAGGCGTCAAAGCCAAATCCAAAGCTATCGGTGGATGTCGGCTGCGGCGACGCTTGGCGAGCTTGCTGAGGGGGTTGCTGCGTCGGTTGCGGCGGACGCTGCTGCTGCTGCTGCGCCACTGGAGCTTGCGCCGCAGGGGCTTGCGCCGCAGGGGCTTGCGCGCCGGCAACCTTCTTGGCCCAGTTCACCGGCTCACTCGTCGCCGCGCCGTTGAAGCTCGGCTCCGAAACACCCGCGTTCACACCGTTCACCTTTGGCGCGGGCTTACCAGCCCCACCTTGCGGACGCGGAACGCCGCCTTTTGCGGCACCTTGCGGACGCGCCGGCGCAGCCGCCGCCGCCGGCTCACCGCGCACTAAATCCGCGAGCGTCTTGCCCCCCGGACGAATCGGCGCCGGGTTCGGCGCGGGCTCCAACTTTGCCACCGGTGCAGACACCATCACCGGCGCTGCCGGTGCCGCAGCCGTCTTCCCTCGGTCTTGTCGTCTATCTCCTCGTTCCCCAGCGCGCGGCGCCGGCATCGAAGCGCCGTACTTCTTATTTCCTCGCCCGTTTGCGCCATTCTCCTTGTTATTAAACTTTGTCCCGTCATACTTCTTTTCAAACTTACGCGCACCATTCGCGCCGCCGCCATCATTCGCACCAGCACTACTGTTCGCCTTCTTCTTTGCCTTCTTATCCACCGTCTCAAACTTATCCACTGCGACGCGAGCGAAAGAACGCCGAGGTCAGTCGCGGCGGCGCGCGCAATTAATCATCTTCCATCCACTTTTTACGCGAGGTCCATCGACCAATCACAACCAGGCCAACGAGTCCCCCCCCAACACCGCCGGCGGCGCGTTGACCAGATCCCACCCGATCGGCGCGATCCGACGGATCACCATCCGCCGCCGACGCGTCGTCGACTACCGCCAACACCAACGCGAGACGCGAGACGACCAACGCATCGCACATATTTTTACGCACTATTTAACAACGCATCCACCGCGCGTTCGACGTCGCCACCGCACTCCGCGAGCACGGTTTTGCAATCATCCACGCCGTGCCCCGTCAGGGCGCTCAGCTCTTTCGCGCTCATGGGGATGATGTCGTGCGCGCTGTACGATGCGCCACGCGACGATCGCTCGGCGACTGTGACGGAGGTTTCGTGTATATACGTCGTTCGTCGATGGACGGCGAACGCGAGTCGCGTGCGACGACCAGGCGACGGGCGCGACTGTGACGTCGATGCGCGCCGACGATCGCGCGAATGTCCTTCCTAGGCGCACGCAGAGGGAAAAATGGCGGGAAAAGGCGATGATTGCGTGGGTATTCATAACTTAGCGCTAACGACGCTAACGACGACGAGTGCGGGTTGCGTGTGAGGGTTTATGAACGACCACCGTACCGACGATCGCGCTTGGCGTAGGCGTGAAGCGCGCGCCTGAGCTCGGCTTCGCCGAATTCGGGCCACATCATGTTGGCAAAGTAGAGCTCGGTGTACGCGAGCTCCCACAATAAAAAGTTGCTCAGCCGTTGCTCGCTGGTTCGGATGAGTAAATCCGGCGCTTGTGCGAAATGGATATCGCTTGATGCTAAGGTTTTGTCGTATGTGGAGAGATAGGAGCTGAATGTGTGCTCGTTGACGTCATCGACGGAGAGTTTTCCGGCGGCAACCTCGCGCGCGATTTGCTTGGCGGCTTCGACGATGTCCTGCCTGCCGCCGTACGAGAGGGCGACGACGAGACGCATCTTGTCGTTGTCTTTTGTCGCTGTCATCGCACGATCGACGGCATCGCGTAATCCTTCATTCACGCGGTTAAGATCGCCGATGACTTCCACTCGAACGCCTTCTTCAACGAGTAAAGGGAGCTCGTCTCGCATGGCGGTTTCGAGCAACGCCATGAGCTCGTCGACTTCGCTCGCGTTGCGCCCCCAATTTTCATGACTAAACGCAAACACCGTGAGCGTGCGCACGCCCCACGCCCCACAACATCTCACTACTTGCCTCAGTGCGTTTACTCCGCGTTCATGTCCAATCGTACGCGGTAATCGACGCTTCTCGGCCCAACGAGCGTTGCCATCCATGATTATCGCAATGTGCTTGGGCACTTGCGTCTCGTCGAGCTCGCGTAAGGGCGTCGGCGGAGAATTCCACCTCGAATGTGCCCCGCGTGGGATAGCTCGAAATCCATCGAGGAGGCCTGGAAACCCACCACTAGGCCACCATCCGGCATCTGGGACGTCTTCAACGTCGCTCGAAGACGCCGACGCCGACGTCCCGCGCGATCCCGTCTCGAGCGAGGATTCAACATCGCGCGCGACATCTCCCGCACCCGTCGACGATGCCTTCGCGTGCTCTGGTTCTATGGAATCTATGGATGCTATGTCATCGGATACGCCGCGGTCGCGGGATGACGACGGCGTGTCCGCGCGGCGGCGTATGGTTTCGCCGCGGTGTCGGCGATGCATTGTTGAATGCGCGCGCGGTGCCGCCGTCGTCGTCGTCGTCGTCGTCGTCGTCGCCCGTGTCGTCGCGCATGGCTGCCTACGCGCGCATCGCGACGACGGCGGTGACGGTGCGAACCGCGCGTGGAGCGCACAGCCGCGAGTGGTCATGCGATGCGACGGGGACGTGCGACCGCGAGATCGTTAACGTGGGACGTTGTGAGGAGGCGCGATATATAAACTTCTAATAACGAGTTGGTTTTATAAACAAGGTACACATGTGATGGAGCAACGCGCGATGATGATGCGTGCAAATATGCGTGGCTGCTCGCGCTATGGCTTTTGGAGCAGAATCAAGTGCTCAGTGCGAGCTTGATTGTATATCGAGCCGTCGCTCAACGTGCCGCCGACGTGCTTCATCGTACATCCCGCGAGCTCAATCAAGCCGCTCTTCGCGCCGGCTTCGATGATTGACGTTCGAGTGTTAATGTTTGCACCATCACCAACCATGATTGCAGCCCGACCGCCGCTCTTCAAGCAATCAGCGACGACGGCGACCCAAGCGTCGGTATCCCGTTGCCACGTCTCTTTGAATGAATACGGATCGCTTCTCAACGCCTTGCGCGAGCCAATCTCGCCTTCGAGCCACTCTTTGGGCCAATGACGGTCACCTGGAACCGTAGTCGTGAGAAATGTCGACGACAACGGCTGAGCCTCGGCATCAGATCTCGTCACTACCGCTCCCGATCCCGCGCGCACTTTCCGCGCAAAGCTTTGATAATCGTACACGCCAGGGTAGACGCACGACGTCAGCACGGCATCAACCTTGTCTTCATCTTTTAATTTAAACTGTCGAATATCCATATTATGAATCGATGCCTCGGGTGCGGCAGGGTCGTGTTGATTGCACACTGCTTGAAATTCGAGCACTCGCTTGACGTATTCATCAGTAATTTTCACAAATTTGTCGGCGTTGTCGCTCACGATGTTCCCACTTCCCCCGCTCTTACCCTTGCCTTTCGGTCTGCGCTTATTACTCGACTTTTGCGTGCGCTGCACGGCGACGCTTAAACAAAACCAAGCTGCTTCGAAGACCCGGGCGTCGACCTCTGAAGCTGAAACGTTGGCCAAGCGCGCTCGTAACGCGTCTCGCATCGGCCGCCACGGTTTCGGCACCCCCGAATCCTCACTCGACACCACCCCATCGTCATCACTCGACACCGCCACTGGCGGCGTAGAAAACTCCCCAGTCTTCGCCATATCCGCCGCATCGCTCACGAGCGCCGAAAGCGCGTCTAAAGACGCCGAAGACGCCCGCCAATTTCTATGCGTCGATACGAAACAACTCAACGGCGACACATCCACGCCAATCGCGCGTCTCCCTTTCGTCTGTCCCACAATCAACGTCGTGCCTCCACCCATGAACGGATCCATCACGCTATCTCCAGGCAATACATCAAATATCGCGTCGCACGCCGCGGCTTGCATACCGGCGAGAATCTCGCCAAACCCGTGCGTGCACTTCGGGTAACTCTTCGGCGTCGACGTAAAGCCGTGAGTCCACTGAATGCGCATGGCGCGCAATAAACTCGATTGCAACTCCACGCTCTCGCCCCACGCGTGCTCGGTGAACATGGTCGACGGCGTGGATGCGTTCTGGAGGTATTCTGGCACCGACGACGACGGTGCGGCGGCTCCATCCGTGTCGTCGGCTATCGCACTCGCGCGCGAACGAACGCCGACGTGCCGACGCCCCACGGGCGCCGCACGACAC
>Ga0182093_1264049_pt1 | contig 10144 bp, 7 predicted proteins | sample 041ome_21_FD_127776 | JGI IMG/M metagenome (GOLD analysis project Ga0182093, IMG submission 127776) | Metatranscriptome of coastal salt marsh microbial communities from the Groves Creek Marsh, Georgia, USA - 041411BS metaT (Metagenome... | ecosystem: Environmental > Aquatic > Marine > Intertidal...
GTCGTCATCTAGCTCGTCGTATGTCTCGTCGTCTTCCAACTCTGCACTTTTCTTCCTAGGTCTGGGCATCGGCAACTTACCTGTCAAACGCTCGGAGGTTATCTTTGCCGCAATGGAAAGTTCCTTGAGATCCGCCCATTCGATTTCACGCACGGAAAAGGAATCTATCGGTCCATCCCCGCGTTTTACGAGCACGACATCATCGTGCCAAACGACAGGAACACCGTCCGAAGTCACTTGCACGTCAAACTCGCACCATTCTGCGCCGTCTTTGTGTGCTTGAGTGAAACTCAAAAGCGTGTTTTCACGAATACCTGGACCTGAAGCGCCATTCATGGCGACACCGCGATGTCCAATCACTGCGCAACCGATTGGATCGTACAAACCAGGGATATTCTCAACGAAAGGTTTCGGCGATTGCGTTCTCGAACGTGATTTCGATTTGTTGCTATTGTGATGCCCATGGCCTGGAGATGCCCTGGTGCGCGCACGCGGATGCCGAGCACCAAAATCTTCATCAGGTTCGTCGCCGTTCTCCGAGAGTTGTTCCGCGTCTCGCATCATGTTTGTGACGAACTCAGCGCGACGAATATTCAACATATCACCTCCGTCCATTTTCCACTCTTTTCGAGAGACGACACCGAAGTGTTCAAGAATAGTTGGTGAAATATCCGTATCTTGAGGTGACGGTAAGATCTCGCCCGTCAACTTGCACTCTATGCCAGATTCTATCAAAACCCATCCATTGGCGTGTTGAGAGATCTCCTGCATTCCTGAAACGCCGTTCGCACGCAACTGTCTCCCGCCGCCTTGACTCCAATCGCTCGCATCGTGCATAGCCTGCATCGAAGCCGGCATATCGTTCCGACACGTGCCGCCAGATGGCGACGTTACCATGACGAGCCAATCCTCGTTTTTCATCGTCTCTTGACGCTTTCGCAAAGCCTCGAGGACAGCTGAGACGCGTTTATCCGCATTTTCAATAGCATGAAGATATTCTTCTACGTGTGGGCCAAACCCGTACACGTGACCAGCGGTTTGAACATCTGCCATGTGCAGAAATAGTGCATCGGGAGTAGTTTCGTCTTTACCTTCATCGAGCGCTTTTTCCGGGACTGCAAGTTTTTGAATGATCGCTCTCGTCGCTTCCGAATCCGTAGCGCCTGCGGAGACGAGCGCGGTGGCTTCTTTTGCTATGATTTTGTGTAAATCTTTCGCACCACCCACTGCAGAAGCACAGTTTGCCCACGGACGGGCGAGATGTAATCGCGCAAATACGCCTGTTAGCGTGGCATCCTGATCTTCAACGATATCCTTCAAAACAGAAACGGATTGGCCGGTCAAAGCAGGTAACATCGCAGATGACGGCGACTTGGACGCGCGCATTGCAGATACAGTCATGTTGAGCGAAAAGCAACCGTTTTTATTCCCGCGAATAAATGATTTCAACGTCGGAGTATTTGCAATCATCATGGCGTCGGAGCGACATCCTGCGATAGCAATCACGAGCACTTTACGCAGAAGCTTCTTTCTCTTCGGCATCTGCACACTATCGGAGTCGTGGTGATGCCGATGGTGTCGATGGTGCCCGTTAGTGCTGTGCTTATGCATGCGCGATGATGGTCGCCCGTTTCCATTGGACAGAGACGTTGACATGGACTCGCTTTCCAACTTGAAACGATCCGATTCCCAGGAATCCACACGACGGAAAAGGCCAGCTTTTTTGTTCGGACTCGAGCGCGCTACGAACGGTCTCTGCTGCGGAGATGTCGAACTTGTTGTCGGTATTTCTGATCTCAACACATCGCCACCTTCATCGCTCATAGAATACCGATTCGGTGCGAGTTCCGAGTACTCGCTCGAATTTCTCTTCGAATCTTCATCCGAGGAAGGAGAATTCTTATTTGTTGTTGATGTTGCTTGTGCTGTCAAATTCTCAGCAACCGCGGCTGATATAGATTCTACTGAATTATCGCCATCGAAATTTCTATCTTGACTCTCTCCGTCAACAATCGTAGCAAACGGCGACCCGTCTTCCTCATCCGGGAAATTCATCGCTATGAAATCATCCAAATACGAATCGACGTTTATCAAATTTGCCTTCTTCGCGTTTCTCGCCTTACATAACGGACATGCATCCGGCACAAAGCACACTCTTTGTGTCGCTTTATACGCGCTCGTTAATGCACTCAGAGTATTCGAGGACTCTTTCGTCGTCAACCCGTGATTGAACGACTCTGGCTGCCTAGCGTCTGACGAAACGATGCACTTAAAACAAAACCGATGTCTGCACGCTAACCTCACCGGGTTCGTCATGACATCGTCGCACACCGGACAAATCCTGTCCTCAATTTGCCTCGCTTCTGCCGGTGCCACTCTCGCGGCTAGCAGCTCCGTCCTTGTGACCACCTCTGCTAACGACGTATCCACGAACATCGGCACGTCGCGAATAATCTCCACCGCGTTCTCTCTTTGGTTACAATTCTTGTTATACTTCTTCACCGCTTTCACCACCGCGGTATAATTCAAAATAACAAACGATCTCAGTTCGCTCAACTCAGGCGCGAAGTGTTTCACGATTTGCTTCTTCGCCAACTTGAACCGCTCGACGTCCGTTTTTTCGTGTTTTATCTCCTCCTCGAGGATATCCAACTGCTCCCGAAGTCTCGTTTCGGTTTTGACGTAGAAAGCGTTCGCCTGCGCGTAAATAAACGAAATAAAATTATAAAGTCGGGGAGGGGTCAGTCGTGCGCGGGAGTGGAATTTGAAACGACCGATGCCACCTCGCGACGCGCATCCCGCGTTCTTCTTCGTGTCGGGGTAAAAATTGGAATAAAAAAAGAATCCGAGTCACCAGATTTATTCCCTCGGAGAAAAAAAGAAGAAGGCGGATGTGTGTGGTTATCACGTCCCAGGTTTTTTTCTTACCTTTTTGATTTCCTCATCCAGCGTCTTCATGAACAGCCCACTCTTCTCGCCTCCCGCGATGTCCTCTCTTTCCGCGTACAGCGCGTTCTTCAACTCTTTGTACCGAATGTAAAACTCTCGCCACTCCGGGTAACGTTCCTCGACTAAACGACGGCCAAACTTTACCATTTTTTGGTGTTTAATAAAATTGCCCCTTTCAATTTACTATTATATATACACGCGCGCGCGCGCGAAAAGCACACGCGCTCGAGTCTTCCTCTTGTTCAGAAGAAGAACGATTCTTCGGGTGAAGGGTAATTCGCTTGGCGCGATGAGAGACACGCACTCGCGTCGAACGAGATTTTTTTTTTGAAGGGGTTTTACGGGAAAAAGTCAAAAAATACAGTGAGTAAAGCAAGCAAGAAGTGAAGATATTTTTTCCAAACACGTGAAATACTGGTACTGCGGTAACAATAATAATAATAATAATAATAATAATAATGACGACGATGATAATAATAATAAAACGGATGCGCGAGGACGATGTTTTTTGTTCCGCGAGTTTGTGTGTTTGCGGCGGTTGTGTTTCTTTGATCGCGCGTTTCTTCTCCTCAAATCTATCCGTCTCGCTTCCGCTTGAAAAACAACTAGAGACGGCGAGGAAGAGAAGAGAGAGAGAGAGAGAGAGAGAGGCACACGCATACGACGCGTCGTCACGCGAAGACGATGTGCACGCTCTATCTACCTCTTCTTTTCTCTCTCTTTCTCTCTCTCTGATTGAGAATGGAAACGGCATTTCAAAGAGCACACCACTCAGCTTCTACTATAAAACCCCCTATATATTTTAAATAAACGCGCGCGCCCTCTTTTTCTTTCTCCTCTTCTGTTTGTTTTTACGATTGAGAAGAGTTTTTTAGAAAGCGACTTCGCCATCTTCCTTCTCCTCGTCGTCGTACTCCGCCTCTTCTTCGGCCGTGGCGTCTTGGTACTGCTGGTACTCGCTGACCAAGTCGTTCATGTTCGACTCCGCTTCGGTGAACTCCATCTCGTCCATGCCTTCGCCCGTGTACCAGTGCAAAAACGCTTTGCGCCGGAACATGGAGGTGAACTGTTCGGAGACGCGCTTGAACATTTCTTGAACCGCGGTGGAGTTGCCAATGAACGTCGCGGACATTTTCAAACCTTTCGGGGGAATGTCGCAAACGGATGATTTGACGTTGTTCGGGATCCATTCGACAAAGTACGACGAGTTTTTGTTCTGGACGTTCAAGAGTTGTTCGTCGACTTCTTTGGTTGACATGCGACCGCGGAACAAAGCCGAGGCGGTAAGGTAACGACCGTGTCTCGGGTCCGCGGCGCACATCATGTTCTTCGCGTCCCACATTTGTTGCGTGAGTTCTGGGACGGTTAACGCGCGGTATTGCTGCGAGCCTCGAGAGGTGAGCGGCGTGAAACCAACCATGAAAAAGTGCAACCTCGGGAACGGCACCAAGTTCACCGCCAACTTTCTCAAATCCGCGTTCAATTGACCCGGGAATCTCAAGCAGCAAGTGATGCCACTCATGACCGCAGAAATCAAGTGGTTCAAGTCGCCAAATGTCGGCGTTGTTAACTTCAACGTTCTGAAGCAAATGTCGTACAACGCTTCGTTGTCTAAAACCATGCACTCGTCGGCGTTTTCGACCAACTGGTGCACGGACAACGTCGCGTTGTACGGCTCAACGACGGTATCGGAAACCTTCGGCGATGGAACGACGGAAAACGTCATCATCATGCGGTCCGGATATTCTTCGCGAATCTTAGAAATCATGAGCGTCCCCATGCCCGAACCAGTACCACCACCCAAGGAGTGACACACTTGGAAGCCTTGCAAGCAATCGCACGATTCGGCTTCTTTACGCACGACGTCCAACACAGAGTCAATCAATTCCGCGCCTTCCGTGTAGTGACCTTTGGCCCAGTTGTTACCAGCGCCAGTTTGACCAAACGTGAAGTTATCTGGACGGAAGATCTGACCGTAAGGACCCGATCTGACGGAGTCCATTGTCCCAGGTTCTAAATCGACCAAACACGCTCTCGGAACGTATCGACCGCCGGAGGCCTCGTTAAAGTAAACGTTGACGCGTTCGAGTTGCAAGTCGGAATCGCCGGAGTAAGATCCAGTTGGATCGATACCGTGTTCATCGCAAATAACCTGAGATTGGAGAGAAGAAACGTCGTGTCAGTGCGCGTGCTGAAGATGTTCCGTCGAACGAGCAAGAAAAAGACACAGTTGACCGGGTGAAAGAGAGAGAGAAAAAAATCTAAAAAAGGGAACAAGAGACGCGGTCATCTCTGTGGCCGAAACAATCGTCGCACCTCCCAAAACTTAGCGCCGATTTGGTTACCGCACTGACCGGCTTGGATGTGGACGATTTCACTGTTATTCAAAGAGAGAAGAGAGATACATAAAGTCAGTGCGCGTTCGGGAAAGTCCGCATGTGAAATGCGCAATGAGCGACATTTTTGCAGTTGACCAAAAACCGAAACCGGCGCGCGTTCGTGCGCTCCAAAAACAAAAGCGCAGACCGAACGAGCGAAAACGAGAGACGAAAAATACAACTACTCACCGCATGATTGATGTCTGCTTTTAATGTGTGTCTGTGTTCGAGTGAAGGAGAGAGATAGAGTGTAATCCGTGTGGTGTTTTCTTGTGTCGCCGCTCGCGAAGAGAAAAGCTCTCTTTTGGGGAAGGAGAAAAAAAAGTGAAGACCGAAAAAAAGGAGAGAGAAAGAAAAGTCTCTCTCTCGGAGAGGGGAAAAGGCCCCGTAAAGTAAAGGCGACCCAAAAGACGTGTGTGTGTGTGCTATTTTTGGCACGACAATTTCGATTTCTCTCGTATAGGTATTCGAACCTCCCCGTTTACGCTTTCTTTTTTCGAGAGAGAGAGAGGAAGTGTACGTCTTCTCACTCACCACACCGAGTATTCCCCAAAACGCAACATCAAACCGAACGCCATCGTCATGCGACAAGCACTCCTGCTTTCTGCGCAGCGATGCATCGCGTCGTCAAACATCGCGAGCGCGCGTTCGGCGCGACCGGGGAAACACCGCTCCGCCGCTCGCTTCTCTGCGCCTCGCGCGGCGAATAGCAGCGACGAGTTGTCCAACCTCCCACTCATCGATATCCAATTCGAAGGGTTCAACTCCCCGGACATTCCATCGACGCCAGGGATCTACGCCATCTACAACGACAAAAAAGAACTTCAATACATCGGTTTATCTCGTAAAATATCCGCCTCGATTAAGATGCATTGCTTTGAGCTACCGGCGGAGTGCGGTTTTGCAAAGGTTTTGCCCATGGAAGAGGCGACGAAAATGGATTTGCAAGACGGATGGAAGCGATGGGTGATGTCTCACGTCACAGAGAGCGGAGGAAGTTTACCACCAGGAAATACGCCGAAAAATGAGTTGTGGGCGGATAGAAAGAAACGCGGACCTTCGAAACCGAGCTTGCGATTGACGAATGGTATGACTCCGGACATGTCGTTCGACGCGTTGAAACCAAAGATTCAAGAGGCGATTGACGCGCACAAAATTGTGGCTTTTATTAAAGGGACGAGAGAGGAACCGGAGTGTGGATACTCGCACAGAGTAGTCAACGCGTTAAATTCTTTACTAGTGGATTTTGAGACTGTGAATGTGTTGGACGATAAGTATAATCCAAACTTGTTGTACGTGATGAAAGAGTTTAGCGATTGGCCGACGATCCCACAAGTGTACGCGAACAAGGAATTTTTGGGAGGCCACGATATCATCGTGAAGATGTTCGAGAAAGGTGAATTGAAGGATGCGATTAAATAAAAGATGGACAGAGAGAATCAATCAAGATGATGCGTAGTAATGTATGATATGTAGAATTGTAGCAAGAATAATGATGTATCTAGGTAGTTCAAAGTGACGTTCTTCTTCTTCTCGACATGTTTTACGCAACTTTCCCACCGGTGCCGGGCACGTTGAAAAGCACGTAAGGAGTGCTGTCTTCCACGCCGATCTTATCGATGATGTAGAATCCTTTGTTTTTCAACTCAACGACTTGGCCTAACTGGTACGTGCGCAAGTTGCAGTCGCCATGGCATCTGGTCACTTTGTCCGAGTCCAAGTTCACGAGATCTTTGAAATCGTCGCCGTCTTCCGGTTGTTTCTTCGTTATCAAGTACCCGAAATCGTGCAACTCGAGCTCAACAAGCTCGTCGTATGCTGGAAGCCAGTTCACTTTCACTTTCGTACTTTTCACATCACCGTCTGGGTTCAAAGTGGCGTCGATAGTCTCGATAGTTTTCCCGTCTTTCGCCATGTGAATCTTCTTAGGAATGGCGTTACCCCACATGGTAAACGTCGCCTCTTCGCCTTCTTTGAGTTTCAGAGCTTCTTCTTGTTCCACCCAAACTTCTTTCTTTCGCAGAACAACGTTAACACCGAGCTCTTTATTCTTTGGGTTTTTCGGTTTAGTGACCCACTTGTCTCCGTCGTCGCAGTTGTCGAAAATCACTTTCACGCGTCCTTCGTCTTTGACCGCAACGTGCATGGGCGTTTCCGGGGCGATGAGTTTCTTGTTCACCGCCCAAATTTTGTCCCATTCCATGGTGTTCATATTCTTAGACGCGCCTTGCGACAAAATGAACTCTTTTAACGCTTCAATGCGCATGCCTCTTCGAACAACGCCTTGGACGGTTGGGAACCTTGGATCCGTCCAACCCTCCGCGTGTTTGTTATCGACGAACCATTGCAACTTCCGCTTACTCAACGTCGTGTACGTAAAGTTCATTCTCGAGTAATCCCACAGATTCACTTCACGTTGTCCTTGCGCTTTTTGAATAAACTGGTACTGTTCTTCTCGATCTTTGTATTCAGACGTTCTCAACGCGTGCGTGACGCCCTCAATAGCATCCACAAACGGACACGCGAAATCGTACGTCGGGTACACCTTGTACTTATCCCCTGTTCTATGATGCGGGGTCTCGATGTTACACCTGAAACACACGGGATCTCTCATGCATCCGTTGTCCGATTGCATGTCAATTTTGATACGAACGCAACAGTCTACACCGACCTCCGAGCCTTTCTTCATCTCTTCCCAAAGTTTCATGTTTTCTTCCACCGATTGCGTGCGACACGCGGAATCAGTCTTGCTCATGCGTTCTTCGCGCATTTTGTCCACCGGCGTTGTATCCACGTACAACTTACCCTCTTTCATCATCTTATCTCCCAACTTCAAAATTTGCGGAAACGAATCCGAGGTATACGTCAACTTGTCGTAATCCAATCCCAAGGTGGCGCAATCCTTCAAAATGTTATCGACAAAATCTTGTTTTTCCTTGTCTGGATTGGTATCATCAAACCTCAAAATGAGTGTTCCCTTGTACCTCCTCGCGAAGTAATGGTTCAACAAGGCTGCTTTTGCGTGTCCGATGTGTAAATATCCCGACGGTTCCGGAGGAAATCTCGTGCACACTTTGCCGTCCTCGGCGTCTTTCAAGTCAATCTCAAACGAGCCGGACGTTGGTTTCTTCCCGCCACTGCCACCGCCACCGCCGTTATTTTTATTAGCCTCTTTCGCTGCTTTCTTTGCCGCTTTTGCCGCATCTTTCTTCGCTTGACCTTTCGAAATCTTCCCCGTCTCGCCGCCTTCGCCGACGGCCATTTTCCCAACCTGCTTCCCCAAAGCTTCCACCGCGTCAGCGTCGGAGGAAGAAGCCGGCGCCAAAACACCCGCCTCGTTCGTTTGCGTCATCAATTCCACGAATCTCTTAATCTCCGGAAACTTCTCCACGCCACTTTTCACCCCGTTCAGAGCTTTGCACATCGCCACGTCCGCCGTCGTCTGCGCGGCATCTGTCACGAAATACGTCCTCGTCTGCAAAAACGCATCGATCGATTTCAACTGCTTCTCGCACGTCTTCGCGTCGTTATTCCTCGACGCGATCGCGATTTCTTCCGCTTCCGACAAAAACTGCTTCACGAGCGTCTCTTGTTCTTTCGAAAGCGCAGCAGCAGCCGTCGGCGCGACGGCAGAAGAAGCTTTCTTCTTCACCTCCTCGTCGTCGGTGTTCTTCTTCGCCGCCGCGACGCTAATCTTCGATGATGAAGAAGAATTCTTCGCCGTCGCTTCTTTTTTCGTCGCGTTTGTCGTCGCCGCTACAGCAGCAGTAGCAGCAGCAGCTCGAGGAGGAGGAGCTGCCGCGTCGTCGTTCGGAGTGCTCGCTTTTGCGCCCATTCTTGAATAGTAGTTTTATCCCCGACCCGAAAAGGTTGATTTTGTGAAAGAAACGCGTTCCTTTCTTTTTTCTCTACTTTTTGCGACATGTTTAGGGTTTAGGGTTCTCGGTGGTTTGAGACCCTAAATGAGAAGTGTTTTCTTTCTCTTCGACGCTCCTCAGTCAGAGTTCTCCTTCTCTCGTCTTAGTCTCGTTCTCGAGAATGGCAGCGAGAGAAGAAGAAGAAGAAGAAGAAGAAACAGAAAAGGACGAAGACGACGACGACGACGAAGAAAAAAACGGATGGCGCGTTCTCGGCGAAGGCAACGCGCACCGGATATACGCGAAGAAGATTTTGGACGAATGGAAAACCGTTGTTGAAGAGGAAGAAGAAGAAGACGCGTTCGTTTTGAGACGACGACGACGAGAAAACGCGAAACGGAAAAGAGACGATAAAGAAGACACCGGTGGAGTTTGTCGTCGCGATTTCGATCGCTTCGTGTGGTCGAACGGAAGAGACCGCCGACGACGACGCGCGGATGGTGATGAAGACGATGACGACGACGATGCGATTTTGCTCGAAAGAGACGTGCGGTTTCAGTTGGGCGAACTCGAAACGCCGTCGTCGTCGTCGTCGTCATCGACGATAAAGACAAAGACAAAGACGACGACCGGAATATCGGGAAACCTTTTGTTCAGCGATGCGCAACGGAAGCGCGTGCGATGGAACACCGAGCTGGTGCACATCGAGAGCGGGTTTTTTGAGAGGATCGACCGACGCGAAAAGGAAGCGCGAGACGACAATAAAGAAGAAGAGGAAGAAGCGGCGGCGGCGGGGAAAGTGTTGGCCATTCGCGAGCGCAACTATAACTGGATACCGTTTTATGCGACGACATCGAAGAGGAAACGCTCGTCGACAGTCGCTCGAGCGTTGTCGATTGAAATAAAGCCAAAGTGTGGTTTTACGTTTAGAAAAGACGGGAAGTTGAGGTACGACGTGAA
>Ga0182093_1453692_pt1 | contig 10126 bp, 8 predicted proteins | sample 041ome_21_FD_127776 | JGI IMG/M metagenome (GOLD analysis project Ga0182093, IMG submission 127776) | Metatranscriptome of coastal salt marsh microbial communities from the Groves Creek Marsh, Georgia, USA - 041411BS metaT (Metagenome... | ecosystem: Environmental > Aquatic > Marine > Intertidal...
AACAATCCACTAAACACCGCTGGCTGAATCTGCGTAGTACTTACACTATTAGCAGTCGCAGTACCTAAAATGTTTTCTTCGGTCTGCTGAACACGGATGTACTTGTCTTCATCCAATGAGCCAAGTAAATAGGTTGTGCCCGTTGCTCCCGCAATATCAGCCCATCCCGTTAGCCCGTCATCGCTTCGCTGCCATTGCAGTACTTGCGTAGGCGCTAAATCTTCGCGGCGAAACGTGCAAGAGCAAAGGCGCAGATTTTTTTAAAAAATCACCACGCGGTTTCGCGCCAACCCCACGCATTTACTAGGCCCAAGCATTCTGAAATTGTGCCGACCCCATTTGATGCTGTTGAATCCCTTAGACAGCTGGCAGCACTGGCATGCGCCCAGGTTAAACAGGTGTCGATGGGTTGGCCTTGATGCCAGCCATACAAAAACCCTGCGGCAAAGGCATCGCCTGCGCCATTTGCACCGCGGTTTTGGTCGGGTGGCACACGGACCGACGGTTTCATATGGACGTTGCCATCACGATCAACGCTGATGGCGCCTTGGACGCTATGCACGGTCACACAGGCCATTGCCCCCCGCGCAATGATCAAATGGGCGGCCTTGACGCACGCGCGCAGGTCGGTTTTCCCATCGACAACACAGGGCAGGTCGGACAATGCGCCCGCCTCGTAATCGTTGATAATCAACGTATCCAAATGCGGCAAACAGGGAAACGCCAAACGCGCAACGGTTTCGGGTTCCACCGACAACAATTCAAGATTGGTGTGTAGCCCCGCATCCCGTGCCCGTTTCAACGTGGTCACCCAGCCATTCGCATCATCGCCCCAGGGCGCGTCCATTTTTTCATGTACCCCCGGAAGGCCCAGATGAAAAATGCGCGCCGTGGTGCCCGTGATATCCAAATGATCGGGCGTCAACAATTCGGCGGTGCCCATGAATAAAATATGTGTGCGCCGTTGGCTTGCGCGGGAATAATAGGCATCGGTTGATTGCGTGGTGGCCTGATCGGTGCGGGCAAAGCGATGTTTGATGCCCGCATCATCGGCCAGTTTGATCACGAAATCACCGTTTTCACCTGCACCCAGTAATGCGGTGGTTTCGACATGCATGTCGGGGTCAAGCCGTTTGATATCCATCGCGAAATTGCATCCAGATCCACCGCCCGACATTTGCACGTCGCGCACGCGGGCCGACAGGTCTTCGGCCGGCCATGCATCGACGGTGATGTTGCGATCCACGCACCATGTCCCCGCCGTCAAAAACCCCGACCGCATGGGTTAGACCACGTTTGGTTTTAGGATGGCTTCGGTCAGTTCCAGATCATCCGCCAAATCACGATGAGGCGCGATGCCTTGGGCGGCCAGATCCGCGTGGTACGCTTTGGTCGCCTCGGCTGAGGATATGCCGTCCTCTAACACCCGGCGCATGGCGCGCAACATCGTGACGCTGTCTTCGGAATAATAGATCTTGCGCCCGAACAACGCGACGCGGGCGCCATATTTTTCCGCCTGTTTGATCAATTCCAAACAATCGCGCGTGGTGCCCGCCGCACCGCCCAGAATGCCAAAGATGATGTTGTGCGGATCATAGCCTGCGATCTCTTCGGTCGCGCGGGGGCCGTTATACGCGGCTTTCAAGAATACAGGCCGATCCCGTTTGGCCACACCCGCAAGCGTACGCACAATCATATCATTATTAAACGCGCCAAAATCATGATCGCCACATGTAACATTATAATTTGGATTAAACACTTCCAAAAAATGGCGCAGGTTTAGATCAGAGGCTTGATCACGAAACCTGCAATAGTGTTCCAACGTGTCGTGATCGCGGATAAGGTCATTGTAAAATGTGATCGAATACAGACCCAAATCGGTGATCGGTGCGACACGGTCCAATCGCGCGGTGCGAGATGGCAAGGCCTGACCAGGATTATAGGTATTGCCGCGTGGGTGCCAAATATCGGTGGTATCATTGTATCGTACGGCGGGGGTCACCGCGCTGTCGGCAAAGATATTTTGGTCCGTCAAAATTTCGCCCGACGATACCGACATCAACATGCTATCCACCAATCCACTGGATACGACCCGTTTCATGTCATCGCGATACGTAGTGATCGACCGAAATCTACCCGTGGTGGTGTCCAACCCTGCAGTTTGGCACCCAAAGGCCATATCGCCGTCTTTGGCATCGGCAATTATAAAGTCGGTTGGCGCATAGCGGCCCGCCGCGATTTTTGACAATTTGGTGTCGAGTGTTTTGGCCATGGGTGTGCGTGCCTCACGTTAAAATGTATCCTTGATGTGAACGCTAACAGTGTGACATCAGCCTGTCAAAACCAATCACCTTATCCAATGGGTTGCTTTTATTCTGCATCCGACTAAACATGATGGGAAATGATGTAATTTACATCAAGAAAGGATCAACATGGCCAAGCGCGCAACCATCCAGGACCTTGCCAAAGCGTCAGGTGTCAGCGTCGCAACCGTCGACCGGGTGTTGAATGGTCGCACAAAAGTGCGTGCCGAAACCGCGCATCGTGTGTTTGAGGCGGCGCATAAATTGGGCTATCACGCGACGAATTTGATATCGCAACGCCTTCAGGTGGAATTGCCCCGCGTGCGTTTAGGCATCATTTTACAAAAAGAACAGCAAAGCTTTTACAAACAATTTCGCGCCGCCCTTGAACGGCAAGCGGGGCTGTCAAAATCATTCAATGTGTCCCTGCGCATCGAATTTGCAACCACCCAATCCCCCAGCGAAGTGGCGCAATTGATGCGATCGATGCGTAGGCAAGTTGATGCTGTCGCAGCCACTGCGATGAACCATTCGGATATCACTTCTGCGGTGATTGATCTAAAATCTGTCGGCATTCCGACCATTGCCCTTTTGTCCGATTTTGCCCAAGGCGACCGCGTCAGTTATATCGGATCGAACAACCTAAAGGTTGGACGAAATGCGGCTTGGATGCTGAGTCAAGCATCTGTTATAAAAGGGAAAATGGCTCTTTTTGTTGGGGGGCATCGGTGGCACGGGCATGAATTGCGCGAAACAGGATGGCGCAGTTATTTTCGCGAAATAGCCCCTGAATTTCAGCTGTTGGATACGTTTGTTAATCTTGAAACCCGTCAGTTGACCTATGAGGCGACCTTGGATCTTTTGGGGCGTCACAGGGATTTGGCCGGCATCTATTTGGCCGGTGGCGGGATGGAGGGCGCGATGCAGGCCCTGCGCGAAGTACGCGCACCAGGCGAGGTTGCATTGGTTGTGAATGAACTAACCCCTGAAAGCCGAAAAGGGTTGGTTGACAGGTATGTCACGATGGTCGTGTCCACGCCATTGGATGATTTGTGTCGCGAAATGATTGACCTTATGGGGCATGTTGCAACGTCGCACGATTATGTCCCACACTCACAGGTGTTTATGGACAGCATCGTCACATTGCCCGAATTGATTTGATGAAATGATGTGATTATTTCATTCCAATAATTGAATGATATCAAAATTGAAACGATCTTGCATTGCCGTGGCCGGTGGGCTTGATGGAAAATCTCAACTGCGGCTAGACATGCGTCAACAACTCCCACGCGGTGGGGCGCTATGATGTCGGTATTTTTCCGACGGGATATTTTGGCCGCTGGCCATTTGTAAGGAGAACACATGTCTGTTAAATTCGCAGTATTGGGCGCAGGCCGCATCGGCCAAGTTCACGCTCGTGCAATCGCATCCGTTGACGGCGCGTCTCTGGTTGCTGTCTTTGATCCCTTCGCCGAAGCGGCCGAGCGCGTTGCACAAACATATGGCTGTGCGATCCGCAGCATCGATGACATCGCCGCCAGCGATGACGTAGACGCGGTTGCCATCTGTACACCGACCGACACCCATGCCGATTTGATCGAACAATTCGTGCGCGCGGGCAAAAAGGTGTTTTGCGAAAAACCTGTCGATTTATCGGTGGAACGCGTCAAACAGGCAATTGCCGCGGTTGATGCGGAAAAGGGCATGTTGATGGTGGGCTTCAACCGCCGCTTTGACCCTGATTTCGGTGCTGTCAAACAGGCGATCTTGGATGGCGCTGTCGGCGAGGTTGAAATGGTGACGATCACAAGCCGCGATCCAGGCGCGCCGCCCATTTCCTATATCGAACGCTCTGGCGGGATTTTCCGCGATATGACGATCCATGATTTTGACATGGCGCGTTGGCTCTTGGGCGAAGAGGTGACAGAGGTTCAAGCCGCGGCTTCTGTTTTGGTCGATGCCGAAATCGGCAAAGCAGGTGATTATGACAGCGTGAACGTCATCTTGAAAACTGCAACGGGCAAAATGGCGACCATCACCAATTCGCGTCGTGCGACCTATGGTTATGACCAACGTATCGAAGTGCATGGCAGCGACGGCGTGGTTAGCGCAGCGAATGTGATCGAAAACCGCGTCACGATCGGCAATAAATCTGGGTTCCAAACGCGGCCCATCATGAATTTCTTTTTAGAACGTTACATGCCTGCCTATGAGGCCGAGATTGCCGCATTCGTGGCAGCCGCGCAAAACGGCACAAAGCCACCCACCACCGGCCAAGATGGATTGTTGGCGTTGGTTCTGGCCGATGCCGCCGTCAAATCCGTGGCCGAAGGGCGCGTGGTGAAAGTTTCCGAAATTCTAGGATAAGACAATGACCAAACCCCTTGACCTCATCACCATCGGGCGAAGCTCGGTTGACCTATATGGCGCACAAGTCGGTGGCCGTTTGGAAGACATGCGCAGTTTCGAAAAATATATTGGCGGCTCGCCCACCAATATGGCGGCGGGAACCGCGCGGTTGGGGATGAAATCGGCACTGATCACCCGCGTGGGCGACGAACATATGGGCCGTTTTATCCGCGAACAATTGGCGCGTGAAGGTGTGGATGTTCAAGGGGTCAAAACCGATCCAGAACGCCTGACAGCATTGGTATTGTTGGGCATTCGGGATCAGGAACAATTTCCGTTGATTTTCTATCGTGAAAACTGTGCCGATATGGCGCTGTGCGAGGATGATATTGATCCCGCGTTCATCGCATCATCGCGCGCGGTTGTGGCCACAGGCACGCATCTGTCCAACCCACAAACCGAAGCGGCGGTGTTAAAGGCGTTGAAATTGGTCCGCGAAACGGGTGGTCAAACAGCGTTGGACATTGATTATCGTCCCAACCTGTGGGGGTTGTCGGGGCATGGTGACGGTGAAAACCGTTTCATTGCCTCGGATGCCGTTACCGCAAAATTGCAATCCACGCTGCATCTGTTCGACCTGATTGTGGGAACAGAGGAAGAATTCCACATCGCAGGCGGCACAACCGACACGATCCAAGCGCTGCGCACTGTACGCGCGGTGTCGGGGGCGACCTTGGTCTGTAAACGCGGTCCCATGGGGGCGGCGGCCTTTGCTGGTGATATCCCCGATACGCTGGACGAGGGCGAAGCAGGTCCCGGTTTCCCGATTGATGTCTTTAACGTTTTGGGCGCGGGTGACGGGTTCATGTCGGGCCTCTTGAAAGGCTGGTTGGATGGCGAAGATTGGCCAACAACCTTGACCTATGCCAATGCCTGCGGTGCGTTTGCCGTGTCGCGCCATGGATGCGCGCCTGCCTATCCCAGTTGGGGAGAGTTGCAATTTTTCCTAAATCGCGGTGTCGTCACCAAAGCCTTGCGTCACGATCAGGCGTTGGAACAAATCCATTGGTCCACCAACCGCGCGGGCGATTGGTCAACGATGCGTGTTTTCGCCTTTGACCATCGGATGCAATTGGAAACGCTTGAGGGGGCTGATGATAAAAAGATTGGCGCATTCAAAGAGTTATGTTTGAAAGCTGCGGCAAAGGTTTCAGGCGGTAATGCGGGCTATGGTATCTTGTGTGACCACCGATTGGGGCGTGATGCGCTGTACCAAGCGGCGGGCACAGGTTTGTGGATTGGCCGGCCCGTGGAATGGCCCGGATCGCGGCCGTTAACGTTAGAACCCGAATTGGGTCCAGATTTCGGCGGTCTCTCGGAATGGTCCGCCGAACATGTGGTCAAGGTGCTGTGTTTCTATCACCCCGATGACACAGATGAGATGAAAGCCGAACAAGAGGCCGTTGTCACCCGCCTGTACAACGCTGCGCGTCGTAATCGGTTGGAGTTTTTGTTAGAGGTAATCCCATCGAAATGCGGCCCCGTCACTGACACGACAACGGCACAAGTGATCCAGCGGTTCTATGATTTGAACGTCTTTCCTGATTGGTGGAAATTGGAACCGATGCAAACGCCGGATGCGTGGGATGCAACCATCGCCGCGATCGAAGAAAATGACACCCATACCCGTGGTATCGTTGTGCTGGGTCTGGGGGAATCCGAGGATGTCTTGGCCCGCAGCTTTGCGGTTGCGGCACGCTATCCATTGGTCAAAGGGTTTGCCGTTGGGCGGACAATCTTTGCTGACGCAGCGGCATCTTTCATGAAGGGCAATATTTCTGATGACGCGGCTATCGCGGATATGGCAGAAAAATACACGAAACTTTGCACGCTGTGGGACAACGCGCGTGCGAACGCTAAGGGAGAGTGACAATGGCGACCATTCGGTTAACCGCCGCGCAGGCGATGGTGAAATACATCAATGCGCAATTAAACGAAGACGGCGTTCCCTTTATCGCGGGGTGTTGGGCCATTTTCGGCCACGGCAACGTTGCGGGTCTGGGCGAGGCGTTAAAGGCCCAAGATGACACATTCCAAACCTATCGCGGCCATAATGAACAAACCATGGCCCATGCGGCGATTGCCTATTCCAAACAGTTGGGGCGCAAGCGCACGATGATGGTCACGTCCTCAATCGGGCCGGGGGCCACGAATATGGTCACCGCCGCCGCGTTGGCGCATGTGAACCGCATCCCTGTGTTGTTCGTGCCTGGCGATGTCTTTGCCACACGTGGGCCAGACCCCGTTTTGCAACAGATCGAAGATTTCGGCGACGGGACGACGTCGGTCAATGATTGTTTCCGCCCTGTCAGCCGTTATTTCGACCGTATCACGCGGCCCGAACATCTGTTGACGGCATTGCCACGCGCCTTTGCCACCATGACCGATCCGGCGCAATGTGGCCCTGTGACCCTGTCGTTTTGCCAAGATATTCAGGCGCATGCCTATGATTATCCTGCGTCGTTCTTTGAACCCAAGGTCTGGCGATTCCGCCGCACCCCCGCAGACCCCGTTGAAATTGACGCGGTCGCGGCCCTGTTAAAGACGGCCAAAAACCCCGTGATCGTTGCGGGCGGTGGTGTGCATTATTCAGGCGCGACCGATGCCTTGGCCAAATTTGCCACCGACCTGAACATTCCTGTCGTGGAAACCCAAGCGGGTAAATCGGTGTTGCCATGGGATCATCCGTTGAACCTTGGCCCTGTCGGGGTGACAGGGGGCGAACCCGCCAACACCGCCTGTGCCGAGGCTGATGTGGTTTTGGGCATCGGCACACGGTTCCAGGATTTCACAACTGGATCATGGGCCTTGTTCAAAAATGCAGATCGGACTTTGGTCAGCCTTAACGTGAATGCTTATGACGCGGTCAAACATGGCGCAATGCCAGTGATGGCCGATGCCTTGGTCGGGATGCAGGCCTTGCAAGCGGCGGTTGGCGGATACACCGCCCCCGCGCGCGATACCGCGACGCTGAAATCCGATTGGTTTGCCAAGGTTGATCCTCTGACAGACGCGCCAAAGGATGCCAATGCCTTGCCAACGGACCAACATGTGATCGGCGCGGTTCAACGCGCGGCAGGCGAAGAAACCGCCGTCATGTGCGCCGAAGGGACCATGCCGGGCGAATTGCACAAACTGTGGAAAGCGGGCAAACCGATGTCATACCACATGGAATACGGCTTTAGCTGCATGGGATACGAAATCGCCGGTGCCTTGGGCATCAAAATGGCGCAACCCGAACGGGATGTCATTTGTTTTGCGGGCGATGGCACCTATATGATGGCGAATTCCGAAATGGCCACGGCGGCGATGATGGGCATCGGCTTCACCGTTGTGATCACCGATAACCGCGGCTTTGGCTGTATCAACCGGTTGCAAATGGGCACCGGCGGGGCAGAGTTTAACAACCTGTTAAAAGACGCCTATCACGTGAACCCCAGCGCGATTGATTTCGCCGCCCATGCCGCATCCATGGGCGCAACGGCGGTGCATGTAGGGTCTGTGGCCGAGCTTGAAGATCATCTGGCCCGTGCCAAAGGGGCAACCAAACCCTATGTCATCGTGATCGACACTGACCCGTATCCGTCAACCCCGCATGGCGGGCATTGGTGGGAAGTGGCGGTGCCCGAAGTCAGCACGCGGCCCCAAGTCAACGCCGCACGCGAAAATTATGTCAACGCATTGAAAGATCGGAATGAACTATGATCCGTTTTGGAACAAACCCCATCGCATGGGCAAATGACGACGACCAAACCTTGGGCGCCCATATTTCCACTGAACAAATCCTGTCCGAGGCACATGACATCGGCTTTGACGGGATCGAAAATGGTCACCGTTGGCCGGACGAACCCGAAGCGTTAAAACAGCTGTTGGGATCGCACGGGTTGGCCTTTGTCTCGGGTTGGTATTGTTTGAATTTGCTTGAACGTTCTGTCGAGGACGAAAAGAAAGCCATTCAACCGCATCTGGACAAGTTGAAACACAATGGATGCGAGGTCTGCATCGTGTGTGAAACGTCGAATTCGATCCAAGGCAGCGATAGCGTTGGGTTGAATGACAAACCCGTTTTGCCAGACGATCAATGGGCCACATTCGGTGCGCAGGTCGAAGAGATCGGCAAATATTGCGCCGATCAAGGCATCAAAATGGTGTATCATTTCCACATGGGCACTATCGTTCAAACGCCCGCCGAAATTGACAAGCTGATGACATCGACGGGGCCAAACACCTATATGCTGTTTGACACGGGCCATTGTTATTTTGGCGGCGGCAATCCTGCGGCCGTGTTGGAAAAATACATTGACCGCGTCGCGCATTTCCATGCCAAAAACGTGCGCCCTGATCTGATGAATGACGTATTTTCGAACAACCGTACCTTTATGGATGGCGTCCGCGCCGGCGTCTTTACCGTGCCTGGTGATATGGATGGCGGGGTGGATTTCGGCCCATGTCTGAAATTGCTGGCCCAAGCCAAGTATTCTGGCTGGATCGTGATCGAGGCCGAACAGGACCCTGTGGCGCGTAATCCGTTCGAATATCAATCCTTGGGCCTGAAAACGTTGAAAACCCTGTCGAAAGACGTTGGATTGATCGCGTAATCATGTTGGGCTTGCGCGATCCGTTTTTTAATGCGCTGGGGCGACGTATCGCGGTTGTCGTGATGTGTTTGGGATGGGCCGCGCTTGAACTGAATTGGGGAAACCCCGGTTGGGCGGGTCTGTTCGCCGCGATTGGCGTGTATGCGGGATATGTGTTTTTTCTGTCATGGACGCCGATAGACCCCGATAAAGAGGAAAAAGATGGCTGATTTATTAAAACGCCCCTTTGGCACCCATGGAAAAGTCCATGACATCACCCCCGCATCGGCGGGCTGGCGGTATGTCGGATTTTCGCTGTATCGCTTGCGTGCAGGCGAAACCGCGTCCGAAGCCACAGGCGAAAACGAAGTGATTTTGGTGATGGTCGAGGGCAAAGCCATCTTTGACGCCGCAGGCCAAGATTGGGGCGAATTGGGTGATCGCATGACCGTGTTTGAAAAAACACCACCCCACAGCCTGTATGTTCCGAATGGTGAACACTGGACCGCAACGGCCACGACCGAGTGCACCGTTGCCGTATGTGCCGCCCCTGGCAAAGGGGATCATCCCGCGCGGCGCATTGGGCCCGATGGGATCACCTTGACCCAACGCGGCGTTCGCAACAACACACGGTTTATCAACAATATCGCCATGGAAAACGAAGATTTCTGCGACAGTCTTTTGGTGACCGAAGTGTTCACGCCGGCGGGCAATTGGTCATCCTATCCCAGTCATCGCCATGACGAGGATGATTATCCCAATATCACCTATCTTGAGGAAACTTATTACCACCGCATCAAACCTGCCCAAGGTTTCGCGCTGCAGCGCGTTTATACC
>Ga0182093_1471113_pt1 | contig 10088 bp, 10 predicted proteins | sample 041ome_21_FD_127776 | JGI IMG/M metagenome (GOLD analysis project Ga0182093, IMG submission 127776) | Metatranscriptome of coastal salt marsh microbial communities from the Groves Creek Marsh, Georgia, USA - 041411BS metaT (Metagenome... | ecosystem: Environmental > Aquatic > Marine > Intertidal...
CCCATCAGGACTTTGTAAGCTATCAGCCCCTGATGAACCCGCGATGAGTCGCGCGAAGCGCAAGACTATTGGGGACTTGCCCCCTCCGAGATGTCGGGTAGCTGCGAATGGTCAGCACCATCGGCCGGTCCGCCCTTCAAAACAAACCGCCTGTCACAATAGCCGCAATCGACATATCCATGCTCGTCAATCTCGAGATAAATCTTCGGATGGCCGAGTGCAGCAGGGCGATAGTTGGCGCCTCCGCGAATGGCGCTTGCTCCGTCACAGCTGACGCGCTTGGTCTCGACAGTGATCACTTCTGGTGTGTCTATGTTCATGGTCCTTGCCGATAATGCGGAACTGTCAGATTCGCAACGGTGCACCTCACCCCTTTGCAGACTCGGCATAAGGTCTTAGGGCGCTTATCCGATGACTATACCACCAGCCATTTCGATCCGCGATATCAAGAAAACCTATGCCGGGGCCAAAGGCCAACCTGGCAAGGAAGCATTGAAAGGCGTGAGCTTTGATGTACCCGAAGGCGAGATTTTCGGCCTGCTGGGCCCCAATGGTGCGGGCAAGTCGACCCTGATCAACATTCTGGCGGGCCTGGTCAACAAGACCAGTGGCAGCGCGGAGATCTGGGGCTTTGATATTGACGAACAGCGCCGCAATGCCAGCCGTTCGATCGGGATCGTCCCGCAGGAAATTGTGTTCGATCCTTTCTTTACGCCGTTTGAAGTGCTGGAAAACCAGGGCGGTTTCTATGGTATCACGAAGGCACTGCGCCGCAGCGAGGAATTGCTCGAAGCGGTACGCCTTTCGGACAAGCGCGACGCCTATGCGCGCACGCTCTCTGGCGGGATGAAGCGGCGGTTGATGGTGGCTAAAGCGATGGTGCATTCGCCGCCGATCCTGGTGCTCGATGAGCCGACCGCGGGCGTCGATGTCGAGTTGCGCAAGCAGCTGTGGGATCTTGTCACGCAGTTGAACAATGACGGCGTGACGATCGTCCTGACGACACACTACCTCGAAGAGGCTGAAGAGCTGTGTGACCAGATCGCGATCATTAATCATGGCGAGCTGATCGCGAAGAAGCCGACGCGCGAATTGATCGAGATGGCGCGCGAGAAGATTGTAAAGGTCACTGTTGACCGGGATCTGGCCGGCCCGATCATGGAGCCGGGCTTCACAAAGGCAGAGCTGATCGATCCGCGTGTGCTTGAGATCACATATGACCGTGATCAGGCCAGCGCCGGGCAAGTTCTCCTGAAGATACAGGAGCACGGCTACACAATCGAAGACGTGACAACGCGCGAGCCGGACCTTGAGGATGTGTTTGTCCAATTGACGAGTTCTGACACATGAATGCGGTCAAGCACGATGTCCTGATTATCGGTTCCGGCGCCGCCGGGCTTACCGCCGCATTGGCGCTGGCTGAAACAAAAAAAGTGCTGGTGCTAGCCAAGGGTTCGCTCACCGGGGGCAGCACGGCCTGGGCGCAGGGTGGCATCGCGGCCGTGCTCGATGCAGGAGACACGTTCGAAAACCACATCCGTGACACTATGGTGGCGGGCGCCGGCCTAAACCGCCGCGAAACGGTCGAGTTCGTGATCGAGAATGCGCCGCAATCGATTCAAAGGCTGGTCGAGCTGGGCGTGCCTTTTAACAGCGAAGGCGAAGATCTGCACCTGACGCGCGAAGGCGGGCACAGTCATCGCCGGATTGTACATGTCAATGATGCTACAGGCTGGGCCGTTCAATCCGCTTTGCTCAAGGCAGCAGAGGCCAACCCCAATATCACCATGCTGCCCGGGCGCAGCTGTATCGACCTGATTACAGGGCGCAATGCAGAGCGATTCTCTGGTGGCGGCCGGGTGTGGGGCGTCTATGCGCTGAATGAAGCGACCGGCGAGGTCGAGAAACATGTCGCCAAGGCAACCGTGCTAGCGGCGGGTGGCGCTGGGCGCTGTTACCTGTTCTCTACCGCTCCGCGCGGTGCCACGGGGGACGGGATCGCAATGGCTTGGCGTGCTGGATGCCGTGTTTCCAATATGGAGATGATGCAGTTTCACCCGACGTGCCTGTACAACCTCGAGGTCAAGAATTTCCTCATCACAGAGGCGGTGCGCGGAGAGGGTGGGCATTTGTTGCACCCGGAAACCGGACATCGCTTCATGGCGGATTACGATCCGGAGCGGATGGAGTTGGCCCCGCGCGATGTGGTGGCGCGTGCGATCGATGACCAGATCAAGCGCGATGGTCTCGACTATGTCCATCTGGATATCAGCCACCAGCCGCCCGAATTCGTGCGTGAGCATTTCCCGACAATCTATGACAAGCTGATGGGCCTTGGCATCGATATGACCAAGCAGCCTATCCCGGTTGTGCCGGCGCAGCACTATACTTGTGGCGGTGTGCTGGTTGGGCTGGATGCGCGTACCGATTTGCCGGGCCTGTGGGCGGCTGGCGAATGCACGGAAAGCGGTTTGCACGGCGCGAACCGTCTTGCATCCAACTCTTTGCTCGAGTGCTTCGTTTTCGGCGAAGCCGCAGCGAAGGATATACTGGGAAACTGGGATGCTCTCGATACTCCGCCTGCGATCAAGGAATGGGACGCGACCCGTGTTTCGGATTCGGACGAGCAGGTTGTTATCAAGCAGAACTGGACTGAGATCCGCCGCTTCATGTGGAACTATGTCGGTATTGTCCGCACCACAAAGCGGCTGGAGCGTGCGGCCAACCGGATCCGGATGCTGCAGGACGAGGTTGAGGATTATTACGGCAGCTTTGTCGTGACGACCGATCTGATCGAACTGCGTAACCTGTTGAAAGCGGCCGAACTTATTGTCACCAGCGCGTTGCGGCGGCATGAGAGCCGCGGCCTCCACTACACGCTCGACTATCCCGCGACGCTCGACGAAGCGCGCGATACAGTGCTGGTGCCCTGAGCATTTTCCCGCTGATCGAAGCCGATATGCCGTTCATCGGATGGTCTTGCTATCGATCTGAAATGCGCAGTCGCTCGCCGAACATCGATTGAGAATTCGGCTGCAGACGTCATTTTCATAAACAGGAAGCGAGGTTCGCAAACCCCCGCAATACCCCGAGCGGCCTTGCTTCCTGATCGACCAATTCAACCGCGGCACGAGTGTTGGGACTGTGCTCGCTGGCCTTGGTCAAATGGCCGATCATCCATACGAATTTTATTGAGGATGATCTAATGAAAACTCTTATGACAACCACACTCGCTGCCGCGTTGAGTATCGCGGCATTCTCCCCCGCAATTGCTAGCGAGCAAGGCACCATTGTCGTCGAATCCGAAAGCGCGATGCAGGAATGGCAACAAGATGTCGGCAGATCGCTCGATCGCCGCCTGGCCACCGCGACCAAGCAAACACGCACCGATCCGGTGAGCAGCATTGTGCAGCTTCGTTTCACTTTGGATGCATCGGGCCAGGCTCATGAGATTGAAGTATTGAACGGTTCCGGTGACATTCGCACGGCTCTGGTTGCCAAGCGCGCCGTAAGCGGCCTGTCGCAACTGGCCGAAGCGCCGGTCGCCGATGCCTCGTCGCAGACGTTCTAGGCGAACATCATCTTTGCTGACGATGAGGTGACTTACAGCAAGCTCGCCAAGGCCCTGGCGAAATCGGAAAAAGTCCGCATGGCTTAGGCTGACAGCGAACGCGGGGTCATCAGCTTCGGGCTTTAATCGGGTTCTGCTTCGGACCCGAAATTTAGGGGCCCACGGGTTCCTTGACGCGAGCGGCAGGCCTTCACGGGTCTGCCGCTTTGGTTTGCGTGGATGATTGTTTGAACACTTGCGCAGGTCGCCGCGCTGCGACACAAGCACGATCAAACAATCAGGGAGCCCCACTAATGCCTCAAGTCACCGCCAACGGCATCACCCTCGAATACGATACGCATGGCGATCCCGCCAATCCGCCGATGCTGTTGGTGATGGGTTTGGGCGCGCAGATGACATTGTGGCCTATCGAGTTGGTTCAGGCGCTGGCGGACCGCGGATTTTACGTGATCCGCTATGACAATCGCGACATTGGCCTAAGCCAGAAATTCGAAGGCGAGAAAGTGCCCGGCGTGATGTGGCATGTGATACGCACCCGTTTCGGTTTTCCGCCCAGAGTCCCTTACACACTTTCAGATATGGCGGCGGATGGAGTGGGCGTACTGGACGCGCTCGGCATCGATAAAGCCCATGTGGTCGGCGCGTCTATGGGCGGAATGATCGGCCAGCTGATGGCGGTCGAACACGGCCACCGTTTGCTTAGCTTTACGTCGATCTTCTCAACCACAGGCAATCCGAAACTACCTCAGGCAGACAAGGCCGCGATCGAGCCGCTCGCCAATCCGCCAGAATCGATGGATGAGCATGTGCTGGTCGAACACGGCATCAAAATCTCCAACGCCATCGGTAGCCCGGGCTATCGCCCTGACCCGGAATCTCAGCGCCAGCGCGTGATCGAAAGCGTTCGCCGGTCGGTTTATCCGGCTGGCCTGCACCGCCAGATGGCCGCCATCATCAATGATGGTGACCGGACCCAGCGCCTGAAATCAGTGACCACGCCAACGCTGGTTTTGCATGGCGAAGATGATCCGCTGGTCAAGGTCGAGGGTGGCCGAGCGACAGCCGATGCGATCCCGGGCGCCAGGATTAAGACCTACCCCGGGTGGGGCCATGATCTGCCGCAGGAGCTGGTCGAAACGATAGCGGATGATGTCGCAGAACATACCAAAAGCGTGATGGCGGCCGCCTGAAACCTTACCAAAAGCTTGCCAAATTGCTCCGGGAATCCGTTAGGATTTGAGTGGGTTATTTCGGGCCTTAGCCCAATCTGCATGATTCATGTGGCTTTTATCCATAAATTGGATAAATTGGCCATCACATGGACGTCATCGCCGCTTATCACATTTTTGTCCGGCTGGCCGAGCGGGGCAGCTTCAGCGCGGTCGCGCGCGAGCTTCAGCAGAGCCAGCCAACCGTCAGCCGGCGCTTGGCAGAGCTGGAGGATTACCTTGGCTCCAAGCTGATCAGCCGAACCACGCGCTCGCTTTCGCTGACGGATGAGGGGCAGGAATTTCTGGCCAAGGCGCGTGAGATTTTACGGCTGGTCGATGATGCCGAACAATCGGTGGGCGCGCGCGCCCAAGCGCTCTCGGGCCGATTGCGAATCTTCGCGCCTGTATCATTGGGCCGGGTCGTGCTGGCACCGCTGTTGTGCCGCTTTCTTGAAAAGCATCCCGATATCGAGGCCGATCTTCTTTTGTCTGACCAGCCGGTTGATCTGGTTGAAAGCGGGATCGATGTCGCGCTATCCGTCGGGTTCCCGCGCCGCCGCAGCGATCGTGCGCGCAAGCTTGGCGATGTCCCGTTGGTGTTATGCGGCTCGCCCGAGCTGATCCGAGACCACGGCACACCGCGCCGCATTGACCAGATCTCAAACTTGCCAGCGGTGGTCTTTATCGGGCCGGACATGGTGCATGATAATTGGCGGCTGGAACGGGGGGCAGAGATCCGCGAGATCGTGCCGGACGCCCGGCTGCGCAGCGATAGCTCGGAGGCGGTGCTTGCCGCTTTGGTAGAAAGTGCCGGGATTGGTCTGGTGCCACTATGGCTGGTGCAGGACGCGATCAAGCAGGGAAAGTTGTGGCGGCTGCTGCCACAATGGACTGGCGGCGTTCTGCCGATCCATCTCGCCTATCCTGAAAGCCGCACGCCCAATGCGCGCGCGCGTGCATTTATCGATGCGCTGACCAAATCGCTCAAGGGCGACAAGCTGTTTGTGTGAAGCCAGATCGGGGCAGTGCATTTATCGCGTTCTAATGGCTTCGCTTGATTCAAAAATTGCGCATCCCGATTCGAATGATTCACAAGTCCCCTATACCCGTTTTGCCCGCAAAAATTTTTTCGCAGATTCATTTTAGGGGTTGCGCGTTCAAAGACCCTAGGATTTCCCACGCGTTGCGGTGTCACGCGCGGGTAACACACTGGATAAATCCAGTCAGTTTGCATGTTAAATCCGCATTTACCCTCTTGCGTGAAACCGCGCTCTGATTCAGTATCTAGTGGTTCCAAACCTGGGGGCACCTACAAGAGCTAGTTATTCGCTCCGGAAACACTATTTCCGAAGGCGGGGGGAGATTCGGGTCTTTTGGGTCGTGCAATCGAGAGGAACTGTGGGGAAAAAGGGGAAAACTAAATCCCCCAAAGCCCTGCGAAATTGGTAGGTGGGATGCTTCCCGCCGAATCGAACACAAGCGGAACATCGCTCAACGTAGTGAGCGGGAACCGCATGAGGGTAAAACAACGCGATTAGGGGCGGGGCAGAGAATGGATTTTCGGACTGGCGACGAGGCAGCAATGGGACTGGATCAGGACACGGACAACGCCGTGGATACAGAAACCAAGAGCAAGGCAAAGGCCTCGACCTCCGGCAAGGCAGATAAGGCCAAAAAGGCAGTGGCAATTGAAAGCGAAGACAAGGGTACAGACGCGCTGGTCGCGGAGAAGGCGGGCGAAGTGCTGGCTGGCGCCATGGCAGCTGTGGCGAGCAATGCGGCAGGCGATATTGACAGCAAGAAGGTCAATGATCGCCGCTTCACAATCGTCACAGACGATGCACGCGACGCGAACCTGACCGAATTCGGCAAGGAGACTTTGACCGATCGCTACCTCCTGCCCGGAGAAAGCTATCAGGATCTGTTTGCGCGCGTTGCAGATGCTTACGCCGATGATCAGGAGCACGCTCAGCGTCTCTATGACTATATTTCGAATTTGTGGTTCATGCCGGCGACGCCAGTGCTGTCGAATGGCGGCACCACACGCGGTCTGCCGATCAGCTGTTATCTGAACTCTGTCAGCGACAGTCTGGATGGCATCGTTGGCACCTGGAACGAGAATGTATGGCTCGCGTCCAAGGGCGGCGGCATCGGCACCTATTGGGGCCACGTGCGCGGCATTGGTGAGCCGGTTGGCCTCAACGGCAAGACCAGCGGCATCATTCCTTTCGTGCGTGTGATGGATTCGCTGACCCTTGCGATTTCGCAAGGCTCGCTACGGCGCGGCTCGGCCGCTTGCTATCTGGATGTATCGCATCCGGAGATCGAAGAATTTCTCGAGATCCGTAAACCCTCGGGTGACTTCAACCGCAAGGCGCTGAACCTGCACCACGGCGTGCTGCTGACCGATGAATTCATGGAAGCTGTGCGCGATGGCGCAGAGTTCGATCTGAAGTCACCGCGCGATGGCAGCGTTCGCGCCACAGTCGATGCGCGCTCGTTGTTCCAGAAGCTGGTCGAGACACGTCTTGCAACTGGCGAGCCTTACATCGTGTTCTCTGACACAGTGAACCGCATGATGCCCAAGCATCATCGCGAATTGGGCCTCAAGGTTTCAACGTCGAACCTGTGTTCGGAAATCACGCTGCCAACCGGTATCGATCACTTGGGCAATGACCGCACGGCGGTATGCTGCCTTTCGTCACTCAACCTTGAAAAGTGGGAAGAGTGGGAAGGCAACAAGACCTTCATCGAGGACGTAATGCGTTTTCTCGACAATGTACTGCAGGACTATATCGACCGCGCCCCTGACGAGATGGCGCGCGCGAAATATTCGGCCGAGCGGGAACGTTCGGTTGGCCTTGGCGTGATGGGCTTCCACTCTTTCCTCCAGTCCAAGAACATCGGTTTCGAAAGCCCGATGGCGAAAGTGTGGAACCTGAAGATGTTCAAGCATATTCAGGGCAAGGCATCAGAAGCCAGCATGCTGCTGGCGCAGGAACGCGGCGCGTGTCCGGATGCGGAAGAAATGGGCGCGATGGAGCGTTTCAGCTGCAAGATGGCGATCGCACCGACCGCGTCGATCAGCATCATCTGCGGCGGCACCAGCGCATGTATCGAGCCGATCCCGGCGAATATCTATACGCACAAAACCCTGTCGGGCAGCTTCATCGTGAAGAACCCCTATCTCGAGAAAGTCCTGCGCGAGAAGAGCAAGGATTCGGTCGCGGTATGGAACTCGATTCTTGAGAAGGGCGGCAGCGTTCAGCATCTCGATTTCCTCAGCGTGGAAGAAAAGGCGACCTTCAAGACCAGCTTCGAAATCGATCAGCGCTGGCTGCTGGAATTCGCCGCCGATCGCGCGCCTTATGTTGATCAGGCGCAGTCGCTGAACCTGTTCATTCCGGCCGATGTCGAGAAATGGGATCTGATGCAGCTGCACTTCCAGGCGTGGGAGAAGGGCATCAAGTCGCTGTACTATCTCCGTTCGAAGTCGGTTCAGCGCGCTGGCTTTGCTGGCGGCGTGGAAGCGGACAACACCGCGGACGCGCAGAAGATCGAACTGAAAGCCGAACTTGGCGAGCAGCAGACCGATTACGAGGAATGCCTGGCCTGTCAGTAGGTCTTGCTTGACCGTTCAGAATTCAAGCCCTCGCAAGCATTGCTTGTGGGGGCTTCTTCCTACCCCTCATCCTCGCGGCAGTCGCGATCATCGATCTGATGGCATTTCGCATGAGGCTGGCGCGCGGCGAGATCAGCGAAAGCCTGTTCAATCTGCTCGCGCTGGTGTCAGTTTCGCTTCCCCCGCTTGCCTATATTATTCTGACCGTTATCGTACCGGGTGCCGGCGCGGTTTAGATGTTCTGACTGCGCCCCGGTATTGAGGGGAGAAGCAGTTGGACCCGTTCTGGATCGGCGTTGTCGGCACAATCATCGCATTGGTGATCATCGGAAAAGCCGTGCACACCATACGCGGGCAGCAGAAGGGCCGCGGCATGATGATGATGTACGCCATTATGGCCGTGATGATCATTGGCGTGATCTGGTTCATCATCCTGCGGCTCATGCCCGCCGTATAAGAGCAATCGATATGACCAAAACCTCGAGAATTGTCACAGCCTGCATGATCGCTCTTCTGGTGTCTGCATGTGCTAGCCAGATCGACGAAGGTGTCATGCGCGAAGGCGGTTCGCCAGGCTTCTTGTGGGGACTATGGCACGGCTTTGTTTTCCCGTTTGCCTGGATCGGTTCGTTGTTCGATCCCGATATCGCGGTTTATGCCGTGCCCAATAATGGCGGCTGGTACGACTTTGGCTTTTTCATTGGCGTAACGGTACTGGGTGGCGGCAGCTGGTTTAGCTCGAAGAAGAGATCCAAATAATATCGGCCAATAGCCGCTGAGGGGAATGCGATGATCGGATTGTTGGGACTCATCGCGGGCCTTGGCCTGCTGATCTGGCTGGCGCTGCGCGATGTGAACATCATCTTTGCTTCGATACTCTGTGCACTGGTGGTGATAGTGACTAATGCGCTCCCGGTCGCGGACAGCATAACCGATGGCTACCTCTCCGGAAATCTGGGCGCGTTCACCTTTGCCGGGCGGTTCTTCCTGCTGTTTGCTGCGGGCGCTGTATTCGGTAAGATCATGGGCGAAAGTCACGCGGCGACATCGATCGCTATGGCGATGGTGCGTGCGCTGGGTGCGCATCGTGCGCTGTGGATCGCAGTGCTGGCTTGCGCCCTCCTGACCTATGGCGGCGTGGTCGTATTCGTGGTGATCTTTGCAATGTATCCGCTTGGCCTCCGGTTGATGAAAGAAGCGGACATTCCCAAGCGATTGCTTTGCGGTGCGCTCGCACTGGGTGCGGGCACGTTCACCTTGACCGCGTTTCCCGGCACGCCATCAATCCACAATGTGATCCCCACATTGAAGCTGGGCACCGATCTCTTTGCGGCTCCGCTGCTGGGCATTTTCGGAGGCGCGCTCATGTTCTTGCTGGGCATGGCCTATCTCGAGCGGGAGCGGGTCAAGGCTCGCGCGAATGGCGAAGGGTTTGAAGCCGGTCCGCGAGATGTCATTCCGGATCTGAACGATATCGCCCATGACATGCCTCCTTGGCCGCTGGCCATCTTCCCGCTGTCGCTGGTGATTGCGACAATTCTTGCGCCGCGCCTGCTGGGCGGGGCTGAAAGCGACAACGCCGTCATCGCCTTTGCCAATGCCCAGCCTGTGATCTGGCCCAGCTTTGCACTGGTTCTGGCCAGCCTTGTTGCGCTGGTGCTGTTTCCAGCGGCGCGGCGTGCAC
>Ga0182093_1664808_pt1 | contig 10076 bp, 8 predicted proteins | sample 041ome_21_FD_127776 | JGI IMG/M metagenome (GOLD analysis project Ga0182093, IMG submission 127776) | Metatranscriptome of coastal salt marsh microbial communities from the Groves Creek Marsh, Georgia, USA - 041411BS metaT (Metagenome... | ecosystem: Environmental > Aquatic > Marine > Intertidal...
ACTCGGCGCCTATCTGGGACCAGGCACCACGGTTATGCACGAGGGCTTTGTTAATTTTAATGCCGGCGCGGAAGGCCCGAATATGGTTGAAGGTCGTATTTCCCAGGGTGTCTTCGTTCGCAAAGGCAGTGACCTAGGCGGTAGTGCGTCTACAGCCGGCACCTTGTCCGGTGGCGGCAACGAAGTTATTACCATCGGTGAAGACTGCTTGATCAGTGCCAATGCTGGCACTGGCATTTCTCTGGGCCATCGCTGCACCATTGAGGCTGGCCTCTATATTACGCCCGGGACCCGCGTGACCGTTATGGATACCGAAGGTACACCCATAAAAACCGTCAAAGCGCGACTACTCAATGGTCAGGACGATTTGCTTTTTATTCGCCATTCTCAAACCGGAGAAGTCCAATGTCGCACTAATCAAAATGCCATTAAGCTTAACGATATGCTACACACGCACAATTGATTATCACCATGAATGCTAGCACTCCTACCAATGCAGATGATCTCTTGACCCTTGCTCGAGACCTGATTGCGAGACCTTCGGTTTCGCCCCTTGATGAGGGCTGTCAAACAGTCATTGCGGAAAGATTGGCTAAATCTGGTTTTGCCACAACATCGATGCCCTTTGCCGATGTCAGTAATTTATGGGCGGTGCTCGATAGTCATCGGCCCGGACCAACCTTAGCCTTTGCCGGCCATACGGATGTGGTGCCATCAGGGCCCGTAGCCGAATGGACTTATCCGCCTTTTCAGCCGACTTGTCAGGATGGTTGGCTGTATGGGCGAGGTAGCGCTGATATGAAATCGGCCCTCGCTGCCATGATCGTAGCTTGCGAACGCTTTATCTCTGATCACAACAATTTTCAAGGTAGGATTGCCTTTTTAATCACCAGCGATGAAGAAGCAGAAGCACGGCATGGTACCCGCGCCGTAATGGAGGCGCTGGCACAAGCTGACACAGAGATCAGCTATTGTCTGATTGGAGAACCTTCCAGCGCTCACCAGCTGGGAGATATGATTAGAGTTGGACGCCGTGGCTCGCTTAATGGCCGACTCACCATAACCGGACAATCCGGCCATGTCGCTTATCCTGATACGGTCATTAACCCCATCCACCTCGCCATGCCGATACTCGATAGTTTATGTCAAACGCAGTGGGATCAGGGCAATGACTATTTCCCAGCGACCAGTTTTCAAATTTCTAATCTGCATGCGGGTGTGGGGGTCCAGAACGTTGTTCCAGGCGAGGCTGTCATCGATTTTAACTTCCGATACAGTACGGCCTCCTCAGAGACGAGCTTAAAAAGTCGAACGGAGGCAATCCTTAATTCTTACCAGGTTCCTTTCAAAATCGAATGGTCGTTGTCGGGAGCGCCTTTTTTGAGCGAGCGAGGCAAACTCATAGAGGCAGCAGTTTCAAGCATCGAGCATTCAACAGGGTTAACACCGGAGCTTTCTACTGGCGGCGGCACCTCAGACGGTCGGTTCATTGCGCCCTTTGTGCCAGAGGTCATCGAGCTCGGTCTGTTGAACACGTTCATCCATAAAATCGATGAGCGAGTACCTGTGGCAGATATCGAAACCTTGACTCAGATTTATGTTCAAATACTCGAGCGATTGTTACTGCCCAATGAATAGCCCTCGCTATCCAGATCTTGAAATTTATGTCCAAAGTCTAGATCTTGATCGAATAACGGGCGCCCTCGAGGCGCTCTTTGCTATTGATATTTGGACCGAGCGCAAAAACACGCGCTCTACCAACATCACCACCGCAGCTGGTCGAGCAGATATCATTGTTAGCGCTGAGGCTTATCAGGATTACTCCAGCGTCTGGCTCAAAACCAATGTCACCGAGTTCGACACTGACTTCGACTTCGCCGAGGCCATCAGTCAAACCCTACCTAACCTTATTCGATGCAGCCAGGGCTCTTGGGATGATCAAACATCGGATCAAGAAGCGCTTTGGTTTTGGTTCGAAAATGGCCAACATGGCTTGTCACGATGGGACTAAAATCAATCTTTGTTCTCGCCATGCTAGGGGTACTGGGATTACTCATCAGCATCCTCTGGTTTTTACCGGCGAGCCTTGCTTGGCAACAATTGTCCTCATCCTTGGTATATCCAAAAGATCTCGCTGTCGCGACACCCAGAGGGTCTGTGCGCGAGGGGTCAACTTGGCTTCGATTTCGAGGCTTTCCACCCTCACAATTATCGTGGCAAGCTGGCTGGCCTAGGGTGACCGAGGGCGGACCCACCATTGATTATGATTTACGCTTACAAGGTCCAGATCATCTACTTACTGGAAATCTTACCCTGACCCTCTCGAATCAAAACCTTAAGGTGAACGCCATTCAAGGGTACCTGGGCAGCAATGATATTAATCGATTAGCAGTTCCCTTTGGTCATCAATTCAGCGGTGAATTTACGCTACGCGAGGGCGCTTTTAAGATTCAAAACTCGTGTCTAACTTCGTTGACGGGGACACTTTTGTGGACCGGCGGACCCATCGTTTTCAGTACACCTCGAGAAACCGCGAGGTACGATCTGCCGCAACTGTCAGCAGATTTATCTGATCAAGACTGTGGCATCAGAGTTGACGTCAAAACAGTCAACTCTGACTCAGCTCGACTCGTTTTGAGCACCGAGGGCTGGTTTCTAGCAGAACTTGCGCCTGAGTTTTTGCAAGCCCTGGGGGTCAAAGGCGCAGCACAGTTGAAAGGGCCTCTCCTGTTTGAAGAGAAAATCCTGTAATCTTACCGAACACCATTTGACCAAAAGCTTATGGGCGCAACCTTCATTGCCAAATTTCAACGGCCTGTCTCGATAGGGGTCTTAGCCTTACTGTGCGGCTGGTTTATCTACTTAGCGGTGCAAAACGTGTTTTTTTATATCGACGCGAGCGTTGTGATGGATCTTGAGAACATCGATTCAGCACCTGCCTCACAACCTCAACAACAAGGCCAGTCTAGTCCAAATCCGACGACCCTCGCGCTATTTGGCCGCCCGGATGCCAACTCGAGCACCAAGGTTATTGAAGCGCCGACCACGCGGCTCAATCTCGAGCTACAAGGGGTTTTCCTAAGCGACACCAATGGATCATCGAGCGCGATCGTCGCAGAGCGTGGCCGGGATGGAAAACTCTATATTGTGGGAGACAAGTTGCCAGGCAACGGCGTTTTGCAGTCGGTTGCGGCAGACCATATCTTGTTTAAGCGCAGCGGGCGTCTTGAGAAACTTATGTTCACTAGCAAGCGTCTTGACATACAAGCCTCTGGCAGCAGCCCATCGAACGATGTTGCTCGAGCCAGTCAAAACCGGCGAACGCAAACCGAAGACAAGCGCGCAAACTCAGTTACCCGCAGGAGTCCTGCAGCAGCCACTACCACCGGCACTAGGCTCTCAGACATTCAAACTCGATTGGCTCAAAACCCCAAAGCCGTCCTCGATGAATACGGCTTAAGCGCCGTCGCCCCTGGGACAAGTCAGGGCTACAAAATCAATTCTGCTCACCCAGCTTTGGCGAATTCGGGCTTACAACCTGGGGACCGAGTAGTCTCTGTAAATGGCGCGCCCCTTGGAGTCGCTATGAATGATGTCAGGTTAATCGATCAGGCACGGTCCGCTGGTCGTGTGAGAGTCGAGGTAGAACGCGGCGGCCGCCGATTTTTCCTCACGATTCCCATACCCTAAGCCCCACTGATCCAGTAAACTGTCCTCACATCGGAAACCTTGTGCCCTATGAGCCTACTGATAAGATTTATTATGATTGCCTGCCTCATGACGGCAAGCACGACAGAAGCTGAAGAGACCTGGAAGATTAATCTTAAGAATGCCGATATTCGAGAATTTGTCACGCAGGTCTCGGCCATCACTGGTAAAAGTTTCATCATAGATCCTCGGGTTAAAGGCGACGTCACCATTGTTTCCAATGTGACCATGGATGAAGACTCCGTCTATCAACTGTTTCTCAGTGTGTTGCAAGTTCACGGCTTTGCTGCGGTACCTGCTGGGTCTGCCATCAAAATTGTCCAAACGGTCTTAGCTAAGCAATCGGGCAACCCTGATGACTTCGTTGACGATTTGATGTCCGAAGAACTTGTGACTCGAGTCATCTCGGTGACGAATGCTCCCTCTGAAGAGATGGTTAAAGTTTTGCGACCTTTAATCCCCCAATATGGGCACATAGCAGCGCTGAGCGAGCCCAACGTGCTCATTATCAGCGATCATGCATCCAACATTACCCGACTTGTAGAAATCATCAATCGAGTAGACATCGCCGATACATTGGAGGTCGCTATCGTCGACCTAAAAGAGGCTTGGGTGGAAGATATTGTGCGTTTGCTCGAGGAACTTGCGCCTGACCAGATTGGTAAGAGCGCTAAAGGACCCAATCGAGTCAGTATTGTCGCAAGCGAGCGCACCAATAGCCTCGTTATTAAAGGCGAGCGCTACACGTTAGCCCGTGTCAAAGCCTTGGTCGACCAGCTTGATGTACCAGCAAACCGTTCAGGGACTATCAAAGTCATTAAACTCTCGCACTCAGACGCAACGAAAATGGCTGAGATTCTCAGTAATGTTGTTAGCACGAAGGGCAGCAGCAGCGAAGACAAAATGGTAGAGGTGAGCATTCAAGCCGATGAAGCCATTAATGCGCTCGTTATTCGAGCGGATCCGGCAAATATGATCGACCTCATGGACATTATAGAAAGTCTCGACGTCAGACGCCTTCAGGTGCTGATAGAAGCGGCCATTGTAGAGGTGACCAGTGATTTCAGTAGACAATTGGGTAGTGAACTTGCGATTGGTGATGCATCAAGGGGCACAACGCCACTTGGTCTAACCGCGCCCAGTGGCACACTGGCACAAATCCTCCAAGGCTTGGCTGTACCCAGTGGACAACCTTCCCTGCCGCCTAGTCTCGGCGAGTCTCCGCTCATCGCCGGGGGCAAACTATCACAAACAGATACGAGTTTCGCTTTTATTGTCAAAGCGCTGGCCGCCAACAGTGATGTCAACTTACTATCGACGCCCAGTATCACAACGATGGACAACGAAGAAGCCAAGATCGTCGTTGGTCAAAATGTCCCCTTTCGAACCGGATCGACAGTCACCGGCAGTCAAGGTACGACTAATCCCTTTACCACGATTCAGCGGGAAGACGTCGGATTAACGCTTGAAGTCACGCCCCATATTAATAGCAACAATCTCGTCCGATTGCTGATCCATCAAGAGGTGTCAGAGGTTGACGCGTCGAGCCTAACGGTTATCGGATCCGAGGCCGCCGCAGATTTAATCACCAATAAACGCACCATCGACACCACTATCTTGGTGGAAAACGAAGAAGTGATTATTTTAGGTGGCTTGATCCGGGATAAGGAAACCCAAGGCGAATCTCGCGTACCGGTACTCGGCAGCATCCCAGGGCTCGGCGCGCTCTTTCGGAGTCGCACCAAAAGCATCGAGAAACAGAACCTGCTGGTTTTCTTACGGCCCACGGTGCTGACATCCGGCGCGGATGTGGCCAAGGCGTCGGCTCGGAAATTTGACCGAGTATTTGAACTCGAAATCGAGGGCACCGGCCGAGATACGGCGGAAAGACTATCTGATTTACTCGATGCAAAACTTTAGGGCTGAACAAGACAACTTGTTATGCCATTCAGAGCCATTTTCGCTAAATTACTCACGACTTGGCTGAAGCCCACTTTTATTAACAACACACCGATTGCCCTCGAGATTGATCCAAAATTAGAGATGTCCGAGGTTCGATATGTGCTCGATTGCGACTCTTTCTCGGACCGCGCACTATTGGCCTATGGATGCAAGCTTGGCGAGCTCCCAGAACCCGTAACGATAGAACCGGATCCCGATTTTTATTGGTGTTTGCGTCACCGAGAAGGTTTGCTCGGCCGGCGCTCACCAAGGGCCAATGGACAACTGTCCTTGAAGCGCAATCTAATTGAGGCCTCAACTACCAACCCACGTCTGATTCCCGTTTCGGTTTATTGGGGTCACCAACCCGATCGAAATCTATCAATATGGAAAGCAGTTCTGTCAGACCAGTGGGGCCCAACATCGCGATTTAGAAAGTTGCTCTGCATCTTGTTTACGAGAAGGCATATTTTGGTCCAATTTGGTCCAGCGTTGCCCCAAGCATCAATCCTCGACGAAGGCATCGCCAATGCCCAGCGCGCACATCGATTACTCCGAGGACACTTTAAACGTCAGCGTCAACTGATAATTGGCCCTGATCTATCTCATCGTCGCACCCTTATAGACGAGTTACTTACTGCCGCTAACGTTCAGTCGGCCATAGATACTCTGGCCGAAACAGAATCGCTACCACGCCACCAAGTCGCAGCAAAGGCTTATCGCTATGCTCAGGAAATTGCCTCCGATCAATCTTATCGCGTTGTTCGATTTTTCAATATTTTGCTCACCTGGCTATGGAATCGACTCTACGACGGAATTGAAGTCAATCATCTGGACAGAGTAAGAGCGGCATCAGAACAGTCAGAAATCGTTTATGTGCCCTGTCATAGAAGCCATATCGATTATCTTCTGCTGTCTTACGTGCTGTATCACAATGGGCTCGCGCTACCGCATATTGCCGCCGGTAATAACCTGGATCTACCAATTATTGGTCCCCTATTGCGTCGAGCAGGCGCCTTTTTTATGCGAAGGAGTTTTCGGGAGAATCCATTATACAAATCTGTGTTTGACGAATATCTGCACCTACTTCTCTCCCGAGGCTATAGCGTTGAATATTTTATCGAGGGAGGTAGAAGCCGACTCGGGCGCATGCGCTCGCCTAGGGCAGGCATGATTAATATGACACTTCGAGCGTTTTATCGAGACCATCGTCAAGACGTTCAATTCGTTCCCGTCTATTTTTCTTACGATCGTGTTCTCGAAATTAGTAGCTACCAAAAAGAATTAGATGGTCAGGCCAAAAAAACTGAATCTATATTTGACCTGATCGGCGTCATTCGCCTGTTTAAACTCGCCTTCGGGCAAGTGCACGTTAATTTTGGCTCACCTATTTCTTTAGCTCAGTATCTCGAGACTCATACGGACGAACCTCTTGATAGCATCACAGAACCCACCCATCGAGACCTTTGCCAACATTTAGGTAACCATATCGCTCACCGCATCAATGCCAGTATCACTGTCACGCCCGTCCAACTTTTTGCGATTATTATGTCTCAGTCGCCGACGGGGACGCTTCCCCTGGGTGACGTCGCCTCACTTATGCGAGTATTGCAAGCGGTTATCCGAAGTGACGCGATCAGTAGCCTATTCGATCAGCCAGACCCACTTTTGCTAAAATATGTTGCTAAGACCGCTGGTGCGGAGATCGAATCAAGTCCAGATGGTGAGGTCATCACCGCAGAAGACCGCCTACAGATTGGCCTTAATTACTATGAAAATAGCGCGATCCACCTCCTGATTTTACCAAGCCTAATCGCCAATTATCTGCTCGAGCAAGCGGGTACTGGCGTGGCTGTGATCGACATCATTCGACCCGTTTTAAGCGCCTTAAACCAGCGTTTTTTATATGTCAGCCCAAGCGACGATGTAAGCGTGGTATCCATCACTGAGTCTGTCACGAAAGCGTCGAGCACCCTTATACCATCAACGCAAGAACCCATAGATAGAAGTGATCAATGTCTAACCTTCATAGCCGCTATTATTTGGCCGGCCCTGAGCCAGTTAGCCCTCGCAAGTGACTTACTTGGCAATGGGTTAAGCCACCAAGAGATCATCGAAGGCACATCGGATTTGACCATCGACCTGCCATCAAGCCTGCCCAATAGCCGGCCCCTTGCTGGATTGTCGTCTCCAGAGGTTGACACTGCGCTGCCTCTTCGAAGCGCCACCCTCAGGCTCGATGCCAACTGGCTGGAGATCGCGATGAATACCCGCGCATCAGAACCCGATGTTGATTCGACTGTTAATTCCACGACAGCATTGGCTGAAAGTGCGTATGCTTTACTGCCACCTGTACTGAGCCGAAGACTGCGTGCGATGGCCTCAACTATGATTAAAGAAAATATCCCAACGATGACTGCGTCCCATTAGCTGATAGACCGGACGCTCGCCACGGCTTAGCTGATAGCGATCTAAACGCGGTCTTTTGACGACTGTCCTTGGGACGCCCGCGTCTCGGGCTGCATCAAAAAAAGGCTGTAGATCCGCCCCACTACCCAAGAAACCTTGAAGCATCTGCATGGCGCCAACGGGCAAGGCCGACTTCTTCCGAGTGTCAAACATAGGGTCAATCATAGCCACATCAAAGCGCTCGGGAAGACCGGCGCCGAAAAGTGATGATAGAACTGTGCTGTCGCCATGAACTAACTCTAATCGCGCTACTATGCTCTTAAGCGCACTTTGTTCAGCTGCTCGGCGTAAACCATCTTTAACTAAGAGATAAACCACTCGAGAGCGCTCTACCATGACGACTCGATGACCATATGCCGCTAATACAAAGGCATCAAGACCAAGACCTGCAGTCATATCTAATACTTTGCCGCCCGGCTTTTTATTGACGGCTTTTACGAGCAGCTCACTTTTCGGCGTAATTTTTTTAAGGCGTTGTAAAAATCCCTTGCCGGTGTAGTCGACACAAAGCGCCGGCTTTTCTCGATATTGATCGCAAAGCATCAGCCCTCGATCAGTGGTCAAAAGCGAATACCGCATCTAATTGGCTTTGGTGTTCGCGACCATTTCGCGCACATAGAGTGGTTTTGCCTCTAAAGCGGATACAACCTCACCGTCAGCGAACAGTGTGCTCGCAATTTTCATCAATTGGCCTGCACTGGCTTCAGTCATATCAATGGCACCCTTTAGGTAACCTGGGTGAGTGACTTCCTCAAACAGATAAGCGCCGCTCCCGGTGATACGCCAGACACCCTCAAGCTGATCAGGCAAGGACAATGCTGTGTACACGCTCGGACCTTCGATCAATTTAGGTACAACAGATCTACAATTGCCATAAAAGGCACCGTAGACCTCATCCTCCCTAGCATGCACTGCGACAAATATTTGATCAGTCTGCGTGATTGCGCCAGCTGCTGCAGCGAGGACCATCATGGAAGGGACAGGTACAACCGGTAAGCCAAGCCCGTAGGCCAAGCCCTGAACCACACCGAGGCCTATTCTAAGACCGGTGAAGGAACCTGGACCCTGACTGTAGGCAAGCCCCGTGAGTTCAGTCAGCGTTAATCCGTGTGCAGATAGAAAGCCAAGAATCTCAGGTAAAATCACTTGCGCATGCCGAGGTTGCTGGTCGATTTCACGAACAACAATTTCCTGCTGCAATTGTAATCCCAGTTTCAAAGTTGCACTGGAGGTATCAATTCCTAAAATCGTCATACTTTTCCTAAAAACTGCTGCACATCGCTCTGGGCTTGGGTCCACTGAAAGCTGGGCAATGCCCTCTGTAATACATCCGCATAACTGGCATGCCAAAATCGCGGATCGCCTATTATAAATACAGCGCGATCGTCTTCACTTCGAATTAATCGGCCAAAACCTTGTCGCAAACGAATGGCACAATCTGGCAATACAAAGCTTGTAAACCAATCTTGCGTAACATCTAGGCTTTGAGCATATCCCGACACCACCGGGTCCTCACGGGATAAAAACGGCAATTTATCAATCACGAGACATTCAACCCCTGCATTTTTTACATCAATACCCTGCCAGAAACTGCGAGTGCCCATCAATATACCGGCGCCCGCGCCCGAAAACCGCTCGATTAAATCTCCTACAGCCTGGTCCCCTTGGACAAATAGTTCCGAGGAATACCTCGCACGTAGTAACTCTTCCGCTTCTGTAAGCGCCTTAAATGACGTGAACAGCATGAGCGTTTTTGACGGCAAGACAGGCAAGACGCGTTCAATTAAGTTTGAAATAAAATGGTCATGATCAACAGTAATATCAGTGCCTATTCGATATCCCAGAACCTGCTGAGTATAATCAAACCCGCCTTTAATGCTTAGACCTAATAAAGGCGCCTCGCTGATTTGATTTTGGAAAAATGTGAAATCGCCGGCCACAGACAGCGTCGCCGACAC
>Ga0182093_1111870_pt1 | contig 9972 bp, 9 predicted proteins | sample 041ome_21_FD_127776 | JGI IMG/M metagenome (GOLD analysis project Ga0182093, IMG submission 127776) | Metatranscriptome of coastal salt marsh microbial communities from the Groves Creek Marsh, Georgia, USA - 041411BS metaT (Metagenome... | ecosystem: Environmental > Aquatic > Marine > Intertidal...
CACCGGTTTGCACCTCAAGTTTTACACGTTCAGTAAGGATATATTCCAGAGTCAGTGTGTTTTATCGATCAAACAGGCCGATTTCATAACGAATGAACAGGTTGGGACGTAGATACTTGCCCAGACCAAGAGCACTATCACGGTAGTCGTAACTGGTACTAATATCCACCATATCCAGCCCCAGTCCTTTTCTGACACTGTTGGTCAATCCATTACCTTTTTCCAGACAGGGTCACATTATCCTGCTGAAGGTCTACCGTATAGTTATCCTGAAGATAATCAATGGAATAAGTCTCCAGCCAGCCAGAGGCAGATTGACGCCTATAGGCAACTTCCAGCTTAAAGCGATCACTGTCATAGGTCTCGGCATTCTCTGTGACAAAGCCTGTGCCAAAACTGAGCGTTTCACGAACCGTATCATTAAGAGGAATAATGTAAGCCATATTGACCTGGGATCTGACCGGCGATAAGCCTAAATCACTGTCGATATGATGCCCGCGGGTATTGATATAACGGTTTTCATAGGTTGCCCTGAATCGCGGTCCGGTATCGGTTGTAAAACCGACGCCGGTCGACCATGCATTCCTGGCCCTGGGAAGAAGAGAGATATTAATCGGTACCGCCCCCTGATTCACGCGCGACAACTGAGGCGACACGTTTATGATGTTGAAATATCGACTTTCATCAAAGTTGGTTCGCTGTTCCAGCAGACGATCGCTGCTGTAGGGTTCCCCTGCCTCCAGAATTACCAGGCTTTCTATAAAAGCCTGCGAAAAACCGGGTACTGGTTCGATATTGATTTCACCAAATGAGAAGCGTGGACCAGGTTCAAAATCAATGAATATTTCAGCCAGATAGTCACTCATATCCACCCGCAGTTCCGCGCGCTGAAAACGCGCAGCAAAGTACCCTTTCTCAATGGCCCTGGCACTTAATGTGTTCTTGATATCCTCATATTCCCCATGATGCAGAGGTGTTTTCTCCATATCCGGCAATTCATCGATAATTTCCTGAAATAGCACCTGATCTTCTGAACTGAAAGCAATGTGAACACTTACATTTTCTACCAGAATCTGATCTCCCGGAACCATGTATATGCTCAACAACCAGCATTCTTCAGGCTCGCTGAAGCTCAATTCAAAAGTACTGCGGTAATAACCAAGCGCATTGGCAGCATTACGGATATTGGTTCTGACCTGGGGCGCCAGGCGATTTAGACGGGACAGTGGGGTATCACAGGATTCAGCGCTGATAGCCAAATGATTACGAATATTGGCCGCTAATTCCTCATTTACGCCCTGAATACGAATTCTTGCCAGTTCACTGGTCTGTCCAGAGACTGAACTGACCGTCAGGATGAACAGGCAGAGAAAAACAAAAAAGCGAAGTGAGATGTGCATGACAGTCTTGCTGATAAATAACGGTAAAAGTAGCTAAAATTCAAAATAATGAAGGCAAATATCCAATAAAAACTACTATCACCTATTAAACCAACTATAACTCTTCACTTTACTGATTTATTAATATTTGATGAAAACTGTTCCGATCTTGTGGGCATCGTCGGTTAAAAATGCTAATCTTCACTTTTTTGCCGCCATCAGCATAAAAAATCTGCGAAAATGGCGGTCTCGCATACAAACGGTGACACAATGGCAGTCTTACTGGTAATTAATGGTCCAAACCTGAATTTGCTTGGTAGCAGGGAACCGGAAATATATGGCTCCGATACCCTTGATGAGATCAACTCAAAATTAACAGGGCTTTGCGAGGAAAGCGGTCACCGGATTGAGTTTCTGCAAAGCAATGCTGAAGCTGAAATCATTGAACGCGTTCACCAGGCAAAAAAAACAGGCGTAGACTTTATTATTATCAACCCGGCGGCTTTTACCCATACCAGTATCGCTCTCAGGGATGCCCTGTTAGGAGTAGAAATTCCATTCATTGAGGTCCACCTCTCTAATATTCATGCCAGGGAGGAGTTTCGAAAACATTCCTTTTTAAGCGACATTGCTATCGGTAGCGTAGTCGGCCTCGGGCCCATTGGCTACGAACTGGCCTTGCAGGCGGCACTGGCAAGAATTGAATAATAACCATTAACCTGACAAAACAGTATCGGCATACCCGATATAGCACAAATAGTAAGTGTACTGACATGTACAAAAGCTGAATAGCTAATTTAGCCAGGTAGCAAAAAAACACCCGGTAATCTATTTACAATATTTATTATCAGACAAACACAGGCAAATAAAGAGATAACAATGGATATCAGAAAAGTAAAAAAACTTATCGAATTACTTGAATCATCTGACGTGGCAGAAATAGAAATCAAGGAAGGCGAAGAAGCGGTTCGCATCAGCCGCAACTCCCCCTATTCCGCCCCTGCCCCCCAGTATGCTCAGGCTCCTGCAGCGCCAGCTCCTGCCAGTGACTCTGCAGAAGTAAAAAGCAGTAGCAATGAGCACAAAGGTGCGGCCGTTAAGTCTCCCATGGTGGGCACCTTCTATCGCTCACCCTCTCCTACTTCCCCTGCTTTTATCGAAGTGGGCAAGCAGGTACAGGCCGGTGATGTCATTTGTATTATCGAAGCCATGAAAATGATGAACCAGATTGAAGCCGACAAGGCTGGCACCATAGAAGCAATCCTGGTGGAGGACGGGGAACCCGTCGAGTTTGATCAGCCCCTTGTCACAATCGTCTAGGGAAGCGCTGGTTAAGTATGACTCACAAACATCCAGGAATTATCTACTCATGTTGAAAAAAGTATTAATAGCAAACCGCGGTGAAATTGCCCTGCGTGTCCTTCGAGCCTGCAAGGAAATTGGCATTAAAACTGTCGCGGTACATTCAACTGCTGACAGAGACCTGATGCATGTCATGTTGTCTGATGAATCAGTCTGTATTGGCCCCCCCTCTTCTACCGACAGTTACCTGAACGTTCCGGCGCTGATCAGTACCATGGAACTTACCAATGCCGATGCTGTACATCCTGGTTATGGCTTTCTTTCCGAAAATGCGGATTTTGCCGAACAGGTGGAACAGTGTGGATTTATTTTTATTGGCCCGACCGCCGAAACCATTCGCTCCATGGGCGACAAGGTCAGCGCCATTGACGTTATGAAAAAAGCCGGCGTCCCAACTGTCCCTGGTTCTAACGGCCCACTGGGAGAGGATGAAAAAGAAATCCTCGCCCTTGCAGAAAAAATTGGCTTTCCTGTGATGATCAAGGCGGCGGCCGGCGGCGGCGGTCGTGGCATGCGCGTTGTTGAAAAGGCTGAAGAGCTGATCAAATCAATTCAGGTCACCAAGAGCGAAGCCAAATCCTATTTCGGCAGCGATGTTGTGTACCTGGAAAAATTTCTGGGCAATCCCCGCCATGTTGAAATTCAGGTCATCGGCGACGGCAGAGGTAATGCCATTTGTCTCGGTGACCGTGACTGCTCCATGCAACGTCGTCATCAAAAAGTTGTTGAAGAAGCACCAGCCCCGGGCATTGACGAAAAAACCCGGGCAGGCATCATGGATACCTGTATAAAGGCCTGTGAAAAAATAAAATACCGTGGTGCCGGCACCCTGGAATTTCTCTATGAAGACGGCGAATTTTATTTTATTGAAATGAATACCCGTGTACAGGTCGAGCATCCCGTTACCGAGCGCGTTACCGGCATTGACATTGTCAGGGAACAATTACGCATCGCGGCGGGCCTGGAGCTGTCTGTAAAGCAGGAAGACATCAGTATTATTGGACATGCCATTGAATGCCGTATCAATGCTGAAGACCCGAATACATTTATGCCTAGCCCCGGCACCGTCAAGCTTTTCCATTCTCCCGGGGGAAATGGCATCAGGGTAGACTCGCATATTTATAGCGGCTATACCGTTCCACCTTATTATGACTCGCTGATTGCCAAGCTTATTGCCTTTGGCCCAACCCGCGACGTAGCCATTGGCAGAATGCAGAATGCATTGGGTGAAATGCTGGTAGACGGAATTAAGACTAATATTCCGCTTCAGGTCGACATCATGAAAGATGAAGGCTTCAGGAAAGGCGGTGCCAATATCCACTACCTGGAAGAAAAGCTCAAAGATCGCTAGAGCGCCGGATCGACAAATAAATTTCCTGCCTGGTGCCCAAGCGTACCAGGTCGATTCATAACCCATATTGGAAAGGGGTCCCAGACTATCTCCTGGCTGCAAATACAGATTCCGGTACAGGCAACCCAGGCTGACACGGTTGAGCAGGTATTGTTGGATGCCGGCGCCCTGTCGGTCACCCTTACCGATTCACAAGACCAGCCAATTTTCGAACCCGGCCCGGGTGAAACGCCTATCTGGGACCTGGTTACCGTGGTGGGACTATTTTCCTCAGAGCTCGACCAGCACGCCTTGCAAGTTACCCTTGATGAAGCCCTTGCCTCTCTGTCTCTCGATTCTTGTCCCCTGACGCACCTCGAAGATCAGGATTGGGAGCGTGCCTGGCTCGACGATTTTCAACCCATGTGTTTTGCCAATCACTTTTGGGTCTGCCCTACAGGCATGAAACCCGACACTGAAAATGCGGTCGTTATGGAACTGGACCCGGGCCTGGCATTTGGTACGGGAACGCACCCAACCACCGCCATGTGTCTGGAATGGCTGGCCGCAAATGATGTCAGCAACAAAGACCTTATTGACTATGGGTGTGGTTCCGGGATACTCGGCATTGCCGCTCTGCTATTGGGGGCCGACAGGGTTTACGGGGTAGACAATGATCCACAGGCGCTGCAGGCCACAAACGATAACTGCAAAAAGAACTCCCTTTCCCAGTCACGCTTTAAGCTTTATTTACCGGGTGATTTTGCCAATGCTCTGCGCCATGAAGAATTGCAGCAGGTGGATATTGTGCTGGCCAATATTCTTGCTGGCCCACTGATAAATCTGGCCGAATACCTGACCGCCATGATAAAACCGGGAGGCATCATTCTGCTATCCGGCATCCTGCGGGAACAGGCTGAGGAAGTCATCTCAGCCTATGAAAAGTGGATCAGTTTTTCACCCCCTCTTTATCAGGCAGATTGGGTTAGACTGGACGGAATACGTAAAAACTGACGGCTAACTCTGGAAAGCAAGATCAATCACAGACTCCTATAATTCAGGTCACTAAACATTTACAGACAGGTTAGAATTACAAAAACACCTAACCCAGATTTTCAATGGCCAACTTCCTCACTCAATGCCCATACTGCCAGACCTCTTTCAAGGTCACCGATGCCCATATGCAAGCTGCCAATGGTGTTGTCAGGTGTGGCTCATGCATGGAAGTGTTTCTGGCTACCCAGAACAAAATAACGCCCGGGCAAAATAAAGAGAGTACGGAAAGTCATAACAGGGAAAAATCTCCCTCCGACGAACCATCAACGCATACTGAAAAACCCGATTCCCCACTCGCTTCAACACCTACGCCAGAACAGGTAGATATTCCATTATTCACCATGGAACCGGACGTTGACGAGATTTATGCGAAAAACAATCCGGAACCAGCTGAAACACAATTTAATACAGAAGATACTGCTGAAAACCATTCCGGGATTACAGAAGCAAGCGCGACAGAAGAAGAAAATACCCCTTTTATTTCATGGGAAACCTTTGATGGCGCGGAAGATGACACGACAGAACCCGGGGACAATAAACCGAAAGATTCCTTGCCCGAACAATCCACAGAAGAAACCGCCGTGTTTTTCGAGGAACAAATATTTTCGGCAGATGATGATAGAGAAAACCTCGAGCAAGGCGATGATGAAAGTGATGAAACTGATAATAATCATGAAGCGATAGCAGAGCAGGCATCACCAGAATATACCGAAGACAGTCTGGAGAACTTCGAAAACCCGGTCAACCAGCACGTTGACCAAGAAACTTTAGATGATACAAACCAGAAAAGTCCTGTCGGGTTCAACGCCTTTCTTAATCCTGCGGCATATCAAGTTGAAGTCATCGATTTCAGTTTCGATCTGACCCCGGAAGATAATAGCGACGCTATCATAGCCAGTGATGAGCCGCCACAAGCGGATTCCAGCGACCAAAATTTCGCGCAGGAGGATGCACTTGTTCAGGTTCATGAAGATGCATCAAAGCCAGACAAGACTCTGGCAGAAACAGCTGGGGAAATATCCAGGGATGAGGACGAGCAGGCCATTGACAAGCTCGCAGCAAGCGCCTCAAGTATGGGACTCACTGCAGCACAGGTTGAAGGGGATCTGGAAGAAAGCGCCATTCCGATACTGGCGCTCGACTTTGTTGCCAGTGAAAATATTCCGGTAAGTCACCAGCAAAGCGCCTTTGCCTGGTCCCCTGTACTTAAACAGGCACCGCTTCCCGAGCAAGGTACTACGCTGGTTGAAAAACTTCCGCTACAAACAGATGATGAAAAAGCCTTCATCCACAACAATCTCTCCACATTAAGAGATAGTGATTCACTCCTGCCACTACCGCCGGAAAACCTGGAAGCAATTAATGAAGAGCCGGTGGAACTTGCCAGTTTTTATGATCCCCTGAAGAAAACCAAAACCATTGCCCTGTCCTTGCTTAGCGTTTTACTGATTTTTACTCTTGCCGGACAATTTGCCTGGTATAACCTCGAGTCGCTAATTGAGGATGAACGTTTCGACCCGGCAACTGCCCGTCTGTGCAATTTAATTGAATGTCCCGACACCAGAGCAATAGATCTTTCTGCCCTGATTACCGAAGAACTGATGATTCGCTCTCATCCTACGCTGGCAGATGCCCTTCTGGTTAATTTTATTTTCCGTAATGATGCAGCCAGAGAACAGGCATTCCCGCTGGTAGAGCTTAATTTTACCAACAATAACGGCACTATCGTGGCAAACCGGGTATTTACTCCCCTGGAGTACCTGCCAGAGGAAATGCACCTGTTTACCCATATGCCAGCCCATTCCTCTATTCAGGTTTCACTGGAACTGGTTGATCCTGGGGATGATGCAACGGGCTATTCACTGGTGTTCCGTAACCCCTGATCAATATCATTCAAGGCAAGCGCGCTGAGCTGGATAATTTATCCCGCGTTTAGTTCGAATCTACCCCCAAATCTAGTAGACTAACTGCCTCTGAAAGAACCCGTAGAGTCTTTGTAGTGATAAAAATCGGAAATTTTTCATTGGCTTCATGCGTTGTGCTTGCACCAATGGCGGGAGTGACGGATCAACCCTTTCGTCGTCTCTGCCGGAGCCATGGTGCAGCCTTGACGCCTTCGGAAATGCTTACCTCCAACATCAAGCTCTGGGGACAGGAAAAGACACGTTTGCGCCGATGCCATGATGGCGAGGAAGAACCCCGCGTAGTTCAGATAGCCGGCGCAGATCCCTTGATGATGGCTGAGGCAGCACGTCTCAATGCTGAACAGGGTGCTCAGATCATCGACATCAACATGGGATGTCCAGCCAAGAAAGTCCTGAAACGCTCGGCCGGTTCAGCACTCCTGCAATATCCTGACCAGGTAGAAGCTATCCTGAAAGCGGTTGTTGCGGCCGTTGATGTCCCTGTTACGCTTAAAATCCGAACCGGCTGGAATCCGGAAAATCGCAATGGCGTGGCAATTGCCAGATTAGCCGAAGATTGCGGCATTCAGTCTTTGGCGGTTCATGGCAGAACTCGTGCCTGTGCTTTCAAGGGGGCTGTCGAATATGACACCATCGCTGCAATCAAGAATGCTATCTCCATTCCTGTCTTCGCCAATGGTGACATTGAGTCACCCCATCAGGCCGCGCAAGTACTCAAACAAACCCGGGCAGATGGATTAATGATAGGTAGAGGCGCCCAGGGTAGACCCTGGATTTTCGATGCCATAAACCACTACCTGGAACACGGCACGCTGAAAAGAACAAAGACTCTTCAGGAAATCCATGCCATCATAAGCGCTCATATACGAAGTCTGCATGAGTTTTATGGGCCGGTAAAAGGTGTCTTTTTCGCCCGCAAACATACCGCCTGGTACCTTGGGAATCTGGAAGAAGCCCATGATCTGGAAATTGGCGGAAAAGAACTTGATAGTCTGGTACTTTCTTTCAGAAAAGAATTTAACAGTCTTCAAGACAGCAGCGCCCAACTTCACACTCTGGATATGATATTTGAATTCCTGACAAGTTCTGAAACAAAACAACAAGTAAAAAATCGACAATTCAAGGAACTGGCAGCATGAGTAATTTCTTTGACGAGGAAGAAGAATTTAATTCTGGCAGCAGTAAAAAAGCGGAGCCTCTTGCCACTGCCGATGAAGGCAGCATGCCAAGACAGGGACAGACCCTGAGAGAATGTGTTACATCTTCCCTCAATGACTACCTAACCAAAGTTGACAGCGAACATATCAGCGAATTATATGAATTGGTGCTATCGGAAGTAGAAGCACCCCTGCTGGAAAGCGTTATGCAATATACACGCAGCAATCAAAGCAAGGCGTCTGCCATGCTGGGTCTGAATCGTGGTACATTACGCAAGAAATTAAAAAAGTATGGCATGCTGAATTAACACCGGATTTAGCGTCAGTTAGAAACCGTAAGCAAGCCTGTTAGCTGTAACCTGAAAAGAAATCAACCTTAACATTCCTGTCCCCCAATAAATAAAGAAGACTCAACTGCAATGAATGCGCAAACCCCCTCTCCCGTGAGCCGAGCGCTCATCAGTGTTTCTGATAAATCCGGCATAGCTGAATTTGCCCGCGCCCTTCATGGCCTTGGTGTGGAACTGCTCTCTACTGGCGGCACCTACAAGTTGCTTAGCGGTAAAGGCATTCCCGTCACCGAAATTTCTGAATACACCGGTTTTCCCGAAATGATGGATGGCCGGGTAAAAACACTGCATCCGAAAGTACATGGCGGCATTCTTGCACGACGCGGCCAGGATGATGCTGTTATGGCGGCGCATGATATCCCGCCCATCGATATGGTGGTCGTCAATCTTTATCCCTTTCAGGCAACCGTCGCCAATCCGGATTGTGATCTACCAACAGCAATCGAGAATATCGATATTGGCGGTCCCACCATGCTCAGGGCTGCAGCCAAAAACCATGCCTGGGTTACCGTCGTCGTAAATCCGGGAGACTATGCGCGTGTCATCGACGAAATGAAGAATAATGAAAGCTGCATTAGTGCTGACACCCGGTTTGATCTTGCTGTAGCTACTTTTGAGCATACCGCCCAGTACGATGGCGCTATAGCCAACTATCTCGGCAGCCGCAAAATTACAGGCGAGAGTGAGGAGTTCCCGCGCACCTACAATATGCAGTTTATAAAGAAACAGGCCATGCGTTACGGGGAAAACCCCCATCAGCAAGCCGCGTTTTATGTGGAATCCGGAGACCGGGAAAATTCAATTTCTACGGCCAGTCAGCTGCAGGGAAAAGAATTATCCTTCAACAATATTAATGATACCGACGCTGCACTGGAATGTGTAAAAGGCTTTACAGATCCTGCCTGCGTAATTGTAAAACATGCCAACCCCTGTGGTGTCGCCAGTGGCAGCACAATTCTGGAAGCCTATGAGAAGGCATACCAGACAGATCCTACTTCGGCATTTGGCGGCATCATTGCCTTTAACCGCGAGCTTGATGCTGACACGGCCAAAGCCATTGTGGATCGACAGTTTGCCGAAGTTGTCATTGCCCCCAGCGCTACTGAGGCATCAGCAAAGGTTTTGGCAAGCAAGGAAAACCTGCGCCTGCTCGTATGCGGCCAATGGCCGAGTATTCCCCAAGCCTCACTGGATCTGAAACGGGTAAATGGCGGCTTGCTGGTACAAAACACCGACATGGGGGTTATTACCGAATCAGACCTTAAGATAGTCAGCAAACGTCAGCCCACCGAAGATGAAATACGTGACCTGCTGTTCGCCTGGAAAGTAGTTAAATTTGTTAAATCCAATGCCATTGTCTATGTCAAAAATAATCAGACCATCGGCATCGGTGCCGGCCAGATGAGCCGCGTC
>Ga0182093_1570227_pt1 | contig 9969 bp, 8 predicted proteins | sample 041ome_21_FD_127776 | JGI IMG/M metagenome (GOLD analysis project Ga0182093, IMG submission 127776) | Metatranscriptome of coastal salt marsh microbial communities from the Groves Creek Marsh, Georgia, USA - 041411BS metaT (Metagenome... | ecosystem: Environmental > Aquatic > Marine > Intertidal...
GGACTTTAAAAACTGCTTTGGAATTATGAGGTCCGTGTCCACATTCGCGCGATCGAGTGGAACGACCAAGCCCTCAAGCTGAGTAAATGCTTTCATAATCTAGCCCTCTAATTCTGCCGGATGCGTGAATGTGCCCGAAACAGCAGCCGCGGCAGCCATCGCTGGACTGACCAGATGTGTTCGGCCACCAAATCCTTGTCTTCCCTCAAAATTACGATTTGAGGTTGATGCGCAGCGCTTGCCGGGCTCAACCTTATCGGCATTCATGGCAAGACACATCGAACAACCGGGTGCTCGCCATTCCATACCGGCACCCTTAAAGATCTCATCGAGCCCCTCCGCCTCTGCTTGCGCTTTGACCAACCCCGAACCGGGCACGACTAATACACGTTCGACGTTTGCGGCTTTCTGGCGCCCCTTAACGATCTCTGCCGCAGCGCGCATGTCCTCTATCCGCGCATTCGTGCATGAACCAATAAACACCATATCCACTGAGACATCAGATAACGCCATCCCCTCTTCGAGCCCCATGTACTCCAGCGCTCGAGCCAGCGACTTTCTGGCGCTCTCATCCTTCAGATCACTTGCGCGAGGTACATGCCCGTCGATGGAGGTCACCATTTCAGGCGACGTTCCCCACGTTACTTGTGGGCCAATCTCTGAAGCGTCCAGCACAACCTCAAGGTCAAAAACCGCATCATCGTCACTATGAAGCGTTGCCCAATATGCACTGGCCTGTTCCCATTGCTCACCCTTTGGCGCCATTGGCCGACCCTCAACATAAGCAAGCGTCGTATCATCTACACCGACCATACCAGCGCGAGCACCTGCCTCAATCGCCATGTTACAAAGCGTCATCCGGCCCTCCATCGAGAGTGATGTGACTGCTGATCCGGCGAATTCAAGTGCGCATCCAGTAGCCCCTGCCGTCCCAATCCGACCGATAACTGCCAGCGCCAGGTCTTTTGCTGACACACCGGATTGAAGCTCACCCTCGATTCTTACTCGGAAGTTCTTCATCTTTTTCGTAAGCAGACATTGCGTTGCGAGAACGTGTTCAACCTCTGAGGTGCCTATCCCGTGAGCAAGCGCCCCGAAAGCCCCGTGAGTCGAAGTATGCGAATCTCCACAAACAATAGTCATGCCCGGCAAGGTCGCACCTTGCTCGGGACCCATAACGTGGACAATGCCCTGGCGCTGATCGGCCAAGTCGATTAGCGGGATGTTAAAGTCATCGCAATTCTCGTTAAGCGTCTCTAGTTGCAGACGACTTGTATCGTCAGCCACACCGGAGTAGCCCGCTAACGATCGCTCATAAGGATCAGTCGAAACATTGTGATCTGGCACAGCAACATTGGCATTTAAACGTCGTGGTAGTCGATTCGCTAAGCGGAGTCCCTCGAAGGCCTGTGGCGACGTCACCTCATGAATAAGGTGTCGATCGATGTATATCAGCGCAGAGCCATCGTCGCGCTCATCAACGAGGTGCGCATCCCACAGCTTATCGTAAAGCGTGCGTCCCATAATAAGTTCCTTTGTAAACGTGTCGAGCAACGGCGCTGCTCAGCTGTTCTCGTCTTCAAGCGCCGAGGGCGGAAGCGGCGCGGATTCTACCACAAAGGCTTGGAATTCGTTGAGAGATGATCATGCGCTAATCGTGTAGCTGGCTTACCTAGAATCATTCTTAGACGCGCGCGCTCTTTCAAACCGCGATATCTATCACTCAAATTACCCAGCCAAGTAAGTACGCGTTTACCGCTGACTTCTCGAGTAAGAACCGCGGTTAGCTGGTTACTTCCGGGTGTTAAAAATCGTTCCCTTACCTAGCCCCTGTGTTTGACTGCCCAGCATCGATGTATACCCAGCGAGCGATCAAAATCCGGATCGATTGTCGACGAGGTAATCTCTTCCACGTAAAACTGCTCCACCATCCTTGAATCGAGTTCAAACCTACGGTGGTTATTTGAAAAATAAAGAGTCCCATCTTTTTCGAGCAGTCGCATGGTGCTCGAGATCAGCGCCGCGTGATCACGCTGAACATCAAAATGCTGTTCTGTAGACTTTGAGTTAGAAAAGGTTGGCGGATCCAGCAAAATGATGTCATACCGAGACTGCTCATTCTCCAGCCACTTCATGACGTCAGATTTTATTGCCCGATTTTGTGCTTCAGCCAAACCATTACTCGCCAGGTTCTCTTTGAACCAATCCAGATAGGTATTACTGAGATCCACACTGGTCGTGAATCTGGCACCCCCCAATGCGGCTTGAACGCTTGCGACGCCAGTGTATGCGAAAAGGTTTAAAAAGCGTTTTCCGCGCACTTCACTCTGAATTTTACGTCTGATAGGTCGATGATCGATGAAAAGACCCGTATCGAGATAGTCATGAATATTAATCCAAAGGCGAGCGCCAAGCTCCCTAACTTGATGGCGCTCTCCTCGCTGCGAGACCCGCTCATACTGTCGGGTGCCACGCTGCCGCTCGCGTCTTTTTACCCCGACCTCTTCACGGTTGAAAATATTAAAGACGACCTGGCAAGCATCGACCACCTCATTAAAGCGTCGTGTTGCATCGGCCTCATTCACAGATTTCGGCGCGGCGTATTCAGCAATATGCACATTATCGCCATACACATCTATGGCCACCGCATACTCGGGCATGTCAGCATCGTAGAGCCTGAAGCACTCAATATCATTCTGATGTCGCCACTTCTGAAGTCGTTTTAAATTTTTTCGTAGTCGATTCGCGAACATCTGCGAACCTTCCGAGAGCTCTGGTAGCACTTGTCTATCGGATTCGCTTTTTCTCGTTGCATCTGAACCATTACGCAACTCGTTATCAGAGGCCAGGTCGAACAAATACAAACCAATGTCTAAAGGACCACTCTTGAACTTATAATTTTTATGACTTCTCAGGCCTGTGGACCGAGCGTGCTGGCTATCTGCCGCGAGCACCGCGGCCTGCCAGCCAGAGAACTCAGCATGTAAAACACGTCCAAGAGTTCCGTAAAGCTTCTGAACCGCTTCATCATGACTCAAACGCTGCCCCCAAGGCGGGTTAACCACGACTAAGCCGGTGCCTAATTCCGTGTGAGTCGGCCTGGCAAGGTCTGACAACTGCCTAGCACGCACCCTGACATGAGACGCCATGCCCATGCGCCTTATGTTTTCCTCCGCACGCTTTATCGCGCCAATATCACCGTCGTAGCCACGTATTTCTACGTTTTCTGGAAGCCCATCACGCTTTTGGGATTCTGCCTCCGAGCGAAGGGCTCGCCACTGCTCCTCACGATGCCCCAACCAACCATGAAAGCCAAACCTTTCTCGCGACAAACCGGGCGCAACAGACATTGCCATTTGCGCCGCCTCAATCAGCAAAGTCCCAGAGCCACACATGGGGTCAATCAGAGAACCACCTCGCTGCGCAACCCCCGGCCAGCCCGCTCGTATCAGAACACCTGCAGCAACATTTTCCTTGAGCGGAGCCTTGCCCCCATCAAGCCGATAGCCTCGGCGATGCAAGCTGTCTCCAGAGAGATCAAGACTCAGTATTAGACGACCTTTTGAAAGTTGCGCCACGATCCGAAGGTCTGGTCTCTTAGAATCCACAGAGGGGCGCACACCTTCATTGTCACGGAAGAAGTCAACAACACCATCTTTTACTTTCAAAGCACCAAAATGTGTATTTTTGATGAAGTTGGTCTGTCCTTTGAATTCGACGGAAAACCGTGCCTTCAGGGAAAGATGCTCTGACCAACGAACCGATCGCGCACTGGTGTAGACATCATCGGCACTGGCCACGGCGGTATTACTTATGCGCAACAAAATCCGGTTAGCGAGCCGACTCCAGAGGCAAGCCCGGTAACCCATCGCGAGTGATCCCGTAAAGTGAACCCCCGACGGAGTCTCCCTCACATCACTGGCGCCAAGTTCAGCAAGTTCTGACGTCAAAATCGAACCAAGACCCACTGAGCAGGTCGCGAGGTATGAGAGGCTGCCGCTCAAAATGTGTTCTCCAGCTGGATAATCTTCAATAAGGTCTCGCGCCATTCCCGATACTGCTGCTCTAGCGTCCCCTCAAGCTTTACCACCGTATTCTCAACATTCAACGCTGTAGACCGCGATTCGCTCTCGAGATCTAGCACTAACTCAAATAGCTCCTGCTCGTGGATTTTCAGCGACCTATAGGCAGCGTAAACAGCTTGGTGGCGCGCAAATGCCGAGTCATCGGTAAAGCTCTCTACCTGAAGGCCACGGGCGCGCCGGCGCTCCAGCCAGTCGAGCTGTTCTTTACTGGCTGTTAGCCAAAGCGTGTAAGCAACATCGATGTCGCGCAAAGTCGCGCCCAACTGCTCATCAATCGTGTCCACAAAAAGCAATTCATAGTCTCTAAGCTTGGCTACACGCGCATACATCGGATCTTTTTCAGACGGCTCGCGCAAAAGCGTCCATTCGCCGTCTCGCGAATTCAAATACCCCGAAAATGCGGTGGGAACCAACTGCTGAGCGTAGCGCAGAAAGGAGATCGTACCGAGATATGTCTTAGAGCGGGCACTTTCAAATACAACCCTCGCAGCATCGGTGTGAATACGATGAAACAAATCGGCGAACGGGCCCTCTGAATCTGACGCACGACCAACATGAGGAATAGGCTCAGTACCCTCGAATCGATCCATGCCCGATCGATCAAGATAAATCTGATTCAAAAGCACATCCCCGTTGACCGCAGTTAAGCTGGCCTCGATCAACAGCTCTCTTCCATCGGATTGGCGCACAACTAAATCCAGCATAAGCTGAGGGATAACAGAGTGCTCAGGGAAAAGTCTGACCACTCCCCACCGGCCTGACTCGTCAAACACCAATCGTTGCTTCCCCGCTAGCAGTTGAGCTTCCGTCTTACGAAACGACGCTTCGGCCTTGGTCCCACTCTGAATCGGCACCTCTGAAGAAACGATGATTCCTACATCCAGCTCTGATCTTAACGACACATCTCTTGACTCGGGGTTCGCCACAAGGGTCGGGATGTTTGATACCGAGTGCCTCTGCGTTTCGGCCACCACGTCTGCCAGCATGGTCGGACTTAGTGTGCTCAGGCCCATCAAGACAAAAACCTTCCAGCCACACTGCATACTGGAACTGAGGGATCGTCGGGACTTCACCGGGTCGTACATATCCGCCCCCGGGTTAAGGTGCGCTCACATTGGTAGCCTAGGCTCTCCGGATCGTAGCGTTTGAAATACTGACTAACTACTAAGGGAAATTTGGTATCCGGCGTCTCGACGGAGGTCACTAGAAGTAGCGCATCCCCCTCGTTTGACTGTGATAACCGATGTGTGACCTCTAAGCCCTCCTGTAACGTCAGCATAAAAAACAGTTGTGCGCCGTCCCATCCGCACCGCTGTTCTCCCAGTAAATCCATCGTTATCGAAATAGCGGCCCCGTCGGTTTCACAGACAAGCGCAAAACTATTCTCGCGTTTGACACGAATGCGTTCAGCCGCCTGTATTACCTCCAAAAGCGTTGGCTCCGTGATTATTTCCGCTAAACGAGCCAGAGTGATCAGATCACGACGCGCGGGTAGCGGCCCACCAGGAAACCCCCGGCCCTCTTTGGCTAGCTGTTCTCTACGGGCTGCTTCACGACGAATCTGGCGTGCAACTGAGTTCAACTGATCCTGCAAATTATCGCTCTTTGCGTAATCCATCTCCCAGTGACCGCTCATATCGACTGGAGACGCTCGGCGAGTGATCTCCTCTTTTACGGGGTCGTTACTGCATGCAGAGATCAGTGCCATGAGCGCCATGAAACAAAGACACCAGCGAATTCTCAGTCGCGCTATCAGTACCTTGTTAGGTGATACCTGCGTGAAGAATAGCCCCGCAAAAGACACCGTAAAAGGAGACACCCGCTCGAATAACCTAGCTCAACTGCTCTCGCAGCTGAAACTTGAGCACTTTACCTGCAGGGTTGCGGGGCAGTTCAGGGACGAGATGAAGCCGAAGTGGCAACTTGTAGCGCGCGAGCTTAGCGTCAGCAAATTTGCGGAGCTCATCCAGCGTCAAACTATGATCCGCGTTAAGCGCTGCAACCGCCGTAACAGCCTCGCCCCACTTCTCGTCAGGAAGCCCAATAACAGCGACTTCAGAAATCGCCGGATGCTCAAACAATACACTTTCGACCTCTGCGGGGTATACATTCTCGCCACCAGAGATAACCATGTCCTTGAGTCGATCACAGATATACAGATAGCCCTCATCATCGAGGTAGCCAACATCGCCAGAGTGAAACCAACCTTCGGCATCAATTGCCTTCGCAGTGGCCTCGGGACGATTCCAATAACCCTTCATGATATTGGGCCCCTTGACGCAAATTTCCCCACGTTCGTGTGGCCCTACTGGAGCGGTGTCGCCGTCGACTATGCGTAATTCCGTGTGCACAGGTGATAAGCCCGCAGAACCCAATTTCTCCAGACATCGCTCAGGCCCAAGAAAGGACGCGAACGGACTGGTCTCAGTAAGCCCGTACCCCTGACAAAAACTGATTCCACGATCACCGTATAGTGATATCAGTGATTCGGGACATGGCGCGGCACCAACAATCAAAATTTCTATCGACGACAGATCAGTTGAATGAAAGTCTGGGTGTTGCGCCATAAATAGAAACATCGCAGGCGCGCCGAACATATGGGTTACGTTGTAGGATTGAATCGCAGACAGAACGGCGCCGGGGTCAAAGTGTCTCAGCAGCACCAGGGGACTGCCCATTTGCAGAGCGGAAATAGTCATCACATTCAAACCGCCAATGTGAAATAAGGGTGCAGCCGTCAGCAACACATCTGTGCTCTTTGCGCCAAATGCCAAATTAGCATTAACGTTATTCCAAACAATATTACCGTGCGTAAGCATCGCTCCTTTCGGAAGACCTGTGGTGCCAGAGGTGTACATGATCAATAGCGTGTCATGGGCTGCCAACTCAACAACATCAGCGAGCGAAGACGCTGACGCCATCGCCGACTCCAGATCTACAAAGCCTTTGACATCGCTGCCGACCGAAAAATAATTTCGACAGGGCAAGCGCTCTTGAACAGTTTGAATAACGGGGGTCAATTCAGAATCGACCACAAGAGAATGTACGCCCGCATCGCCGATGATGAAGGTTAATTCCTCGCCCGTGAGCCTGAAGTTCAGCGGTACGAAAATAGCGCCAAGTGCGATGGTTGCGAATAACGTCTCAATGAAACTGGGCTGATTAAAGCCCAAAAATCCAACACGGTCGCCGACACAAACACCCGAATCTCTGAGTAATCCCGCCTGCCTACGTACACGAGCAGCAAACTCCCCGTAACTGGTCTCGTGCCCCTCAAAAATGATGGCTGGATTTTCTGGACGCTGCTCAGCCTGCTTGAGTACTTGAGCCGCTAGGTTGAAGTTCGGTTCAGGTCGGTGCATGAGTTCTACCTTCTCAGTTGGTTTTTTCAGCAATCGGTATTGCTTTCAGAAAGTTAAGGAGTACTTGTTAATCAGCGAGCGATGGTCGCTTCTCCCCACGTATTGAAACCAGCAATAGTAGGCGTACCAGGAAGATACATTTGCTCAATCGCATCAATACCAAAGCCCGCAGTGGTGAGTAGCGACCTTGTATCCCGGGTTATGTGGCAGCCACCGAACAGACGCTTCCAAATTGGATTCAGTCTTCGTTGCCACTTAGCAACATTCTCATCAGGGGCAATACCGTGTTCGCAGAAAAAGAGTTTACCGCCAGGCTTTAATGTTCGGCGCGCCTCGGCAAGTGCCGCCTCGGGATTAGGTACTGTACATAATGTGAAGGTGATTAAAACCGAATCCACCGAGGCATCCTCTAGCGGAATTGACTCTGCTGACCCTTGTATAAAGTCGACGTTGACCTTAGCGTCACGCGCGCGCTCTGCCGCTAATTCCCAAGACTTAGAGCAAGGATCAACACCTATAACCTTATCCACCTGATCGGCAGTGTAGTGAGGAAGATTCTGGCCAGCCCCAATACCGAACTCCAGAACAGTGCCGTAGGCTTTGGGAACCACCTTCTGCCGTTGCCTGAGCACAGGTTTTGTCGCGCAAGCGCAGGTGACCAAACGAGGCACCACATGATCGTTGTATAGTCCCATCTACATACCCTCTTCTTGTTTTTTATCGTTGTTCACATGGATGCCGGTACTCAGCGATAAGCCTCTCGCTATACGGCTTCCGGAATCACCTCATCATACGCATCAGAATCAATAATGCGCATCTCAGCTTCTATCCATCGCTCAACGCGCTCCATCAAAGCAATCGCGTCCTCACCCTCCTCGGGCACAATGGCAGGGCCGATAGAGAAATCTGCTCGACCGGGGATGAAGGTCCATGATTTAGCAGGCCAACAGCGCCCCGTGGCAGCAGCAATCGGTACAATGACCGCACCAGTCTCGAGCGCTAACCGGGCGGCACCTGACTTATAGAGCTTCTGCTCACCGCGTCGTGATCGGGTTGCCTCAGGAAACATGATAATCCACTTACCTTCGTCCATTAGACGAGCACCTATCGTTGCGACCCGCTGCCACGCCTCACCCTTAGCACTGCGATCAATTGGAACCATATGAAGTCGGCCAATGGCCCAGCCAAAGAAGGGAACTAGATTTAGTTCTTTCTTGTACACGTAGGCCACTGGATTAGTCATGACGCTCGGAAAGAAAAACGTCTCCATAGTCGACTGATGTTTACTACAGATTATTACGCGCTGCCCTGCCTGGGAGGCACGCAACAGATTCTCATATCCACTGATTTGCGTGCTGACGCCACCAACCCACTTTACGGTTGCTATTGCCAGCTGTAGCCAAGGCCTACCGATCCAAAAATAGGTAACGTGATAAGGCATCAAAAAAGACGAAATAACCAGAACTGACGCGAGGGGAATTACGGTTATTGCCATGATCAAAAAAACCAAGATCGACCTAATTGCTCGCATGACTACCCCAAATTCACTAACTACCACCTGCGGCGATCGATACTAACAATTATGGTGGTGGCCGCAAGCCAAGATAACTTGGTTTTTAACAAGGTCATGTCGGGCTATACTCAGCCGCGAGGAATCTACTTTGAAAAAGCCACCATCTAAACAAGAGATTCGGCGACAACTGGAGCGCCAAACTTGGTCGTTTTTAAACGATGGAGGCAAAATCGATTCGATCCCCCTCGGAGTCAGTGCTGTCGATGAAGCAATCGCTCCCATCAAGACACCAATATTCACGGGTAAGCCTCAAGCACGCACACCGGTCACTGATGTCATAGAGACACTGCGCCGCCGCCGGGAGGCCACGCTGCGAAAGAAATCCACGCCCACCATAAGACGAAAGAAGACGAGGCGAAAGCAAGTCGTTTACGACGACTTTGGCGAGCCTCTGCGAGTGATCTATCACGAGGAGTGATCGAGGGTGAACTACCGTCCTCGTCGTGTCGTAAGCAATTGCACTGTTGCTATGAGCTGGTTCGGATGAGGGGTTGCTTGGACACTTTACAAATTGAGATCAAATCAAATATGCCTGGATGTCCAGTTAGTGGCCCTAAATTATTGTTCTGCCCAGGGCCTCTTTACTTTCAGACGAGTCACTACTCCGCGCGTAGCAGCTCCCTCCCGCTGGACTTAAGCACCTCCTACACTAGTCAACCCACTCAACATTCAAGCCGCAGACTATGATGAATATTTCTAGATCTATCGACGTTAGCCGTTCCTGTCATGACTGCTTCCACTATCTTAGCGACATGAGAAAACTCGGCGAGTGGGACAGCCGGGTTAAATCCAGTGTAAAGATGGGCGGCGGCCCAATCGGCCGAGGAAGCACATTTAAAGTGAAGGTAAGTGCCGGGTGGTTTTCATACCCAATGATCTATGTCATCACTCATTATGTGCCTTCGCAAAAACTCGTGCTCGAGGGAAGGAGTGCATTTTTCACTGTCAA
>Ga0182093_1852431_pt1 | contig 9961 bp, 6 predicted proteins | sample 041ome_21_FD_127776 | JGI IMG/M metagenome (GOLD analysis project Ga0182093, IMG submission 127776) | Metatranscriptome of coastal salt marsh microbial communities from the Groves Creek Marsh, Georgia, USA - 041411BS metaT (Metagenome... | ecosystem: Environmental > Aquatic > Marine > Intertidal...
ATGTTTTTCCACGTGCGACGAGAAAAGAACGTCGTTCTGGAACCGAGACACTTTGGCGCGAGAATGAAAGACGTGATCATGGAGAAGATTAAGTTAGAGGTGCGTTTGTTCACATCGAGGAGGAGACGACGAGGACGACGGCTCTCGTTTCTTTGATTTTTGGACCGAAATTTTTGTTTAATTTTCCCCACGCAGGAGAGGAGAGGAAAACCTCTCTCTGTTGTCTCTCTTTTCTAAAGCGCGCGCGCGCGCTCTTCTTTTGGCGAGAGAACAACGCTGACATTTATGATGCTCTATTTCTTTCTCTCACTCAATCGTATGAACACGCTCGCGTTTTTTTGTCACTCTCCTTCAGATGGAAGGAACGTGCTCGGGACGGTACGGATTCATCGTCTGCATTACGCACATCGAGAGCGTTTCGGAAGGGATCATCACGGACGACGGCACGGCTCGAGCTAAATTCGCGGTGGAATACGACTGCGTCGCGTATCGGCCGTTTAAGAACGAAGTGTTGGACGCGGTGGTGACGCAAGTGAATAAGTTTGGTTTCTTCGCGGAAGCTGGACCGTTACAGCTGTTTGTGAGTAATTCGCTGGTTCCGGACGACGTGAAATACGTGACGGATGAGAATTGTTACAAGTCGGACGATGGACAGATTACGATTGGGGTAGATTGCGAGGTTAGGGTAAAGATTGTCGGGATGAGAATAGATGCGAACGATATTTTCTGCATAGCCACGATTAAGGAAGATTACTTGGGGCTGATCGGTTACGCGGAGGGGGACGCGGCGGTCGGCGCGGTATAAATATTTAAACAACAACAACAACGACATTAGAAGAAAAGAATACACGAAAAAGAATACACAAACAGAACGACACGAACCTGATTTTTAATGCAATCAAAGATCGATATTATATTAGTAGCAAAAATCATGCGCACCCGTCCTGAGCGCAGCTTCCTGTATTACATTTTTTTATTTTACATTTTTGAATGCATCGATGGCCGCCCTCTCAAACTACGCCGGCTTTCCTTTGAGCTTCGAACAACTCAATGTCAAACGCCAAATATCGGTTTATTTGTTCGATATCAGGTTCAGTCGCGCGTATAAACTCGTCGTAATCGATGGTGCCATCTTTGTTCGTGTCCATGTGCTCGGCTAATCGTTTCGCGCTCCTCTCGGTGAGCACGTTCAAATCGCCGTTGATCACCTCGTCTAAAGATAACATGAGATCCACAAACTGCGCGTTGGCTATGGATTGATGGTGCGTTCCCTCGTTTCGCTCGTCTCCAGAAACGGCGATAATCGTGTGCCACACGTGATGCAACTCTTTCTGGTATCCAGTGAACAATTTTGAAATCGATTGCTCGATGTCGTCGTTCCACACGTCGTTTATTTTTACCTGCTCTTCTTCTTTGCTCCCTACATCTCCTCCTTTTCCGTCTCCTCCGGAGAGCTTCTTCTTCACAGATGCGATCGATTGTAGCTCTTTCTCAGTCGCAGCGCTTTCTTTTTTTTCCTTTTCCTTGAGAGATAAAACGCGATTGAATGAACGACTCAAAGAAATCATTTTCTCGATTTGCGCTCTTCGTTTCGACGATCGATCTTTCCACAAGACGGAAACCTCGTCGTTTCTTACTCTCGCGCTCGTTGATCCAGGCGAAGAAACAGCAGCTGGAGACAAGTTTCCTCCTTCATCGCTGACGAACTCTGCAAACATGGCGCCAAATTCGCCTAGATCGAGCGTCCCAGAATCGTCCGTGTCGAACGCGTTGAACACGGAGAGAATTTGCGCGTTGGAAAGCACATCTAAGCTTGGAATGTTTCGAATGGCTTTCGTGAACTCTTTCGAGTCTACGGAACCAGAACCGTCCACATCCATTTTATGGAATGCCGAGGTCAAATTTTTCGCCTCGTTAATCAGTGCTCGTCGAAGTTCATCCAAAACTTCTTCTTGCCACTCTCGGCAGCCAGATTTCAGTCTCGGCGTGTACCGGGCTAAGAACTCTGGAAACTTCACGTAAACTTTCTTAAACGACGACGAAGACGCTTTTTCCATGGCTTCCAGAGATTGCATGGTCTTTTTTGGTTTCATAGAGAACAACCCTCCGGTGACGACTTCGTCCACACTGACTAACATTGGAAACATTTTCCTCCACTGCGAACGGAGCTTCAAAACCGTTTGTAAACCATCCGCCCATTGTTCGCGAGTGATTGTACCTCTCCCTTTAATATCTATGCTCGACCAATGGTCGAACAGTTCTCTCTTGCGCTCGATTATGTACTCGCTCGCTTGCATCGCAGCCATTTGCAGAGCGCGTCTCTTGTCTCCTTTTTTGCGGTGAAACGATACTTTATGCCGCAAATCGACGTTTAAACAGTCCTCGTTTTTCCACGTCAGAGCAAATTTAGGTTGCGGGAGCTTATCGTTTCGTTGAAAACGAAGCACAGCGCCTCTGTTTCCGGACTTTCCGCAGTAGTTACTCGCTGAAAATACAGTAAAAAGTCGAGCGTCGTGACACGTCTCGACACCGCTCGCGACGCATTGGTGCGAACGCACGACGCACGATAACTTGTTCTCTCTAAGGAATTCGTGCGTGACGTTCGCGCCGAACAAACCGCCCGCACCCCGAGTAGAATCTTCCACGCCGACGAAATCATCGCTTGGGTGTGGATCTGACCAGATCATAGATTTACAGATCAAATATTCTTGTTCGACTTTTAAATCATATTCATCATCGCTCAGTTCCTCTTCGTCATCCTCTTCGTCATCGTCGTTATCTTCGCCTTCCTCGTTACTATTACCTGCTATGTTTCCTCCTCTTTCTTTGTCGCGTTCTCCTTCGTTTATCTTCTTCAGCATCCTCATTCTTCTCATCAACTTCTTCTGCTTTTTTATGGCCAACCGTCTCGCGCTCTTCGATTCGAAGAAACTCGGTCCTTTCTGAATTTGCTCCAACCGCTTCACGGAAACTAAAGATCCATCCGGTTCCATCGGCGGTCCTCCGTGACAGACAAACGCTTCATCGTTAACGATCGTACATATCGGAAACCATCTGAAACACTCGTGAAACGCTTGAAAGACGCCGTGGTCGTATTTTTGCAAACACTCTTCCTCGAAGCCGCCGAAAATGTTAATGTGCGGATCCTCGTGGTTCCCTCTGTTGACGTGTACAAACTCTGGATGTTGCAACTTCATGGCTAGAATCAAAAGCACAACCTCGCACCCGTTCCCTCCTCGGTCGACTAAATCGCCGTTAAAAACGTATATGTTCTTCTCTGACGGCATGCCGCACAACTTCAACAGGTGCAACAAATCCTCCAACTGTCCGTGAATATCGCCGACGACAATCACGAACCCGTCCTCGTCTTTGTGCGAATACACTCTGCACACGTTCGGCTCGCGAGAAAACAACACCGTCGCGCCGGTAATAATACTCATCGCGTCCGTCATGGAAAATTTATCCTTCCCGTGCTTCAAATCCTCCACGACCGCGTCTAGCGCGTCCGGAGAAAGCGTCGGGACGTCGTGCTCTTGGATTAAACTCGAGGACACTTTTCCCACCCTCTTCCCAATCGTCGTCGTCGTCTCTTCCGGAGTGCCACTCTCACCGCTACCGTTACTACTATCATCACCACCAACACCAACCGAAAAACCATCGCCTTCTCCTCTTCCTCTCCTCTTCCTCTCCTCGTACCTCGCGCGTAACTTCTCCAAAAGTTCCGCGCGTTGATTGATTCGCTCCTCGTCGAAATTTTCCAAGTGCTCGAAAAACGTCGCTCGTTTTTGCTTCCTCTTCGCCACGATCGATTTGAACGGGTGCGAGAGCGAATCCAGGATGGATATTTTTCGGTTGCGGATCATCTTCTTTCGTTTTCTCTCTCTCTCTCTCTCCCTACTGCTCACTCTCTCCGACGAGAGGAGAGAGGAAATAACTAACGAACGCGCTTTTGTCGTTCGTAATTAAATTTTACATCGCAAACGAGGTCGTTTAGGGTTAAAGTTTAGGGTTTCAGAAAAAAAAAGAGAACGATTTCTGGGGAAAATGAAGACGTCGTCCTTCACTTTCCCCAGACGCGCGCACCAAACGACCATGTTCTCGCGACAGCACCAGCACCACCAGTTGTGCTCGTCTTCTTCCTCTTCTTTCCGAGGAGGAAAAAACTCGACGATGATTAAAGCGAGACAAAGAGTACGAAGAAGCGATAAAGTTTTATCAATCGTTTCGCTTCGAGGAGGAAAGAAGAACGAACAAAAACCGATCGAAAGTAGTAATCCAACGCCAGGAGCGGAACAACAACAACAACAACAACAACAACCGGCTCAGTATTACCCGCCGATGCCACCGGCACCGCCGCAGTACCAACCGGTTCCCGTGCAATATCAACAGCCGCAAGCAGGTTCAGGCGCGGCGATGTCGGATTTAGCGCCGAGTGGAAACCCGAATCCGGCGGCGGTTCAGCAGGTGGTGCCGCAGCAGCAATACTACTACGCGCCGCCGCAGCCGGCGAAGGAGAAAGGGTCGATTCCACCGTTCGTGTACGTTGGTTTGGGCGTCGCGTTGGCGGTGATTGTCCCGAAGTTTTTAGCCGGGAAGAAGCAAGATATGCAATCGATGATGATGCAGCAGATGATGAAGCAGTTTACGAGTCAAGCGGGCGGAGGGATGCCTGGCGCGGGGATGCCGGGGATGCCGGGGATGCCTCCGAGCGGTGGATTTGGGGGCGGGGACGCGTTTCCGCCGTTTCCGGGAATGCAAACGCCGCCGCCGAAGCCGTCTGCGGCGACGCAAAGGTACACGGATACGACGGCGACGCCGGTGACGACGCCGTCGAGTTCTAGTTCTAGCGCGGCTTCGACGACGACGACGACTTCGTCTTCTTCTTCCAAGAGAGGTTCGGCGACGAAGACGGTGGATACGGTATCCGATGCGGAAGAGAAGAAAGCGGAAGAGCCAGAGTTGACGTGGGTCGGTGAGTCTTCTTCTTCTTCTTCTTCAACTGCGGCGAAGGAAGAGGCGCCGAAGAAGGCATTTTTCGAAGACGCCGTGGAAACGGAAGCGAGCACGTCCTCGAGTAGCAGCAATATGTTCCAAGACGCCGCGGATATGCCGGATGAGGAAGACGACGAAGCGTCTTTAGAGTACATGAAAAACATGATTCGAAACCCGGAGATGCAAAAGTTGATGTATCCGTACCTCCCGGAGTTTATGCGTAACCCGGAGACGTTCGAGATGCTCTTGAACAACCCGCAATACAAGGATCAACTCAAAGGTATCATGAAATCTATGAAATCGAGCGGCGCGATGCCGGGCGGTGGTATGGGCGGTGCGATGCCGGACATTAACTCGCCGGAGGTGCAAGAGCAATTCGCGGCAATGGGCATGAAACCTGAAGACGTATTGACGCAAATCATGCAAGATCCAGAGTTGGCGAGCGCGTTCCAAAACCCGAAAGTGCAAGCGGCGGTGATGGATTGCTCGGCGAACCCGATGAATATTACAAAGTACCAAAACGATCCGGAAGTCATGAAGACGTTTGAAAAGTTAGCAAGTTTGTTCCCTCAAGCCGGAGGAGGCGCCCCGCCGCCGGGCATGTTCTAAAAACTGTGAGGAACGAAGAAGAAAAAATCTAATAATAGCGCCGTGTTTTGATTGTCATTTCATTCTAAACCCATCCTTTAAAAAATTATCATTATAAAAACTACTTAACTACGCGCGCGCCCGCTTAAAGGAAAAGGGTCAAAAATACTCAACACCGCCGCTCTCGCGCGCCGCTAATCGTTCGCGAGACTTTGCCAATCGCGTCGGTAATAGTTGGCTCCCGTGGTGCGAATCCCTCCATCTCAACAGTTTTCTCGGGTTTTTCCCAAACACTCGCATGGCGACGTTTGTCAAAACACCTAACCTCGCGCACACAAACACTTGCGCTAAAATCGTTAAAATGAAGAACCAAAAATAAAACGATCTCCAATTCTCTTTTTGTTTTCTCATTTGTTTCCTCTTTTCCCTCTCTTTTGAACCCATTCTAGATTTTCGACGCGCGTTTCTCAGTTGTTTCTGAATCTCTTGCGTCGGTTGTTTGACGATGTCGTCCTCTCCGAAATCGTCCTCGTCCTCGTCCTCGTCAATCACCACCTTCCCTTTGTTCCGTTTCATCTTCTCCAACCTCTTCGCCTCCGCGATTTTCTTCTTCTTCGCTAACACTATCTTTTCCCGTCTCTCCTTTTCCTTCTCAATCATCCTCTCCTTCTCTAACATTGGATCTTCAATCTCCGGCACGTCTTCGCTCCCAATGGGCAAATCCTCCGTCTGATCTTCTCTCACCGGATAACAATGCATCCTCGCCGCGGCGTCGTCGTCGTCGTCCTCATCCTTCGGCGCGTCTCGCGCCACGTACCCAACGTCGCACTCGCACGTCCCGTGTCTCGCGTTGCACCTCGAGTTCTTCGGGCACCGATTGAAACACGCGTCCTCGTTCCCGTCTTCGGCCCACTTCGCGCCGCGTTCCCACCTCGCGTTCGCCGCCGCGCGTTCGTCGCAACACAACTTTTCCGTCGGTGCTTTATCTCCTCCGTAGTGGATGAGTTTGCCTAAAAAGCTAGATTCGCACTCGTATTCCTCTCGAACGGTTATTACCGCGTTCTTGTTGTTGTTGTTGGTCGTCGTCGTCGCGCTTCTCGGACACGTCCGCGACCAGGAACATCTGGTCCAGAAACACCCCTCGGGAGCTTCTCGCTCTTCTGCTTTTCGTCGTCTTCGTCTTTGCCGTTGCTCCTTCTCCTCGTTTTCTTCTTCGTCTTCGTCTTCTTCTTCTTCTTCTTCTTCGTCGTTGTCGTCCTCGTTCGTTCCGAGCAGCGCTCTCGCTCTTCTTCTTCCTCTTCTTCTCTCCGGGAAATAATCATCATCATCCCCTACGTGTTCGAACGACTTTGACGCCAACGCGTCGCTGCTCTTCGCGACGACGACATCTTTGCCGCGAACGACAGAACGACAGAAAAACAACAAAAACAACAACGCGAAGAAGAAGAAGAGCATCATCGATCGAACGAGAGGAGGAAGAAGACGTCGCGATGGCTTCATTTTTTGTGCGTCTTCGTAGTATCTATCAAATCGCGCGCACACACTTTTGGGGAAAATGGGGAAAGAGAACGCGTCAGAAACCCCCGCGCGAGGCGCGTTGTTTCAACGACACACGGAGAGAGCGCGACGACGACGAGAGCGTGAAGACGGAGGACGGGAAGATGTCGACGTTCTCCTCGTCGTCGAGGGCAGCGGCGAGAAGGCTCGCGCGCGCGCTCTCGTCGCGCTCCTCTTCTTTGTCGACGACGACGAGGAGTTGTTCTGCTTCAACTTCCGCGCTTTCGTCGTTGCAACAGACGACGACAGGCGTCGACGAGCGCTCAAACGATGGACGACCGAATGGAAGAATGACAACGACGAAGAATTTTCGTCTCTTCGCGCCGTCGTCGTCGTCGTCGTTTCTCGGCGCTTCGTATTCGTCTTCTTCTTCGTCGTCGAGTTCTTCGTCGTTCGAAGCGTGGAAAGCGCAAAACTTGAAGCATCTGTACAATCGAATACCGATCGAAAACGTCCGAAACTTCTCCATCGTCGCGCACATCGACCACGGGAAATCGACTTTAGCGGACAGGTTGATGGAATTTTGCTCGGCGATCGAAAAGAGGAAGAAGAGTAAAACGGGGGCAACCTCGCAACTGTTGGACCGTTTGCCGGTGGAGAGGAAGCGAGGTATCACGGTGAAAGCGCAGAGCGTGGCGCTGCTGTATCGACACTCGAGAGAAAGAGAGAACGACGACGAAGAAGAAGAAGAAAAAGGAAAAGATGATATTTACGCGGACGCGTCGAAGTGGTACTTGCTGAACCTGATCGATACTCCCGGGCACGCGGATTTTAGCTTTGAAGTGTCTCGCTCGCTGAGCGCGTGTCAAGGGTGCGTGTTGTTGGTGGACGCGACGCAAGGGGTGCAGGCGCAGACGGTGGCGACGTTTTACCAAGCGTTCGAGAAAGATTTGAAAATAGTGGCGGCGTGTAATAAGATCGATTCGCCGCTGGCGGACGTGGAAGGGAGCGAGAAGCAGATGGAGATGATTTTTGGGATTGATAAAGCGTCGAGGATTTCGGCGAAGAGCGGAGAGAACGTGGGGGAAATTTTAGATAGGATCGTGGATGAGATTCCGCCGCCGACGATGACGGACGAGACAATTTCATCGTCGGAGGAAAGTAATTTTCTTCGAGCGTTGTTGATTGATTGCGATTTTGATAAATATCGCGGAGCGGTGAGCGTCGTCCAAGTCGTGGACGGCGAGCTCAAAGTGGGCGACGCCATCGAGTCGTTCGAGTCGGGAAGGAAAGCGGAAGTCTTGGAAGTTGGCGTGCACGCGCCAGAGATGACACCGTTGAAATCTCTTCAAAAAGGGAACGTCGGGTACGTGATTACTTCCGACCGCGACGTCAAGGCGCAACGGGTAGGGGATACATTGTTCAACCGAAAAGAACGAAAACGAGAGGCGGTGACGCCTTTAGTCGGATTCAAAATGGCAAAACCGATGGTGTTTCAAGGCATTTTCCCGTCCTCGGCGGATGACTTTGAGAAATTGCGCGAATCCGTGTCGCGATTGACCTTAAACGACGCTTCCGTAGAGGTGTTCCCTGAAGTTTCTGCTGCGTTAGGTCCGGGCTTTCGATGCGGATTTTTAGGATTGCTCCACGCGGAGGTGTTCACGGACCGATTGCGAGAAGAGTTTGATTCTGACGTCGTCGCCACGGCGCCGACGGTACCGTATAAACTGACCAAAATGATCAACAAGAGCAGCGCGAGAGAGTTCGCGGAGAATGCAAGCAGCAGCGGCGACAACAGAAGTGAGCTCGATCCCGACGATCAAAAAATCGAAGGCGTCAAATCGGTCACCGTCATCACCTCGCCTCTCGCTTTGGAAGCTAACGCCGGTCTCCCGCGCGACACGAAAATCCAAGAACGTTTGGTAGAGGCGACCATAATAGTTCCCACTGAATACACGGGTAAAATTCTCGAGCTATGCAACGAGCGCCGCGGCGAGTCCTTGGAACATTCTCAACTCGACAGTCTTCGAGCAATGCTCCGCTACAAACTCCCGTTGGGCGAAATCGCCTCTGATTTCGCCGACGAGCTCAAATCTCGCACCAGCGGTTACGCCACCTTCGATTACGAACTCGCCGGTTGGCAATTCGCCGACATATGTCGCCTCGACGTCCTCGTCAACGGTGAAGTCGTCGACGCCATGGCCACGCTCTGCCACCGCTCCAAAGCCGTCGACATTGCCAAAAAAGTCGTCAAAAAAGTCAAAGACGCCTTGCCGAGGCAGATGTTCGAAGTGGCCGTCCAAGCGTCGCTCTCGGGTAAAATCATCGCTCGAGAAACAGTCTCCGCGATGCGCAAAAACGTCCTGGCGAAATGCTACGGCGGGGACGTCTCGCGCAAGAAGAAATTGCTCCAAAAACAAAAAGACGGCAAGAAGAGAATGCGCAGAATGGGGAACGTCGACATACCCGCGGACGCTTTCGCCGGTTTACTCAGCGCGAAATAAGCAACGCAGCGATGAATGATAGTATTTATAAAAAAGCCTCAGGTAGAAAAAAAATAGCAAAAGAGTAGCAGTAATTGTAATAGCAATAGTAGTTGGTGGTAGTAATGATAATAATAGAAGCCGTTTGAAGTCTCGATGCCGCGCGTCGAGCGCGCGCGCCTCGGTTTTCGCGCGAAAAGAGAGACATTCCCCAACACGAAAAAAAAAGTTGAATTGCTTCATAAAACAACAGAATTAGACGCGCTCGAGGACACATATACACATATATAAATACACACACGCAAACGCACTCATATATGTCCTCCGCCTCGGCTCCTCGTACTCCTCATCACGTCTCGGTCGTTCGTCTCGCGGACGCGTCGACGTCCTCGACGACGACG
>Ga0182093_1736096_pt1 | contig 9950 bp, 9 predicted proteins | sample 041ome_21_FD_127776 | JGI IMG/M metagenome (GOLD analysis project Ga0182093, IMG submission 127776) | Metatranscriptome of coastal salt marsh microbial communities from the Groves Creek Marsh, Georgia, USA - 041411BS metaT (Metagenome... | ecosystem: Environmental > Aquatic > Marine > Intertidal...
CGCCCGGGCAGTTCCACCCGCTCTCCGGCGACGAAAGCCTTCAGGTCCATACCCGCACAGAAGTGTTCCCCCGCCCCGGTCAGGATGGCGATTGACAGGGTATTGTCGCTGTCCAGCAGGTCGAATGCATCGGCCAGAGCAAGCGAGGTTTCACGATCAATGGCATTGCGGCGCTCGGGACGGTTGATCGTCACCGTCAGAATGGCGCCTTCGCGTGCGACCAACACTTTTTCGGTCTGTTCGGTCATGCCGCGGCCCTCATCCGGGCCCAAAGTCCCATACGGTCCCTGATCACCCGCCCCGAGATGACCTTGCCGCCCTTAACCCGAACGATCCCGTTGCAGTCGAGTGTTTCATCGCGTGGGCCGGACACCGGAGCAGGTAGCCCGCCCCGATAGGTGCCCGATTGGCGGACATTGAAGGCAACATATTCGCCCGAGGAAAGAAGCTCGCCGACCGCCGTTTCGGCGACGTCAAACTCAAGTGGCGTGCCAGTGAAGTCGTCGTCGTCACAACGCACCGAAGCTTCGACACAGGGCCAGCCGCCTTTGAGCCAGTCCAGCACCACCGCCTCGGCGTCCTCATTGCGAGGGGCAGGCAGTGTGTCCCACGGTGCAACGGCCGGTGGGTCGACCGGGTCGGCGATGCCGGATTTCAGTTGGCGACGGCGGGTCATGTAATCTTCCTGCGCGACGCAGCCAGTCAGAACCTCGCCGTCCGAGCGATAGATGCCGACACCCGACCATGAAGCAGCACGGCCCTCGGTTTGCCCATGTTCGCTGAACCAGACCGCGGCCCAGCCGTCACCGGCGAGCGTCTGGTGCACGGTCATGCCGAGGCCAGGATAGGCCTGCATCTGGACATCGACGGCGGGCAGCCACGACTCGTCCCGCCCGGCGAATACGATATCGCCGATCGACAGCGCATAGTCCGGCGCAATGAAACTCCGCGCTGCCTCCGCGTTGTGGCCGTTGAAATACTCGACCACCCAGCGGCGCAGAAGGGCCAGCGCCGTCGTCATTTCACCACTCCGTAGATCCGCCGCAATTCCGGCTTCAGCAGCTTGCCGGAGGCGTTGCGTGGCAAGGCGTCGGTAAATTCCACCCGGGTCGGGCATTTGTAATGGGCAAGATCGGCGCGGGTATAGGCGATCAGATCGGCCTCGGTCGCGGTCTGCCCGTCTTTCAGCACGACGACCGCCAGCGGGGTTTCGCCCCAGCGCTCATGCGGCACGCCGATCACGCCGACCTGCGCGACCGTCGGGTGACCGTTTAGCACGTTCTCGATCTCGGCCGGGTAGATGTTCTCGCCGCCCGAGATGATCATGTCCTTGTATCGGTCGAACAGGAAGACATGGCCTTCGTCGTCCAGGTAGGCCGCATCGCCAGAGCGGAACCAGCCGCCTTCGACAATCGCCTCGGCGGTCGCCTTGGGGTTCTGCCAATAACCCTTCATCTGCATCCGGGTGCGCAGCCATAACTCCCCGACCTCACCGGCCGGCTGGTCCTTGCCCGTCGCCGGGTCAACCACCCGCAGCTCGACCCAGGGCAACGCGCTGCCGCAGGATTTCAGCAGACGGCTATGCGGGCCGTCCGGATCATGGAATTCCGGCCCGAGAATGACGACGGTGCCCGCGCTCTCGGTCATCCCGTAGGCATGCATGAAGTTGCAGCCGAAGGTGTCGATCGCACGGCGGAGCAGCACATCGCCCATGGGCGAGGCGCCGTACATCAGCAGTTCCAGGCTGGACATATCCGCCTGCGCCACCTCGGGCGCGTTCAGCAGGGCCTGCACCACGGCGGGCACCATGAAGGTATGGGTCACCTTGTAGCGCGGGATCAGGTCGATGATCGTCGGGATGTCCACATCCGCCATCAGGATGGTATGACCACCCGCCAGCATGGTGCTGCTGCCATAGCCGCAGCCGCCGATGTGGAAAAGCGGCATGGCGACCAGGTTGACGCTCTCCTCGCTCATGCCCCAGGCCTGGGCAAGGTTCCGGGTATAGGACATGCCCTCGTTGGTCAGCATCACGCCCTTGGGCGACCCGGTGGTGCCGGAGGTGTAGAGGATCAGCGCAACCTCCTCAGGGGCGCCATCATATCCGGGATCGCCATCCGGCTGGGCCGCACGCTGCGCGTCATACGCAGGGCCGAATTGCAGCACGTCGGACTGATCGAACCCGTCGGGCAAGAGCCCCGCGCCGATCTCGTCCACAAATACCAGCGCGGGGTCTGCATCGGCCAGAATGTCGCCGATCTCGCGCTGGGACAGCCGCCAGTTCAGGCAGACCAGCGTCGCACCGATCTTGTTCGCGGCATAGATCAGTTCGAAATATTCCGGCCGGTTCTTGGACAGGATCGCCACGCGGCCGCCGGGCTTCACGCCCTTCGCCAACAGCAGGTTCGCGCTTTGCGAACTGGCGGCGTGAAGGTCGGCAAAGCTCTGGGTCCGGCCATTGAAGGTCAGCGCGGGTGCATCGGCGCGACGTTCTGCGTTCCGGCGCAGGATATTGGCGAACGTCTCGGTCATCTGGCCCTCCCCTGCCTTTCGCCTCAATAGCTCTTCGGCAGACCCAGCGAATGCTGGGCGAAGAAATTCAACACCATCTCGCGGCTGACCGGCGCGGTCTTGTGCAGCCGTGCGATAAACCACAGATCCGCCAACCCGTATTCCAGCGCCATGCCGTTGCCGCCATGCACCTGGATCGCCTGATCGAGCGCCACCAGCGAGGAATCCGCCGCCGCGAATTTTGCCATGTTCGACACCTCGCCCGCCTCGGGCGAGCCCTGATCGTAGAGCTGCGCCGCCCGCGCCGTCATCAGGCGGGCCTGCTGAACGCCGACATAGGCCGCCGCCAGCGGATGCGCGACGCCCTGGTGGGTGCCGATCGGCACGCCCCAGACCTTGCGTTCACCGGCCTGAACCGACGCTTTTTCAATGGCATAGCGGGCAATTCCGTTATTGATGGCCGAGGCGCAGATACGTTCCGGGTTCAGCCCCGCAAACAGGTGCTTCAGACCTTCGCCTTCCACGCCGACCAACGCCGAGCGCGGCACTTTCACCTCATCGAAATACAGCATGAAGCTGGTTTCGGGGACATGCAGTGCGGTTTCGATCGGCGTCTTGCTGATACCGGGGCTGTCGGTTGGCACCAGAAACAGCGAAAGCTTTCCGCGTCCGCGCTCGTCCAGTTCCTCGCCACGGGCGACCACCATGATCGCGTCGACCTCGTCCACTGCTGACGTCCAGTACTTGTTGCCGTTCAGCACCCAGCCGTCGCCATCCGGGCGGACGATGGTCGAAACCCTGTGCGTGTTCGACCCGGCATCCGGTTCCGTGATGGCAAAGGCCAGACGCTTCTTGCCCGAGGCGAGGCCCGGCAGCCATTCGTCCTTCATTTCCTGGCTGGCGTGGTTCTGGATGATCGGTGCGCAGATCGAGCCGATGACCAGCGACAGGATCGGGCAGCCCTGGGCCGCGACCTCTTCGACGATGACGTTGTAGTCCGCCATGCCGCCGCCGCCGCCGCCATATTCCTCGGCCACATGAACGCCGATGAAGCCCGCTTCACCCAACGCGTTCCACAGTTCGACGGGCTTGGCCTTGCGCTTGGTCACGTCCTGGAAATACTTGCGGCCAAAGCTGCCGGCGAGCTTGCCAACACTGTCACGCAGCATCTGGTGATGCTCTGCGGTGTCGACCAGGGTTGAGTTGAAAACGCTTGTCATATCAGTCTGTTAACCTGCCTTGGAGAGTGTGTTTTCGACCGGCCAGTCATAGAAGCCCTTGCCGGATTTCTGACCGAGCTCACCGCGCGCAACCATGTCGACCAAGAGTTGCGGCGGGGCGAAATGCGCGCCGAGGCGGCTTTCGAGCTGGCGCGCAATGTCCAGCCGGACATCGAGCCCGACCATGTCGGACAGGCGCAGGGGCCCGACCGGGTGGCGATAGGCGGTGGTGACGGCGCGGTCTATGTCTTCGGGGCTGGCGACGCCCTGTTCGACCATGCGGACCGCTTCGAGCGCCTGAACGAGGTCAAGCCGGCTGGTTGCGAAACCCGGCGTGTCGGCGACGACAGCGGTAGATTTGCCGATGGCCTCGGCGAAGGTTTTTGCTTCGGAGACGGCGACGTCACTTGTCGCAGCGCCACGAATGATCTCGACCAGTTTCAGTGACCAGACCGGGTTGAAGAAATGCATGCCGAGAAACCGGCCCGGATCCGTGACCGCGGTGGACAGATCGTCGATCGACATCGCGCTGGTATTGGTCGCGATCAACCGGGGGGCGCGTGCTGCGATACTGGCCAGAACGGCCAGCTTCAGCTCGCGCCGTTCGGGCACGGTTTCGACAACCAGGTCCAAACCTCCCGGCAACTCGTCCGCATCTTTCAGCGTCTGCACCCGCGCAAGCCCTGCTTCGGATTCCTCTAGGGTCATCTTGCCCCGCGCCACCGCATTGGCGGCTGCATCGCGCAACGTGGCCAAAGCCCGCTTGGTGCCGGATGCATCGGGCTCGACAAGGAACACCTCGAAACCCGCCATGGCGAAGACATAGACGATGCCAACACCCATGGTGCCTGCTCCGACAACGCCCACGCGATGGCCACTTATGCCCGCAAGGTTAGCCATTCGCGGCCATATCCGCGCTTTGCGCCAACGGAGTTTTGCGCTGCTCAAAGCCCGCATAATGCGCGTCTGCACACTCGATCAGCTTCAACCGGTAGTGCCGCACGCCGCCGGAATAGGGCATGAAGACCCGCGGTTTCCCGGCCACTTCGCCACCGTTGTAGAAACTGTTGGCGGTGCCATAGAGCGTCTCGCGCGCGCGTTCCTGGACGTAGTCGGTCCAGGCCTGTTCAGCGGCTTCAGTCGCTTCGAACTCGACGATCCCCTTGGCCTTCATCGAGGCCAGCATCTCGGCATACCAGTCGGCCTGCTCCTCGATGGAAACGATCACGTTCGACAGGACCGAGGGGCTGCCGGGGCCGGCGACCATCACCATGTTCGGGAAGCCCGCCGTGGCAAGGCCCAGTTGCGTAAGAGGGCCGTCGGCCCATTTCGCGGACAAGGTCTCTCCGCCACGCCCGACGATCCGGGGCCTCAGCAGGGCACCTGTGATGGCGTCGAAACCGGTGGCAAAGATCACGATGTCCAGTTCGTGCAGCTTCTCGTCGGTGCGTATGCCATCAGGCGTGAATTCAACGATCGGATGCTCGCGGATATCAGCGAGGCTGACGTTTTCGCGCGCAAAGGCTTCGAAATAGCCGCCATCGACCGAGGGGCGGCGGGTGCCGAAACCGTGGTCGTTGGGAACGAGCTTTTTCTTCAGTTCCGGGTCGGAAATCCGCTCGGCCATCTTGCGCTTCAGGAAGTCGCTGGCAACCGCGTTGGCCTCTGCGTTCAGCAGGATATCCGGGAAGGTCAGCGCAAAGCCGAAACCAAGGCGGTGATAGGATTTCTCCAGCGCGGCCTCGCGTTCCGCGTCCGAGACGTCCAGCGTCTTCACCTTGCCGGGCTGAAAGCCAAGGCCACTCGGCGAATTGCGGATCTGGTCGCGCCGCGCGGCATAGTTCGCCTTGACCTCGGCGACTTCCTCGTCGCTCAAGGGCGCGTTGGCGGCGGGCAGGCTGTAATTCGCGGTCCGCTGGAACACGGTCAGGTGCTTGGCGGTTTCGGCGATGACCGGGGTCATCTGCATGCCGGACGAGCCGGTGCCGATGATGCCGACGCGCTTGCCGCTGAAGTCGATCGCTTCCTTCGGCCAGGTGGCGCTGACGATCAGCTTGCCCTTGAAGCTGTCCTGCCCCTTGTAAGCGGGAATCTTCGGGGCCGAGAGCTGGCCGAGGCACAGCATCAGGACATTCGCGGTCCAGACCCGGCCATCCTCGGCCGTCACGGTCCAGATCGCGTGGTCCTCTTCATAGACAGCTTCGGCCACGCGGGTGTTTAGGACGATGTCCTTGCGCAGGTCGAACCGGTCGGCGACGTGGTTGATGTAGCGCAGGATTTCGGGCTGTGTCGGGTAGCGCTCGGACCAGCGCCATTCCTGCTCCAGTTCTTCGGAGAAGCTGTAGGAATAATCGAAGCTTTCGACGTCGCAGCGCGCGCCCGGATACCGGTTGTGGTTCCAGACCCCGCCAACCTCGTCCGAGGCCTCCAGAACGGTGGCCGAAATCCCTTTTTGGCGCAGCGCATAAAGCGCGCGCAGACCAGCAAGCCCGGCTCCGACAATCAGCGTTTCGACATGTGCCATCTGGGATCCTCCAATCGAAATACCGACGATAACGTCGATATACTGATAGATACTAAAATCATACTGATCAGTATATTTCAAGAAAAATTTGCACACCCCGAGGGGAATTCGATCGACCGTCCAGCATGAGCCTTCACGAATGAAAGTTGGTCATCCACACTGGCTTTCAGGGCCGTGATGTATGCATCATTTTGTAAATACAGAGTTTTATTGGCAGCCTAGGCGACGGTTCCAGCCCCGGAAACGAGGTTCAGAATGACATCGCCCATCTTGTCCGACAAATCATCAGCACTGAGTGGACCTTTCGGGTTGAACCAGAAAGTCGTCCAACTGACCGCCCCGACAACGGCAAAAGCTGTCACCTGCGGATCGGCCAGGGTGATTCCCGCCGCCGCGCTTGCCTTGGTCAGCAGCATTTCGATTCGCGTCATGAAAGTGCGCCGCAGCGCTGCCAGGTCTTCCGCGTGTTCCGGCAGAAGGTTCTTTTCTTCGCGGATGTTGACGGCGATGTTTTTCTGTCGCCTAAGGACCGCGTCCACGTAGCGCGGGATGAAGCGGCTTAACGTACTGGACGTGGGCTCCCCCTGGGCCAAGATCCGCTCGACTTCGTCGAGGGCACTGCTGACGCCGATCCGGCAAATCTCGGCCAGGAGGTCGGGTTTCGAACCGAAATTCGTGTAAATGAAAGGCTTGGTCACGCCCAACTGGTTCGCCACATCGTCAAGCGTGGTGTTTGTGTAGCCTTTTTCGTAAAACAGGTCGGTCGCGGCATCCAGCGTGCGCTGGCGTTTGAGCGCAGCGACCTCGTCGCGCAGCTTCGATCTGGTCTTTCGTTCCGTGGCCATACCGGCGCTCTCCTCAACCTGTCTTCTCCGCGAGGCACACTGCCCGTGGAAGTGATTTCCGGACTTGCATGAGTCCGGTTTCTGAACATACTTAATGGTATACATTCCTACTTACCAGAAAAGTTTTCTGCCCAATGCCGGTCGATCCCTGTTTTGCCGAATTGCTGTCCGATGCGCGCAACACCGTGCGTCCGCCGCCCGAACACATCCCTATGGGCAAAGTTCGGCGTGCTGCCGACAGCGCGATGGATCAAGGCGAATTGCCGGAACTGGCGCTGATCGAGGACGGCGTCGCTCGCCTGCCCGGCCGGGACATCCCTATTCGCCACTACCGTCCGAACTCCGAGGCTGTCTTGCCCGCGATACTTTTCTGCCATGGCGGCGGTTTCGTCTGGGGCAGTATCGACACCCATGACGGAATATGCCGCCGTCTGGCTGCGGCGACTGGGGCTGCAGTGATCAGCGTCGGTTACCGCCTGGCCCCGGAAACACGGTTTCCCGGCCCAGTCGAAGATGTCTATGGCGTTTTGGTCGAAGTTACGCGCAACGCTGTGAGTTACGGAATAGATCCGGGTGCGATCGCGCTTTGCGGTGACAGTGCCGGCGGCGCAATATGCGTCTGTGTCGCCGCGTGCGCATCCCGCGCCAGCCAAAAACTGCGCCATCTCGGGCTTTTTTACCCTGCCCTGGATCCGGCGTGTTCTTCTGCCAGCCAAAAGGCGTTTGCGGACGGCCCACTCCTCACAAGGGACGCGATGAGGTGGTTCTGGTCCTGCTTTCTTGGCGACGAAGATCGCAGAGAAGCGATCCCTTTGCCACATCAGCTACAAGATTTTTCCGGATTTCCAGCGACCACGATTGTTACGGCCGAAAACGACCCGCTCCGAGACGAGGGAAGTGCCTTTCACGCGCGTCTGCTCGCCAATGGCGTTCCCGCAGACCTGATCTGCGTTCCTGGGATGATCCACGGATTTCTATCTCTGCCTGCGACTTCGGATGTGGTCGCTGAGACCTTCATTGATGTCGCGGACAGGTTGGCAAAGTCGCTGTAGTAAAATGCGTACGCGACTTGGCCGGCAACTGACACCGATAACCTGTGCTTCTTGCGATTTGGCGACCGGCCTTGACCGAAATGGCGTTGAGAACGCTGCGGTCAAGTATGTGTAACCACTACCGCAGATTTGTCATGAACGCATTGCAAATGTCAGCTTTTGACGGCCTGGTCAGAACGGTTTGCACCCGCAGCGAAGGTCCGGTTTCCGCCCATCATGTCGTAGGGTTAAGCCGTTTTACAAACCCGCCTTACACTGCATTTTAAGTGATCATGCCGAGGCTTTTCATCGTTTGCTCCACTAGCCGCAGTTCTCTAAATTTGGAGCCACGTTTGCTTCGTATTATTCGGGTCTCTTGACCATGCAGCGTTTTGGCCTTGGCACAGCGATTTCGGCCGTATTCAGTTTTGGGTCCGGTAGAGGCCCCGCCGTGCATTCTGCAGACATTTTTACCGCGCATTGCAGCCTTGCAGCACTGTTCTCCGCTGCGCTTGGAGCGCGCATTACATCGAGGAGCAACAGTACTACCGAACAGTGTGATATTGAGTTCATCAGTTTTCACGGGCGTTCCTCCAAGTCAGCAATTTTCGAGGTGTTGGCTGCATCGTCTATGATCGAATATGACCTTTGTTCCGCAATTCTGGCGCCGAGCTCGAGCGTATGCAGTTGCATCTCTTGGTAATACCGTAGGTTAACCTCCGGATCGCCAAGTTGGTATGCAAAGTACCCTTCCGCTGACGCGGCGATTTTTTTTAGGGCCGAGACGATGCCGGAAGCTTCATCCTCATGTTCGCTATGAATGCGGATCGAGATGGTAGTCATTAGCTGTCCTCCCGTTTTCAATAGGGTTGAGATTGTAGGGGGGCGAGATGTGCGTCGGCATGGAATGTGGCATTGCCGACAGTTACAAGCGCTATGGATCGGTCTTTCCGCAGGACCCGTTGGATCGCTGCTGCGTTCACAGTGAGAGTTGGACACGTTGGACGGGATTATTCCATTTTGTGTAAACTTCGCTGTATGAAAATCTATATAGAGACTTTCCACAAAACCCGTTTTTTCCGTCCAACGTGTCCAAATCCACCCTAGTCCGCGGATATCGACGGCAACTCCACGCCTGTGTAATAGCGAACCGAGCCACTTTTTCGCTGTTCGATGCCTCGTTCGGATAGCTGCTCGTTTAGAACGCGCTTGGTGACCGGCCTGAGGCCGTTGGAGTCACACCAGATTTTATAGCGCAAGTAGAGTTCGGATTGCTTTGTTTCAGCGGTTGGGCTCAGATTGGTTCGATCTGACAGAAACTCGCCCAGTAGGTCGCTGTCTGATCTATAGTTCGCCACCTCGGCTTTCATGACAGGACTGTGCCGTAAGCCATCTTTCAGGTAGCGCTTTGCACCTGCGACCATCCAGGCAAGGATGCCATCGGCCTCGGCCAAGAGCTTCGCTTCTAGCCCCGTGTCCTGCTCCTCTAGGGTAAAAGTCCGGTTGAATGGGACAATCACCATGCGACGCCATATCCCATTATCTGTGCCCTTAATGATGGGGCGATGATTGGTGCGCACCCAGGGGGTAAATCGCGGCAGGAAGGTGAAATGTTCCTTATATAGGTACCGAGCCGAAATGGGCTCACGACCAGCAAGCTGTTTGGTGATGTTTTCGTCTAACATCATGCCGCCGGGAAGTTCGTTGATCGATACCAAACGCGCACCGTGGAGCATTGCCAAGTCCGATCGGGCACTATGATCGTCGTTTCGCCTCGATGCCAGTAGTGAAGAGGGTGCGACTGTCGAGTGCGCCCCCA
>Ga0182093_1807450_pt1 | contig 9940 bp, 7 predicted proteins | sample 041ome_21_FD_127776 | JGI IMG/M metagenome (GOLD analysis project Ga0182093, IMG submission 127776) | Metatranscriptome of coastal salt marsh microbial communities from the Groves Creek Marsh, Georgia, USA - 041411BS metaT (Metagenome... | ecosystem: Environmental > Aquatic > Marine > Intertidal...
AAGATTTCGTGCTTTCCCCCGCAGGTAGGGTCAAAGACGCCGTTGAAATTCCGGCGCCCTCTAGCCCCTCAACAAGCGTGTTAAGGTGAAGGGTTGCCATCGAGGAGTCGACCGATACCGACCCCGGCAGCGTGGCCCACATTGTGAAAACCGAACCAGGTGAGTCCGCAGCCGCCAAAGTGCTCGAGGCGCGCATCACCGGCACTCCGCTCGAGGCGCTGTGCGGGCATGTGTGGGTTCCCTCACGCGACCCTCAGCAATTACCCGTGTGCGATGGCTGCAAGGAGGTCTACGAAATGTTCCGCATCTTCAACGACGACCTCCGCGACACCCCAGGCGAGTAGCCCCGCACACCGCGGTCGCCTCACCGACCCCGCATGCGCTGGCCAAGGCGTGAATATCGCACGATGCAGACGATGGCCCGGACGCCATCGCGCCAGCCGATTTTCTTGCCCTCGTCATAGGTGCGGCCGTTGTACGAGATTCCCACCTCGTACACGCGCCACCCCGCAGCAGCCACCTTCGCCGTCACCTCCGGTTCGACACCGAAGCGGTTCTCTTCGATCTCTATCGACTGAATGACCTCACGTCGGAATGCCTTGTAACAGGTCTCCATATCGGTCAGGTTCAAATCGGTGAAGGCATTTGAGGCCAAGGTGAGTACCCGGTTGCCGAGCGAATGCCAGAAAAACAGCACGCGGTGTGCCTCACCACCGGCGAAACGGCTGCCGTAGACCACATCGGCGCGCCCTGCAAGAAGCGGGCCGAGCACGCGCGGGTACTCCGCGGGGTCGTATTCGAGGTCGGCGTCCTGCACGATGACGAAGTCGGCGGTGGCCTCGGCGAAACCTCGCCGCAACGCTGCTCCCTTGCCCTGATTGTGCCCCTGATGGAACACCCGCACCCGAGGGTCGTTCACCGTGGCGAGAATGTCGCGGGTGCCATCGGTGGATGCATCGTCGACGATCACCACCTCGGCAACCTCGGGCCGAGCCAGCACCGCCGCCACACAGTCGCGCACCGTGGCTTCTTCATTGAACACCGGCATAACGACGCTCAGACATGCGGCGCTGTCACGTCCGGCGTTGCTCATGAGATCACGCTAGCGGTGCCGCAGCAGGCCTTGCGGTGTCACCGGTGACATGGCGTACTGTCTCGACATGGCCGAGCGCATTCCAAACAAAATCCTGTTGAGCGAAGATGAAATGCCCACCCAGTGGTACAACGTCATCGCCGATTTGCCCGAGCCACCTCCGCCTCCGCTGCATCCCGGAACGCTCGAGCCGGCCGGCCCGGACGACTTCGCTCCCCTGTTCCCGATGGCGCTGATCGAACAGGAAGTCACCACCGATCGGTACATCGACATTCCCGGTGGCGTCCTCGACATCTACCGGCTGTGGCGACCCAGTCCATTGTTCCGTGCGCATCGGCTCGAGCAACTGCTCGACACCCCGGCGCGTATCTATTACAAGTACGAAGGTGTGAGCCCTGCCGGCTCGCACAAGCCCAACACCGCGGTGCCTCAGGCCTACTACAACAACGCTGAAGGCGTCACGAAGTTGACCACCGAAACCGGTGCGGGGCAGTGGGGATCGTCGCTTGCGTTCGCCACCGCCCAATACGGCATGGAGTGCGAGGTGTGGCAGGTGGCTGCCTCCTACCGCGCCAAGCCGTACCGCCGCACGATGATGCAGACCTGGGGCGCCACCGTGCACCCGAGCCCGTCGGAGGTCACCGAGTACGGACGGTCGCTGCTCGCCGCCGATCCCGACCATCCCGGCAGCCTCGGCATCGCGATCTCCGAAGCCGTGTCGATGGCCGTTGCGGACCCGAACACGCGCTACGCCCTCGGCAGCGTGCTCAACCATGTGTTGATGCACCAAACGATCATCGGCGAGGAAGCCCTATTGCAGCTCGCCAAGGTGGGCGAAACCCCCGATGTTCTCGTCGGCTGCACCGGTGGCGGATCGAACTTCGGTGGCCTGTCGTTCCCGTTCCTGCGCGAGAAGATGGCCGGGCGTATGAACCCCACCATCCGCTGTGTGGAACCAGCGGCCTGCCCCAGCCTCACCAAGGGCGAGTACCGCTACGACTTCGGCGACACGGCCGGTATGACACCGCTGATGAAGATGCACACCCTCGGCCACTCGTTCGTGCCCGACCCGATCCACGCTGGTGGGCTGCGGTATCACGGCATGTCGCCACTGGTCAGCCACGTCTACGAGCAGGGTCTCGTCGAGGCCATCTCCATCCCGCAGATCGAATGCTTCACCGCCGCCCTGCAGTTCGCTCGCACCGAGGGCATCGTGCCCGCGCCAGAACCCACCCATGCCATCGCCGCTGCGGTGCGCGAGGCCATGGCCTGCCGCGAATCGGGCGAGGAGAAGGTGATTCTCACCGCGCTGTGCGGTCACGGTCATCTCGACCTAGCGGCCTACGAGAAGTTCCTGGCGGGCGAGATGGTGGATCATGACCTGAGCGATGAGGCGATCGCCGCAGCGATGGCCGAGGTACCCGTCATCGGCTGATTCACCTCGCGATTCAACGGAAGTCGCGGCTACGTGCCGGGGCGACCGCGGCCAGCGGTCGGAGATGTTCGGCCACGATGTTGACCACGCCCTCGGCTCGTTCGAGGCGCCCCCGCACCACCAGCGCCGCAGCATCACGAGCCACCGCAGCGAAACGCCGCCAACATCCACGAGAGACGATGACGTTGATGAGCCCTGTCTCGTCTTCAAGGCTGATGAAGGTGACCCCACGCGCGGTCATCGGACGTTGGCGATGGGTCACTACCCCAGCCACCACAACAGTCCGATCCGGTTCGTGGTGATCGAGGTCGGTCGCTGGCACCACACCGAGGCGGTTCAGTTCGTTGCGGAGAAACGTGGTCGGGTGGCCGTCGGGTGACACGCCGGTGGCCCACAGGTCAGCCACCGCGACCTCCACCGGTTCCATACCCGGCAGGTGCGGCGCCGATGTTCCAGTGACCACACCGGCGATGGTGCCCGGGCGGGCCCTGGCTGCTGCTCCTGCTGCCCAGATCGCCGCGCGCCGTTCCAGACCAAGTGATGCCGTGAACGCGCCCGCGGTGGCGAGTGCCTCGAGATGCGCTGTCGTGAGCGCCGGGACCCGACGCACCAGGTCCTCCATTGAGGCAAACGGCCCATCGATATTGCGCTGAGCGACTATCTCGGTGGCCAGATCACTGCCCACACCCCGCACCGATGCCAATCCCAGACGCACCCCATTGCCGGCATCGGTGAGGGTCGCACCAACCTGTGATGCATGGAGATCGACGGTGGCCACCTCAACGCCGTGGCGTCGGGCATCGCGCACCAACGTGTGCGGTGACCAGAAACCCATAGGTTGAGCATTCAGTAACGCCGCGCAGAATGCCGCCGGTTCGTGATACTTGATCCACGCCGAGGCATAGACCAGATAGGCGAACGACACCGCATGCGATTCCGGAAAGCCGTAGTTCGCAAAGGCTGCCATCTTGGTGAAGATCTCATCGGCCACCTCGCCGGTGATTCCCCGTTCGGCCATTCCGTCGTAGAGGCGGCGACGCAGACGCTCCATCCGTGCTGCCGATCGCTTTGACCCCATCGCCTGGCGCAGTTCGTCAGCCTCGGCTGCGCTGAAGCCGGCCACGTCGATAGCCATCTGCATCAGCTGCTCCTGGAACAACGGCACTCCGAGGGTCTTGCCGAGAGAGTTCTCAAGCAGTGGATGGAGATAGGTGACCGGTTCTTGGCCATTGCGCCGCCGAATGTACGGATGGACCGAACCGCCCTGAATTGGGCCGGGGCGAATCAGTGCCACCTCCACCACCAAGTCGTAGAACCGGCGCGGGCGCAGCCTGGGCAGGGTGGCCATCTGCGCACGGGACTCGATTTGGAACACGCCGATCGTGTCGGCACGACACAGCATCGCGTACACCTCATCTTCTTGAGGAAGGTGAGCGATATCGATCGTGTACCCCCGGAACTCAGTGATGAGGTCGACCGCAAGATGCAGCGCCGACAACATGCCGAGGCCCAGCAGATCGAACTTGACCAGCCCCGCAGCAGCACAGTCGTCTTTGTCCCATTGGAGTACCGACCGCCCCTCGGCGCGCGCCCACTCCACCGGGCACACGTCGATGACCGGCCGATCGCAGATCACCATGCCCCCGGAGTGCACCCCCAGATGCCGAGGCGCATCCAACAGACGCGCCGCGGTGGACAGCACCGGTTCGGGCACCCCGTCGACGGGGGTGTCACGAGACCATCTGTCGACATGTCGTGACCAGGCATCGGCCTGGCCCGGAGTATGGCCAAGGGCTCTCGCGGTGTCGCGCACCGCAGACCGCATCCGGTAGGTGATGACGTTCGCCACCTGAGCGGTGTGATGACGGCCGTACCGGCTGTACACGTACTGGATGACCTCTTCGCGACGACCGGATTCGATATCGAGGTCGATATCGGGTGGGCCGTCGCGATGCGGTGAGAGAAATCGCTCGAAGAGCAGCCCGAGCGACACCGCATCGGCGGCGGTGATACCCAGCGCGTAACACACCGCAGAGTTCGCCGCACTCCCCCGGCCTTGGCAGTAGATGTCGTGACGGCGGCAGAACTCAACGATGTCGTGCACCACCAGGAAATATCCGGCGAAGCCCAGCTCGGCGATGAGATCGAGTTCGCGGTCGATCGTGGCCCATGCCTGCGCCCGGCGGCTGAGGTCTTCGCCGGCGTGTGGTCGTTCGCCGTACCGGCGCCGAGCCCCCTCTGCGGTCACTTGACGCAGATGGGCCATCTCGTCCACACCACCTGGACATGGGAACGGCGGCAATGCAGGGGCGACGAGTGACAGGTCGAATGCGGCCGCCAGCGCAACCTCAACAGCCAGATCAACCGTTCCGGGATATCGCGCGGCACGACGGGCTTGCTCGGCCCCCGAGCGCAGATGTGCCGCACCTGATGCGCGAATCCACGGATCGTCATCGGCGAGGCTGCGCCGCCGCCCAAGTGCCGCGGCTACAGCAGCAAGATCGGCCTCAGCTGGCGTGGCATGTGTGACAGCGTTCGTCATCACGCACTCCACCCCCGACCGACGTGCCACCTCCACAAGGGCATCGTTGCGGTGGTGATCGTCGGGTTCGCCGTGATCCCAGAGTTCGACCAGTACCCGGTCACGACCGAAATGCTCGACCAATGCACCCACCTCGGCCACGGCCGCGCTCGGGCCGTCGCGCATCAGCGCCATCGGCACCACCCCAGCGCTGTCACCGGTGAGCACCCATCCGCGGTGAGCAATCTGGTCAGCGATCGTGGACAGGTCGTGTCGTGGTGCACCTTTTGCCCCCGCGAGTTGTCCGTACGACACCGCACGGGCCAACCCCCGGTACCCCTCGTGCCCCTCGGCGATCACCACCACTCGACCGGGATGTATCCCGGTCGGGGCGACCCTGGTGAACTCCACTCCCAACACGGTTGGCAGATCATGTGCACGAGCGGCCTCGGCGAATCGGACCACGCCGTAGAGACCATCGCGGTCGGTGAGAGCAAGCGCGTCGAGGCCCAGACGCGCGGCCTCGGCGGCTAGTGCCTCAGGGTGTGATGCCCCTTCGAGAAATGAGAAGTTGGAACGGCAATGCAGTTCCGCATACGGCACGCCCGGGCCGCCGGCAGTGGGCACTGATGTCGTCGTATAGGGCTGCCGACGACGACTCCACGCCGGTGCGTCACCACCGGCATTCCACGCCGGCGACCCGGGAGCACGGCCATTGGAACCCACCCGGGATCTGCCCGACAGGGTCGACTCGAGCTCGTGCCAGCTCCAGGGGGGATTGGTGAATCCCATAGCCGCCAGTATCGAACATATGTTCGATACTGGTCAAGGCCCTGTTCACCGATCGAAACGGGTGGCGAGGTGCCCAAGAAGAGCGGCCAGACGTGAATCACCTGCGCGCTCGATCGCCGACGGCCAGTCGAACCAGTGCACCTGCTGACTCTCGCCCTCGGGCGGGGAGGGATCGGCGTCATCGCCCGACATCAGATACCGCAGGTCGAGATGGGTATGGCCGCGGCCACCGGGATGCACATCGACATGGACCAACTCGACCCTGCCCTCGTGCAGGCCAAGGTCGAGGCCCGTCTCCTCAATCGCCTCACGGCGGGCTGCCGCCCACGGCGTCTCACCGGGATCGATATGCCCGCCGGGCTGCAGCCACATGTCGAGGCGTCGATGGTGCAGCAGCACCGTGCCGCGACTCCCCACGACAATGGCTGACCCAGTGATGTGCACCGGATCGGTGGCCTGATCGAACGGGTCGGCGCCACGTGCGATCACGTCGGCCACGTGCTGTGTAAATGCCTCAATTGAGGCGGCCTCAGCACTGTCGAGCGGCTGGTGTGCCGCCAGAGCAGCGAGAACATCGTCGAGCAATGAGCTCATCGTCGCACCGTACCGGACCGGGACGCGACCGGCCCGGGGACACCGTGGCCCATCATGCATAACTCCCCACAATCGACCATCGCCGACGCTCAACCGCGAGTAGATGTGCCGTGCCGTCGTCGAATACCACTTGCAGTCGTGCCAGCCGGCGGCGGCGCGGCTCCCACCAGCGTTCGGTCACCGGCCACGGCCCCGCCCACCACACCACCACATGTTCACTGCCAGCCAACCGGACCGTGGCCGGAGTGGTGTTGAGATCGCCACGACCTCCAACGATCACCGGCGTACCGTCGGCTCCGCAGACCTCAACCGCAACCGGATGCACCGGCACCGAATTCGGGGCAGGGCGCACCACCGCACCGGGCCAGAGGCCGCCGCCGGGGGTGACCCGTGCACGATCCAGATCGGGGTCGGCGTGCATGGCAGCAGCAGCGGGCACCCAGGCGAACCTCTGCCCGGTGAGTCGGCCACCGCACCACTCGGGCACGGTGACCCTGTCAGGTCCCACCAGGGCACCGAGGCGAGCGGCTGCGCGCTGGGCCGCATCGTCGGTGGTGCCGCGCCCTCCCCATAGCCGCTGTGATGCACCCACATCGTCGGCGGTGTCGGTGATGATCACCGACACCGTGGTGATCGCTGCTGTGATGGCACCGGGCCGACGCACCCATGCATCGAGTTGCCAGCGCACTCGGTCGACGAGTGCTGTGGATGTGAGGCCCTCATTGCGGAACCATCCACGGCGATTGCTCTCGGCGTGCTCGGTGCCGAATTCGATGAGTGCACCCGTGCAGATGCGACCGTGCATGGCCGGCGATGCCAGCAGGTCGATCACCGCTTCACGGGCCGCGAAGATCACCGGGGTCGTATCGGCCAGTGGCGGCTCGAAGGACCTGTGAACGGCTGGGGCGTCAGCAGGCACGTGAATCACTGGGCGGCGCGGGTCGTCACCAACCGACAACCGATACAGGCGCGCCCCGATATGGCCGAAACGATCTGACATGGCGGCTGCGCCAAGTGCGCTCACGTCGCCGAGGGCACGCACCCCCACGCGTGAGAGCACGTCGGCAGTATCGGCATCGACGTCTCCAGTGGCCACCAACTCGATGAGTTGCACCCCGTCGCGCCAACACGTGTCGCCGGGCGGTTCAACCACCGGATGGCCGGCGCGATGGGATCTCAACGCTGCAACCGCCGATGTGGCCAACGATGTGCCCACACCAACAGCTGGAGGTGACACGCCTGCGGGCACCACTCCCGGGAGCACCTGCTCCACAAGCCGGGTGATCACCCTGGCTTCGCCACCGAAATACTGAGCCGGGCCCTTCACATCGAGCACGACATGACCTGCATCGATCACGTCGACCCCGGGCACCAAATCGCATAGAGCATCGATTACGGCAGCAAAGCAGCGGTGCTCTGTATCGATGTCACGTGACGGGGTGAGCGCACTGGGGCAGCGGGCGGTGGCCATACGTCGTCGTTGGCCGACGACGACCCCGGCGGCACGTGCTGGCGCGGTGGCGGCGATGACTCGATCGCGATGGAACACGATCGCGGGGTCGTTACCTGCGAGACACTCCGCCGCCCAGTCGGGAAACCATACGGTGAGTAGCCGACACGATAGCGACGTCGCGGGTGGCGTCATGGCCGGGTGTCCGGTGCCGAGACACCGCCAGTGCTCCCGTCGGGCAGGGATATCTCGACGTGCCGCTCGCCGTGCATTCGCCGACCACTGGCCGACACCATGACCCGCCGAGACATGAGACGCCCCCAGCCCTCACCGATGCCGTCGACGCCGATGACAGATGTGGACATGACGGCATCTGCGGCGGCACCGCGGGTCACACGCCGGCCGAGTTGGTGAGGTCGCACGACGACCACCATCGCGCCACGGTCGACGAGACGACGACGTAGGCGACGCTCTGCTGCGCCCGTCAGCGACCCGGGGTCGACGAGGAGCACCACACCGAAGCCCTCAAGACCAGCAATGACGAGATCGATGACATGGACCGACCCAGCGGTATCGGCGGTGACGCGCACCACCCGTTCGAGGGGCACCCCGGCCTCGGACAATGCCTCAGGTTCAACGGTGCATGCATGGGCTGTGGCGACATCGATGATGAGCATCCAGGTTCCTGCGGCCACGCTCGGGGCGACCACAGCAGCAGCGAGTGACCACGCCGCAGGGCCCTCGCATGCCAGTACCGACCCCGCCAGCGGGCCACCGTGGGGGAACAACGCGCCCACCGACGACGGCACGCGGACAATCTCGGGAGCCACCAAATCGCCGGCGCGGCCGACCCCGGCGGTGCCCGCCAATGCTGCGAGAACTGCGTCTGAACCCATCACTGCGAATACTATCGAACGGGTGTTCGATTCGAATTGGGGCTAGGTCGCAGGCGACCCCAGCGATGGCAAGAGCGCAACATCCACGCCAGACTGGGTCGATGGCCGATATGACGACCCCTCGCGTCCTTACCCTCATGGGATCGGGTGAGACTGCGCCGACGATGGTGACCACTCACCGCCGCCTGGCCGGCCGATTGGTGGACGGGCCGGCTGCGGTACGGGCCGGAGTTCGCGCAGTGGTACTCGACACCCCGTACGGCTTCCAGGAAAACGCCCCCGAACTCGCCGAACGCGCCGTCGCCTATTTCTCCGAATCCATCGACGTCGATCTCGCGGTGGCCGGACTGATCCGGATGCGCGACGCTGATCCGCTCGTCATCGAGCAGGGACTCGCTGCCATCCGATCCAGCGATTACGTCTTCGCCGGACCTGGCTCACCGACCTACGCCGTCGACCAGTGGCGCGGCACTGTGGTGCCCGAACTCCTCACGACCAAGCTCGACACCGGCGGCATCGTCGTGTTCGCCTCCGCAGCAGCGCTCACCATGGGCAGCCACACGGTGCCCGTCTACGAGATCTACAAGTGCGGTATGGAACCTCACTGGGTCGATGGGCTCGGCATTCTCGGCCATATCGGTATCAACGCTGTGGTGATTCCCCATTACGACAATGCCGAAGGCGGGCATCACGACACGCGCTTTTGCTATCTCGGTGAGCGACGGCTCGTGCAGATGGAAGCCCTCTTGCCCACCGATACCTGGGTACTCGGAGTGGATGAACACACCGGCTTGGTGATCGACCTCGATGCCGGCCGGGCCGATGTGGTTGGCAACGGGACCGTCACCATTCGAGTCGATGGCGCCTCACAGGTACACCCGAGCGGGAGCACCATTGCACTGGAACATCTGGTCGAGCCGAGCGCCACCGCAGCAGCATCCACGCCCACCGCAGTCACCACCACCGCATCCGAGCCCACCTCCACACCACCGACCGCCACATCGCTGAGCACCGATATCGCCGAGGCCGCGGCCGAGTTCGACGCCGCGATCGACGCCGGCAACGCGGACGGAGCAGTCCGTGCCGTGCTGCGCGCCGAAGCGGCTATCCACGCGTGGTCGGCCGACACCCTCCAGGGCGACGATGCCGATCATGCGCG
>Ga0182093_1017779_pt1 | contig 9925 bp, 5 predicted proteins | sample 041ome_21_FD_127776 | JGI IMG/M metagenome (GOLD analysis project Ga0182093, IMG submission 127776) | Metatranscriptome of coastal salt marsh microbial communities from the Groves Creek Marsh, Georgia, USA - 041411BS metaT (Metagenome... | ecosystem: Environmental > Aquatic > Marine > Intertidal...
GCGTCTCTAAAACACGTCGCCGGGCCGACGTATCTCGCGTGGCCTCGAAACTGTTCGTACCATTCCTCCGCTTTCCCCGATTTCCACACCACGTTCGCCGCGCTGAAGAGGAAAAACGCCACCACGACGGAGACCACGCCTGGGCAGAAGTCTCGCCAACCGAATTCGCTTCGCTGCGTTTTGTCCTCCGTTTTCTTCGTTTTAATTCTCGGTAACCCTTCCGGCGTTTGTTTGATGACGATGTTCCCGATGTTATTATTAGTATTGCTGTTCTTGTTTTCTTTGAGCGACGATAAAGGCGTCCGTTCGTCGATGACGAGTGTGCCTCCAAAATCGACTTTTCCGTGATGATGACTGCTGCGCGCGGCCTTTCCAAAATCGGGACTCCCACTCGCACCATCGTCCTCTCTCGTGGTCATCGGCGATGAATTATTCGACGAATGATGAAAATTGTGAGAAGACGTGGTCGAAGATGCCATCGTCGACGGCGTTCGAGAGCTTCGAATCCGCTCCTCTCGAGGCATGTCTCGCGACCACATCGTGCGTACACTTTGAAATCCAACACCAATCTGTTCGTTCTGAAGCCGCTCTTGAGAAAAAAATTCGTTTTTCGGTTTTTTCAAAGGGACATATTTAGGGTTTTTTTAAGTGGTGTAAAACGTACTTTATAAACACAAGCTGGAAGCGCACTCTTTTTAAAATATCCCGTCGTCGTCGCGAGGGTACCGAGCGAAGATGTACCGAAAAAGAAGATGTGTGTGTTCACGGTACGAGTGACGTTGTTACGTTTGCTGTTGCTGGTAATGCCACCAGAAAATGTAAATACACGATATCAACACATCTGCGACGAAGGAAACGCGAAGGACAACGGTCGCGCTCTCTTTCTCTCTCTTTCTCTCTCTCTCTTTCTTTATATTCGTCTTCGTCTCTCGTTGAAGAAGAGAACGAGGATGGCGACGACTTTTTTTAGTAGTAAGTTACGGTGGTATCAACAACTCGTCTTTAATCTGGTCCAACGCGTTTTCTAACGTCTTCGTCGTCTCGTCGATGTTTTTCAGCTTGTCGTTCCCGAACAAGCCGAACCGAACGGTCGTCACGTCGGTCGGTTGCGCATTTCCCAACATCCACGGGACACCAGCGGCGACTTGCGTGCCGACAGATTTGAAACTCTTCCCGGCGTTTGAGTTTTTGTTTATGTAGATGACGACGATGCCGGCGGCTTGGAATTTTGGGTGCGCGACCGTTTGGAAGCCTTTGGAGACGACCATGTCGACGACCGACGTGCCGAGTTTACTAAACGTCGTCTTCGCGCGACCTAAGTTATATTTTTTCAAATCCAAGGCGGCGTTTCGAAACAACGCGATGCAATCCGTCGGTAACGTGGTGTAATACGCGAACCCGCCTTTATCGTACGCGTCGGAAACTTCCAACCATTTACGTAAATTCAACGCCATCGAATCCGACGCGCTCCCGACCGAATCCGTTCCTCTCGCTGCTTTTTCACCTCTTTCGTTTAAGATGACGACTCCAACGCACGCGGGCGCGCTCCATCCTTTCTGTGGCGCCGTGATGTACGCGTCCACCAAATTCGATTTCGTATCGATCCACGTCGTGCCGGCGGCGATGCCGTCCAACACGAAAATTCCATCCGAAAATTTTCTCGTCGCCTCGCCGATTCTTTTCACGTACTCCGCGGGTAACTCCACCCCAGTGCTCGTTTCCACGTGCGGCGCAAACACCACTCGCGGTTTATGTTTCTCGATCAACTTTTCCACCTCCTCGATTGCCATCGGTTGCACTCTCGGCCACCGATCTCCGTCTCGCTTCTTCACCTCGGCTCGCGCGACGATCGCCTTCGCGCCGAGACTTCTCGTCACTTGCTCGATGATATCCGTCCACCGGTAGGAAAAGTACCCGTTGCGTAAAATCAACACCGTATCACCATCCGACGCGAACTGTCGAAATACTGCCTCCATCGCGTACGTCCCGCTTCCGGGTAACCACACCGCGTTGTCCGCGTTGTACGCCTCTTTTAACACCTGTTTCAACTCTCGATGAATCTGTACGTACGTATCGGACATGGAGTTCAACGCTCTGTCGGTATACACGACTGAAAACTCGTTCAAAATTACATCTGGTAAAGTTGTATCCCCGTGGTAGTTTTGGCCCGCGTTTAACGCGCGCGAGTGGTATTTTTCGTTCGTTCCGTTCTTGTTTTGATGGTGCGGACACGCCTCTCCCCTGGCGGCTTGAGGCGATGTTCCCGAGACCGTTAGGAAAAGAAGAAGAATTATTGGAACCAAAAACATGTTTTAAATACAATAATACTACTAATAATAAAGAGAGGAAGTGAACTCTGCGTGTTTTGTGGTCAGACTTTGACGATGTGTGCTCGCAAAGTGAGCGCGTCTGCGTGTGTGTTGTCTGCGCTTTTTAATTGAGGTTACGTGTACAAAAATAACCTGAGAAAGATGAAGAAAAAATACGCTAATATGTCATCTGACGACGCGTCATCATTTTCAATCAATGCATCACTCGTGTACTCACAAAGGCCCCACGACGGCGAGTGCAGCCACTAACACGAACGCTGAGGAGAACACGCTCAGACATAAGGTGACGATGACGAACGCGCCGAACGTGGAGAAGAAGACGATGACGCAGCCGGCGAAGAGGAAACCGGCGGCGGAGGCGGTGGTGAACGCGCCGCCGATGACGGAAGGGCCGACGGAACGGATCGCTTGGAGCGCGCGGGAGGCACGCAGAAGGTCGTTTGTTGTTTTTGTTTTTGTTTTTGTTGCTGTCATAGTCGTCGAAGTCGGGGTATTTTCGAACAACGATTCTTTGTCTTGTTCTCGTTCTTTTCTTTCTCTTTCTCCAACAACGTTGGCGTCGTCGTTGGCGTTTTTTAAGCTCGAGGATGCTGCGGCGTACGCGCTGGCCACGTGCAACGGGTAGTCGACGGATAAACCAACTAACAACGTGACGCACACGCTTTCGATGACCCCAAACTTCCAATCGCGGAAGGTGGCGCTCAATCCAAGACTCGCCGCGCAGGCGAACGCGACCGAGAAGCACGTGGCGAAAGCGATGGCAAACGAGCGGCTGGCGAAGAAGGCGACGATGAACGCGAAGAAGAAGGAAGCAACGAGCGCAGTTTTTGCGCCTTTCGCGAGCTCCTCGACGGTATCTGCGTAAGACCACGCGGAGGAAGTTTGGAAAGCGGAACCGCGGACGGTATCTGGCGCGGTAGAAAGCGCCTGTTGGAACCACAGTTCCCAGTCGTCTCTCGCTTTTACTATATCGTGCTGAGAGGCTGTGCTGGAGACGTTTATGGACGCGGAAATTATGATCCCGCGCTTACAGGTATTTTCTTCGCTCAGTTTCGAGCACGCCAACGCTAAATGCTTCACGTTTTCTTCATCTTTCGCGGTTGGTAGAGTCGTCGATGATGTCCCGTAGTAATAGTCTCCTCCGGGCGGGAAGAGCGAGGCGGAAAGTTCTCCGTCGTTGGTCACGTTTAAATCATACTCTTCGTTCTCGATCATGAACTGCGAAGCTAACTCGAACGCGCGGAGCTGCTCATCACTCCACGATGATGGTATGCTGGTCGTCGTCGTCGCGTTAATAACGCGTGTGCCGTTGTTGTAATAACGAACATTGGTATTCATCAAAGCCAAATTTTCTTCATCCGAGAGAAACTCGCATATCTCGCGCAACTCAATTCTCAGCGACTCCAAAGCATTAAGGACGATGTTTTCGTCTTCAAACCCGTAGGCATCTTTATTCTTTAACGCACAAGCATCGGTGGAAATGACGTGCGGTATGTGTAACCCGCCTTTCTCCCCGGCTCTAAACGTGGCATCGTTGATGAAGTCTTCTACGTACCGCTCGTATTGCGTCGCGTTCGCAAACGGGACGCGGTTCGGGTACCGGAAGTTTTGCGACCAATCGTCGAGTTCTTGGGTGAAACATTTTAAGCTCGGTTTCAATATCCGCCGATCGTTGTTTAATAATTCGCAAAAGTCGAGCATCCACTTCTGAACGTCGACGTTGGCATCATTGAAGTCTTCAGCGAATGCAACTTTGGTATCCTCAAAGCGCAACGTCTTGTCGAATCCGGACGATTGTCTGGTTTTTGTCGGATCGATGCCAAAGATAAAGTGGAGTTGAATGGCTTCTTCACGTCTGGCGTACGGGATGTATTCGCGGTTTTGTCGTGCGAAAACGTTCGGGTTGAACGACTCGGGCCAAATCGAATGCGACGACCCGTCTGGCGGTTTCAAGGTCGACGCCACGTACGCCTCGTACGCCGCGAGAATGAATGAAAGTATAAGCACTGGATACCGTTTTGAAATCGCAAATTTACCAATACTTTCGCTGAGCGAGGCAGCAAACCCTAGTGCTGCGCGACGCGCGGTATCTACGCGCGTGAAAGCGTCGTTAATCGGTTCAAGAACGCGTTTCAGTCGATCGAGGCGTTGGCGATCCCGCGCCGCGTTGGCGCCGTTTACCGTTCTCATCGAGGCGTCGTCGCCGTCGCCGAAAAAACCGAATGACTTTGCTCGTTTGTGTTTTTGATTAGTTCCATATCTTTTGCTTTTTAGTTGTTTTACGACGTTATCGTCGTCGTCGTCGTCGTCGTCATCATCGAAGTAACCGTCCATCAGGTTGCGCTTCGTGTTCATTTTGGTGGTCATATTTTTTTCTTTTTCATCGTAATCAGTATCATCTGAGATTCTTCTCTCAAACGAGGAGGCGAACAATTCGGCTTCGTTGCCATAGCTTTTCGATCTTCTGCTCGTGCTTGGAAACGTGTCACTTTCAATGCGCTCGAGTCTTTTCTCTTGTTTTTCTTCAACTTCTTTCTTCGCTTCTCTTTCGCCGCTCTCGCCTGCGCCGCCGACGCCGCCTTCCATCGCGGTGACAACTTTCATGCGTCTCGGTACCACTTTTGAAGATCGTCCACCGGGTGCGTTGACAATGGCAAAGAACCGTCGCTTTCGCTCGGATAAACGCGCGTCTAGAATCAAACTCGCTGGAACCATCGCGATGGTCACGAAGAAGCAAAACGCCACGGACAGCGCGGCGAAAATGCCAAACAATCGCAAAGGTTCAATGTTTGAAAATATGAGCGTGGCGAAAGCGGTCGTGGTTGTCGCGGAGGTACAACAGATGGAAAAGAATGACTTTTGAATCGTCCACGACATTCGATCGATCAGCCACGCTTCTGCGTCTATTGAGTAACCAGTATTGCGCATTCTGCACCGTGTCGACTTCTCAATTTCGTTGTCGTTGTCTTCGTCTTCGTCTTCGTCGTCATCGCGGCGTGTTTTTTTAGGCACCGGAACGAGTTTCGCTGAAAGCTTCCAGTGATCGACCAGTACAAAAGCATCGTCTGCACCGATGCCTAAAATACAAAACACGCCGAGAAAGTGTAAAACACCTACCCAAACTTTGTCTAAACCGAGGATGTAAGTAAATATCGCGAACACGAGCGACGAGGCGACCACAATGCACGAGACGACAGTGACAATAACGCTTCCAGTATGAAAGAATACGAGTGCGAAACACGCACCGAATGCCGCGATAATCCATTGACAATCGTTTGCGAGCTGCTCGAGCTCGAGAGAAGAGTAAGTTTGCCAATGTCGCCACGCGACGCGATCGGATGGCGGCGTCTCGTCTGTCTCAAATCTTAACGCGCTTTCGATGTCGTATTCTTTGCTCCACTCTCGTATGGTGCGCTCGAAGGAGTTTTTTACCCAACGAATGGAATCTTCTTCGGATATGCCGCGATACAAGTCGCTTTTCTTCCTCTGGAATATGAGTCGCGTTGCGCCAAACTTTCTTTTAGATAAAGTTGAGATATTATCATAACGTGTCGTAACGCCTTCATCGTCTTCATCCTCCCGGAACCCGAACGTATCGAAATCTAATATTGGTTCCCACGGACGCGTCACAACCTCAAACGCTTCCCATTTATTCGCCCACGAGATGAAAACTCTCAAACCGCGCAAACTTCTTCGCACTTGATCCAAAATCGTTTCCGAATCGCACGGCGCAAAAGCGTTCTCAATTTCCTCCTCGACGGATGGCATTTCCGAAATGATTTTAATCTCCTCCGTCGTCGGTTTCGCGCGTTCGATCCAATCGCAAACGCTCAGGTCCCCTATTAAATTGCACATCTTTGGCTGCTCTATCATGTTCATTTCGCCACTCTCATTAACGTTTTCGTACATTCTCTCCTCGCATCCTCGCTCCTCGCACGCGAATCCATCGTTCTCGCACAAGCGATTCGCCTTTAAAAGACTTGTCGTATCATTCTCACCACAAATATCTACGGCTGTTTGAAGAAGTCGCGTCGTTGTTTCAGTTTTGTTGTTGCTATCACCATCACGATCGTCATAGACGTAAAGTCCTTTCAACGTTTGAAACGCGGTGTGCCAAATATCCACGTTCATGAAAACTAAGTTCACGTCAAAAACGCTCCACGGCGGCGCGCACGTTTTCGAGGAAAAGGTCCAGCCTGCGTGATACCCTCCCAAAACTTGATCTCGCGTCGCGCACGCCTCTTCATACCCCAATGAAGACTCAATCGCTCGTTTTAATTCACACAACTTAATCACATTCTCCTCTCTCTGGTACGCGTTTTTAGTACGCTCTTCTTCTTCTTCGCTAAAATCCAACATCGCGTTTACGATCAACTCGTTCCAATCAACGCTATTCGGAATCGCCCCGTACCTCGCCCCTCGTTCCACTAACATTAAATCCATCATCGACCGTACTTTTCTCACTCTTTTCTCGCTCCGCATGGGATCTCCGCGATCTCCTTCGCTCCCGACGAACACCAGCGGAAACTCGCGATAAAAATACTTCCTCTTCCCTTGCTCTTCGATCAAGTGTTTCCTTGCGGCTAAAAAAGTTTCGTCCCGATCGCTGTGCGTGGTCAACCTCGCGCGGTACGCGGTCAACTTCACGTCGACGACAACTGTCGACCGACGCTCGTACACCGCACGCGACGCGAACCCGATCGAGAGCAGACATACGAGCAGCACCAATCCTATTGTTTTAGAAAAAATATCAGATCAGAGATGTGTTTTTCCGAGAAAAAAAAACGCTCAGCTAGGGTGCAAAAGATACAAAAAAAGAAAGAACTCCTCTCCGTGCATTAGTATTCGAAAGTAGGGGGAGAAAAGAGCGCCAAAGTCGTTTTCATCGCGCACACACCTGGTCGTCGACAACTCGCCCGCGCCCAACATCGCGCGACTCTGTTGTTCGTATTATTCCTGTCGTTTGTTTTCGTCAAAGCATCATTTTTGCACATGTGTGCATGTGTGTGTTGTGCGAATTCAAAAAGAGACGTTTTTTTGGTCTATTTTTAGGCAAAAAATCGTCAAAAAAAATTCATCATCATGCGACGAGAGGAAAAACGAACAAAGTTTTCCTCGACCAACGAGTCCTCGCAAAAACAACAAAAAGCGAAACGATGTCTCTCTTCTCTTCTCACCCCAGTCACGAAAACCGCGTGCGCGTTAGATAAGGCTTTCGCGGCGACGATTGAAGGGAGCAGCAGTCTCGGGGAGAGTCATCGCAGCGCTCGCATTCATCACGTGCATCATTCGCATCATCGTCGTCGGGAAAATTCAAATTTTGGAACAATGTTCTTTGAGAGTCCGGGAATGCCGAGGATGAACTTGGCGAACGATTTCGGCGATGATTTCGCAGAAATGAGAGGGACGAAGAGAAGTTGGGAGGAGGAGGATTTGCACACGCCGGCGCCGAGGCAAACCACGACGGCAAACAACGCGACGACGACGACGAGCTGTTTTTTTCCTCCTCCTCATTCGACGAGCGGAGACACGAAAGAGAGAATAAAAAATTTTCGCAACGACGACGATATCGACGACTTTGACGATTGCTTTTCCATCGGTGTCCGAATGCAGAGAATGGAGGAAAATGCGAGTGGCAGAGCTACTCAATCTGTGACGAGTATTCCGAGCGAAGTAGACGCTTCGCAGGGAGGGATTCCCATGATTGACTCGAACGCGGTGAAAAAATTGTTACTCGAGGATGAGAACGGCGTAGTTTTGATCGATTGTCGATACTTTTACGAGTACCGAAACGGTCGCATATCGTCGAGCCATAACGTGGTGTTCCCGGACGACTGTCAGAGAGGTTTCATAATTGCCAGAGATAAACTGCTGAATTGTGCGAATCATAGAAATAGCGAGAAGAGGGATTTGGTGTACGTCTTTTACGACGACGGCGAAGCGAACGCGATGGCGATGCATCACCGAGCCACGCAGTTATTTCGACACATCAGAAACTTAGACAGATTGGATAACATGCGCACGTATCCAAACTTGTGTTTCCCAAACATGTTCGTTTTGAAAGGAGGATTCAAGGCGTTCATCGAGTCGTCGAGAGATCGAGAATGGGAAGACGACCATCGAATATTTTACGAAGGTAGTTTTGTCTCCATGGACGATTGGCGTTTCTCGAACGAGACGAAAGAGTTGCACAATCAAGTCGTCAAGCGATGGATTTTGGCGGCAGCCGCGCAAAGCCTGAACGATTTCCCGACTCGAGTGTAAGAATATGAATGTTGTACATGTAAAATAATCGTTAAATGGTAAAAATAAAATAATTAATGATGATGATCAACGCTCATATGCGTTTAAACTACACGCTCCTCGCGCTTGGGTCAAGACTACTCCTACACCTCCTACTCCTACTCCTACTACGAAGACAAATTTTACGCCGCGGCGCTCCCTCCTCCGTTATTATCCTCGGAAGGAATCAACTTCAACGCTTGCGACAAAATCGAACTCGCCGCCTCGGTCATCTCCGGGATGACTGAATCCGGCCCGCACCACGATTCAAACAAAGCCCCGCACAGCCTCTCGTCCTTAATCGACTCTCCAATTTTCTTTCCTCTCAATCTCGTCGTCAACGTGCCGCTCTCGTTCGTGCTAAACGTCAAACTCGCGCCCTTTTCGATTTTCACGCTCCGAAACATCGACTTAAACATCTCCAACGCTTCCTTCGCTTTCTTCTCCGACTCCTCGTTCCCGCCGCTCTCCGCTCTCGATCCTAATTTTTTCTCTATATTAACCGCGATCGCCTTCGCCACCGACTCTCCGCTCACGTCTCTCACGAACGTCAGTCGTACCGTTTTCGCAATCGAACTGTCGTTCGCCACCGCGTCCAACGCGTCCTCTTCTCCCTCGTGTTTCTTACACGCTTTCGGTAGGAAATACAACCCAATCACGTACACGTCCACGTTCAACATGGCGGCTACTTTTTTCCTCCTCACCCCGCCGGCGATGAGCGGCGCGTTCGATTCTTCCTCGTCATCTAGAATATGATGCGACGGCACTTTCACGCTTTCTCCTTTTTTCCCGTACGGGATGTCGAGCAAACGCGTCACGGTTGCGCTCGCGAGAAAGAACTTTCTTTCGCTTTTTCTTCGGAATCTCGTTAAAATTCTTTGCTTCCGAATCCTCCTTCGTTGCTTCTCCTCGTCAAGGAGTTCTCCTTCTTCGTTCCTCGCCGTCGTCGTCGTCAGTGAAGAAGAGACGCGCTGTTGTTGTTGCTGGCGGTGGTGGTGTTGCTGCCGCTGCTGCTGCGGAGAGGAGGAGGAGGACATGTCTCTCTTTTTGTTTGGATAAAATGGAAAATCCTCTGCCTGCTATAAGTGTTTATTAGATATACAAAAAGGAGCAGCGCGTGGTAGTATTCTCCTCCCCGGCGCCTTTTTCCAGAGAGCAAACTACAAATGCGCGCCTCTCTCTCTCGTTTCTCTCTGAATCTCTCTCTTCTTATGCTTTTATTATTATGCCGCAACGAAAGAGTGCTTACGCTCCAAGCGCACTTATTCGCTTTTGTTTGAAGTTTTGTCGCGAAGAAGGAATTTTTTTTTCAC
>Ga0182093_1236016_pt1 | contig 9920 bp, 8 predicted proteins | sample 041ome_21_FD_127776 | JGI IMG/M metagenome (GOLD analysis project Ga0182093, IMG submission 127776) | Metatranscriptome of coastal salt marsh microbial communities from the Groves Creek Marsh, Georgia, USA - 041411BS metaT (Metagenome... | ecosystem: Environmental > Aquatic > Marine > Intertidal...
CACGCACATAGGACATTCGTGTCATGCACTACGCACATGAGCACATGGATGACCGACGACCGACGACCGACGACCGACGACGACCGACGACCGACGACCCAGGCCCCGGTCCCTCGCCCGGGTGGCGGCGACAGAACGCGACGGAGGTATCAAAGACACCATGGCTGGTACGTCGTCGTCGTCGTCGTCGATCGTCGCGACGTTGACATCGTTCGTTGCGCGTGCATCGCGAGTGGATAGCGCGTGTTCATCGTGTTCGCTTGTCGGTCGTCGGTCGTCGTCGTCGTCGTCGTCGTCGTCGTCGTCGTCGTCGTCGTCAGCGCACGCCGGGCGATGGTGATGGCGATGGTGATCTATCCGCCGTTCGCTCGCTCTCGCTCGAGAGAGGCGACGGAGGATGGGCGTGCGACGCATGCGACCGATGGCGTGATGTAGGGGGGTGTGATGCGTGATTACCGTTGGCGGTGGCGCGCGACGGTGATTGGGGCGCGCTGTTGAAAATATAGACTAACCATTGGACGCTCGCGCTTTCCCTCAAAAACAACGCAGACGAACTCAAAAAGCTCGGTACGGGCCCGCACGAATTGAAGATTGAAGTCAACTGCTGCAACATTAAGAAGCTTGACTTGAAGTTTTACGGCATTGAAAAGGCGACGTGCAAGGTTGTGCTCAAGTATAAGGACCACGTCTATGAATCTGCCGAGCTTCCGGGTCTCGACCCGACATGGGAGGAGGAGTTCATCTTCTGCGTGGATGACCCCGAGAACGACAAGATTTCCGCCGTCTTCTACTGCAAGGATCAGCTTTTGGGTGACGAGCAACACTATGCGTTGAACAAGCTCATCAAGGGCAAGGCTACGTTCAAGGGCTTGGTTGTGCCGGGCGGTAAGGCTGACTTTATGTTCACCGCGACGAACTTTGGCGACGAAGCGCCTCCAGATGAGGATGACGCGTTCATGGATTTCTTGTAAAATGTTATTATTTTCTCGTTGTTGGCTGGCATCGATCGATCAATCAGCAACACTAATAAATAATGACTTTACTAGTAGTTTTATGTCATGCGATGAACACGAAGGAAACTAATAACTCACGAGACGCTACCCGCGCGCGTTCGCGTCACACCAATCGGAGTCATCCGCGCCCCACTCCATCGCCCGTCTCGTCACTCATCGTCGCTCGAGTGATATCACCGCCATAACGCGCCATGGGTTTGTTTTCCTCATCCATCTCCAACGAAGAACGCGATCGGATTCGTCGCGCGTGCACACAAAAAGCCACCGCGCTCGTGCAGTGCGAGAAGATTAACGGCGTCGCGGCGTGCGTGAGACTGTCGAGCGACTACGATTATTGTCGAGCGTCGAGGGTGAATGCGTGTGCGGCGAACGCAGATGCGTTTGAAAAGTGTACGAGAAGAGTCGTTCAGCACACCGGTGCGCCTGAAGACGTTCCAACGTGTGAGAAGGAGCTTAAAGCTATGCGCAAGTGTCTGCGCGGGCGCGGGGCGTAGAGGCGCATCGGCGTAGTCGTCGGTTACAATCTTTTAGAATTATCGCATATCGCGTGTAGCTGTTGTTATTTTTATCTTAATGTTTTCGTATATGTATGTATTCAAACCAAGACGAGTGTGACGGTAAGTCTGTGCACGACAGAAATTTAAATGTCGCCATAGTCGATGACGACGCGCTCCGCGACGGAGGCGTCCAAGTCGGTGTAGCGCGCCATTCCAGCAATCGCCCGCGCACCACCGGGGACTTGTATCATTTGTCCATTCCCATCCGGACCCGGTACGGTCATCATCATCATTCCACCGCCAAACATGTTGTTTCTACGGTTCGATCGGCTGCTCTTCTTGTGCTCTTCGTACTTCAAATACTCAATGACGTTCTTCTTGTATTGCTCGTCGAGTAAACGTTCTTGCATGTCAGCGACGTGATGCGCCTGCTTGTTACGAATGTGCTTGAGTACGAACTCTTCGGCAAGGAAAAGCTTGGAGCTGAGCGTGCACCCGAACCTTTGCTCGTCGTGCTTTACCACGCACGATTGGATCCATTCTTCAAGCTTGGCTTCAATTTCCGCCGTCCCGAGCTTTTTGACTTGAGGATCGCCCTCAGCAATTCGGCGCTTTACGTGATTATCCGTCGCCATCGCCCACTTAACGGCGTAGGGATTTTCAGACATGTCCCCGACCGTACCTTCGGGCTTAGGGTCGCGCTGCGTCCACGCCGAATCCATGGTGATTCTTTCTAAAAATGTCACTGGATTCATTTCTTGGCACCGGCGATAGTAGTCAATGCCGTGAACGCGCAATAAGTAGCACAGGCGTTCATCCAATCTCGCCACCGTGCTTTCATCCGCGCCCAATGCTTGAAGCGCCGCCACGTCTTCAGCTGTCGCAGCGGCGTCGTCTTCAACATCCATAGACGCCGCAGCTTCGTCGCCGTCCAACAGCGGGTTGCCCTCAATGCCCTTCTCTTGATCGAGCGCGTTGATGAGTCTACCCGCTTGTTTGAAATCGAATCCAAGACGGCGAGGATTCCAGCACTCAATCGGCGCGGGCGAACGCTTTTTGGGCGGGCGAACACCTGCGGCGGTGTCGTCACCCTTGGCATCGTCGCCGTCCATGTTTGCGTCTTCGTTTTCGTCACCCTCCGTGGCGCCGTACACGACCAAGCTGCCATCAGCACGCGCGGCGAAGAATTCTTGCGCGCGCGTCAACGATAAATCATCACGCGCCTTCAAAGTTTCCACAAGCACGCGTGGGTCGTTCCGCGCGCGTTCATTCTGGTCGTGTCTATGGTCCCGGAAGTAGCGCTCGAAAAACGCCTCTTGATTCTCCTTTTGGTACTCCTCGTACCGACGCTCCGCTTCCGCCGGCGTCGTATCATCACGCAAGTACTTGTAGCAAAAATCACGAAAAGACAACGCACCATCATCTCTCGGACCTCGCCCTCCCCGTCCTCCTCGTCCTCCGCCGCCGCGGTGATGATCTCCCCCGCCGCGATCTCCCCCTCGTCCGCCTCGCCCTCCTCCTCGTCCGCGTCGTCCACCCTCCTCATCGTTCCCGTACGGATGATGTCTGTCGCCACCACCATCACCACCATCACGGTTACGTCGGCGCGCTCCTCCGCGATCGTCGTAATAATCCCGTTGTTCGTCCACGTCCATCATGGTAAATTGATTTGATTGCGACGCCGCTCGACGACAAAAGACTGGCGATGAATCACGCGCGCGAAACCGCTCGGTGGTGCGCGCGGTGGTGTCTAAGTTCGACTGAACACGCGAGGCGTGAATTTAGGTGCGTAGGTATGCGTGTGTGGGTGTGCGCGCACGCGACGACTACGCGCGCGAGGCGTCGACGAGTGCGGCTACAATTCGTCTGAAAAACCAGCGCAGCCGCGCAGGGAGAAAACTAGGGTTAAAAACACACATATATAACACATATACATTAGTATGTATTATTTTATAACCATGCATTGTATATATTCATACATCTACACCTATGTGTAAAACAATCAACATCGACCATGGGTGTGGACCACACCGTGTGGTGTGCAATCGTGTTCACGGACGACCAGCACCGGGTCTGGGCAGCTATATATAATTAAGACGCTGCGTACTGGGCGTTAGATAACCCTAATGATAAAGCGTCGCGCTCGAGCACGACGGCGCGGATGCCTTGGGCGATGGCGGAGAGTTCAGGGATGGCTTCGGCGCGCGCGTAGACGAGCATGTCGGTTTTGGCGCGGGCGACGGCGTCGTCGTACGCTTTGTAGCGATCCTGAGCGGCGGTTGCAGAGCTTGCATCGCGCTCGATGGCAATGAGCTGCTTGTCCAAGGTTACCAAAATGACGTCCAGTCGTTCTTGAGGGGACGGTCCTTTGGGGTAATCGGCCACGGTGATAAAGTTGACCGCGTGCGCCATTTCATTGGCGATGGCGTACAGAGCGTTGATGTGTTGTTCGTCTGTTTCGCCTGACGCCTTCAAATCTGCGACTCTTTTGAGCATGGCTTCACGTGTAGATTCCAAACGCGCGCGTGTTTTGGATCTCAGTTGGATCACGGCTCCTTTAAGAGCGTAGATTCCCACGGTGGAGCCCTCGAGCGCGAGCTCGACAAAACGTTCGGCGAGTTTGTTCATCGTCTCCTCGGGAGTTTTGGCAAAGTTCCATTTAGAAATCCCACCCATCTGGTTTGTGACAGCCACGGTGAATAAAAATCCAGAGCGCACGAAGAGCATACCTATGATGAGCGTGAATAGGATTCCTGTCGCGAGATTCTTCAGCGATGATTCATCCATGTTGGCGCCGATGAGTAAAACCAATCCTTGGCACACGCTGGAGAGGAATTCGACGCGGTTCAGGGCGTTGTTAACCTTTATCGAGCCGAAGCCCAAAGTCACGATACGCCATGGTTGAGCAAAAAAGATGAAAGTCGCCACAAGCACGTGTACAAAAAGGATTCCACCCCATCTGTCTTCGGTACCAGAGGATGCTGTCTCGACGGAGCTCACCATGACGAGCACGAACTTTTGAGCCAACTCGAATGTAAGAAAGTTCACGGCGATGACATCTACCCATCGCATGCGTTGCGCCCTGTCGCGACCCCGTGACGATGCAGAACGTTTCATCATTGACTTAAAGGTGCCAATCTTGCGAACCGATGCCTTTTGCGTCGGCTCAGCGATGACGGTGGCGACTTCTTCTTCTTCTTCTTCTTCGGCTCGCTCTTCTTCGGCAATCTTTTCCACGACGGCTCGTGTTTCCGCATCTAATTCAACTTTGCGCGTAGGAGCTCGAGTAAGAGTCGTCTGAGGGCGAACGGTATCAGCATCCGTTGCGACCGCACTGGCGGCGATATTTTTGATTTCCAAACGCTCGGCGCGAGTAAGCTCTTCACGCCGGTAGATTTCATACAGCGATCCGTAGGTGTCGAGCGTTTGAGCGTCGTCGAGTTTACCAGCCACTCGGATTTTCCGCACTTGGCGGTAAATATATAAAGGAAATCCTCCACCAAACGCCATTACAACGAGTCCTGCATATGCTTGTGTGGCGTAGTGCTGAGGCAGCGAGCAATCCACGTCGACATCGTGTATGAGAATGTCTGATTCTCCAACGCAATCAAATGCCTGAATAGCCGCGCGGACGATTGGAAGATATAGCACAGTCAAAACGAGCGTGGCAAATTTGCGCAGCTTTGAACCGAACGCGTACTGCTTCTGCAGGGCTTTGATAATCTTATCACCATTTTCAGAGGCGAGCGCGCGTCGTTCGCCGCCGCAAAAACCGCGACGAGCGATCCAGTACATGGTGCGTTCACCATCTGACTCGCTACGGATAGCCTCAACAGTTTTATCATATTGATGCTGCGCGAAGCGAGCACGCCAGGCGAATAGTGCCGTGATAACTACAGGAACGAAGAATGTTGTCGACCAGAATATGGTATACCAAGAAAGTTTCATTCCCGCGCATTCGGGCGCCACGAGTTCAATGTTGAAATTGAACGCAGATACCCACGACGCAAGTTTCTGTATCGGTGTCGGCCACTCAATGTCAATTTCAAAAGAAATGTTGAAAAACTGTAAAGAGTCAACTATTTTCTTAATCATATTCGCTGAAACTGGGCCAAGAACAGCTGCGGCTTTAAAGCCGACGTAACTCGCGATGACGACGAACACGCCAGCAATGCCGGACATTGCTGCCGAATTATCTGGGCACACAAAGCAATTATCTCCTGACTTGTAATATCCATCCAAACAAGTGCCACATAACGTGCCCGTCGAACCTTCGCACGCAACGTTACCTGCGAGACAGCGATCGGGAAAAGGACACGGGCCTTGAGGTACGCAGTCGTCTTCAATCGACGCGTACGTCCCCGCGGCGTTGCTGCACCATTGATACCAATCCGTCGGTGGGCCATCGCGGGATGTCGTTGAATTATCAAGTCGTGAAAATTTGAAATACCACGACATGGGGTCGAATTGCTGGTCATCGGGGCTGTAAAACATGTCCGTGGCGTCTACAACTCCTTGGCAGTTCCAACCGGTAATATCCATGTTGAATGTTCTCGCTCGATAAAACATGCTCGCCATACTAATGGCGGATGCCGTGTTCCAATCAACGATCCACGGGTTAGCATTAGTTGCTCCCGAAAACATATTATTGAAATACTGCACACGTGAGACGTCCCATTGAGAAAGAGTTCCTTGGAAGAATTCACAGTTTTCAAACATGAAGCTCATATCCGTCACCGCGCCGGTGTTCCAGGAGTCGACGTTTTGGTTGAAGTTTTGCACCCCATTGAACATAAACCCCATGTCTTTCACAGCGGCTGTGTTCCATTTACTGACATCGCCAAAGAAAGCGAACGCCGATAGAAACATGCTGTTCATATTCGTCACCGCGCTCGTGTCCCAATCAGACAAGGCCTTGTTGAACTGATTTGCGCCGTCAAACATGAAACTCATGTCTGTCACCGCACCTGTGTTCCAACCGTTTATGTCTCCGTCAAAAATGCTCGCATATTGAAACATGGCTTGCATGTCGGTGACACCCGAAGTATCCCACGTGATGAGATCGTGCGTAAAACCCGCGCAGCCTCTGAACATGCCATTCATATTGCGCACGTCGTCGACGACCCAACCGTCTAAATTTTGATCAAAGTTCCCTTCATCTTGAAACAACGACGAAAAATCGTCAATACCTCGAACGTCCCATTGTGGCAAATTGGTAATCCCCGCTTCACCACAGCCGCCAGCGATGTTCGCGCAGATGCACCCCCCCGTCGGGTCGTCGGCCAGGCATATGGTAATGGCGACGTCCAAGGTAGCTCTGCTCGTGAACATGTACCCCGGCACCGCCGACACCACACTCGCACCACACGCCACACCCACGATCGCAACTGTCAACCCACGTTCGAGCACGCCGCGAACTCGCATCGACGACCGCATCTTCACCCCGACCAACCAACCGCGCAATTATAATTCCCACACCACCCCGCGGCTCGTGTGAAACACCGATCGTGTCGGTGACGTCTGTGCGCGCCGAGTACGCACTCGCGTCGTCGTCGTCTTCACGTCGTCGTCCACGCACGCGCACGTCGTCGTCCACGCACGCGCGCGTTCGAGTGACGTGCACGACTATGCGATACGCCATCTCCGACGCACACACACGGACACACGGACGACGTGTGCACACGTCAGCGCGACGGCGCTCGACGCGCGTAGTGCGCGCGACGCGAGACCCATCACGGCGCGCGTGTCGTCGGGTGTGACGTATATACTCTGTGAGGACGTGTACTCGTCGTACTGGAGCGCATCAAGTGTCTTTGCGCGATTACGCACGTAAATCGCGCGACCGCGCGCGAAGAAAGGGACCCACATGTCCGAACATGGGCGTGGACGGACACCAAAAGCGACCGACGACGACGACGACGACGACGACGACGAATGAATGGAATGAATGAATGAGTGCATGGTGCATGCATGCATGGATGGATGGATGCATGCATGGATGCATGCATGGATGTCAGCCTGAAAGGATGAATGAATGAGTGGATATCGGTGGCGATGGTTGACGGGGGACGGGCGCGGTGGTGGTCGACACACACGCACGCACGCGCGCACGTAGGACTAGTACACATGTCTGCACCGGCGATGATTTTACGCACGGCGTCGCGCATGGCGGCGCGCGCGACGATGAAGACGACGACGACGACGACGCAGCGGGCGCCGCTGCGATCGGCGCACCAGTATCGGCAGATTTCGCGCACGCGCGTGGTGTCCGCGGCGGCGTACACGAACGCGCGCACTGGGGATTTCCCGTCGTTGGAGTTCCGTGTGTTTTTCCAGGATGAAAGCGGTGCCAAGGTGTCGCCGTGGCACGACGTTCCGTTGAAGAACGCCGATGGGAGCATGAACTTTATCTGCGAAATCCCAAAGGAAACCAAGGCAAAGATGGAAGTGGCGACGGATGAGAAGTTGACGCCGATCAAGCAAGATACGAAGAAGGGTAAGCTTCGTGACTACCCGTACAACATCAACTGGAACTATGGTATGTTGCCGCAAACGTGGGAAGACCCGAAGCACGAGCACCCGACGATGAAGGTGTCGGGCGATAACGACCCCGTGGACGTCGTGGAGATTGGTTCGGCCGCGCTCGCCATGGGTTCTGTGACGCCGGTGAAGCCGGTTGGCGTGTACGCCATGATTGATGACGGCGAGTTGGACTGGAAGGTGATTGCCATTTCCACCAGCGACCCGAAGGCGAAGGACATCAACGACGTCGCCGACGTCGAAAAGCACTTCCCGGGCGAGCTCGAGAAGATCCGTGTGTGGTTCCGCGACTACAAGACCCCGGATGGTAAGCCGCAAAACAAGTTCGGCTTGGACGACAAGTGCATGGACAAGGCGTACACGATGGGTGTGATTGAAGAGACGCACGAGTTTTACAACGCGTTGAAATCCGGCAAGCGCGCCAACGACGAAGAATTGTCCCTCGAATAGACGCTTTGTCGTCGCATGCGAAGCGCAGGTGTTTATAATTTGATATCACTTTAACGTCTCGTTTTCTTTTGCGGTTCAAGTTCCTTCACATCGTGCTACTCTGTCGCTCTAATGGCTGTGGCCGTGGCCGTGCGAGTGCTCCTTCTTTTCTTCGCCGTGCGCGTGCCCGTGGCACTCGTCGTGTCCGTGGTCGTGCCCGCACGCCTCCTTTTTCTCTTCGCCGTGCGCGTGTCCGTGCCCGTGCGAATGTTCTTCCTTCTTCTCCCCGTGACCGTGGCCGTGGTCGTGCCCGTGCGCCTCCTTTTTCTCTTCGCCGTGCGCGTGTCCGTGCCCGTGCGAGTGCGCCTCCTTCTCCCCGTGACCGTGTCCGTGGTCGTGTCCGTGGTCGTGCCCATGGCACTCACCACCATCATCTCCATGGTCATGTCCACACTTTTGCTTCTTTTCTTCCCCGTGCGCGTGTCCGTGCCCGTGCGAATGGTGCGTGCCGTCGCACGGCACGCCGTCGTGCGAGTGCCCGTGCGCCTCCTCCGCGCCCTCAACCTTGGGTTTCTCCTTCATCACCACCTCACCCTCGCACGACATCGCATCATCAACCTCGCACGTCAATGTATATTTAGCTCGCGTCTCACCACTTTGAACATCCACCAACGCCACCACGACGTCTTTCCCGCGCGTCGCGCTCCGCAACGCCATGTTCCCCGTCGTCCCGTCGATCTCCACGCGCGTCCCCGCCGCGAACGACGTCGCCATCACGTTCACCTCTCGCGCGTTCGCCGGTACCTTGACCACATACGCATGCGTCGTGCCCGTAAACCCAGGCTCGAGTCGCGCCGCGAGCTTCACAAACCCCTCCCCTGTCCTGCCCTCGTGGTGGTCAACCGCGCCCTCCTCGTGGTCATCATCATGATGGCTCCCGTGCCCGTGCCCGTGCCCGTGCCCGTGCCCGTGCGTCGTCGTCGTCGTCGTCGTCGGGAGCGGTGCGCGCGCATCCACCTTTAAAAACCCCAACGTCGGTGCGTTCGCAGCCGCCATATCGCTCGCTCTGTCGTCGTGCTGTGTCGTCGTCCGATGGCGATGATGCGATGATGCGATGGGGCGATGAAAAGCGATGGGGCGCCGAATGTCCGAACATGTCCGAATGTCCGAATACGTCCGAATGTCCGAACATGTCCGAATGTCCGAATACGTCCGAATGTCCGAATATCCCACCGCTCGTTCGTGGGTGCGCATCCAGCGCCAACACACCTCGACGACGACTGTGACGACGATGATGACGACGATGACGACGACGACGACGACGATGACGACGACGACGCGGGTGGTGGGTAAGACGATGACGCGCCGGTACCGCCACCACCACCACCACCACCACCACCACCGCGGCGGCGGCGGCGTTCGACGACATCGCGTGGGGGCG
>Ga0182093_1275780_pt1 | contig 9918 bp, 10 predicted proteins | sample 041ome_21_FD_127776 | JGI IMG/M metagenome (GOLD analysis project Ga0182093, IMG submission 127776) | Metatranscriptome of coastal salt marsh microbial communities from the Groves Creek Marsh, Georgia, USA - 041411BS metaT (Metagenome... | ecosystem: Environmental > Aquatic > Marine > Intertidal...
CCGTAAAGACAGTGTTTCCGACATTTTCGGGATCTGTTGCGGCGGCACAGACGTCGAAAGTTTCGCATCCGAAACTAAGGTTCCAGCTTAGCACAAGCGCCTATCATAAGCGCAGTGCAGACTTTGATATCAGGCGATGCGCCTAGAAGCTGCGCTTTGGCCGGCCCGCGACCTTAGCGCGGTTTGCGGCCCTTGCTAAAAAGGCGGGTATGGATAGGCTCGCCTTAACGCGTCGAAAGCGAAGCGGTTTCAATCTTCTGATATGGGTTGAAAGTCCAACCTAAGATGACGCACCAGCCTCAAGATCAGTGGCTTCGTTTAAAATCTCGCCAAGGCTCGGCACAAGCGGCGCATTGCGCGTTTGCCATAATGCTGCGCGCTTCACCGATTTTTCGCATTGAATATAAACCTCTTGCACAGTGATCACCATCACGCAAACCGGGATTCATTTAACGTCTAAAAAACTGGCGCAAAGATCCGGATCCGCCGTCAAGGATGCATGGCCATTTACCCGCACCATCGTATCGGCGCCCGGCACCATAAACATGAATGATATAGGGCCATCTTTAACAATGTTACGCAAACTGTCCAAACGGTTATTGCCAGGCCAATCGGGCAATAAAAGCGTTTTATCATCTTGGATCCGCACCACCGGTCCTAGATCGCCGCGCGCGGGTCCGTCGGTACCGTAGGGGCCAATTGTTGCCAGAACGCAAAAGCGAGCGGTCCCAATCCAAGCTTGATATAACGGTGTCAGATGATCTGCAACTTTGCGCAGGCTTGCCGGGCTCGCCTTACTATACAGTGTCTCAAGTGTCTCGACCAAGCGGATAAAATCTATCTGCTGCCGCCTCTTCCAACAACGCGTTTGAGCTTTGCTCAATCACCTCTTCCAGCTTATGCATGAACTCTTCATTGTCCAACCCGGGTTCAATGGCAGGTAGAAACTCAACCACCGCCAGACCGGGCTGTCGCAGGATTCCGTATTTAGGCCAAAAAACGCCAACATTCGTTGCCGCGGGCACACAAATTTGACCGGTTTCTTGATAGAGAACCGCAGTACCGATCTTATAAGGCGCCAATACGCCCGGCGCAATCCGGGTGCCTTGCGGGTAAATAATCAACTGCCCAGCAGGCGCTTTACCCGATTTCACCTCAGCCACCATCGATTTTATGGCTTGAGCTCGTTTGCCGCGCTCAACGCAAATACATCCGATCCGCAATCCGAACCAACCTAAAACTGGCGCATATTTAAGCGAGTTTTTCATAATGAATTTTGGCTTTTGAACAGCACTGACGATCATAATTACGTCGAAAAAGCTTTGATGCTTGGCGGCGATAAGAACTTCTCCCTCCGGAATTTTTCCGCGCACTTCGGAACGCAGGCCGATCATCCAGCGGGCGCTCAAGCGCACCCACTTTGAATAGGACCGCACTGCGGCGTAAGCACCACGCCGTTCAAACAGGGCCCATGGTAGAAATAGAATACCCAATACCACCATCATCAGATACATTTGAAACACAAAGGCCGCGCTCATAATCCATCTGAGAACAGGCATCTACGCAAGCCCTGCCAAAACCTGTTGGGCGGCGCGGCGCGTCGAAAGATACGCCGTTCCTGCCGAAAACGGTGGGATAGAAACCAGCCATAGCCATTCCAGCCCCTGCAAGCCAAGCCCTGTTAAAATCAGGCTGCGCGGCTCTTCTGACGGGATCAGATACACCACGACCGCGCCCAGTGCGATGCCGATGGAGGCGCCCGCAAATGCACGAAATGTAAACCGACCAACAAAGGCCGAGGCAATATAATTATCCGTCGCTCCAATCAAACGCAGAACCGCGATCACCTGCGCATTGGCCGCCATGGATGCGCGCGCGGCCAGCGTGATCATCGCCGCATTTGCCGCTATCATCAATATAATTGACACAATTCCCAACAACCACAACCGCTGCGCGGCCCGCGCCAACGGCTTTTGCCAACGCGTATGATCATCCAAAACCGCAGACGGCACTTCTGCCGCCAACCGCAGCCGAAGACCCTGCGCATCATACCCCGCACTGGTTTCTTGGATATCGATCAAGCGAGGCACAGCTAAATCTTCAAGCGGCATATCGGGCCCAAACCAAGGCTCCAGCAAAGCGCGCTGTTCATCGGCGCTCATCACGCGGGCCGAGGCGATCCCGCTGGTGGTTTGCAAAACCTGCAAAGCCTGCTGCACCTGCGCCTCTAGCTGGTCTGCCGAGGCTGATACGCGCAATGTTGCGCTGCCAGATAAGGCCGTGCTCCAGCGCGCCGCAAGCCGATCAGCCGCTAAAGACAATACCAGCGCGAACACAACCAAAAACGCCATGATTGCAGATGTGGCCGTGCTAAGAGTTGCCGTAAAACCTGTGGGCGGAACAACTTTATTCCGACGCCCATCTCCTGAAATCATCGCCAGAAAATTTGCCATAGGGGCAATCATAAATCAGCCCCCGCAAGTTGCACTTGCCGATTGTTAATCCGTAAAACGCGCACCGGAACCTGCGTTTTTGCAGCGCGAATCAAGCTTAAATCATGGCTCGCAACGACAATCGTTTTGCCCATGCGGTTGAGTTCGACTAAGAGCTTCAATAATCTCTCAGACATTTCCCAATCGATATTCCCGGTGGGCTCATCCGCCAAAATAATATCCGGAGACATAATGATCGCGCGGGCCAAAGCAGCCCGCTGGCGTTCGCCGCCGGACAGCTCGGGTGGATAGGCCTCGGCGCGTTTGTTCAGCCCAACCCAAGCCAATAGCTCTTTGAGGTTCATTTGATCCGAAAGGCGATCCTGCCCCGCCACTTCCAGCGGCAAAGCTATATTTTCAATCACGCTCAAATGATCCAAAAACTGACAATCTTGATGCACGACGCCGATTTTACGGCGTGCGATTGCAATTTCATCCCGAGACATAGACGCACGACTGGTTCCAAATAATGACACGATGCCCGATGTCGCGGTTAAAGCGCCATAGCACAGTTTCAGAAAAGTGGTTTTTCCAGACCCTGAGGGCCCCGTCAGAAAATAAAACGCGCCCGGTGTTATCGAGAAAGACATCCCCGATAAAAGCTCGTTTCCACTATAGGAATAGGCTGCATTTTCCAAATCTATCAAAGCATATCCTGCTGCTATCTTTTAAAGCCCCACACCGCTGTTTTGCCCCAGTGCAGCCATCGTTGCAATCTATCATTCGCCTTTCGCAGAATGATTTTTTGCAGAAAGCCATTTTCTCTCTGGGTTTTTAGGCGCATATTGGTCTAGAAATACACGCCAAAGATCTAAATACGATAGGTTTATCTTGCCATGCTTCTGGCCTGCCCAATTTGCCAAGCCCAATATGAAGTGCCCGAAGACGCTATTCCAGAGACGGGATGCGAGGTGCAATGTTCGGCCTGTGGTGAAACCTGGTTCCAACCGCACCCGCAAGCCACTTTTCCAATTGAAAATATCCGCGGTGATCAGCGCCTGCAAGACTTTGCCTATATAAAGGGCGCGATCGAGCATAACAGCGAGTCTCAACCGACTGAACCAGGCAACCGCGACGCACAGAGCCCTATCTTCAACAATCCAACCGCGATTCAACGCCCCCCGATCGCACCCGCTGTTGCGGAAGTGTTGCGGCAGGAGGCGGATCGAGAAGCAAGAGTGCGCGCAGCCTCCGTATTCGCAGAAGATCAAGCCCCGCGTGAGGCCGATACCCCAGCGGCTCTCGAAACGGCGCAAAGCAGCTTGCAGGCCACTCCGGCGGCGCCAACAAACGCCTTTCCCTCAGCGCGCCCCCCCGCGGCGGCCAGCCAGTCAGATCAATTTGAAGCTGAGGAAACCGCGCCTGCGCCCAAACCCAACACCGCCCAAAATGCGGATGCGCCATCTTATAGCTCGGGCAGGCTGGGCTTCATTATCGGGGTTGCTGCGGTGATGGCCGCTTTGCTCTTTTACCTTTACGCGGAAACGCTCAGCAGCGCGGCCCCAAGCCTGACACCCTATGCCGATCTTTATACGTTATGGGTGGATGCCCAGCGCCAGCGTGTAGACCCATTGATCGACCAAAGCGTTCTGTGGGTTCTCGCGCAGGTTAAGCAGGTGTTTTGAGCCCTTGGCCCTAAAATTTTTCGAGCAAGCGTTCTAAATAGTCGCGTTCGGGTTTTGAGCGATCGCGCTCGCCCATACGACGTCGGATCTCCTCAAGCAGCTGTTGCGCTTGGCGCTCCATAGCCTGCCTTTCCTGCGCCTCTGACATCGCATCATCTCCCGCAGGCCGGCCCTGCTGACGCCCCAGCGGATCGGTTGCCTCGCCACGCCCGCGCCCTTGAGCTGCGCTGCCCTGATCAGCCTCGTTTAAACGCTTGGCTTCGGCAAATGCCTGGTCCAACCGCTGAATACCATCCCGCAGCGCGTCCAAAGCATCCGCCTGTTGATCCAAAGCTTCTGGTAAATTATTCTCGCCCAAAGCCCGTTCAGCTCGGCGCATAGCCTCTTCTGCTTCATCCAAAGCCTGCGCTGTGGGCCCTCCGCTACCTTCACCGCTTGGATCAAGCGGCAGATTTTGGCGTTGCCTGCCCAGAGCCTCTCGCAGGCGCCGCTGGCGATCCGCCAAGTCTTGCGCAGAGGGCGGCGTTGCATCCTCAGACGGGCCTGTTTCACCTGGGCTTTGTTGGCCCAAACCTTCACCGGGCGATTGGCTGGGTGCTTGCTGAAGATTGCGAAACGCCTCATCGGATAGGTTTTGTTGACCCCGCAGCGTCTCTTCTAAGCCTTGCAACGCTTGTTCGCGCGGAGCGCCTTCACCCGAAGAGCCTTCTGCAATCTGCATATTTTGCATCATCTGCTGCAACTCTTGAAGCGCTTGCTGCGCCTCGGCCATACGCCCCTCACGCATCAATTTCTCGATACGATCCATCATGGCCTGAAGATCATTTTGCGTTAAATCCACGCTATTTTGCGGTTTGGTTGAACGCGGGCCGTTTTCAGGAGCGGTTTTTTGTCGTTCGGCCTGTTGCATCAACTGGCGCAGGTAGTTTTCATTTGCCTCGCGTAATTCTTGCATCAATTCGGCAATTTCTGCCTCAGATGCCCCGTTTTTCATCGCTTGCGACAATCGCTCTTCCGCTTGCTGCATGCGCTCTAGCGCATCATCAACATTCCCGTCTTCAAGATCAATCGCCAAGGCCCATAGCAATTCCGCAACGTCAACGCGCGCTTGTTCCAGCGCGCCTTGCGAAAGCGCTTTTGTCAGCTCACCACTTATGAAACGCAGCTGTAGATAATCACCCTCGTTGCGGATTTGCGATCCTGGTGCAAACAAGATTGCCTTGAGCATACGCGCGACCCGCCCAGCGTTTTCATGATGCCACATCAAATCGCGCCGCTGTTCAATCAAGGCCGCAGCCAAGGGATCAAAAAATCTGCGGCCGGGCAGCATCATGGCGCGCGCGGGGGTCACGAAGCTTTGACCCAAAGCATCCTTGGCTTCCAAAGAAACGCTTACGGGTAGGTTTGAGAGCATATGTTTCGAAAAATCTTCGGTTACATCCATCGAGAAATCTCGATACCGCCCATCAAGCGGCATCGGCAAATCAAAGCTCAAGGCCGCCTCGCTATCTGGGTCAAGCGCCAAACCATAACGCCGATCTAGTGCGTCCAAATCCACTTCGATAAGCGCGCGTACTGCGGTGATGCCAAAATCATCCTGCGCGGCGTAACTGAACCGACTGATCCCAAAAAAATCGGATTCAAAGCTTCCGCTCCATTGCAGATTGGGCGGCTTATCAGGAAGAAGCGTAACAGACCAAACCGCGTTGGATGGTCCCGAAATTTGCAACACACCCTCTTGTAAAACAGCGAAGCTGTGTTGCACGCCATCCGCGGCAGACGTGGCCGAAGGGGTGGGTGAAACGGATTGATTTATTTGGTAGCTGCCTTCCGGGCCATAAAACCGCAAATCAACCCGACTGGCGCTCAAAAGCGTTAAATCAGCTTGCCCGAAAAGATCCGGCAAATAAAGGCTGGGCAAACCGGAATAGGCTGGCGGTGTCACCCACCCCTCCCAGCTTTGAACCTCAACCGTTTTTAGGGTTGAAGGCAGCGGCGGTGCAAAACGCGCCGCAAAATTGGACGAGGATCCAAAGCTTACGCTGACCAAAAATACCAATAACGCGCAGAGGCGTAAGCCAAAAGGATCGGCTTTCATCAGAGTGAGATCAGGGGGAACAGATAAGGCCTGGTTGGCCAGCGCTTGCATTTGGTATTGGTGGCGCAGCCAGAGCGCTTGCGTCACCGGATCTTCATCTCGGATGCTCGCAAAATCGCTTAGCGCTTGCAAGGGGCGCGGTGCCAGGCTGCGATCCACGCGGTACTTGGCGTCTTGCCAACGCGGCATGCGAAACCTTTTGATGCCCCAAAGCAAGGCAGCAAAAGACCCCGCGGCAGCAATACCAACCCCCAGCGCAAGAACATCGATTTGGCCAATCGCCGGCCCTTGCCACATCGGCAAGCTAAACCCAATCAGACCAACTGAAAAAAGCGGCCAAAATGCGTTTAAGCCGCGCTCACAGATCAACCCTATAAACGTTTTAAAGACAGCCGGCTGCGGCGCTGAAAACCAGTTTTGAACGCGTGAAAAGACCAGATTAAACCTCCAACTCTTGGCTGTTTTTTCTACAACCAAGAAGGAATCATATCTCGATTAATCATTTCGTCAAATGTCGGACGGGCTCGGATCACCGCGAATTGATCGCCGTGCACCATCACCTCGGGCACCAATTGGCGGGTATTATATTCGCTGGCCATGACGGCCCCATAAGCGCCGGCCGACCGAAACGCCACGAGATCGCCCGCGCTTTGGCGCGGCAAAGCCCGGCCTTTGGCAAATGTATCTCCAGATTCGCACACGGGGCCCACGATATCATAAGTGGCTGTTGGCTGATCCGCGCTGGCCGCTTGCACAGGCACCACATCATGATGCGCCTCATACATCGCGGGGCGGATAAGATCGTTCATCGCCGCGTCTAAAATCAGAAATTCGCGGTCTTCACCGGATTTCACATAGATCACTGAACTGACCAAAACCCCAGCATTGCCCGCGATCAAGCGCCCAGGCTCGACTTCTATTTCACAGTCTAAATGGCCCAATTCACGCTGAACCATTGCTCCATATTCCTGCAAACTGGGCAAAGGCCCAGAATCGGCCTGATAGGCAATACCAAGCCCACCGCCCAGATCAAGCCGACGAATATCATGCCCCTCGGCCCGCAATTGCTGGGTCACGCTTGCAAGTTTGCGATACGCCAATTCGAAAGGGGCCAACTCCGTCAACTGGCTACCGATATGCACATCGACGCCCACCGCCTCGAGCCCGGGTAAGCTGGCCGCACGCGCATAGACTTCAGAAGCGCGCGAAATCGGAATGCCAAATTTATTTTCAGCCTTGCCGGTGGCAATTTTGGCATGGGTTTTCGCATCCACATCGGGATTCACCCGCATGGTGATTGGTGCAACCGTTTCTAAAGACACTGCCACCTCATTGAGGGCTTCCAGCTCGGCTTCGCTTTCCACATTGAATTGGCGCAAACCGCCGCGCAGCGCGAAAGCCATCTCTTCGCGGGTTTTCCCTACCCCCGAAAATACGATCCGCTCTGGGGCAACGCCGGCGGCAATAGCGCGGCGATATTCCCCCCCCGACACCACATCCATCCCAGCGCCCAACCCAGCCAAGGTTTTGATAATGGCCTGGTTCGATGCGGCCTTCATCGCAAAACAGACAAGGTGATCCATGCCTTGCAGCGCCGCATCAACCGCATGGAAATGGCGGGTCAAGGTGGCGCTTGAATACGCGTAAAATGGCGTGCCAACTTGCGCTGCTATCTCTGCCAGCGAAACCCCTTCGCCATGAAGAATGCCGTTCTTATACTGAAAGTGATCCATGGTTACCCCAAGGCCTTTTATCTATTTTTAAAAGCTCGATTACCCTATCGACCACGGGATGAAAAGCCTTTGCCCTGTTCTAGATTATAGCGGCGTCCTCTCGAGAAAAATAAATTCGCAAAATGGCCGGAACTTCTGTTTGACAAACGCTCTAGGCTGCGTCTTCTAGGTGGATATCGTTTCGGGACGTATCAATGCTGACCTTCGCACTTGCCGTTTTTTTACTGATCATAACGCCAGGACCCGGTGTGCTGTCCACGGCGGGCGTGGGTGCCGCCTATGGGTTTCAACCCGGCATGCGCTATGTGATGGGGCTTTTTATTGGCACAAATTTGGTGGGCTTGGCCGTGATCAGCGGTCTCGCGGCAATCATGTTCAGCGTTCCTGTGGTGCGGGGCCTGCTGATGGCGGCCTCGCTGGCCTATTTGGTCTATCTGGCGGGTCGGATCGCGCTGGCTGGATCAAAACTGGCTTTTATCGATGCGCGCCGACGCCCCGGGATAAAAGACGGAATACTTTTACAAATTATCAACCCAAAAGCCTATGCAGTGAACTCGGCGCTCTATTCGGGTTTTGCGTTTCTGCCCGACAACCTGCTGCTGGAAACCCTATTGAAACTGCTTATCGGCAATGCGGTCTGGTTTCCAATCCATTTGATATGGCTTTATGCGGGCAGCGCATTGCATCGCCTCGACCTCGCCGAGACAACACAAAAGCGGATAAATTATGCGATGGCAGCCGCAATGATGACCGTTGTGCTGCTTGGCGTTTCCGCCGCGCTTTAAGACAATAGCGGGCGAATGCGATCAATCGCACGCAGAATATTCTCGCTGCTATTGGCATAGGAAAACCGTACATAGCCTTCGCCAAACTGGCCGAAGCTGGTGCCGGCAACCGTGGCCACGCCCGCTTTGTCTAAAAACAAATCTTGGGTTTGCTTGGCGTTTAATCCGGTGCCGCTGATATTGGGAAATGCGTAAAATGCCCCGGCAGCATCCGCGCAGCTTACCCCCGGCAAATCATTTAACGCCTCAACGATAATTTTTCGACGCGCATCAAATTGTGCAACCATGTCATAAACCGGATCTTTGGGTCCGGTCAGCGCGGCGAGCCCTGCAAATTGCGCGGCGGCATTCACGCATGAGTGATCATTGATGCACAACCGCGTCACCGGCTCAACCATCGCATCTGGCCAAACCGCATAGCCCATGCGCCAACCAGTCATTGCATAGGTTTTTGACCAGCCGTCCAAAACGATCAGACGGTCCCGAATCTCCGGATAGGTCAATAAACTCACATGCTCGCGGCCATCATAGAGCATTTGGCTATAGATCTCATCAGAGAGAATGGCGACATGAGGATGTGCGGCAAGCCCCGCAACCAATTTATCAATCTCTGCCTTTGGGGTGACCCCACCGGTTGGGTTGGCGGGGCTGTTTATGATGATCAGACGGGTTTTATCGGTAATTTGAGACAAGACCGTTTCCGCATCAAAAGCAAAACCGTTTTCTTCCAACAAAGCCATCGGAACCGGCGTGGCGCCACTGTAGCGAATAACCGATTCATAGATGGGAAAGCCCGGGTTAGGATAAATAATTTCAGCCCCTGCCTGACCAAACATCAAAACCGCAAAAAACATCGTGGGTTTTCCACCGGGCACAATAATCACATTATCGGGATGAACCGCAGCCCCGTGACGCTGCTCTAAATCCTCTGCCACCGCCGCCCGCAATTGTGGCAAGCCATTGGCCGGCGTGTAGCCATGATGGCCGTCCTGCAAGGCTTTTATCCCCGCATCGACAATATGCTGCGGGGTGCGAAAATCTGGCTGGCCAATTCCCAGGTTGATAATATCCCGTCCCTCTGCCGCCAGTTTTTGCGCGCGCGCCAGAACCACAAAGGCCGATTCTGTTCCAAGCCGAGAAATACTATCGGCAAATTTTAATTGTGTCATTCGATGTCCTTTCGCA
>Ga0182093_1361103_pt1 | contig 9918 bp, 6 predicted proteins | sample 041ome_21_FD_127776 | JGI IMG/M metagenome (GOLD analysis project Ga0182093, IMG submission 127776) | Metatranscriptome of coastal salt marsh microbial communities from the Groves Creek Marsh, Georgia, USA - 041411BS metaT (Metagenome... | ecosystem: Environmental > Aquatic > Marine > Intertidal...
CTCAACGCGAGCCAAAAGATCGCCGCCACCGCCGCCGCGCACGGCGCGGTGAGCGTGTGCGTATACGCGCGCGCGAAAGAGGTGTGCGATGTCATCACCAGCCGTGATCGCGTAGAAAACGACGCGCGGTGATGGGCGGATTGTTTGGACAAGATTCGGTTACGTCGTCGTCGTCGTCGTACGCCTTGGACGGTCCAATGTGCGCCGCCGCGTTGTGAACATCGCGCCGTGGCGCGGGTAATAGCATAGCCACCGCATGTGTTGTTTCATTATGTATTCATATCATATATCTCTCGGAGTTGGTGCTCGCACTCGTACGCGAATCATCATCATCTTGTTTTAAACGCGGCTGATGTTGTTGACTCAGCGCCATTCATCGCCGCGACACGCACCGCCGCGACGTCGGCCGCGCGCGTATCGCCGCGAACGACGCGCGGAGACTCGACGCCGACCGCGCCATGTCGCAGGAAAACACGTACGAAGCCGAACGCGCCGCGCGCATCGCCGCGAACAAGGCGCGCATGGCGGAGCTCGGGGTGCTCAACGCGAGCCAAAAGATCGCCGCCACCGCCGCCGCGCACGCCGCGAGCGAACACAAGCGACGTCGCGTGATGTCGCCACCGAAAGCTCGTAAACCGAAGATCGACGCACCGCGGCGCGTCTCGCGGCGGGCACGCGGTGAGGCCCCGCCAGAGCTCACCGACGCGGAGCTCGCGCGCGAGCTCTACGAGCCGACGTACAACGAAGAAACATATTCGAGCGCGCAAGTGGCGGCGTTAGGGACGTGCGAGACGCCCTGGACGCTGTTTGTCGATGGGTGCGACGAACACGGTCGGCGGGTGTACGACCAGGTGAACGCGCAGTGCTGTCATCAGTGTAGACAAAAGACAAAGGGCATGCGGACGAAATGCGAGACGTGCGGGATGATGCGCGGGGTGTACTGCGGGGATTGCTTAATGATGCGTCAAGGGGAGAATATCCTCGAAGTGAACGCGCGCGGGGCGGATTGGAAGTGTCCGAGTTGTCGGGATATTTGTAACTGCAGTTTTTGTCGCACGCGACGAGGATGGCCGCCGACGGGGGCGATGTATCGAGAGGCGTTGGCGGCGGGATTTGAGTCGGTGGCGCATTATCTCATTTTGAGTAATCAAGAAGACAAACAGGCACGTGAGGTGGCATTAAAGGTGGCCGAAGTCAAAGCAAAAGAGTACGCGATCAAGCAAGAAGCTGAGGCGGCGTCTCGACCGCCAAAATCACCGGGAGACAAACGACCGCATTGGCTCAAAGAAAAGGTGTACGCGGAATGAACGAAATGAAACGATATGAAACGATGCGCGCAATAGACGAAAAGAAAAATGTGTATTATTATAGTGGAACAATCAAAAGTAGTGTGGATGTAAACGGCGTGCGACTACCACAGCCAGTGTGCGCGACACGCAAAGGCGGTTTCTCGTCGACCGCGGTCGTCCACGGAGAGCACGACGCCCGGCACGAGCGTCGCGCCCGGCTCTTCACCATCGCCGCCTATACGAAGGAACGCTTCAGCTTGGACGCCACCGCGATTCGCAGGCTTACCAATAACCACTCCATAGCCAGAATTTTTCACGACGCTCGCACCCGTCGTCGGTGGTAACGTCGCGGCGACGCCCCACTCCGTGTAGTCTTCTCTCGATTTGCCGCCTCGCATCGGTGACATCGACCCCCACGCGCTCGCCACGATTGCTCGCGTCGTCTTCGGCAGCGTCTTCGCGAATGTCAACGCAACCCCAACGAGCGTTTCGCCATCCTGCGAACGAGACGCGTTTATCGCCACATTCGTATGCTTGGTCGAGCTCGTCTTCTTCGTCGTCAACTGCGCCAAAACCTTCCCTCGACCGTCCTCGGGCTGACGATTGCCCGTAAACACGCCTACATGCAACGCAGTGTGCGGATTAAACTCAACCGCCAACGCGCCCATAGAATCCGTGTGACATCGACCGATTAAATCCCCTCCATCCGCGCCGAATCCGGTGAGCTGGTGCCCGCGTCGCGAGCCGCCAAACACGCCTCCAGACACCGCGTCCACGCCCTCCGCCCCGAACGGCACCACGCTCGCCTTCACGCGCACGCCCTCGCGCCCGCGCGTCAGCGTCTTCGCATACTTAACTTTTTCTAGCGTCACCGGGCGCGACTCGAACTCATCGGCGTTATTAAGATAATCCGCGCGCGTAGACGCCGCGCGCACCGTCAGCGCGCCTCCATCCGCGAATGTCACCAATGTCTCATGCGTCGCCCGCATCCCGCGTTTCAAGTCGCTCGACGCGCCGTCATCGCTGCCAATACCGCCAATTTTCGACCCTTCGGCGTCGATGGATGTCCAGCACGCCTCCACCGCGCGTTCGTACGTGGTTTGCGCGCCGCCACCCGAGTTGGAGGACGCATCGATGCGCTGCTCCAGTTTCTCCACCGCGCGCGAGAGCGCGTGCGTCTTCTCGGTCTGGCCCTGGAGCAGCCGGCGAAGGCGTTGGATGTCTTGCGCGTGCGTGTCGGCGTCGGCGGACATGATTGGCGTCGCGAAGTGACGTGGACGTTACTTTGCGCCTCTCGTTGATTTAAATGTCAACCACGTTTACGACGACGACGACGTCGCGCGCGACGACGACGTGCGCGACGCGTAGTCAGCGCGACGTTGGGGCGCGCAGTCGGCGCGCGCGCGCCTGTCGCGCGCGAGACGCGCGTGCGAGCGCGCGCGATGGTGGTGAAGATGTCGTCAACGAAGCGGATAGCGCACCGTCCTCGATGATGACGCGCCGCGCGCTCGCGACGACATTTGGCGCGCTTGCGACGGCGGTGACGATGTGTCCCGCGCCTGCGCGCGCGGCGAACCCGTTCGAGGCGCTCGGCGCGGCGAGACGCGCGACGAATGCGCGCTTTCTCATGGGTCCGGTGGCGTTGAGCCGCGCGCGGTTAACTAACCTCCGTCGCGACGTCGTCGACTACGCCGACGTCGACGCGTTGGAAAAGAAAATAGCCGAAGCGACGTTGGATTGCTTACAACCGCGTGGGATTTTAGATTCGTACTCCAAAGTGAAGGATGTGTGCACGCTATCGATTTTAGCGCGTTCGGCGACGGATGGACCGGCGTCGTTCAACGACCCCTCGAGCGCCGAATCCATCGATGTCTACGTCGCGCTCGACGCCGCTCGCGCGTCGTACACGGCGTTAGAAGACGTGCTACTGCCGACGCTCACTGATGACGCTAGCGCGCGCGATAACGCAAAGATTGACGCTGCATTCGACGCGTCGGACGACGCCTTGAAAGCCTTTGCGTCGGCGTTGCTCGCGTGCTTTCGATTCGACGACGCCGACGCGCGCGCCATCGTCGACGCCGTCCCGGGGGCATTCGTGGCGAGATAAATGTTTATATTGTTAATAATAGTATTCATTCATGCGCGGCGATGCTATGATTACGCACACGCGCACACAGACGCTCTTGCTCGTACACAAAAAAATGCCATCGTCATCATCACTCAGGCGTACTCGATACACATCTATCCGCACTCAGCGCCGCGAAGCGCATCGACGATGTCTCTCCTCACCGTCGTCGACGCGTGGGACGGAAAGGGCGTCACGTGGCGTCCAATCTACGATGACGATAGCGAGTCATTCACGCCGTTTACGCACATGGTTGAGTACGCCAAGTCTGGTCGCGGCAAGTGCGGCAAATGCAGCGAGAAGATTGACAAGGACACGGTGCGCATCGGCGCGCCGTTAAAGTATCGCGGAGGGGATTACGGTTGGATTAATAAATGGATGCATCCGCAGTGTTTGCGCTTGCCCGGGTTGACGCTGGAGGAGCTGCGGGAGTCTTTGTACGGGGTGAATGATTTACGACAAGGCGACCAGGACGTGTTGCTCGCGACGTTGACGAGCGACGAGAAACCCGAGATTGAGAAAGAAGAGCTGGATATAAATGATGCGAGCTTTTTGTGTCGACCGGTGATTGAGCCGGCGGAGAAGCCGCGCGCGTTGACGCGCGAATTGTTGAGGTTCCAAGCGGAAGGACTGAGTTGGATGTGCGACAACGAAGCGAGCGATATTCGCGGAGGGATATTGGCGGATGAGATGGGGATGGGGAAGACGATTCAGTGCATCGCCATGTTGTTGGCGCAAAAGGAAAAGTGGATGAAGCGTCGCGCGGATGCTGGGGAAATGGTGACGGCAGAAGATAGACCGCCGCCGACGTTAGTCGTTGTGCCGACGTCGGCGTTGGTGCAGTGGGAGCAAGAAATCAAGACATGCGTCGATGAAGGCTCGTTGAAAGTACTCGTGTATTACGCCAATCGTGCGGGTGTAGTGGATGACGATTTTAAAGGATACGACGTCGTGCTCACGACGTATCCCGTTATCGAAGCAGATTGGAGGAAGATTATCAATCGACACATGGTGGCGTGTCAATGGTGTGGGAAAAAGTATCTTCCACGATCTATGAAGGTGCACTTGAAGTACTTTTGCGGCCCGGATGCTGTGCGATCTGAAAAGCTGGCGCGACGCGAAGTCACCCGAGACACGGCGAATGAAAAGGCGATGCGGACGTTAAAGATTAAAGAAGGAAATGCGAGCGATGTGAAAAAGCCTTTGCCTACGCCTGCCAACTTTTACAAGGAACTCATGGCAAAAGCAGGACGTCCAGTGATGAGCATGTATGATGGCGCGCACAAAGCGCGTGAACGCGCCGCGGCAGGTCTCGCGCCGGGCGGCGACGCGATCAAGGAAGAGCCGGAGGACATAAAGACTGAAGTGATCAATGACGGCGACGATGAGTTGACGCGTGACATGAAAACTTTGATTGCGCAACTGCCGAGGCCCCCATCGGAAATCGTAGCGGCGCTTGTCGGAAAGGCTTTAGAGGAAGCGGCCGAGGAGGCGATTGCGAGCGCCGTGACAAAATCCAAAAAGCGTCCGCAGCGCACGACCGCGACAAAGAAAGCACCGGCGAAGAAGGCAAAAAAGAGCTTGCGCGATGAAAGTGACAATGACGATGCTGATCAAGAAGAAAGCGATTACGCCCCTGAAAGTGAAAGCGACGATGATGAAGTCGTCATTCTTGACGATAGTGAAGACGATGAAGAGCCAAAGGTGAAGAAGACAAAGACAAAGACGAAGAAGGAGACGCCGAAGCAAAAGACGGTGAAGAACGAAGACAAAGATGTCGAAAACGACACCCCAGTGGTAGGCACTGCGGATGACATTACCACCAGTCCCACGAAATCCGCTGGCGGCGATGACGACGATGACTTAGACGCGGTTGATTTATCTGACTCCATTCTTCATCGCACGGTGTGGCATCGCATCGTGCTCGATGAGGCGCATAAAATCAAGGCGCGAACGAGCAACACTGCAAAGTGTATCTACGCTCTCAAATCCTCGTTCAAGTGGTGTCTGACCGGAACGCCGCTGCAGAATCGTATCGGCGACTTGTACAGCTTGGTAAGATTCTTGCGTATGGATCCGCACGCATACTACTTTTGCTCCACGAAGGGGTGTGAATGTAAGCTGCTCTCGTGGAATTTCGGCCCGGAAGCGCGTTTTTGCGTCGGATGTGGATGCGGCGCTCCTCGACATTATTCGTACTTCAATCGGGCGATTTTAAATCCAATCAATCGATACGGTTACGTGGGCGATGGCAAGAAGGCGATGTTGGCGTTGCGAAACGATATTTTACTCCCCGTGCAGTTGCGGCGCACGAAGGCTGAACGCTCGGAGGACGTCAAGCTTCCGAATTTGACGATTACGATCCAAGAGAATGAATTTAGCAAAGAAGAGCGGGATTTTTATGATTCGTTGTATATGAAGACGCGCGCGACATTTGACGCGTTTGTGAAGAAGGGGAGCGTTTTGCACAACTACGCGCACATTTTCGAACTTTTGGCTCGACTTCGTCAGGCGTGCGATCATCCGTACTTGGTGATTCATTCGAAGAGCGCGAATGTGAAGAAAGACGCACCGGATGCACCAAAAGTTGAAGCTCCCGCAGAGGCTGATGAACCCAAGTTCTACTGTGGAATGTGTCAAGATGAAATTGAAGCTGAAGACGCCGCGCTGGCGGGATGCAAGCACATCTTCCATCGCGAGTGCATCATGCAGTACGCGTCGTGCGCTCCGACTGATGGTAAAAAAGTCACCTGCCCGGTCTGTCGCACTGGTTTGACGATTGATTTCACCCCTGATAGCTTGGATGATGTCAAACGCGAAGTCAAGACAAATCGATTCAAGGACGTCTTGCCAGACAAGTCAATTTTGTCGAAATTCGATTTGAGCCAGTACACGTCGAGCACAAAGGTTGAAACGCTCGTGAATTCGTTACGTGATATGCGTAACCAAGAAAATGGTCACCTTAACAAGGCAATTGTGTTCTCACAGTACACGCATATGATTGATTTGGTTGAGTGGCGTCTTAAAAAGGCGAAATTCACCATCGCCAAGTTGGTCGGTTCAATGCCCGTGACGCAGCGAGCGGCAAACTTGCAAGCGTTCAGAGAAGATCCGAACGTCAGTGTTATTCTCATGAGTCTCAAGTCTGGCGGTGAAGGTTTGAACTTACAAGCGGCAAACTACGTGTACGTTCTCGAACCGTGGTGGAATCCAGCGGTTGAAATGCAAGCCGTTATGCGCGCGCACCGCATCGGTCAAAGTCGCCCAGTCACCGCCGTTCGCTTCTCTACCAAGGATACAATCGAGGAGCGCATGATGGAGTTGCAAGAAAAAAAGCAGCTCGTGTTCGAAGGATGCATGGATGGAAATCAAGCTGCACTCTCACAGCTCACCACTGAAGATTTACAATTTTTGTTCAAGCGCTAAACGCTTACGCTTGACGCTTGTGTAACGATACATGTGTAAGATTTACAATTTACATGTACATGTACTTACCGGTACATGTACATGTATCTAAAATTCTTTGAAAATTTCTATCGCCTTAACGAGAGCGGCGTCTTCTGCCGGTCGCGTGGCATCGATTTGCGTGGCCAGTAAACTATCTCGCTCGATCTCTTGCAAACGTTGTTTTCTGAGTTTTAAAAACTCGGATTGAATGGCAATCGGCGTTGGTGTATACCGTCCTTGCTCTAAAAGCTTCCAGTCGAATCCCGTGAACCACGGATGACTTTTAACTTGTCGAACACCGCCGTGGACATTGCCTAGACGTGTCTTCGCGTCACGTTTGAGTAATTTTGAAATGAAGTCGCACACCTCATTCGTGGCAAACGTTGGATAGCTCACCTCAAACGCCGGGTCTACAATGCGCCGCATAACGCTCAATGGATCATCTTGTTCCGTCGGCGACGACGAATTAAACGGCTGAACGCCGGATATTACAATGTACGTCAGTACGCCCAGCGCCCACCAATCAATTGCAAGCCCATAGCCTTTGGACAGCACGATTTCTGGCGCTACGTATCCAGGCGTGCCGCAAAACGTAAACGCCTTGTCTCCGACGCCGAGCTTCTTTGCGAACCCAAAATCGCCGAGTTTACATTGGCCATTGAGCGATACAAGCACGTTTTCAGGTTTCAAGTCTCTATATATGATACCATTGTCGTGCAAATACTCAAACGCCAATATGAGCATCGCGACGAAGTATCGCGTCATGTTTTCGTTCACGCCGACTTGCGTGCGCACCATAGTGACTTTACCATTGATTGCCGTTGGGATGTTTTTTATCTGCACATAGTTGGCGAGTACATCCATCAAATCGCATCCGTCCATAAAATCGAACAGCATGTACAAGTGATGTGTATCTTGAAAGCTCGCGTGCTGACACATGAGCGAAAAGTGGCTAATTTCACGTGTGACTTCCTTTTCACAAAATATGTGCCCGGGACTTCCTTTAACCGCAATCTTGCGCACCCGCTTCAGCGCAAACGAATGACCTTGGACGCCACTTTTAATGACAACCCTATGCACGCACCCGGCTGAGCCTCCGCCTAAGAGCTCTTTCTCAATCAACTCGATGTGTGTCACGAACCCGTCGCGAGCCGCCTGAAACGTCGACGGATTCGCGCACCCTTGCACAAGTATGTTAGCCTTGGTACCACCCACGCGCGCGCTTTCTCTCAGATTAATATTCGCCTTGCACCAATTATTCTCGCCTTTCAGCTCACTCATACGTTTGCGCGTGCGCTCAGCCGATTTCGCATCCACAAGCGCCTCGTGTGCGGGCGCGAGCGTGTTGAGCAGCGCGTCGCGGTGGAGCACGTAACACACTATCGGTGTGTTGTCTCCAGCGCGCACGGTGTGCGACCACGTGCTCGCATTCGTCAGCAACTCGATTTCACCGAAAAAGTCATAGCGAAACAGATGATTCACCACTCGCTCGTCCCCGGTGTCGGGATCTGACTTGCTCACGACGACGCGCCCAGACGTGATGAGATGAAACAACCCCTCGCTCGCGGACGCGCCTTCACGTATTATAATCTCCCCCGCCGCGAACGTGCGCGTGTTCAGCTGCTCCGCTAATGCTTTTCGAGTGTCTATGTGTAATTTGTAAAACGCGGGTACTTGCTCCAAGAAGACATTCTTGTTGAGCTTCGACGCCGTCACGCTATGCTTCACCGTCATTTTGAAGACGTACTGCGGACACACCCACACGCGCGATGTCCCCACCGCTTTCACCGTCGCATTTCGCGGCGTCCTATACAGCAGTGCTAATTCCCCAAGTACGTCACCACACGAGCGCGTGGCCACCTTAATATTCACGCCCATGCGCGATTGAAAGACATCAAACGCGCCGTCCGCGACGAGGTACAACGCGTCCCCGGGCGAGCCCTCCTCCATTAACGTCGCGCCATCCTCGACAGTGATTAAAAACATCGCCCGTGCCACGCTGTCCCGCAGTTTACCATCTAATTGCGCAAATATAAACGTCTGTGATAGCGTTTTCGCAATCACCTTGGTCTCTGTTTCCGAAGGCTTTACGCGCTCGGCTTCGCCCACCCAATTCTCGATGGACGCTCTAACGTCGTCCATCAACGTCTCGGTGACGCTTTCCACGCGCGCCGTAAACGACGACCGCGCGTGCTTAGGCGCTGCGAACGACATACGCTTGATAAACGTGCCATCTCCACCCTGGCTCGATGTCGACGCCGCGAATGACGACGACTGCGCCGCGTACGCCAGTTGCAACGCGCTGTCCACGCTCTGTCGCGTATACTTTGTCACCTCTGTCTCATGCACAGGCAACGGTACGTTCCCTAAAAACGCATTCAACCGCGCGTTCGCCGCACTCTCATCCGCCCTCGCCGTCACCTCACGCGCCGACGCCGTGGTGGCATACGCATCATACGTCCCGCGTCCGCCTCGTCGCGCCTCCGCCTCCGCGTCCGCGTCCGCGCGCGCGCACGTCAACCACCGCCACACCCACCACCTCCGTGGTCCCACCTCACGCGTCGACGCACACGCATCACTATCGTGCGACGTCTCCCCATCGCGAATCCGCGCGCGCGCGTCCTCCTCGTCCATCTATCGACGACTTTGACGCGCCAAAAAGTGCAAAAGTGCAACCAACCACACCAACACACACCACACACCCGAGACAGACGACGCACGACGCGAGATGAATACGCGACAGACGACGACGACGACGACGACGAACACCGCGCGGTGGCGCGAAAACAACAAATCCACCCCACGCCGCACCGCGCGACCGACTGTCGATGACCGGCGCGCACCCCGTCGGCGCGCGACCCTGTGCGGTGTCCTCCACGCAAACAAGTGCATTCGACCAATCATGACCAGGCCATATGCCCCCCACACCACGTGCCTCGATGGGGTCACGATCGGTCGATGTCGTGTATGTACCTGTGTCATCGCATGGTAGGGGTACATACAAGACATCCACCATCCCCGTGCCCTGCCCCACCGTTCATTCGTCGTCGTTCATTC
>Ga0182093_1212898_pt1 | contig 9917 bp, 5 predicted proteins | sample 041ome_21_FD_127776 | JGI IMG/M metagenome (GOLD analysis project Ga0182093, IMG submission 127776) | Metatranscriptome of coastal salt marsh microbial communities from the Groves Creek Marsh, Georgia, USA - 041411BS metaT (Metagenome... | ecosystem: Environmental > Aquatic > Marine > Intertidal...
CACGCACAGTCATTCTCTCTTCTCTTTAACTCCTCCACGCGCACGTTATCAGAAAGAGACATAGTGAGAACACACACACACACACACGCATCGAGATGTCGGTGACGTTGCACACGAGTTTAGGGGATTTAAAAGTGGAACTCTTTTGCGAAGACGCGCCGAAAACGTGTCATAATTTCCTCGCTTTGTGCGCCTCCAACTATTACGACGACACGATTTTCACTCGCTTGATTAAAAAGTTTATCGTGCAAGGCGGGGACCCGACCGGGACCGGGAAAGGAGGGGCGTCGATTTATAACAACGGGGGGATGTTTGAGGATGAGATACGGGAGCATTTAAAGTTTACGAACAGAGGGATATTGGCGATGGCGAACGCCGGGAAAGATATGAATGGAAGTCAGTTTTTCATCACGTTCGCGAAAGCGCCTCACATCGACGGGAAAAACACGATTTTCGGGAAAGTCATCGATGGGTTTCCAGTTTTGGATATGTTGGAGAAAACGAAAGTGGACGAATCTATGAGACCATTGACGGATGTGAAGATCGAGAGGGTGACTATTCACGCGAATCCAATGGCATCGAGATGATTAAATCATCGATTGATTAAAAAATCATAGTTTTCTTTGACGCGCTAGGTGTTTGTAATAAAAGTTAGGTGAAATTATTGATACTAGTAGATCTTATTTTTACAACAACAATAACAACAATACACGAATGCATAACGTGCGTCTGAATGCGCGTCTACCTCGTCCTTGACGTCAGCGTGCGTTCCATTTTGAGCAAATCGCCGACGTGTCTGGCTTTACCGGTAGTTTTCAACCAGTCTCGAAACTCGCGCTGAATCATGGCAACCTTTTCCGAGTCGGCGCCGCTTGACATTTTTTCAACCATGTCTCTGCGAAAGGTGGCGACGAGCTCGTTCTTTTCGTCCAAAGAGGTGACGTACTCACCGGGAATGCGGAAAGGATTTGCCCTCGTAATCTCTACCGATGCCGCTGATGATGCGGAAGGCGCGAGATCGTGCTGTGATTGATTATGCTCCCCTCCTCCTTTTTCTGCAGCAGCCGCAATCTCCTCGGACGGCAAAAACGGAACGATGAAAGGCCCGAAATCTTCCGGTTTCTGCACGCAGACGCTAAAGTTACTATTGCTATGGTCGCTATCAGATTCTGAACCTGAATCGGGGTCGGGATTTGTGCTAATCACCCGAGAGCTTTTCCAACTCTCTGTCATGTCGTTCGAATCCGGATGTAACCGGCACTTTTTCAAGTGCGTGGACAACCCGCCGTAGTAGGAATTATATGGTCCCACGACGCAACCTCGAGAATCCCCGACAAAGATTGGACGATTTTCCACGGCAACGTTGAAGTTACAATCGTGCGACGCTTTGCTAAATAAATATTTCGACGCCGAGACGACGTGGACGCGCTCACATCTGGTGAGAAATATCGTCGAGGATACCGAGCCAATGAACACGGAACAATCCACCACATTATCGATTCGAACGTGCTGCACTGGCGCCATGACATACACGGCACTCTCCGAGCAATCCGAAATCATGCACGATGAAAGAATTTCATCCTCGGCCTCATTTCTTTCTGCTAACTCGCGCGCAAACGTTTGCTTTTTCAAGTTTTCCACGCGCAACTCGAACGGCTTCTTCAACGCGCCGGAAAAAGATGAAATCGAAGACAAGGAGTCTTCCAACAACCGATAAATATTCAGTGCCGTTTGCAATTCCTCTTTCGCAGCTTTGGAATCAACCTCTTTCATCTCGTTTGCGTCGTAAAAATGAAAAACGTATTGGAAGCACTCCCACGAGTTTGCGCTGATGAGTCCGGGAGAATCGATCAAATCGTCCGTTTTCGTCGCTATCGTTTTAATATCGTTCCAATGCGAAATTAAGAACTTCATTCGCACGAACTCTTCTTTATCGCGTTCGCTTTTCTGTTGTTGTTCGTTATTTTGATGGGTGGTTGAACTGCTTTCCCCTCCATAGTTCCCGCCTCCTCCTGTTAAGCTCGAGTACCACTCCGCGTTCGCTTTCATCGGCGACTTTGCCGAAGGTAAGTTTATGCCGTGCATTAACAAGAACAAGCAAAAGAAATCTACTCTGATGGAATCACCACCTTCTTCTGTGCAGCCACATTTCGTTATATCCAACGACGCATCGTACGCGTCCAGTATACACTTTACGTTCGCCTCCATCTTCTTCGTCTTATTCTCGAGTCGTCGATACGCGCCGCTCGTCGTGCTGTTCGCTTCAAAATTCATTCTCAAAACTTCCTCCACTCGTCTTCTCTCCAACGTTTTCGCAAACGGATTTGCACTATTCTCCGTTTCTTCTTCTTCCGCGCATCGCTCCAACAATTTCTCCTGAGTCTGCATCACGCACCGCTCGAACGAGTGTTGATGATGTTGATGATTGTAGTTGCTATTTTTTGTTGTTACTTCAAAAACAGAAGCGCAGCAGAGATGTTTCTTCACCATTTGCGCTGGTAATAAACCAGAATATTCGAACACCTCCGCCCGACATCTCGCTCTCAGTAACCTCGCGTCGTCGTCGCCGTCGTTGTCGTCGTCGTCGTTGTCACCATTCTTCGGCGTCAGAGCCGCTGATGGTACCGATGGTGCCATCTTTCTCTCGTTCTTTCTTTTGAAGACGAGAGAGAGAGAAAGAGAGAGAGAATTGCCTATTTATTTACGAAGAAGAGGAGAAAAATTTGAAAAGCTGAAAGACAGCTGTTTGCTACACACAACTTCAACTAACGGCTATCTTCATTTCACTCTCACACTGGCACAAATAATTGCTATCGTTATTATTATTATTACTATTACTACTACTACTGCATTGATACTAAAAGAAGAGTGGGAGGTCCACCGATCATGACGAGGAAGAGTCGCTTGAACAACGCGTCGTCGTCTCTCTCGACGACGACGACGAGTGACGTTCCCGGGAAGACAAAAATGATGGTGCCAAAGTCCCCTACGAAAACGACACCTACGAAGACGACGACGAGCGCCGCGAAACAAACGACGAGAAGTCCGCTCTCGCAAGTGCTCTCGCCGAATAACGCCGTCATCCCGAGTAATAATATTTCCAATTCATCATTTTCGGAGTCTTCTCCGAACGATGGAAACACGCCCACGAGGAGGCATTTGACGACCGCAGAGCTGACGAGACCGAGCTTGAAAGTGTACGTGGAACAGATGACGACCCCGCCTCCGTCGTCGTCGTCGTCGTCATCGATGATCGCGAATAACAACAACAACAACAACAAAAGCGTGGAAGAAATAGCGGAGGAACTATTGAAACAATCGAACGAGAATCAAACGAAGATGGTTTTGGTGGACTTGTTACAGACGGCGAAAGAAAACGCGAATTACAAGTTGATGCTGGAACGGATGAAGTCAGACGAGGTGGAGAATTCGTTGAAGTCGTCGAGAAAGATGAGTGAGGTGACGCAAGTGTACGAAATGTTGAGAGAAGATAAGATTAAAGCGGAGATGGAGATTGCAAAGTTACAAGAGGAGAAGAAGAGTTTAATGATGGCGGCGGAAAAAGAGAAAGTGAGCGCATCCGTTGAGACCGATTTTGTGGCCAAGACGCCTTCGACAGCCCCGACGAAGCAATCGTCGTCGGCTTCACTTCGCTTTGCAACGACTTCGACCGTCAACGATGGCAACAATAACGTTGGAATCTTTGCCTCACCGAGATGGGAAGCGGTGAAGAAATCTGCGACGGAAACTGCGGAGCGTTTGAGAGCGCTTTCGAGCGAGAAAGGCACGGCGGCTTCGCCATTTACCGGTGGAAAAGCGCGAACGATCGGGAGACCAAAAAGTACAGCAGTTGATAACAATGATGATGAAGAAGAAGAAGAAGAAGATATCTTTGTCGACGCATTGAATACGGTCGCCCAGACCCAACAACTTCATCGCAGTAAAAGAATGACCGAGACGACGACGGCAAAACCGTCAGTCAGGGCGATTGAAAAGACGCAGAACTCCATCGCCGACGCCTTGAGAGATTCTAACAACGAACTTGAAGTCAAGAATTTGCTCGCTTCTCTGGACGAGTATGTCTTATCGCTCAGAGAGAGAATATCGTCTTCTTCGCCATCGACGACGACGACGACGACGACGAACAGCAGCAATGAAGCGAGTACTTCCGCCCCTACGCGCGAAGAGAAACCGCATCCAACAGAAATGAACAAGGAAGAGGAAGTTTTAAAAATTGCGGATAAAGCGGACAATTCGATCAAATCGCTCTTCCAGCTCTTATTTATTAAAGAAAGCGGCAAGAAGAAAGTCAATACTACAGTTGACCGCGTGAAATCGGATTTACTGAAAACATTCGAAGAGGAAGACGATGGTGCGCAAAATCGATTACTGAAGAAGGAGCAAGACGAGCGGAAGAAAGACAACGAGAAAGCGGCAGAAGCTTTGAATAAAGTCCAGTTACTCTTAGACGAGAAAACTAACGAAGCGAAACGAATGGCGGAATCTTTGGAAGACGAGCAACGGAAAAACAAAGCGTTACAGACGAAATTGGCCGAAAAAATGAAGGAGATGGAGGAAGAAAAGGAAAGGAAAAGCGTCGCGAGTGTATGTGTGCAAACAGAAGAAGTGGAAGAAATTAATAGCAATAGTAAACTAAACGAGTACGAATCTTTGGTAGCGTTGCTCAAAGAAGAGAATCAAGGTAAAGACGTGCAGATGCTTCAGTTGCAGCAAGAGTTTGCGGATTCGATGTCCACGAAAAACGCAGAGCTCTCAAAACTCGAGAAGGAGGTCAGAGAACAAGATGAAAAAATCTCCGAACTTTCGCACGCGTGCGCTCATTTTGCAGAAGCTTTGGGATCTGCAGAAGAAGAGGTGGAAACTTTGAAAGAAGAAGCCAAACGTGGAGGCGAGATGGAGATGAAGATGGAATCATTGAAGGAGATGTTGACTGAACGCACTCACGAGCTCAACATCTCTCAGTCTGAAAAGACCAATTTGGAAGGAAAATGCGAAGAGTTGCAATCGGAAATGCTCTTCAAAGTCGCCGCGTTGGAGAATTTGAAGCAATCTCACGATGAATTAGAGGCGAACGAAGTTGAAGTCGAAAATATATACGGTCTTCTGGCGGAAGAAGTTGAGAATTTTGAACGCTTGTACGAAGAAGAAAAAGAAAGAAAGAAAGGTGTGATAGCAAAATACAGCACAGAGAAGGAAGAAATGCTTCAAATCATAAATCATCTAGGGAACGATATGAAGATGTACGAGCGCGAAGCTTTCACTTGGTGGACGAGAGCGGAGCTCGAAAATACGCACGCGGCTGATTTAGAAGACGAAATAGAGCGTTTACAAGACGAGCTCGAACGCGCAAACGAAGAACAGGACGAGCGCACGGAATTGCTCTTGGACATCGCGAAACTCAAGGAAGAAAAGCGAGCAGTCGAGGAAGCCTTGGAAAAAGTCGACACGACGAATAAGACGTTGAACGTTCGCCTGAAGAAATCGTACGAGCGCATACAGGAGTTGGATGAAGAGATTGAATCCGCCAATAGCGATTGCGATTTCTTGTGCAAAGAAGTGGACGAAGCAAACTCGAGAGTACAAGTTCTCGAAGCGTGGTGCAAAGAGACGAAAATTCACGGCGAAATCAATGATGAGGACAACAATACTTCATCTGACTCGTACGATTACGCGAAAATTCCTGCGAGATATGAAGAATTGAAGCTCGAGAACCTCGAATTGATGGAGAAGTTGACCGCCTCTAAAGCTGTTGAGGAGAGTTTATCGCAGCGACTCGAGAACATCATGCACGAAACCGATGGGTTGAAAGATGAAGCGAAGACTGCGTTTATGAAATCATCTGAAATGCAGAAAATGACCGAGAACGCGGTGGAGAAAACGGCTCAAATGACGAGCGAATTGGAAGAAGCGACGAATGAAATACAAAAGCTTGAAAATTTGTTGGCGGTTTCGAGAAAACAAGTACAGACGCTTGAAAAACAACTCGCCTCGAGAAGAGAAGAGATTCGTCAAGACGAAGATGGTAACACTGTCGCGAAAGAAGAAATCCTTCACGTCGATGAGAACGACGAAGATGCGGGCGCCATCAAAGAGTACTTCGAAGCACAAAACGAAGAGTTGACGGCACTCCTAGCGTCCAAAACGAACGAATTGACTCAGTTGCAAGCTGAAATTGAAAATTTGAAGAGTAAATCGAGTTCGGAAGAGGATGCGAAAACGCTTCGAGGTGAAAATTATGAGCTCGCCGTGCGACACAAAGCAACGTTAGAGAGATTGACTGCAACTATGGAAGAGAAGGAAGCTTTGGAAAAGTCCTGCCAACACTACGAGACGACGATAGAAAAGATGCAAGTGGTTGTAAAAGAGTTGAAGACGGAAGTTGAAAAGTTGAAGGCGATGAAGTCTCCGGCGCCGAAGAAGACGTCGCAGTCGACACAAACCATCAAAGATGGATGTCCATCGTCATCTGAAGCTGCTACCGCGTCAGTTCGCGAAAAGATCGTTTACGTGCATGATCCGCGACAACATCTTCCACCGCCCGCGAGGAAAGCGACGTCGACTGAAGAGGATGAAATGTTTTACGACGTAGCCGACGATTTTCATCATCAGGACCACCACCATCAAATTCGCGACGCTCGAAGAGTATCCGTATACCCTCTCGCACCGAGAGGACAGCTACCGCCGTTGCGCAGAAACGCCATCGAGTCGTATCACTATGATGCGCAAAGAATGCGTTTACGAAAAGAATGCGAATTGGAAGAGTGAGAGTTGTTTAGGATGAAACAAGAGAAGAGAATATTATCGGCGAGAATGAAGGAGGAAAAACGGTCCTCTTTGTCGGCGAAAGAATCAGAAAAGAAGTCGACAAAAGTGAAAAAGAGCAGCAAGAATAAGAGCAGCAGCACTGTGAAGACGACTTCTGCGGCGGATTTTCCAGCGCAATCGCTCTCGTTCAAGACGCCGCAAGTTTCGACGAAAGAGGAAAAAAAAATCGACGACGAAGCCTCTCCGTCGCCGTCCACCGACATCGTCGACGGCTGCAAAGCTCCAGAGAATACGCCGGCAGATGAACCGGGCATTATTCACAATAACACCGACGACGAAAACGCTTCCGTCCTCTTAGAAACCGCGCTGACGGCGAAACTCGTTCTCGAAAACTCCCGCAAAGCGGATGAAAAAGCCAAACACTACAAGAAACAAGCCAGAGCGGCGTTCAAGTCTCTCGAAAATATCAACGAAGAGATGCAAAGAATGAAACGAGCGTTCGTTAAAGAGGAAAACGGGGCATCTTCTTCTATGATCACGCCGTTGACGGAATCTAAGTTTTTGATGCGCAGACCGTAAATGAAAAGAAGTGAGTTGTACTATTATTTTAACGAAGAAGAATCCTACTGTATTGTTACTGCGTTTCGTTACTTTATCCGCAGCGGAATGTCGGAATGTGCGCACCCCTTTTGTGAAAATTTTTTTTTTTTGCCATGCGCGAGTGATGTGACACGACACGTGTGTTTTATCTTTTCTCCACTTTCGATTCGCGTTGCGTGAGAACACACACAGAGCACCAACACGACGACGATAAGAAAGACGAAGACGAAATATCATCATGTCGAATTCAACGACGACTTTTTCCGAGAACAACGACAAAAGACTCCGAGATTTCGTGCTCTGGTGCGAGCAGAAAGGGTGCGAGTTGAACAAAGTCGAGATTAAATCCATCGACGCGTACAAAGTGGAAACCCCTACGACTATTACTATTACGGGAGGAGGCGAGAACGAGACAACGGAGAGAGAGTTTGATCGACGCGTCTATTGCGTCGGAAGAGGAGAGATGAAGACGGGAGAAGAAGAAGATGAGGATAATAACATCGCGATTAAGAAAGGAGAGAGAGTTTTGTTCGTCCCATTTGCGTGTTGCGTGGGGACGCAAGGCTTACGAGTTGGCACCGGCGGTGACTCTTTACCGCCGTTCGAGCAAGCGACGTCGTCGGAAAGGTTAGCGGCGGAGTTACTCAGACAGAGAGATTTGAAAGAGAAATCGGACTTTTATCCGTACATTAACGCGTTGCCGAAAGTTATCGATTCGCCGACGTGTGGGACGTGGACGACGGAGGAGATTAAGGAGATGCAGTTCGCGGACGCCATCGGGACGTGCGCGAAGACGTTGGCGAGGGACTCGGTGAACGTAGAGATGCACTTTAAAAAGGAAGAGACTACCGCTACGAAGAGCTGTAGGAATTGGACGAAGCAGGAGTGGGCGTGGGCCATGGCAAACGCGCGGTCGAGAGCGGTAGAGATTGATGCGGAAATTGGAGACGTGGGGAATAACGAAGGACGCATGCCTCCGTCTGGAGCGTTCGTGGCGCCGTTTATCGACATGTGCAATCACACGCACGTCGACCCGGCGGCGTTTTGGCGGCCGGCTTATAGCGAGAAGAAGAAAATAGAATTAGGAGGAATGGAGAAAACAAAGTCGGGACAAGAAGCGTTGTCCGAAGAAGAACGGGAAAAGAATAAGCCAGACGGAGTGGAACTGGTTGCCAGAAGAGACTTGGAAGCCGGAGATGAAATTACTGTCTCGTATGCCGTGGCAGATTCGGACACTTTTCTTCTGTTTGGTGGTTTCGTCACGGAAACGAGAAATCCTCGCGACACGGTCGAGTTATGGCGAACGTTACCGGAATCTGCCACTTGGCTTTCCGAAAAACTTGTCGATGCGGGAAGTTCCGAGCAAAACGCCATGGCCATTCCTCTGGAATACTCTAAAGGCGTCGCGTACGCCATAGTCGAACAACGTCGTCAGCAGCTTTTAGAAGCCATGGGTCAGAATAAAGCCGACGTGAACAAATTTGATTGGGATAAATCCGGGTTAGACGAAAGCGTACGTGCAGGATGGAATTTCGCGAGGGACGAAGCGCATCACGCGATGTTTACCTTCATCGCGCAAAATGTCATGCAATCGGATAACGACAACGACCAGTTATACCGACAAGTACTGATCGGTAGAATCACGGAATTACTGCACGAGTTACCAACGTCCATGGAAGAGGACGTCCAAATCATGGAACAGTGCGCGAATATTCTCGACGATAACAACTCCAACACCGACAAAGAAACGAGACTCAAAGCTTTGCGATTGAAAACCGTCTGTCGATACCGCGGCCAAAAGAAGGCCATCTTACATCAATGGTTACAGTTTCTCACGAAAGATGAAATGCCCAGAGATTTGACGGCGATTAAATCCAGTCAAAAAGCAAAGGAAGAAACCAGCTCTGCGGCGGATGAACTCGCCGCCATGTTGTAGTAAAATTCTTTAGTTGCTTTAGTAGTTAGTCCAAAGAGAGGGTCAATTAAATATATAAATTAGGTATTTTCACACACCTTTCTCCCTTTTTTTCGTCGCACCCCACACAAAAAAAAGCGCAACGACACACACAAGAAAACACAATCCGCGATAGCGACGAACGAACGAACGAACGATGACGACAAAACGCTCCGAAGATAACGAAACAGAAGAAGACTGAAGACACTTTTCGCTATATTGCTCCTGATTTCTAAACCTGTATAGATTACAAAAAAAACATGGGCGGTCCACGTAAAGAACTCATGAAGAAGAAAAAAGGTATCGTCGCCACGGGAGGAATGAGCAGCAAACCGGACGCGAACTTTTTGGAACTGAAGAAGAAAAGCGGCACGGATTTACAGTGTCCGTATTGCGATCGAGACCCGTTTAAACAGCGAGACCGATTGAAAATGCACATCGAGAGACACCACAAAGAAGAACTCGAGAAGGAGTTAGGAGGCGGCGAAGGCGGGAAGAAGATAGACGCGAAAGACGCGGTGAAGATGTTGGCACAGAAGCAGAAAGATTTGTTGGAGGTGAAGTTGGCGGAAAAGAG
>Ga0182093_1018491_pt1 | contig 9909 bp, 7 predicted proteins | sample 041ome_21_FD_127776 | JGI IMG/M metagenome (GOLD analysis project Ga0182093, IMG submission 127776) | Metatranscriptome of coastal salt marsh microbial communities from the Groves Creek Marsh, Georgia, USA - 041411BS metaT (Metagenome... | ecosystem: Environmental > Aquatic > Marine > Intertidal...
ATGAGCCCAAACTTGTTGGCGTTTAACATGTTTGCGAGCGAGATGCGATTGGTGCTTCGGGATTCGTCGTTGCTGTCGCGCGCGGAGATGCAAATGGGGATTGAAAAAGTCATCGGCAATCGCTGGAAGGCGATGACGCCGGATGAAAAGGAGAAGCATATCGATAAGGCGCGGGTTGAGCAAGCGCGGTTGATTGCTGAAGGGGGGATGCCTCAAGCGCCGGCGTCGAGTGGGCGTGGGAAGAAGCAGAAGAGTGAGTCGGCGGGGGATGCGCAGGCGCCGCCCAAGCGAAGACGCGGGAGACCGCCCAAGGCGGGGACGGCGCCCGCCGCGGCGCGATCAAAGTTGTCGCAGTTGCAGCCGTTGCCGTACAATGGCAATGTCAATAATGGGAACAACTTTGCGTACAATAACCACTCGGGTGGGGCGTCGATGCATTATGGTGGGGCGTTTATGGATATGCACGACGACGACGAGGAGGATGAAGACGCGCACGCGCGCGACCCGTACTCGTTGTACAACATTAACGATCACGCCAACTTTCACAGCATGAACGATTTGTTCATGCCGTTCAACTCGAGCGTGAGCACGCCTGGGTCGAACAACTTTGAAAAGACGTTCAACGATGCGTCGTTGGTGCAGCCGGCGCCGGCGGCGAAGGATGTATCGTCGTTTTTGCAATACGACGTCGTCAGCGCGCTCGGCGGCGGTTCCGCCGCGCCGCGCCAATCTGCGGGCTCGTACGATCTTACTGGTATGTCTGTTGAAGGTGTCATCGATGGCACGTTCGATACCGGATACTACATGACTGTGCGCGTCAATGGTCAAGTCTTGCGCGGGATGATGTACCGCGAAGAGGCGTGCATGCGCGCCGTGTCGTCGCACGTCAACACTCTCAACAAGGCGGCGCTGTAATTCAGTACAGCCCCGCGCGTGAGTCTACTCACGCATGGTTTCAGGAACAATCATTTCAAACGTAGCTGATTATATATATTCATCTCCACTGTACATTAACAACACTCGCCGCGGCTCTTTTGTTTTGCGCCTTCGCACCACGCCGACGCGACGGGACGAGTTCGCGTCACATCGCGACGTCGATGTCAGGCGATGTCGAAGACGCAGTCGCTGCGGACGATGCCGTAGACGAGCAGCGCGTCGCGCACGCGCTCGCATCGCCGCACGAATCGTTTCGAGGTGGACACGACGACGATGACGGGACGCAGCAGCGGTTGGGCTTGCTCGCGCCGCGCGACGAACGCGCGCGCTCTGACGCCCACGACGACGATTTCACCACCGTGAGCTTGGATGTCGATAGACACGACGATGGGCGTCGCAATGACAACGATGCGTCCGCGTCGCCGGCGTCGACGATGACGTACCACGTCGACGACGCGCTCGACACGATTGGTTTTGGAAAGTTTCAGCTCTACATGCTCGCTTTCGCGGGATTCGCCTGGTGCGCGGATGCGATGGAGATGATGTTGCTGTCATTCATCGGCCCATCGATGCGTTGTGAATTTGGCGTCGACGCCGACGCCGAAGGTGCGCTGACGAGCGTTGTGTTCGTGGGGATGATGCTCGGCGCGCCGGGTTGGGGCGTGCTTTCAGACGCGCGCGGACGAAAGACAGCCTTGCTTTTCGCCACCGTCGCGACGTTAATCGGTGGTGTTGGCTCGGCGTTAGCGCCATCGTTTGCAGTGGTGTTGCTTTTTCGCTGGCTCGTCGGCGTGGGACTCGGAGGCGTTCCCGTGGCGTACGGCTTGTTCACTGAATTTTTACCGAGCGCGTCTCGAGGCGTGAATTTGGTGTTGATAAACTTGTTCTGGACGCTCGGGAGTATGCTCGAGTCGGCATTGGCATGGATGGTGCTACCGCGATTGTCGTGGCGCGTGTTGTTACTGCTGTCGACGGCGCCGCTGTTTGGGTTGATTGTTTGTGTGTTGCTAGTTCCCGAGAGCCCGTTGTATTCGATGAGCGCGAATCGCGCTGATGACGCCAAGGCGACGCTTCGACGCGTCGCGGAAACGAATGGGAAATCGCTTCCACGAGGTACGCTCATTGCGTCAGTGTCTAGTACGCGTGATGAAGATGCGATGGAGGCGAGTACGCCCTATGATGAGCGAACATTTGGGCAAAAGTACGTGCCGAAAGGCTTGCGTGCCTTGCTCGGCGCCAAGCATCGCAAGACGTCGTTGCTGGTGTGGTTCATCTTTTTCGGCGTCGCATTCTTGTACTATGGAGTTGTTCTACTCAACACGCAGTTGCACGTGATGGACAGCGAAGACTCGGATGGAGATATCAAGTGTCTGGCGCATGGGGCGCCGGATTTGAGTAACTCGGAATACTTTGAAATTTTTCTCGATTCCTTCGCCGAAGTCCCGGGGGTGATTTTAGCCGCCTTGTGCATTGATCGCATCGGTCGTAAGAAGACAATGTCGTACACGCTGTCTCTCACAGGGGTTATGTTGTTTCCTCTCGCGTTTAGCGCGTCCACAAACGGAGCCGTACGCGATTTTCTTTTGTTTATCACGAGAAGTTCGGCGTTTGCGGCGTTCACAGCCATTTACGTTTTTTCGGCAGAAATCTACCCGACGCACATGCGTTCGTCGGGCATAGGCGTATCCAACGGATGGGCGCGCATAGGTGGAATGATGTGTCCATTTTTTGCGGTATCCGCAGTAGAGTCTGGTCAGTTGACGCTATCCGTCATCGTCTTTGTCGTCGTCGCCGCGCTGAGCGCCGTGTGCGCCTCTGCACTCGACGTCGAAACCGCCGGTCGCAAGCTCGATGCCGAAGAACCAGGCATCGAGCTCACCCCGGTACAAATTTCTTCTTAGCTCGCGAGTTGTTCTAATTGTCATAGTTAATCGAGTTGTTTAGCCGCCCAAGCTGTCGCGCGCTTCCGACGCTCTCCTCAGTCTTCTCCACGCCCAACCCCGACCTCACCAGCAGCCATGGGTGAACGTAAAGTGCTGAACAAGTACATTCCCCCGGATTTCGACCCGTCGAAGATCCCCCGCTCGAAAGCCCCTCGCGGGGCGAAGAACGGGCAGATTAAAGTCAGAATGATGCTTCCGATGACGATTTGCTGCAACACTTGCGGCGAGTTCATCGTCAAAGGCACCAAGTTTAACGCACGTAAGGAAGACGTCGTGGGCGAGGATTACTTGGGTATACGCATATTTCGATTTTATTTCCGATGCACACGATGTAGCGCGGAGTTGGCGATGAAGACGGACCCGAAGAACTCAGACTACGTCGTCGAAGCCGGGGCGTCGAGAAACTATGAAATGTGGAAAGACACCACGGAGGACGATGAAGCGAAAGCCAAAGCCATGGACGAAGCAGGAAATGAAATGCGCGCGTTAGAGAACCGCACGGAGGAGAGTAAACGCGAAATGGACATCATGGCGGCGTTGGATGAGATGCGAAGTCTGAACGCGAGACACGCCGGCGTGTCCAACGCCGACGCGTTACGAGCAATATCGAGCGCGGCAAAGAATGAAGATGAATTGTACGTGCGCCTTCGCGTGTGGTGTAACGATTCGCGCGCGTATTTTGACAGTCGTACTCCTCGCGTGTGTGTGATTTCGAACTAAGCAGTTGACTGATGAACCGACGTATTTTCCTTGTCCCAAACGCAGGGCGGCTGAACGCGATGCGGCGACGGCTCGCGCGATTTTCAACGAGCAACGGGCGAATTTCGTCAAACGTTTAGATAGTGAAAGTGATGATGGTAATGGAAGTGACGACGACGCGGCGAAAGCGAAAAAGCCGCGCATAGAGGACGCGCCAAAGGTGAGCGTGGTGGTCAAACGGCCAACCGTCGCCGCCAAGGCCAAGGTAAAACCAAAAGCGGCGTCACCGCCGCTCGCCGCGGGGCTTGGTGGCATACTCGGTGATTACGGTAGCGATAGTCAAAGTTAGCACGCACGCGAGTGCGATAGATGAAAAATGTTGAAAACTATATTTGAGCGAGTCGTCTCAGCGCAGACGTAGTCACTTCGCGCCTCTCGCGCTTGCCATGGGCACGCTCACATGGCGCGATGTCAAGTACACCGTGCGCACGAAAAACGCGGATGGTAATCATAACGGTACGCGAGAGATCCTTCATGGGTCTTCCGCGTACGCCTCGCCGGGTCGCGTGCTCGCTATTCTCGGTCCAAGCGGTTGCGGTAAGACAACTTTGTTGAATGCACTCTCCTCGCGCCTCGATGTCAAGCGAGGGGACACGCTCGTGGGGGACATTCGATTCAATGGTACCACACTCAATCGCGACTCGCGCGACGTGGCGTTATCGTACGTTGAGCAAGAGCCAAAGTTTTTTAGCAACTTGACCGTGCGCGAGACGCTCGAGCTCGACGCGCGTTTGAGAGGAGAGTCTGACGCCGACGCGCGCGATGTCGTGGAGGCGACGTTGCGAAAGATGTCATTGATGTCATGCGCAGATACCATTGTCGGCGGAGACACGGGTGGGAAAGCGGTGGCGGGGATATCAGGCGGCGAGCGTCGTCGGTTGGCCATCGCGAGCGAGACCCTCGGACTTGGCTCCGACGCGCAGTCGAGCGGTTTAGTCGTGCTTGTTGATGAGCCCACGTCAGGTCTCGATGCGTTTCAAGCGGATAAAATGGTGGATAAGCTCGTCGAGCTCGCGGAGCGCGAAAATGCATGTGTGGTGTGCACGCTGCACCAACCGAGGAGCGCTTCCTTTGCCAAAGTACACGACGTGCTCTTGCTCGCGAGCGGCGGACGAACGGCGTATCATGGCCCTAGTGATTCCGTGGTGAAGTATTTTAGTGACATCGGTTACGAGTGCCCGGAACACTTCAACCCTGCAGAGTTTTTGATTGATTTAGTGAGCGTCGACGTCGGAGACGGAGCCGACGGATGGATACGGAAACCAAGACGAGGCAAAGAGTAGAGCGCATCGTCGAGTGTTGGGAGAAGCGCGCGGCAGGAGCGAATGATAAAATCATCTCGGCACATGGCGCGAAAACAAAGTCACGCGAAGTGGCGATTAAAAACCCTCCCGGGCCGTTTCGGCAGTTTCGCTTGCTCGCCGGTCGCGCGTGGCGACAAGCCAAGCGCGAAATGTGGGTCAATGGCGTGCGCATGATTGCGTCGGTCGTGCTCGCTGGCGCATTCGGGAGCTGTAACTTCAAATTGGGATTAGGACCTCGAAGCGTCAAGCGACGGATCGCGGTGCTCATGCAAGCGTGTATCAATACCAGCATGCTCGCGCTCGTGAAGAGCTTGAACGGATTTCCACGCGAGCGCGCCACGGTTCGGCGCGAAATGGCGCGACAAAACGGTGGATACAAGCCCGGTCCGTACTTTCTGTCTAAGCTTCTTATCGAGACACCGATCGATATGGTGTTCCCGGTAGTATTCGGCGGTGTCATGGCTCCGATGGTCGGCTTGAATAAGGCGGGACGCAAAATGTTCTTGTCCACATTGGCGTTGCAATCCGCGGCAGCGGCTTCGCTTGGATTATCCATCAGCGCGCTCAGCCCGAATGCGGAAGTCGCACTGGCCATAGGGCCCTGCGTCATGGTGCTCAATATCATGCTCGGTGATGCCAGTGGTGCGTTCGCAGAGGTACCGGATGCTCTCGCGCCCGTGTCCAAACTTTCGCTCATTCGCCACGCGTTTGAAGGCGTGTTGTGCTCAGAATTCGAGGGCTTAGTGTTCGAAAAACACGACACGGACGCGAAAAGTGTTGCAGACGCGTCTAAACCACGCGCATTAAAAATCGCGAAACGTTTCGGCGAAGGCATAGCCCCTAGGACTGGCGAAGACGTTCTCCGCGGATTGGCTCTCCCGATTTCCGGCCACGCGCGCCGCGCCGCGAATTCCCAATGCAAGGTCATCGCCCTCAACATCGCTGTCACGTACGTCGCCCTAGTTTGTAAAAAAGGGTGAAAATACCCAATGTGCTCCTCTTTTTTCATCTGTTTTGTGAGCACACGCACAGAATACTGATTGAAATGATAAAAGATAAAAACGCCCTCCTTTTCCAGGTCGCGGAACCTGGAACCGTTTTTGTATACATCCAGAACCCTATCCAACCCGTGCCTCACTTTAGGTCCCGCGCCGTCGTCGCGACGCCGCCGACGCGCGATGGGGTGTTCTGCGTCAAAATCGCCAGGCCATGACGACGCTGGTGCGCACGGAGATGCCCTCCCGAGCGTGCCAGCGGCGAAAATCCCGCGCAGTTCCGTGGACCCACTCAAGGAGTCGTACGATGCGCTCGAGCAGCTGGGTACGGGCGGGTTCAGCGTCGTTCGTCGCGTGCGCCATCGCGCCACGGGCGAGGCGTACGCGATGAAAATCATTGACGTCAAAGACGATGAGCCGAGCGCGACGGACGACGCGGCGGCGGCGAGCAACAAGGAGAAGATGAGCGCGAGCGAAATCGCCACGGAAATTGACATTCTTCGGGTGCTCAAGTCACCGACGGTGTTGCGGTTGCATGAAGTGTTTCATTACGCGTCGCACGTGTACGTGGTGACGGAGGTATTGAGTGGAGGTGCGGTGCTCGAGGCGATTTTGCGCATGAAGGATGAGCGGTACACCGAAGCCGAAGCCAAAGTAGTGATTCAGCGCACGTTGCGCGGGATAGACTACATGCATAAGAACTTCGTGCTACACCGCGACTTAAAGCTTGAGAATTTATTACTGCGTTCAAATGACGATTTGGCGAGTGTCGTGATTGCGGATTTTGGATTGGCGAGACGCTGCGAGAATACGACAGGAGCGGGGACGTTGCCGCACGCACGCGGGGTGGATACCGCTCCGGTGGGTACACCGGTGTTTGCCGCGCCTGAGGTTGTCGAGCAACGATCTTATGGTGCGGCCATCGACATATGGTCGCTCGGCGTCATTGCGTACGTCCTACTCACGGGGGCAATGCCGAGAAGCTTGTGGAAGAGCGCACTGAAATATGGGCGCGTCACGGAGAAAGATTTTGGTTTCGACTGCTTTGAATGGGATTCAGTGAGCACGTCCGGGCGTGAATTTGTCATGAGTTGTTTGGCGTTTAAACCCACGCATCGCTTGTCAGCGGCGTCGGCATTGAACCATCCTTGGTTGAAGACGGTTGAGACGGTGCGACCGGCGCCACTTCGCATCAAGTCCAAGCTTCGTGACGTTACAAAGGGCATGAAGCTTCCGCTCAAGCGATACGCTGCGGGTGATTTACTCATTCGTCAAGGTGCCCGCGCCACGGATGAGGTTTTTCTCATCAAATCTGGCAAGGTAGATGTCTTCGTTAGTCCGACTGATGCTGAAGGCAACGTATTGCGCGACAACGCCGTTAAGGTTGCCACGCGCGAGCCAGGTGAGTTCATAGGTGAAATGGCGCTCGGTGCGACGATCATCGCAAAGTCGATGAGTACGAAAGGTGGGTTGAGCTATAATGATCGCGTCGCGGCAGTACTGCGAAAAGGTCCGCCCGTTCACGCGCGTCGGGGCAAACACGACGCCATCACGCTCAAGTCGTGGGTCTCCGCGCGTATTTACGCCAAGAAGTGGATCGGTGGCCGACGAAATGCCGATATCGTAGCGCAAGAAGACGTCGTATGTCTTGTCATGGGTCGTAACGAAATGACATGGGCGCTCGCATCCGATCCAGAAGTCGCCGCCGAGCTCGCCAAGGATATGCGTAAGCGCCGGCACGAGCTCGACCAAGCCAAGTCGTCTCGGTCGCTTGGCTCTGAGGACGCCTAAACTGTCTTCATATTTATCTAGTATTCCATCTTCCATCACTAAAACACACTAACGGTACATAGCAACATCCATGTGTAAACATCACTGTGTGGCACTCAATCAAAACGCAATCAGAGCTTGCTATCGTCGTTCCCTGGTCACAACGGTTCCGGCTTAAACTTTTTCAACCTCCTCCCGTAGTGCTGGCGATCTATCAATTTATTATGATACTTCCACGCATCCTCGTGGCTCAATATCCCACTCGCCACCCTATTTGCTGCGGCACCGACGGCACCCTCTTCGACTAACGCCCCGTCCCGGACGACGTAACGTCTCGCGCCGCCGCCGCCGTCGCGTTCCAACGTCTTCGCGCGCGCGTCTTCACCAAACATCCGCCGCCCTCGCCGCCCTGTCGACGCCCGCACGAACCCCACCGTACTCACGAGTTCACGAAGCCCATCTTGCGCGCTCGCGCTCGTCGACGCCTCGCTCGCTCGCGCGCGTATCGTTCGCCGAGCGCGCTCTAGCGCATCGACAAACTGCGCATTCGTCGCGTGTTTGCGCGTCACGAGCCAGTATAATTCCCTATACGCCCTACGTACGCGTCGTCAGTCGATGGCAAAAACCGCGGGTCCAATCATAGGCGCACGTACGTGAGCACGGCGACGCGCGTCGTCGATGAGACCGGCGCGGACATGATGTGATGTGAGAAAAGCGTCACACTGTGACGCCACTTTGACGCCCGTCGCGTCGCGTGGGCGCCGTCGTCGGCGCCGCGACGCCGACGCACGATGTTCGTGCGCGCGACCGCGCGATCGGTCGCACGCACGCCCCTCGTCGTCGCGCTCGCGGCGAGTTTTCTCGCCGCGATGTTTTTGGTGCTCGCGCTCGCAACCTTGGTGACGACGAAAACGAATGACGACGCCGTCGTCGTGGGCGATGATGTCGCTGTGGAAGCGTTCGCGCGCGACGCACTGAGCGGTCGTCTCGATCCGGGGTCGTGCGCACGTCACGCGAGCTTGGGGGCGTGGAGCGAAGGCGATGAGGGCGACGCGTGCACGCCGAGCGCGTGGACGCTCGCGAGCGACGGGTGCGGCTCAGCGGGATTTCTTTCGTTACGTGCGTCGAAATCGCGCCCGAATGCGGTGGCGTGGAAGATGGAAGGCGCGGTCGCGAAAACGTGCGGGTTTAGTAAGGTGGATGCGCGAGAGCGGAGGGAAAAAGTTATTAAGCTCGCTCGCGGGCGGCGGGTCGCGTTCGTCGGGGACTCGAGCGCTCGGTTCGCGTACGGTGGATTTATCGCAGCGACATCCGAAGTGTGGAGCGATGTTGGGTTAAAATCGGATGAGAAACATCGCAATTGGTCGCATGTGCTAGTTGGTGGTGCGCGAGGAACGTTCACGTGGGCGCCGTACGCTGAAGATGCGTACGAAGCGCTGGCGCCGTACGAAGCCGCGGACGCGTCGCCGCCAGATTTAATCGTGCTTTCTTCGTCGTTATGGCACGTATTGAACGATCAAGGCGGCATTGAAACGTATGTAGAAGGTATGAAAAAGCTCTCTGCGCGCGTGCGCGCGATTAACGACCGTTATCCGGGCGTCATCTTTGTCTGGCTCAACGCGCCGAGCGTCGTCCGCGATAAACTCGTCGCCGAAGATAAAATCCGACGCTTCACCGACGAAAACATGCGCGCATATGACGCCGTACAGCGCGACCAGACAAACATCCGTATGATTCACCCTGCAGGTCCAGGTATTTTAGTAGAATTCACGACCATTACCGCCAAGGCGCCGACCGAGCGATGCGTCGACGGCGTGCACTACGACCGAGTCGTCTACGACGCCGTCGCTCAAATCATCCTCAACATCGCCCGTTCCCAGTGGCGCTAGCTCCCTAAACCCGCATGTATTGTACATATATATATCACACCTGTATTCACTCGCCCATGCGCATCGCGTTCCCTTCACGTCGTATTATGAGACGAGTATTCGTCGAGCGCCGTCCCGACGCCTCAAGTGAACCCGAAACCCTGCTCTGCGCCACACTGTGTCGCGCGCGCACGCGAGACGCACGCGATGTCCTACTACGGCGACGACGCCAAGACCGACGCCACGGAAACCCGCCGTCGGAAGCTCCAGCAATGGGACACCACACTCGACGCCTACGCGTTCGACAAGCGCAACGATCTTCGCGCCACTGATG
>Ga0182093_1110733_pt1 | contig 9895 bp, 6 predicted proteins | sample 041ome_21_FD_127776 | JGI IMG/M metagenome (GOLD analysis project Ga0182093, IMG submission 127776) | Metatranscriptome of coastal salt marsh microbial communities from the Groves Creek Marsh, Georgia, USA - 041411BS metaT (Metagenome... | ecosystem: Environmental > Aquatic > Marine > Intertidal...
AGAGAGAGAGAGAGAGAGAGAGTTGTACTAATAAGAATAAGAATAATGCCGAAAAGCAAAACGAAACAACACAAGCACAAAGGCAATCACGGCCACAAGTACCTGCACAAACAGAAACTCCGAGCGACGTTTTTAGCCACGCACGTGGACGTTTTATACGACGAGTATCACGAACCGGAGAAACCTGGGACGGTGAACCGAACCGAGTTAAACGAGGACGTGCCGGGGATGGGGAAGTTTTATTGCAAAGTGACCGGGAGGCACTTCGAAAGCGCGTTGGCGTTGAAGAATCACACCAAGACGAAAAGGTTTAAGAAATTGAAGAAACAAATCGCGAACGGACCGAAGCCGCATAATCAGAGAGACGCGGAGGCGGCGGCGGGGATGGCACCACCGACGAATTCGTGACGATGAAAAGAGAGAGAGAATTGCAGTAGAGCAGTAGTTTTAGGTATCGTTGTATTATTATTATTATTATTATTATCGTTATTAATAGTAGAGAGAGTAAATGCAATATTCGTATTTGCTGTTGTTACAAAACGCGAGCAAGCGCACGACGTTTTACTCTCTTCTTCTTTCAAATACCCGCTAAATACTACTTCATAATGCCCCTATAAACTTCTATACATCTTCTAAAATACTACGCGAAATCATCATCACAAATTCACTTTCTTCCTCTTATTCTTCACGTCCGCGGCGTCTCCAATATCCAATCGTTTCGAGACAATCCCGCTCTCCTCTTCGTCCTCTCGTTTCCGCTGCACTCTTAAACCGGCGACGGTTTCGTCCAGCACGCGAAGCTCGATGGTTTTTCCATCGAATAAGATTGCACATTCCACGTTATCATCGTCTTCGTCGTCTTCGTCGTCTTCATCTTCGTCTTCATCCGCATCGTCGGCGGTTTCCTTTTCTTCATCTTCTTTTCCATCGCTCTTCTTCTTTTTCTTCTTCGTCTTCGTCGTCGCGCGACCACCACCACCACCACCACCGCTCGTACTCGTCACCCCTCGATACCGAATCCCGCTCTTCTCTTCCTCTTTGTTCCTAAACTCGATTTCAACCACGCCGCGCTCGTTGTTGTTAGTAGTAGTATTATTTTTCCTCCTCACCACTCGAACGGGCTTCCTCGCGTCCGCGGCTGGCGCTCGCTCGTGCGTGTATCTCAGCGCCATCATCATCATCTTCACCGACTTTGTCTTCTTCGTCTTCTTCCCATCGTCCTCTTCCTCCTTCTCCAACACCGTTACCATTCCGTCGTTGTGATTGTTTTTCATCGCAGAATTCAGAGAAACGAGTTTCACCTCGTGCGAGGATCCCACCTTTGGCGGATCTGCACCGACGACGACTCCTTCCGAGAGAAGACTTCCGTTATCATCTTCCTCTAAATCCTCGTCTGTTTCTCCTCTCTCTTCTTCTTCTTCTTCTTCTCTTCTTCTTCTCCGCGATACTGACGCTGCTTCTGCTCCCATTTTTTAGTAAAAAGTGGCGAAAATGTTCGTCAGTCTGTTCATTAAAAAAACGCACAAAGAAAGACAGATACAAAATTAAGAAGGAAAATAAGATGCCGTCGCCGTCGCCGGATTGGCTGCGCCAGGCTTCTGACATCGAACGAGACGGAGACGGAGGAGTAGGAGGAGGAGGACATTCGATGATGCACAAATTCGGGAACGGATCCGATTGTTGGAATACTCACACGAACGAATCATCATCGTCAGCAGCAGCGGTGATGAAGAGAAGGAAGAAAACGAGAGCGCGAATGGAGGAGGAGGAGACTTGGAGGAGCGAAGATCATCGTCATCGTCGAGAGGAGAGAGAAGGATTACACGAAGAAGACGAAGACGATTCAGACGACGACGAAGAGATGATTGTCGGGGAACACGGGGAGTTCAAGCTGGCGGAGAATTACGAGATGCATCTCGTCGACGGGACGAATCGAGAGCGAGAGATTCGACGATTGATGCGAAAATTTGAATGTGAGCACCCAGAAGAAGAAGAAGACCAAGAAGAAGAAGAAGAACCTTTTACTACCGCTCCTCCAGACGAGCGAGAACGAGAAGAACAAAAACAAGAAAACCAAGAACCTCGCGATGGTCGGACTGGAGGGGCCTTTACCGGCGCAAAAAGTGGCGTCGCGTGCACCGAGGTTGTTCAAGAAGTCATCGCAAAGTTGACGGAAAAAACACCCGCCGGCGTCGCCGAACGCTCGAAAATTGAAAAGCAAAAAACGAAACAGATCGTTCCGAACCTGGAGAGATGGAAGCGAACGAGCGCGAAAGAGATTGAAGAGCTGGAAGAATCGTGCGAGGAAACTTTGAGGTTGATGGAACAGAAAAGGGACTTGACGCACGTGTGGTTCCATTTCGATTACGACATGTTTTACGCGCAAGCGGCGATTGTGGATAATCCGGTGTTGAGGGACATGCCATTTGTTGTCGGCGCACCGGTGTGCACGACGGCGTCGTACGTGGCGAGGCAATTTGGGATTCGAAGTGGTATGCCAACACACACGGCGATGAAGTTGTATAAACATCACGTGAATAAACAGACGAGGAAAGCGGCGAAGCAGGCGTACCTGGAAGGTTTAAGGGAACGATTTCCAGACGACGACGAAGAGAGGAAAGCGTGGGAAACGGCGAGACGCAAAGAGTTGGGTGATAAACGTTACGATAAAGCGTTTGAGTTTGAGGAACTGTTAGTGACGGACGTTGATTTTGATCGGTACGCGGAAATCGCCAAACTTGGTCATGAAGTGTACAGGAAATACGATCCAGACTTCCTCGCGCCGTCGAGCGACGAGGTGTATTTGAACATGACCGAGTATTTCAAGTTTGACGAACGAGAGATGACCCCGGAAGAAAAGGCCGACGAAATGGAGAAAACGATGAAGAAAATACGAGAAGAAGTTTTTGAAAAGGCAAAGCTGACGGTATCCGGCGGTGGTGGCCCGTCCATGCGCTTGGCGAAAATCTGTTCAGACGTGAACAAACCAAACGGCCAGAAAATCTTGACGTTTACCAGCGAAGACATTTTAAAGTTCTTGAACACCCTTTCGATTAGGAAGATTGGAGGGATTGGAGCTTCCATGGAGCGCTATTTAAACGCGTTTGATGTGAAAACGTGCGGAGATATCATCACACACAAAGCCAAACTCGCGAAAGTGTGTCACGCGACGGCGTATACGTTTTTATTCTCAGTCGCCATGGGCGTCGGGATGGAAACCGTACCCCCGCCGATACAAGATGGTGCGCCTGGAAGACGAGGTGTTTCCATGAACCGCTCGTGGTATCCAGGGATTAGCAAATACGAATACTTGTTCAAAATTCTCGAAAGTTTTGCACAAGGTGTCTCCAAAGAGGTGAAACGCCTGAATTTCATACCTCGACAGATCATGATTACCGCGAAGTTCCAACACAACTTCCAGCAAGTGACGAGGCAAAGAAGGTTGCCGCGCGCGTCGCAAAGCTACAAAGATTGGATTCCTACAGTCAAAGATTTGTTCGACAAGTTATACCAGGAGTTTGATGGGGATACCAAACCCTTGGACGTTCGAAGACTTGGCGTGAGAGTGTCCTGCTTTATAGGCGAGGAGCTTGAAAATATCACGGAAGATCAAAGGCTCAACGTCCCGAAAGCGGCGAATGCTAGCGATCTTCCTCACGCGAATCAGGGCGTTTACTTTGATTTGAATAATAAGGATACGTACACGTGCCCTGAGTGTTGTCTATCGGTACAAGAAGAGAATCGGAAGGATCACGAGTTGGTGCATAGGATGCATAGGGGAGAACGCGAAAGGTTAGGTGCTCATATTCCTTCTTCCTCACCGCGAAAGTGTGCAAAGACGCTGCCGTCGCAAGGAAAGAACCGGTTCTTAAAACGAAAGTCAAATTTAAAACCGGTGGTTCAAAGAGCCGACGGGAGCTCGAAGAAAACAAAGAAAGCAAAGCAAGTGGTAGCGCCTATAGATAGAAAACAGGCGCGTTTGAAGAAGTAGAGATCAGAGATACAGAAGTTCTAATTTTCTGATGTAGCAAAATAAAGCAGCGCTAAGTTGAATTAGAGTTTACAGATATACAAAGACACGCACACACCACAACACGTTTTTTAATCCTTAAACGCTTCCATGCGTTCGACTTCAATATCAAACGTCCCTGGTTTGTAATTAGTGTTTTTATCGTCCATGCCGTACGAAAACTTGCTCAACATCAACTGCACCGCCATGACTTTCGACCCGTCGCACAAACGATACTCGCTCTCGTTCTCCTTCACTAACCTCCCCCTCTGCACTGGCTTGAAGTCTTTAAAGTACAACTTCACGTCTTCAAACTTGCCGCCACCTTTTGGACACTCAAACGTCTGATGAAACGCCACGTTGAACGAGTCGTCCGTGTCGTATAAAATCAACTTGTATCGCTGCCCGTCGCCTTTGCATCTCACCGAAATGCCGTCAAATTCTTTCAGATTAATCGCCTTATCGAAATCTCTGCTCTTCATAGACGCAAAACCACCAAACTGGTCTTCCGTCATCCCTTTCAACACCGCAAATTTTCCATTCTCGAGAATGGCCGTCGCATCCGAACGCCCTCCCATGACGTTGTCATTCAAAGCACCGAACTCACTTTCAAAAGTCTGTTGACTCATGCTCGCAAAATCAAACAAAACTTGCGCGGAGGATGTGCTCATCACTTCCGGAGCTTTCATTGTCGGTTTCTTCGCGAGCGGGTTGATTTTCGCCAGCATTCCCCCAGGGCCGTCGAAATATTCCATCTGTTTCCGCGCATCGGACATTGGTTTCGGTAACAACGAATCCAAAACATCTTCGAAAATACCAGCTTTGATTTGATGTTTACCGCGCGCTGCGCGTCGAGATGACGACGACGACGACGACGACGACATGGTTCGCCTCAATGATGTTGGTTTAGACGCAAACGATGTGGTGGAAATCGCGCGCGACATTGATGATTGAAGTGTGATTGAATTTATGCTCGCGCGGGTGAAATTGAATGACGTTTCACTTCGAGATATTCTTAGAACTCTCTGCACTTTAAGTATTAATTAAAACCGTTGCGTCTCGAACCACGCGTCGACCATCTGTCTTCGTCGCGCGATGACTTCAGAGAGAGGCATGCTTTGTATGCTACTATTGCTATTGTGTATACTGCTACTAATTTTGTTGTATCCGTTATTCTCTTGGACGCGTTGGTAAGTATTGCCGCTCTCGACTTCGGCTGAAAGTTTGCGCTTCGCGGAAGAGACGAGGTGATAGACGTATCGAGCGGCGGCGTCATTTTCCCCGTCCCGCGACGTCGTTGTCGTAGAATATTCTTCTTGCGATTCGGATTCGGTGTCCGTGCTGTCTATGGCGGCCAAGAGTAAACAGACGCGGTCGACGGTGATGTTGGATTCTTGAGCGCGCATCTGGTCGTACCGTTTGATTTTGTTCAAGATGGAGACGATGGATTTGTACGCTCGGAGTCGTCGCGAACATCTGTGGCGATACATCTGATCCGTATTTGTGGCAGAAGTTAAACATTCGCGAACTATGGAAGAGTACACGCAATCTTGAGTGAACAACGACTCAAAGTCACTCAAAATGTTCACCGCATCGCGAACGCCTTCAAGGGTGGTCATTCTCGCCGCCGCTGTCGCCGCGACTCGCATCGCGCGAGCGAACGCGTCAAACGATACAAGCTGCTGGTGCCCTTTATCATCCTCTTCGCCCAACGCGAACACCATAAAACTTTCCACGTTCGCTTCAAATCGGTCGAGACGACGTCTGGTTGATCTCCTCGGTTCGAGAGACGCGACCCGATTTCGCAAAGAAGACGACGGTGATGCCGAGGAAAGCGCCAAATGCTTCTCTAAAATCTCCGGTCGCGAGACGAGAACGGCGTGGAAGACGCAACACAGATCATCTCGCAAGGCATTTCTTCGTAGCTCGGCGGTGTGTGTCATGAGCAGTGTGTATGGTGATGAAGCGTTTTGTCTTCTTGATTCTCTTTCAGTCTGCGTCGTTTGTGATCTTTGTTGCGGCGGTTGTTCGTGTAGATGATGAGCGACTTTCTTCAGTCGCGGAGGCGTTTTGAGAAGCGGTTTGAACTGAATGGAATGCGCCGTCGTTTCTCTCGCTCTCGTTGATGCTATGTCATTTGTTTTGTTCTGCTTATAACCCATACCAATAGGATGTTTCTTTTGTTTTTTTTCGCTCATGAGGAACTGCTCCAACAATAACTTTGCCGAATGCTGTCGATTCTCTTTGCCGTCATCATCTTCTTCCTCCTCATCATCATCGCCCGATGAAGACTCCGACTCCGACCCCGACGAGTAGCCTCCCGACGAGGAAGAAGTCGCGACGCGTTCTTCGACTTCATCAGTCGCGGCGGTCCCATACGAAAACGGGCCTTGCCGAGACAACAGCCCTCCACCCCCGTCTAGATACCTCGGCGTATTCCCAGCCGATGCGGACAACAGAGGCACTTTCGCGTCGCCCCAATCGGCGACTACGTTCTCGTCGTCGGCGCCGTAGTTGGTAAACGTCAATTTTACGCTCGTAGCTAACTCCTCCTCCTTATCGTCTTCTCCTGTTCGTGTATTCACTGTCTTAATGCTATTCAAACCACCCCCTAACAGCGGCGCTAACGTTTCTTTCGTCCATAACAACTCGTCCGGAATGTCCTCCTCGTTCGCGCCGTATTGCTCTTCTCTTTTCTTCTCCGCCGAAACCGCTAAAAGCGGAACGCGCGACTCCTCCGGAAACAAAGTCTCCACATTTTGCGGTTGATGCGTCCCGTATTCCTTCACCACGAGAACACCGCCACTCGTAGTTCCTCCGCATTCGTCGTCGTCGCCGTTGTGTTGTCGTTCGTTAAATAAAAGCGGTTTCGAAAGCATTTTGCTTTCCCTCGGGGTCGGTTCTTCGTCCTCCGAGGACGCCGCCGGAACCACTTCCACGTGGAGTGCCATTTCCGTCGTCCGAGTCGTCGTCGTTTCCTCCTTTTCGTGCAACAAAGAAGCAGCTTTAGTAAACTCCTCTTTGACTAAAGTCACCGCTTTTTGCAAGTAAATCTCCTTATCGAACGGATCGTCCTTTCGTTCTTTCACCGTCGCCGGCGTAAACGCGATCGCTTTTGTTGTCATGCCTCCTCCCCTCGTCGCTTCTTTTTCGCCACCAGCGCTCGTCGAAATCGTCGAAACCGGCGGCGTCGTAAACGGCGATTGAAGTCGCTCGTTTCGCGCGTTCAACTCCCAATTCAACGGGGAAATTTCTTCTCCTCCCTTTTCCTCGACTTTACCAATAACGTTCGTCTTCTTCTTCTTCTCTTTCGGAGGCGGCGTGACCATCCCGACGCCAGGAACGAACAGTTTCGCCTCCGCGTTTAACACAGACGAATCCGAAGGAGGAGGAGGAGACATCTTTGGTTCTTTTTGTGTCGAAAATGTTTCAAAATTTTCTCCATTTCGAACTGTCTCGAGAGAAAAAAAAGCACCCAAACTCGTGCGAGTTTAAAGAGAGAGATGACGACGACAAAAAACCGATACACGAAGCTAGAAACGCTCGGGGAAGGCACGTTCGGGATCGTTTACAAAGCCTCGATGACGAATGATGCTAACGATGAGTCGTATTCTCAGCGGTTCGTGGCGATTAAGAAAATCCGTCTCGGGAAAGCGAAAGAAGGCATCAACTTCACCGCCATTCGGGAGATTAAACTTCTCAGAGAGCTGCACCACCCACACGTCGTTCCTTTGGTGGACGTGTTTAGCAAGAAGAGGAACTTACACTTGGTGTTTGAATTCGCCTCGGGTGGGGATTTGGAGATGATTATTAAAGATTCGAGCATCGATTTGTCCATCGCGGACGTGAAGTCGTATTTGAGGATGAGTTTGGAGGCGATTGCGTTTTGTCACCAAAATTGGATCTTACATCGAGACGTGAAACCGAACAACTTGTTAGTGCACGAGAGCGGGGCGCTGAAGTTGGCAGATTTTGGCTTAGCGAGAGCTTTTGGGAGTCCAGAACGGGAGAATGGGAGGGAGTATACTCGCGCGGTGTTTGCGAGATGGTACCGAGCGCCGGAGCTTTTGTTGGGCGCCAAAAGGTACGGGCCGAAGGTAGATTCGTGGGCGGTTGGGATGGTATTCGCGGAGTTGATGCTAAGGAAACCGTTTTGCGCGGGAAATTCGGATATAGATCAGTTGACGAAGATTTACCACGTTTTAGGGACGCCGACGTAGGAGGAGTGGGAAGGGTGCGCGGCGCTGCCGGATTGGATGAGTTTTCCGAGGAAAGAGAAGATGGATTTGAGGAAGATTTTCGGCGTGGAAGTTGGCGGGAAGAGCGGATTAGGGGGGAAGTCGAGCAGCGCGAACCTGGAAGCGATTGATTTGTTGGAACAGCTTTTGAAATACGATCCAGAGAAACGAATTTCGTGTCAAGAGGCGTTGAAGCACGCGTACTTCAACACCGCTCCGGCGCCGACGGAGATTAGCAAATTGCCAAAGAGGAAGGTGACTACCACCGAGGAGAAGAAAATGAGCGACGATACAAAAACGGACGGCGAAGATGAGGCGAAAAGAGCGGCGAATAAACGAGCGCGGACGGAGGGAGACGAGGACAAAGAAGTAGTAGAAGAAGAAGAGGGCACGAAGAAGCGGTTGCGCGAAACGCACCCGACGGCATCGGATGACGCCAAAGAAGGATTGAAAGCAAAAACGAAGCAAATGCAATCCATGTTTGACGACGAAGCGGCGGCAAAGTAATAAATTGCAAGGATAGGATAGGCATAAATGTAGCGCGTTTAGAAAATATAGTTTTAGTCTGGTGTAAAACAATAACAACAACTATTTCTTTGCACTACCGCCATTCTCGCCACTATTTTTTTCCTCCTTCGCGCCAAATTTGCTATTTACCTGTTTCTCGACGCTCGCATCCATCGCCTTATTCGCGGCTGCCATCTGTTGAAACACGTTACCCTTACCCATCTCCTTCTTTAATTCTTCGAGCGCTTCCGGATCCATGTTTCTAATCAACGAAGGCACCGCCACCGCCATAACCACCGTCATCAACACCATCAAAACCATCGGATTTTTCAACAACCCGAGCAAAGTCACTCGATTCGAAGGTTCAAAGTAGTCTACTTTTGATACCGGCGCGATGACGACGCGGTCGACCATTTTCGCGTTCTCCTCATCATTCTTCTTCGTCGTCTGAATCGTCGTTTTCTCCGGCATCTTCACTTTCGGCAATATCGTCGACATGTCTTCGCTGTATCGCGCGACAACTTCCCCGTCGTTCTCCCCGTCCACGGAGACGACAATCGGTGGAAACGAAAACCCAATCGCGACTATTTGTAGCTCGTGATCTCCCGGAGGCACGTCGAGTAAACAAAACGTCCCGTCTTTCTTCGGCGTCGTCCTCACTTTCTGCTTTCCAGACCCGCCAGATATGGTTAACGTGATTTTCACCTCTCCTGCTGATTCCAGCGGTGGGATGACACTCTCCAGAGGAATAAACCCGAAAACGGGGAAGTGTTGCGACGCGATCAGTTGCCCTTCGTCTCTGACTTTCAGCTCGCCTTCCGCTCGAACGGTAAAGAAGATATTCGATGATGTTGTGCTCGCCACGATGCTGAACGTGAGTAAACCCAACGGGGAAAGCGTCGTCAAAACTGCTCTCATCGTAAACGACATAAACGAGAACAAAAACGACGAATTCGTCCGAGACGAAGAACGAGACATCGTGGCTTTCTTTCTCTCTCTCTCTCTCTCTTTCTCTTCTGAGTAGTGCGTGAGTGTAAAAGTGTTGTCGTGTTAGGTTTAACAGAACGAAGAGTAGATTAGTTCTGAAGCAACCAACCAAAGAACCAATCTGTGAATACATTCTGAAGTCTTCACTTCAAAA
>Ga0182093_1498188_pt1 | contig 9886 bp, 9 predicted proteins | sample 041ome_21_FD_127776 | JGI IMG/M metagenome (GOLD analysis project Ga0182093, IMG submission 127776) | Metatranscriptome of coastal salt marsh microbial communities from the Groves Creek Marsh, Georgia, USA - 041411BS metaT (Metagenome... | ecosystem: Environmental > Aquatic > Marine > Intertidal...
CCGGATCAACGTGCCCCCACTGGAGCATGCCCAGGTTCATGCCTTGATTTACGACATCATGAACGACAGGCAGCGCAAAGATTATGAGGAATTCCTGGAGACGGATTTTTCCTTTGAGGTGCCGGGTGTGGCGCGCTTCCGAGTTAATGCCTTTAACCAGAATCGTGGCGCAGGGGCGGTTTTTAGAACCATTCCGTCCAAAGTGCTGACTATGGACGACTTGGGAATGGGTCAGGTCTTTAGGGACATTTCCCTGCTTCCGCGCGGTTTAGTCTTGGTGACTGGTCCCACCGGCTCGGGCAAATCTACCACCCTTGCGGCGATGATTGATTACATCAACGATAATCGATATGACCATATCCTCACGATTGAAGATCCGATTGAGTTTGTTCACGAGTCCAAGCGCTGTTTAGTTAACCAGCGTGAAGTACACCGGGATACCTTGGGCTTCTCTGAGGCGTTACGCTCGGCGTTACGCGAAGATCCAGACATTATCTTAGTAGGCGAAATGCGAGATCTAGAGACCATTCGCCTGGCCCTCACAGCGGCAGAAACGGGGCATTTGGTTTTTGGCACCTTGCACACAACATCCGCCGCCAAGACCATCGACCGAATCATTGATGTTTTTCCCGCAGCAGAGAAGTCCATGGTTCGATCCATGTTGTCAGAGTCATTGCAGGGTGTGATTTCCCAAACGCTGCTCAAACGCCGCAACGGTGGCAGGGTTGCCGCCCACGAAATCATGCGGGGCACCCCCGCCATACGAAATTTGATTCGTGAGGATAAAGTGGCGCAAATGTATTCGGCTATTCAAACGGGCCAAGCCATTGGTATGCAAACTATTGATCAAGCACTGCAGGCCCTGGTAGAGAAAAAGCTTATCACCATCGAGGTGGCCCGTGAAAAGGCGCGTCAGCCGGAAGCAATACAAGGCTGAGGAGATTTCGACTAGCGGGGTCGATAGGGTTTCGTAGGCTAATTTCCAACATTAGAAAATTATGGACTAAGGAATAGCAGGCCATGGAAGAGTTGCTGCGAGTGCTGGTTGAACGGAAAGCGTCAGACGGCTTTGTTACCGTGGGTGCGCCGGCAACGATCAAGGTAGACGGAGATTTGCTAGCACTGGGTGAAACCCCGCTGACTGAAAAGCAAGTCCTAGATTTAATCTACGCCACCATGAGCCCCAGTCAGCAGGCAGAGTTCAGCGCTCAGCACGAGTGTAATTACGCAATAGATCATCCTAAATTCGGTCGATTTCGCGCCAGCGCTTTTATTCAGCGTGGCATGCCGGGCTTGGTCATGCGCAGAATTAGCGCGGACATCCCCGATTTTGTAACCTTGGGGTTGCCCAAAATTGTTGAGCAGCTGTCCATGCTCAAGCGCGGCCTCGTGGTTTTTGTTGGCGGCACGGGAACCGGAAAATCCACCTCTTTGGCGGCAATGCTGGATTATCGCAACAGCAATAGTCGCGGTCACATAATTACGGTCGAGGACCCCATTGAGTATGTTCACAGTCACAAGCGCTCCCTAGTGACTCAGCGAGAGGTGGGGCTGGATACCGAATCTTATGAAGTAGCCCTGGCCAACACCCTGCGACAGGCCCCAGATGTCATCATGATTGGAGAGGTGCGTACCGCTCGCACCATGGAAGCTGCCTTAGCCTTCGCGGAGACGGGACACCTCTGCCTTTGCACCCTTCATGCTAATAACGCGAACCAGGCCCTCGATCGCATTCAGAGCTTTTTCCCTGCTGAGCAACATGATCAGGTTTGGATGGACTTGTCACTAAATCTTAGAGCCATGGTGGCGCAACAGTTACTACCTCGACGCGGTGGCAAAGGCCGGGTGCCGGTAGTCGAGGTGCTACTTGGAACCGCGCTGGTTCAAGATCATATTCGCAAGGGTGAGGTTCACCTGATTAAAGAATTGATGTCACGCTCTACAGAGCAGGGTATACAAACCTTTGATCAGAGCCTTTTTGAGGCCTACAAGGCTGGCCTTATTAGTCAGGAGGACGCGGTTCGCCACGCCGATTCCGCCAATGATGTGCGCCTCAACATCAAACTATTTGAGCGTGGTGAAGGCGCTTTAAGAGACAGCATCGACTACGAGGTCGATAGCGACAGGCGCAGTTAGCGCCAAATTATCCGTCGTTCGCGTTGAGCCATGTTCGAAGAATAATATCAGCTGCTTCGGCATCAATGGGTTGTCGTCCCCAGTGCCCCCCATGCCCTCGCTCGAGTTGCTCTGCCTTTGCCTCTCGAGAGGAAAGGCGCTCATCGACCATTACAACGGGGAGATTGAATCTGCCCTCCAGCTGTCGGGCAAATTTACGCGCCCTGGGCGTTATTTCCGCCTCGGTGCCGTCCATATTGAGAGGCTCGCCGACCAAAAGTAGATCTGGGCTCCACTCTTTGATAAGTCCGGCGATGGCGCTGAAATCCGCAGCGCCGTCTCGAGCCCGAACAATGGTTAGGGGTTGGCTAGTGCCAAGCGCGCTGTTGCCCACGGCAATACCAATATTACGTAAGCCCCAATCAAAGGCCATTAATCGGGAGCCCCCCATGGTTATTTTGGCCCTCTGTAACCGTTATTCATGCGTGTCCTGCCTCTCCCGACATCAGGCTAATATCGAAACCCAGTTTACGGCCGGCTGCTTTGAGTCGGTCGGGATAAGGTGTATTAAATAAAATATCTGAATCGGCAGGCACAGTGAGCCAACTGTTTTGAGCGAGCTCCTCTTCGAGTTGTCCGGCCTCCCAGCCTGCATATCCCAAAGCAACGATATGTTGGGGGGGGCCCTCGCTAGCGCCAATGGCCTTTAAAATATCCCGGGATGTGGTTAACCAAACGGACTCTGATACCTTGAGAGAGGAATCCCAAGCCTGACTTCCGTTGTGGAGCACAAAGCCGTGGTCAATCTGCACGGGTCCTCCCGCAAAGACGGTTTCCTCGGTCAAATCATCCGCACAGGTGATTTCCAGGTGCTCTAGTATCTCGCCTAGCCTCACCTCCAAGGGTTGGTTAATGACAATTCCCATGGCCCCTGACTCTCCGTGCTCGCAGATGTAAGTTACCGTTCGAGTAAAAAACCCCTCGCTCAGCGCGGGGGTTGCAATCAACAAGTGATCACGAAGGGAGTCTGATATTCGCGGCATTCTAGTTTTCAAGTAACCATCCAGCGGCCGTCATTGGCCAGAGCTTAGTGTCTGTGTACGAAATTGCCAGGTTCTAACGATTTCTAGTCGCGGTGTTTGGGCGGCTAGGGCACTTGAAAATTTGGGGAAGGGAGCTGCAATGACCACTGTATCCTGCGCCGCTCGATCAAGATCGGGATTGCCCGAGGACTGAATGACCCTAATTCGCTCTAGGGCACCATCGGCGGTCACCGATACCAGCAGCCTGACGTCGCCGTTGCCTGCGGGGGGCTCTCCTCGATAGAGGGCATTACCAACTTGCTCAACCCGAGCGCGCCACCTCGACAGGTACTCTGCATCTAGGGATCGGCGCGCCGCCACTGAGCCGATGCGAGGGTTGGCGGCGGCACTGCTATCCGAGAGGGAAGATAACTGCTGCTCCAATTCCTGAAGTTGTCGCTCAAGTGCTTCGGGCGTGAGTTGGTCGGCAGCCACTTCGCCATCACCGCCGTCCAGCTCTTTGGAAATGGTCATTTGGGTCTGCATGCGCATCTGCGGCGCCTGTTCGCCAGGGGTTTCCGTACCTAGCTGGTTTTCCGCGGCCACATGTCGTGCATTGTCGGGGGCCTGCGCTGCGGGTGTCAGCGCGACAGTCACTGCCAGCGTATTGGTTTTGATCTCCGGCCACTCAAAGGCAAACCCGAATGTCAGCAGTACCAGCGCATGTATGGCCGCCGCCGCCACGAAAGCCGGTGCTATAGGCTCGTGCACAACGCCATAAAGGTCCGATCTAATGGGTCTAGCGGCCAAGTCGATTTAGCTCTCGGTCGATGCAGTCCATTAGTTTCATGGCGATTCCCGGCTGCTCCGCCGTTTCGATTTCCCGCAAGCAGGTGGGGCTAGTGACGTTGATCTCGGTCAGATAGTCGCCGATCACATCGAGACCTACGAACCAAAGCCCACGTTTTTTGAGTTCTGGGCCAACTTGCTCTGCAATCCATCGATCTCGGTCGGTGAGGGGTTGAACCCTTCCCGTGCCCCCTGCAGCAAGGTTGCCTCGACTTTCTCCTGCCAAAGGTACTCGAGCCAGGCAAAACGGAATGGGTTCGCCATCTACCATGAGGATACGTTTGTCACCATCGACGATTTCCGGCAAATAGACCTGTCCCATGATGGTTCTGCGGCCGTGATCGGTCAGGGTTTCCAAAATGACGCTGACATTTGCGTCGTCGGCTTTCACCCGAAATATTGAGCTGCCGCCCATGCCGTCAAGGGGCTTGAAAACAACGTCACCGTGCTTCTTATGAAACCGCTTCAGGGCAGCTATATCGCGACTGACGGTTAGGGTCGGACAGCACTGAGGAAACTGAGTTGCGAACAATTTCTCGTTACAATCCCGCAGACTGTTGCATCTGTTCACCACGAGGGAGCCTCTTCGCTCGGCGTTTTCTAGCAAATGGGTGGTGTAAACAAATTCCATGTCAAAGGGGGGATCTTTACGCATCAGAATCACGTCAAGATCCGCCAGATCGCGATCTTGAACCTCCCCGAAGGTGTAATAGTTCGCTGGATCTTCCCTGACGGCCAGCGGCTTCATCGCCGCCCGTGCTACCCCAGAATCCATGTAAAGATCCTTCTGCTCCATATACCAGAGCGTCCAGCCGCGATCTCGGGCTGCCCAGAGCAGGCCAAGGGTTGTATCCTTCTTGAAGGTAATGGCATCGATAGGGTCCATCACCACACCAATATTTCGACTCATTGCAGGGTCTCTGTTGCCGTGAGTCGCTAACTTACGGGGGGTCTCCCCCGGGCGCAACTGAATCGAGCGACATGTCTATGCTAGATGGCTTTTTTCTGACTTTTTCCATCATCTTGGGAGTGGGCACTATCACCGCCTTGGTCCGTGGCCGGTCTTTGGGCTGGCTGGTACCCATTTGGTTTTTGATCTCAACCGCGAGCACTGAGCTGGCGGTTTGGGTATTGATACTTGTCGTCTTTCTGCTGCAGTTTGCCCTGGTGTTCTTAGATATTTCTGAGGGTACTGTTTACCTGGGTATGTTGTGTCTGGCCGCATCTTTGACCGGCATGCTGGTGGTCCTGCGGCGTCATTTTGAAGCAGGCCATATTTTTGAGCGAGCGTTGGCGGCGGGCATTGGTGATGACTTCGAGAGCGCTATACCTGTGGCGCGAAGAAAACGCCTCAGTCGGCAGATCAGAGCTAGCGACTGGCTGCATCCCTTAACGTTTGCGCGTAAAGGCGTTCGACTAGAGCGCGATATCAGCTACGGTCCCCATGGCAAACGTAATCTGCTGGATATCTATACCCCTGTCAGCGGTGGTGAAGGAATGCCCGTGCTGCTGCAAATTCATGGTGGCGCTTGGATGTACGGCCATAAGGGTGAACAGGCACTGCCTTTATTGCATCACATGGCTGAACTGGGCTGGGTCGTTGTCTCTATTAACTATCGACTATCACCCAGCGCCACATTTCCAGATCACATTATTGATGTGAAACGGGCTATTGCCTGGGTTCGAGAGAATATCGACCAGTGGGGAGGTAACCCCCATTTCCTTGCGGTTACTGGTGGCTCAGCAGGTGGCCACCTAACGGCTTTGGCGGGGTTATCCCCCAACTATGCTCCCTGGCAGCCGGGGTTTGAGGACGTCGACACACAGGTACAGGCAGTTATGCCCCTGTACGGTGCTTACGATTTAGTGGACCGTCACCAGATTAGGCGCAACACAGGCATTGATAATCCCGTGCTGAATCGAGTTATGAAGGAGAACAAGGAGCAGAACCCTAAACTTTATGACCTTGCGTCACCGGTGACGTGGATCAATGATCAGGCGCCACCATTTTTTGTGGTTCAGGGCGAGAATGACACCTTGGTTTGGGCTGAGGAATCCCGACGTTTCGTCGCGGAGTTGGGGGCGGTCTCACAGCGAGAATTGGTTTATGCAGAATTGCCCGGCGCCCAGCATTCCTTTGAAACCGTGCACTCCCCCCGCACAAGTCACTGGCTCAACGCCGCGGCTTGGTGGCTTGAATGGGCTTACGCAGACTGGATGCAGCGTCAGATTGAGGACTGAATATCACCCCAGCGTGCACCTATGACCGCCAGTGCCGCCACGGGTGCAGTCTCGGTTCGCAGCACCCTAGGACCTAGGCGCAGACCATGGAAGTGGGCTTCGTGTGCCATCTCAACCTCCTCCTCCGTAAGGCCTCCCTCAGGACCGATCAGTAACGCGATGGACTCGGGGGCGGTGCCCTCGAGAATTCCCTGCTGGTGATGATGCAGCACCAACTTCATCTCAGCAGCTGTTTCGGCAAGCCAGGCGCTGAGGGTCATTGGCGATGCCACATGGGGTATGACGGCGCGACCACACTGTTCGCAGGCACTAATGACCACCTGTTGCCAGTGGGCGACTCGCTTAGCGAGGCGGTCACTGGGCAATTTGACATCAACTCGGGTGCTGAACAGCGGTGTTATCTGATGGATTCCCATCTCTGTTGCTTTTTGAATGGCCCAGTCGAAGCGCTCACCTTTAGATAGGCAAAGCCCAAGGTGGGTTTTTAGCGATGACTCGTTGTCGGGTTGGTAACTGCTTACCACTTCAACTTGCACCGCCCGCTTACCGACCTCCGTCACGGTTCCCAGCCAGTCCAAGCCATTGCCATTGAATAAGGTCACCGCATCACCGATGCGAGCACGCAAAACCCGCACTAGATGGCTAGCGGCGACATCATCAAGACTAATCGCCTCACCCTGTGACAGTGGTTGTGGCGTGTATAGGCGTATCTGACGCATGAAGAACACTTTATGAGGGAGCGGCTAGACAATGTCGCTTGCTACTCTGCACTTGTCTAGTCTTCGGCGCTGCTCACCTAAAGAATTGTGGGTACGTCTACTCAGCTGGTGGGCAGACTCAATCCGAGGTTATTAGCGATGGACAGTACGGGTTCCACTTGGTTCATAGTGTAAAAATGAATGGGCGGAGCACCACTTTCAATCAGGGTTGCACACAACTGGGTGACAACTTCAACTCCAAATTTTCGGATGCTCTCTTGGTCGTCCCCGAAGCCCGCCACTCGTTGCCGGATCCAGCGCGGGATCTCGGCGCCGCAGGCGGCGGCAAATCGATCAAGATTGCTGAAGTTTAGGATTGGCATAATGCCGGGGTGGATGGGGTGGTCAATTCCAGCCGCTTGGCATCGATCGAGGAAATAAAAATAAGACTCAACGTTAAAGAAAAATTGAGTTACGGCGGCGTTGGCGCCAGCGTCTAATTTTTGTTTTAGATAGTGTATGTCCCAGTCGTAGCTCTTTGCCTGAGGGTGTATCTCTGGATAGGCCGCTACAGCGATCTTAAAGTGCTCACCCGTATGCCGGCGGATAAATTCCACCAGCTTGTTGGCATGAACCAACTGCCCGGGGCCGCCCATGCCTGACGGCATGTCACCTCTGAGAGCCACTAAGCGGTTAATACCCTGTGCTTTGTAAGCTTCAAGAAGCGCAAGCATGGTCTCCTCATCGTCACTGCCGAAGCTCAGATGAGGAGCAACTTCCTGTCCCGCTGCCTGCAATTGCTTCACCGTACCCACGGTGGTGTTGCGGGTTGAACCGCCCGCACCGTAGGTGACAGACACATACTCGGGATTGAGTCCGGACAGCGCCGGGAGCGTTTCGTTGATAAGTTTCTCCCTTCCCGCTTCAGTCTTCGGGGGGAAAAACTCTAGGCTGCAAGCCCTGTCCTGACTCATCTTGCGAGATTCCCGTGATTAGTACTTGTACGCGTCGGTTTTGAACGGACCGTCTACGGTGACGCCAATATACTTGGCCTGCTCGTCCGTCAACCGTGTGATGACACCACCAAAGCCCTGCACCATGAATGCTGCTACTTGCTCGTCGAGGTGCTTGGGCAGCACTTCTACTGTGATGTTGTTCGGTTTGTCTGCGGCGGGGAGGTCTGCAAAGCGCTTGGCATAAAGGTGAATTTGAGCAAGTACCTGGTTGGCGAATGAGCCGTCCATGATGCGCGAGGGGTGACCCGTGGCGTTGCCCAAGTTAACCAGTCTGCCCTCTGACAGAAGCAGTAAATGGTCGTTACTCGCCCGATCTCTGTAAACCTTGTGCACCTGGGGCTTCACTTCTTCCCACTCCCAGTTTTGGCGCATGTAAGCGGTGTCGATTTCGTTATCGAAGTGGCCGATGTTGCATACCACGGCGCCATTTTTAAGGGCGCGCAGGATGGCCGCGTTACAAACGTTGACGTTACCGGTGGTGGTTACCAGTAGGTCAGTGGTGCCCAGCAAAGCGGTATTGATGCAGGCGTCAGTACCATCGTTGACGCCATCGATAAACGTAGACACGACCTCATAGCCATCCATACAGGCTTGCATGGCGCAGATAGGGTCTACTTCTGTCACGCGTACAATCATTCCCTCCTGGCGCAGAGACTGTGCGGAGCCCTTGCCAACGTCGCCGTAGCCAATGACCAGCGCCCGCTTGCCCGCTAGAAGGTGGTCTAGACCGCGCTTGATGGCATCGTTTAGGCTGTGGCGACAGCCGTATTTGTTGTCGTTTTTGGACTTGGTTACCGAGTCATTTACGTTAATAGCAGGTACTTTCAGCTCGCCGTTCGTCATCATCTCGTAGAGTCGATGAACGCCGGTGGTGGTTTCCTCGGTGATGCCGTGGATGCGATCTAACATTTCTGGGTATTTTTCGTGGAGCATGGCGGTGAGGTCACCACCGTCGTCCAGAATCATATTGGCCTCCCAGGGCTGCCCATCTTTGAGGATGGTCTGCTCAATACACCACTCATACTCGTCCTCGGTTTCACCCTTCCAGGCGAACACGGGCACTCCCGCAGCGGCAACGGCGGCGGCGGCGTGATCCTGGGTGGAAAATATATTGCATGAAGACCATCGTACTTCTGCGCCCAGTGCCACCAGCGTCTCAATCAGCACACCGGTTTGAATGGTCATGTGAATACAACCCAGGATTTTTGCTCCTGCTAGGGGCTGTTCTGCGCTGTAGGTTTCCCTCAACGCCATCAGAGCGGGCATTTCGCTCTCGGCGATTTCTAGCTCCTTGCGCCCCCAGCCCGCTAGGTTAATGTCGGCTACTTTGTAGTCGGTGAAATTGTCTAAGTTAACAGCAGTGGTCATGGTGATTGCCTCAAGTTGGGCGCGCTGCTCATGTTGAGCCTGCGCTATTAAAAATCTGTGTGATTTAGGTGGCGTTGCGTAACATTTCGGCTTTGTCCGTCGCTTCCCAGGGGAATTCAGCGTCGTTACGTCCAAAGTGTCCGTAGCTTGCAGTGCGCTGATATATGGGACGCTTTAGATCGAGCATATCGACAATACCTCGTGGACGCAGATCAAAATGCGCGCGTATTAGCTCTACGATTCGAGCGTCATCAATCTTGCCGGTACCAAATGTGTTGACTGAAATCGATGTCGGCTCGGCGACGCCAATGGCATAGGAGACCTGGATTTCACAGCGCGCCGCTAAACCCGCTGCCACGATGTTTTTGGCAACATACCGGGCTGCATACGCGGCTGATCGGTCCACCTTCGATGGGTCTTTACCCGAGAAGGCCCCACCACCATGGCGAGCCATACCGCCGTAGGTATCTACGATAATTTTACGCCCCGTCAATCCTGCATCGCCGACCGGTCCGCCAATGATGAATTGCCCGGTTGGATTGATGTGGTACCGAGTATCCGCATGCAGCCACTCGGC
>Ga0182093_1743130_pt1 | contig 9836 bp, 6 predicted proteins | sample 041ome_21_FD_127776 | JGI IMG/M metagenome (GOLD analysis project Ga0182093, IMG submission 127776) | Metatranscriptome of coastal salt marsh microbial communities from the Groves Creek Marsh, Georgia, USA - 041411BS metaT (Metagenome... | ecosystem: Environmental > Aquatic > Marine > Intertidal...
ATTTTCTGCTCGAGGGAACTCTCGGAGTCCAATAAAAAAACGGTCCGCCCTTCCAGGTTTGGCCAGGGAGACTCAGCCAGTTGCTTGGCCAGTGCCGATTGATACATGAACCGGGTTACTCCTTCGCCGCGAGCTTGGGCCTAACCGCTGGCCGTTTTGGTGCTGCTCTTTTGGGCGCCGCCTTCATTTTACTGGGCGTTTTTATCTTTGCGGAGGCGGTTTTAGCTTTGCTGTTGGTGGAGGCCTTTTTCGCCGCAACTTTTGACGCAGTGGTTTTACCCTTGCTGGCACTTTTCAAAGATTCGGTTTTCGCAGCGGCCGGCTTTTTGGCGCTAGCTTTTGGTGCCTTTGCTTTGCTCGCAGGGATTTTTTCTGCGGGTGCTGCCTTGGTTTTTGTTTTACCGGCTGCCTTGGCCTTCACCTCCGATTTTCTGGCTACTTTGGCTTTCTTAGCAGCCTTAGTTTTCTTGCCTTTGTCTGGGGAGTGGCTCTCAGGGCGCATATCTTCGGGCATATTTTTACGCTCGTATAAACTGTCTTCCACAGAAATCTCAGGCTGCCCCAGGGTTCTGAGAAACATATTGCGCACGTCATTGACCTGCTGATTCATCTTGCCCAGCGTCCAGTTGCTGGTGTCAACGGGGGGCAGTACGTCGATGCGAACTTTGCCCGGACGGAACAAAAAATCTCCTTTGGGCGCAATATCTCCCGCATTGTGTATGACGATCGGGACGATGGGTACACCCACCTGCATAGCGATATGGAAGCCCCCTTTTTTGAACGGTGCAAGTTTTGGGGTGGGGGTCCGAGTTCCCTCTGGCGCGATCACCATCGACTTTCTCTGTTCACGCATAGCAGTGACCAGAGGCTTCATCGACTCAATGGCTTTGCTGCGATCCGACCGGTCAATAAAAACGGTTCCCGCCATGCCCATCACCTGGCCAATGAAGGGGACTTTCTCGATTTCCTTTTTACCCACGCCTACGACATCACGGCGTATCAACCCGGCCATGATGGCAACATCCGCCTTGCTTTGGTGATTAAACATAAACACAGCGGGCCGATGGCTCCAAAGATGCTCTTCACCGCGGACATCTAGATCCATGCCGATCATGGCATTACAGGTGTCTGCAAATAACGAAATAGAGAAGTTGATTGAGTCACGCTTGGACCGAGTTAATGCGTAGATCGGCAAGCCGGCGGCAAAACTAGTCACTAACGAGCTGGTAGCGGCAACCGAGCGCAGGAAGCGAGCAACAGACACTTTGCCCCGACTGTCGAAGGTGGCCGTGGGCCAGTTGCGCTCCTTGGTAATTTGCTTCAAGCGCTTGCGGGGGTTTAGGGTTACCGGACGACCAACGTGCTCCAATAATTGAATATCGTCCACGCTATCGGAGTAAAAGAAACTCTTTGCAAGATCCGACTGGGTTTTCTTGGCCAGGTCTATCGCGGCATCAACCTTCCCTTCACCGAAACAAGTGGGCTTAATGACTCGGCCAGTGAATTTGCCCCGCTTGACGTCAAGCTTGGTGCAGTAAACATGCTGGATGCCCAGATCCTCTGCAGCGGGGTTCACCTGATAGGGCGTCGCTGAGCTTATGATGCCAATGCTGTGGCCCTTTGCTCGGTGCGCCTCGATGAGGCGTCGGGTCTCTGGGTAGATGAGTCGCGCAATCTTTTTGCGAAACAGGCGCTGGCTGTTTGCTATGTATTCTGACTCAGATTTATCTGCCAGGTATTGAGCGTGCACTGCCATCAGTGCCGAGAACCCCATGTTGCCCATGCCGAAGCTGGTTAGGGCCCTGGTCAATTCGTAAAGTTCTTCGGGTGTGAGCTCTCCCCGAGTCAGAGAGTCTTGCAAGAACACCGTGGCTGAGTAGCCTGCGATGATGGTGCCGTCAAAGTCAAAGAGCGCAGCGACCTGCGGTCCTGACTCGGAGGCCTCGATGTCGGCCAGTAATGTATCTAAGTTCACGCAGTGCTCTCCCCCGGATTAGTGCACAAACCCACAGATGGATACCGCGCAGCAGGTCTGCTGAAAATACACACGCCAGCGCTCGGGGTAAACCGCTGAAGTCAAGTACTGAAAAATATTCACCAAGACATCATGACTCTTTTAGCACAGCTCGGTTACATTCGCGTTATCAGCTCTCACGCCGAGGGCTTGGTTAGGAAAAATGTATGGACTACGGGGCTGTCAGTCTTCTACCAACCGCTTTGGTGTTAATTCTTGCTATTTGGAGTCATCGCACCCTTGAATCGGTTATCGCCGGTTCAATTTTTGCCTTCATTATTATGGATGGTTGGCAGTTCGCCAGCCGGTTGGCGGAGGTGACGACCGCGGTGCTCGCCGATGAAACCTCGGCCTGGGTGGTGTTGGTGTGCGGCTTGTATGGCAGCTTCATCGGTCTGCTGGTGAAGGGTGGTGGCTCTTATGCCTTTGGTGAAATGCTGACCCGTAGACTTCACGGCAAACGCAGTAGCCTGTTTGCTACCTGGGTCTTGGGATTGGTGATTTTCCTCGATGATTACCTTAATTCCCTGACCGTGGGTGCAACCATGAAGTCGGTGACCGACCGGTTTCGAACATCCCGAGAAATGTTGGCATATGTGGTTGATTCAACCGCTGCGCCCATGTGTTTGTTGATTCCTATCTCCAGTTGGGGGGTCTATTTTGCAAGCTTGTTGGAGAAGAACGGCATTGCAGAGAAGGGTGAAGGTATCTCGGTTTTTATTGATGCCATTCCCTACATGTTTTATCCCATTCTCGCGGTCATTATTGTGCCTTTGGTTATTGCCGGGGTCATCCCATTAATGGGCAAAATGAAAGCCGCGGAACACCGGGCTGAGACGACCGGTGACCTGGGTATATTTGAGGACTCCGCGCTCACGGTCGAGCCCTCGGATCGAGCAAATATGAGCGTGTTTTTTGTACCCATTGCTGCGCTTTTGTTCTTTACCGTGGTGCCCGAGGTCGATCTTTTGCGCGGCGTAATTCTGGGCATCTTGGTCACGCTGGCTCAGTATGCGGCAATGCGCATCATGCCCGCGACGGAGTTGTTCGATACCTGCGTCGACGGCCTCAAGTCGATGGTCCCAGTGCTGACTATGCTGCTTGCACTGTTTGTCTTTGTGGAAGCAAATGCCGCCATTGGTTTGACCGACTATGTCATCGCAGCGGTTCAGCCCTATATGACGCCAGTGCTGCTACCCGTCCTGATCTTCATCACTATGTCGGCGGTGTCTTACACCACGGGCTCCAACTGGGGGGTTATCGCCATCGCCATGCCGGTAGCGTTTCCGTTGGCCCAAGCCTTAGAGGTTGATATTTTGTTGGTGGTGGGCGCCCTGCTCTCTGCCAGCGGCTTTGGCAGTCACGCCTGCTTTTACTCAGACTCCACCGTCCTCAGCGCCCAAGGCGCAGGTTGTCGGACCTATGATCACGCCATTACACAGCTCCCCTATGCCGTACTGGGAGCCGTCGGTGCCGCCATCATTTACCTGATTGCGGCCATCATGATGGTGTAGTGAATCTAGCTTAGGTCCACTCGAGCCTAGGGGTCGATGTGTTCATATTGGGGCGGGGCATTCTTGCCGCAGGGTAAGGACTACCAGCCATGGAGTTGCCAACGTCAAAAAACGAGATCTTATCCCGTAATAACTGTGCTGACTCCTCAAGGCCTTTGGAGGCGGCTGCGGCTTGTTCAACCATTGCAGCATTTTGCTGGGTCATTTGATCCATCTGAGAAATAGCTGCATTCACTTGTTCAATGCCGGATTTTTGCTGTTCGCTCGCGGCGGCAATTTCGATGACCACTTCGCTGACCCCACCTACCGATTGCACGATGTTTTCTAGCGCAGCGCTGGACTGGCTCACCAGCGTCTGGCCGTCAGTGATGCGGCTGACGGACTCCTCAATGAGGGCTGATACTTCCCGCGCTGAGACGGCGCTTCGTTCAGCTAGGTTGCGGACCTCTCCTGCCACCACGGCAAAACCTCGGCCTTGCTCTCCGGCTCGCGCTGCCTCTACCGAGGCATTCAAAGCCAGAAGGTTGGTTTGAAACGCTATTTCATCGATGACTTTGATAATGTCGGCAACCTTGTTGCTGCTCTCGCCGATGGACTCCATGGCCGCTTTCGCCTGTGCCGAAATCTGCATGCCATCCATTGCTAAATCCCGGGCCTCGTTGGCCTTTGCTGCGGCACGCTGCGCGTTACCAGCATTAGATTGCACCGTCGTCGTTATTTGCTCCATCGACGCTGCGGTCTCTTCCAGACTGGCCGCCTGCTGCTCGGTTCGACTCGATAGCTCGATATTAGCGGAGGCGATTTCGCTGGCGCCCACATAAACAGATTCTGCAGCATCACTCACACCTGTAATCAGTGTACGGAGTTGCCGGGCCATGACCTGCATGGATGCATTAAGACCCTGTGCGTGATCGTCTTCATCAACCAGCAGTTTGCCCTGCGCTAATCGATCAGCCAGCGCAGCCATTTGATCCGGCTCGCCGCCGAGTGGTTGGATTACTCTGCGGGTAATGACGATGGCACCGACGCTCGCCAATATCAGTGCAATCAAGCCGGTGGCCGAGATCCACATCAGTGAGCGATTGTTGCCGGACTGAACGCTCTCACCTAACGTATTCTGATCACTTTCCACTGACACACGAATGGCATCTGCCGCGGACGTGACCACGGGCCCCACTGTGTCGAGCTGTCCGTCGATGATGGCGTTGCGGCGTTGGATAATGCCGCCTATCTGAATTGCGGCTGCTCGATAGGCATCCACGGAATTATTAAACGTGGCTAGCAGCGCTCTGCGCCCTTGGTTTTGCAGCTCAGCATCGAGTCGGGTCTGTAGGGGGCGTAAATTGTCATTAAGTTCCTGCAAGGCGCGATCGAGATCAGAGGGTAAATTACCCGTTAAAAACTTCGCGACGTAGAGTCGGGCCAGCAGCAATGCTTGTTGGGTTTTTCCGGCCCAATACGCCGCATTGGGGTCGCCATCCTCATAGGCGGTGTCCATAATTTTGGAAAGGGCTTCTCTGGCGGCCAACCCGTTCGGGTCTAGCTCTCGAGTGACGATGCTATCGCGCTCATTCATTAGTGCCACGATTTGGTTGAATGCAGTTTGATACTGAAGGCTTTGGGTTTTGATGAGTTGGACTTTCTCTACCCTCGATGGATCTTGAATCTCCATGTCGGCCGCCGACAGCTCGCGAGAAAGTTGTTGAAAACGGCCCCTAAATTCTGTGATGGAATCTGGGTTTTTGGTTTGCACAAACGACTTCGCCGCGATTCTTGTACTCAGCATTTGCGCTTCCAGTCTGGCCGCTAAGTTTGCGTCGTTGGCCAGTTCGCTGTAGCTGTTAAACCCTGAGATGGCCGTATTAAGTCCAAATATCGCTGTGGTGGCGACTATGAGTAATAGGGTGGCCATGCCGCCCATGCCCAACATCACGCGTCGCTGTACAGTCATCCGTCTCTCCTTGAGGGATTAGTCCTTGGGGGATTAGCTCCACTGCAGTTACGGTGCTTTTGCTTGACTAGATGAGAGGCGATGACAATTAGATGATCATAGGCTGATATGTTATGGCTGTGTGGTCGCGACGCTCCGGAGATGTGGCGGGAAAGATTCCGGCACGCTAATTGCTATGAGCCTAAAAGCAACATTGCCGCCCTAGGGGATTTAAATCATGAGGCTGCGAGCCCTAACAGAAAGACTGGCTCCGTGTGAGGCTCGTCACCCCTGAGTCGCTATGAGCCTTTAATAACGTCAGGTCCGAAGCTGGCCAAGCACGATCCGGGTCTATTTGTTATCGCGAGTGAGCCGATTTGATGTGACATTAAGGAATGAAATTTGAGGAGCCCTGATAGCATCAACAATAAAGCCGCCAACGAGGCAGCGCGTCATGATCTGTTTCCCTGGCCGGATTTCCTCGCGGCACATGGTCTCAGTGACGCGTACCGAGGCGAGGCCATACAATGGTTTATGCCTACGTTGGAGCGATTGATTGCGTTAAAACAACAGCGACCCGGGCCGATGGTGGTTGGCATCAACGGCTGTCAGGGTTCTGGCAAAAGCACGCTGGCAGATTTTCTGTGCATCGGTCTGTCGGCGCTGGCAGGGCTGCGCTCGATCACTATGTCCCTTGACGATTTTTATCTAACCCGAGCCGAACGAGAGAGCCTCGGCGACTCCTTGCACCCATTGCTGGCAACTCGAGGCGTGCCAGGTACCCATGATCTTGCCCTGCTCGAGAAAACCTTATCAGCGCTGATAGAAAAGTCCGGCAACGTCACCGTACCTCGGTTCAATAAGGTCTCTGATGATCGCACTGATAGCGATCAATGGCACCATGTTGGTGCGCCCGTTGACGTGGTTATCTGGGAGGGCTGGTGCTTAGGTGTTCCGCCTGAACCTGAAGCACGGCTGGCTCAACCCATTAATAAACTCGAATCCGCTGAAGATTCAGATTGTTCATGGCGTCGATACGTTAACTCTGCGCTTGAGGCATACCAGCCTCTTTTTGCTCGCGTGGATTACTGGGTGATGCTGGCAGCTCCAAAGTTTGACTGCGTTTGGCGCTGGCGGTGCGAGCAAGAAGCGAAACTTCGTGCCACGTTGGCAGACGCGGAGAGCACCAAAGTGATGACGCCCGAGGCGCTCGAGCGATTTGTTCAGTTTTATCAACGCCTGACCGAGTGGGGGCTAATAAGTGTTCCTGAAACAAGTCATTTCCTCTATGCCCTCGATCGTAACCGGGCGGTGACTGATCTGTACTACCCCAATGTGTCCTTCCAGACATGAGGCAGTGACCGGAGTGCCGCACTGATGAACACTAATGCGCAAAACATGCTCATCGTCACCGACCTTGATGGTTCGTTACTTGATCATTACACCTACAGTTTTGCTCCCGCCAAGACCTTAATCGAAGAGTTGGTCGCAGGGGGAATACCCATCGTACCTTGCAGCAGTAAAACCCGAGCGGAAATTAGTGTCCTGCGCACCAAGCTAGGGCTAGAGCATTGCCCTTATATTGTGGAGAACGGTGCAGCGATTTATCTGCCCCAGCGTTTTTATGCCAACCCCGGAGAGGAGCGAGTGGGCACCGACTGGCGTCACGCTTTTGGCAAAAATCGGCCTCACTGGCAAGACGTGTTACTCACTTTACCCGATGAGCTACGCGCCAATTACCGCAAGTTCTCAAAAATGACGGTGGGGCAAATTGCCGATCTAACGGGGTTATCACTGGAGGATGCGGCTCTGGCCGCTAAGCGAGAGTTTGGTGAGCCCATCCATTGGCGAGGCTCAGACGAGGCCAAGCAGGCGTTGATCGATGCCCTAGCCGAAAAAGGCGCTCATGTCCTTGAGGGTGGACGTTTTCTGCATGTCGCGGGTGAGTGGGATAAAGGGCGTGCGTTGAATTGGCTGGCGGATTACCTGGCTCCTCAAGCAGGGGATAGGCCGGTAACGGTCGCTTTGGGAGATAGCCATAACGATGTGGCGATGCTGGAGGCTGCAGACTATGCCGTGATTATCCGATCACCTGTGCATGGGGCGCCGGAAGTCCTGCGCGAAGGTCCAACAATTTACACCACACAAACCGGACCCAAGGGTTGGGTTGAGGGAGTTCGCGAGGTGCTCAAGCAGTGCCGATGAATGGCAATTGGGTAGGGCTGGCAAGGCAGGGCAAAGGAATGAATAACTTTACTGTGACAAGGATGGGTGCACATGGCTGACTTTCATCAAAACGGCATCATTACGACGCTTCATAATTTGGGTGAGCGCTCCCTCGACGAGATGGAGGGTGAGTTGACTCGATTTGGACTGCGTCGACCACTGGGTTTGATCCTGCCGTCGCTTTACTCCGAGCTGCAGACCAAGGCGCTACCCAATATCGTCAGCGAACTCACCCAAGTGCCTTATCTGTCACAGATTGTTGTGGGTTTGGATCGAGCTGACGAGGCGCAGTTTCGGCATGCAATACAGTTCTTTTCAGATTTTCCCCAGCACCACCGCGTACTGTGGAACGACGGGCCGCGACTGCGAGCCATTGACGCGGAGCTCGAGAGCTTAGGACTCGCTCCCCGAGAGCCTGGCAAAGGGCGAAACGTGTGGTACTGCATGGGGTATACACTGGCTACGGGTAAAGCTGAGTCAATTGCACTGCATGACTGCGATATTCTCACCTATGAACGCGAGCTCTTGGCCAGATTGATATACCCCGTTGCCAATCCTTTGTTTAACTATGAATTCTGTAAAGGCTATTACGCGCGGGTTGCCAACGGCCGTATCAACGGTCGGGTCTCTAGGCTGCTTGTTACGCCATTGATTCGCGCGCTAAAACGAGTGCTTGGGGAAAGCCCTTTCCTGAACTATCTGGATAGCTTTCGGTACATTCTTGCGGGTGAATTTGCTTTCCGACGGGACGTGCTTAACGACATTCGAATTCCCAGCGATTGGGGTCTAGAAATTGGCGTACTTTCCGAGATGTATCGAAACTACAACAATAACCGCCTGTGTCAGGTTGATATTGCCGATGTTTACGATCACAAACACCAAGATCTCTCCCTTGAAGATCAACGAGGCGGACTGTCCCGCATGTCGATTGATATTTCTAAGGCGCTATTTCGCAAGTTGGCGACCCAGGGATATACCTTCAATCAAGAGACTTTCCGCACCATAAAAGCTACTTATTTCCGCATTGCGTTGGACTTTGTAGAAACCTATCGCAATGACGCCATTATGAACGGCTTAGATTTTGATATTCACCGAGAAGAAAAGGCTGTTGAAATGTTTGCTCAAAACATCATGGACGCTGGGAAAGTGTTCCTCGAGCGGCCTATGGAAACGCCCTTTATTCCAAGTTGGAACCGGGTCGTCAGCGCTGTACCCGATATCTTCGATCGGCTAGCAGCTGCGGTTGAAGCCGACTATCGCCAGTACGCCGGTAGTTAGGAATAGCCCTATGCAGCAGGCATTGTTACAGCGTATTAGCCATCAACTGGATTTTATTTATCGGGATATAGCCCTTAACGAGTCAACGCTGGATATCGCCCGCCGACTCATGGGGGTGATGCGACTTACCGAGGACACGCCGTCCCCGGAGTCGCACCGCAACCTCTGGGATCAAACCGACATCGCGATGATTTCCTATGGCGATACGCTGATCGATAGAACAGAAAAGCCGCTGCACACCCTGTTGCGTTTTCTCAATGATCACGTTTGCGGCTTGATCTCTGGTGTGCACATTCTGCCTTTTTTCCCGTGGACGTCCGATGACGGTTTTGCCGTTCTAGATTACTCAAGCGTTAATGAAGCACTCGGCGATTGGTCCCATGTGCGCGCCATCGCAGAGCGCTATAGGCTGATGGGCGATCTTGTGATTAATCACTGCTCAAGTAGAAGCCCTTGGTTTGAAAACTTTAAGGCCGGTGTGGATCCGGGTCGGGACTATTTCATGACGGCGCAGCCCGATGATGACCTCGATGCAGTCGTGCGCCCAAGAACCTCGCCGTTACTCATGCCCGTAGAAACACCCGAAGGCACACGGCACGTTTGGTGCACTTTCAGTCATGATCAGGTGGACTTCGATTTTCGAAATCCGGCGGTTCTGGAAGAGTTTGTCAAAATAATCCGGCTGCATCTCGACAACGGAGTGCGCATCTTCAGGTTGGATGCGGTGGCCTTTCTCTGGAAGGTGGTGGGAACCCCTAGCATCAATCTGCAGGAAACCCATGAAATGGTGCGGCTGTTGCGGACGTTGATCGAGCATGCCCAGCCTGACTGCATGATTATTACCGAGACCAACATCCCCAACCGAGAGAATCTG